>Ga0208375_1003827_pt1 | contig 12389 bp, 14 predicted proteins | sample RifOxyD1_FD_184038 | JGI IMG/M metagenome (GOLD analysis project Ga0208375, IMG submission 184038) | Soil microbial communities from Rifle, Colorado - Rifle Oxygen_injection D1 (SPAdes) | ecosystem: Environmental > Terrestrial > Deep subsurface > Rock core/Sediment | place: Rifle, Colorado... | reverse complement strand
TTCTTGGCTTTTATGCCAATGAAAGCAAAAGCATTAGAACTAAAATCATTGGAAATTGGAACTGAAACATTCTTCTATGATAATTTTACAGCAGACAAAAGTATAACTCAGCCAAAAGAAGAATGGACTGGATGGAAACAAGGAATTAATTTAAACTTAGGATTAAATGGAGTAAAGTTAGAAAATAATCTAAACGCAGGTGTAACTAATTATGATTCAAAAACAAAAGGAGACTATTATGGCCAAGAAGAATCAACTTATGAAGGAAGAATCCTCTTCGGAGATAAATTTTATGCCGGATTAGGTTATAGAAGATTAACTGGGGATGCATTAGGAAAAGAAACAGATAAAGGATACATTGGCTCATTAAGAACATCTCAAACATTTTACATTCCGCTTGGTTTTAATTACGAAACAGAAAATTTGGAATTTAATGCAGAATACGACTTATTTACCTTCGGAGAAGTGTCTCAAAAAACTGATTTAAGAACAGAAGAACAAGATCGCAAATATCAACAATCGATGGCTGGGGCTGGAGTAAGAGGTTCGGTTGATTTTGTAAAAAAATTCAAAAAGTTTCAATTTAAAATAGGTAATTTTGGAAGATTTTGGCTCATGGGAAATTCATTTAAAGACAAAGCAGAAAATAAAAGAGAATCTGCAAAGATTACCGATGAAGTTGGTTTAAGAATCCAATTTAAATTTTAACCTTTTTATTTTCCTTCTCAATAATTTCCTTAAGTTCAGAAATTTCTTCAAAAGTATAAGTTGGTTTTAATCTAAATTTTTATAAATTCATTTTCAGTCAGAATATTATGGTAAGTGGTGTAATAAAAGGAGTGATATTTGATTTTAACTGGACACTTTACAATCCAAGAGATAGATGTGAAGTTGACGGTGCGACGAGGCTATTGAAAGATTTAGTAAAAGAAGATTATTTTCTTGGCATTGTTACTAAAGACAAAAACCGGGAAAGAAGAGGGATCATCGACAGTCTTAAATTTTGGGAGTATGCTTCTGTAGTTTACACTAAAGGCAAAAAAACCGAAAAAGATTTTGAAAAATGCATTAGAGCAATGAATCCTTATCTTGAACCGTTTGAAGTTGCTGTCGTCGGAGATAATCTTCTCTCAGAAATTTATTTGGGAAATATGATTGGTTTTAGAACAGTAAGATTTAAATTTGGAGAATTCTCCGAAGAGAAACCTGGAAGGGAGTTTGAAAAACCAAATTACCAAATAACGAAGTTGTATGAATTGATGAACTGTTTGAAATAATTAATTACTATCTTTTTGAAAATAAAAGTTTATAAAACCATCTTACCCTTTTCTTTTATGGTTAGTTACACAGAAAAACAGGTGGCGATGGTTTCGGCAGTTTCAGAAGTTTTGAGATTGCGAAAAACTATGGGGGCGATGACTCCTGAAGAAATGATGCGAGATTTGACTAAATTCTTGAGATATACTGACAAAGAAGAACTTAAAGTTTTGATGGTTGCTGCTGCGTCGAAGGCACTTAGTCTCATTACAAAGACTCCTGGGTTGAGAGATAAGGAAGTTATGGGAATGATTGTCCAAGAAATGCCCGATATGATTTCTGATGTTGAAGCTAATTTGAGATAATTTTATTTAATTATTCTTAAGATAAATTTCCTTTTTTAGAAAGATTGTGAAATTTTTGGAACTTACAACTGAATATTATGATCTGGAAGTTTCTTAGAATGAACGTCCATCTTTCCGTTTTGCAGGCAATCCCAACAAGGTTGAATAGTTCCATCTGCTTTTCGGATTCTTAAAGTTCCATTGCATTTCTGGCAAACACTGTGATCTTCCATATTAGCTAATGACGTGTCGCGTTTAAAAATATATCTGTGATTTAGAAGAGGTTAATTAACCTTTTTTTCTGTATTTTTTAATTATCCAAGCCAAAAAAAATCCAATGGCTATTAAAATAATTATTCCTAAAATGATTAAGTTTCGAATATTTAATAATTTTTTTATCGCAGGATTTTTTAATGTTGCCTGATTTGTTTCATTGACTGAAGTTTGATTATTTCCAAGAACATTTTTTTGAGGAATTTTTTCAGATATTTGTTTTATTGTAATGTTTGCTTTGCTGTTTATTATTGAATTAAGTTTTACTTCCAAATCAAATAAATCGTCGTTGTCTAAATTAACTTTTCTTGATTCTCCAATTTGCAAAGTAAAAGTTAATGGTTCACTTTGAATTGTTATAGTGGTTTTGTTATTTATTATCTGAATTAAGGTAAGAATGTGTTCCTGTTCTTTTTCTGTGAATTTTATTCGATCATTTTCTTTCATTGAAACACTTTTTCCGGATTGAATTTGAGATTCAGTTAAAATTGTCGTCATTGCAATGTTTGTTGTGCTCCCGCCTCCGCCCCCTCCACCACTGGTTGTTACAGGTGCAGTGTTAATTGTGATTGTTCTTATTGAAGTGTTTTGTAAATTGTTTGCATGGTCAGTGCAGTTCACACTCCAAGAATAAGTTCCGGCAACTAAACTTGTTGAAAAAGAATTTGTTTGATTTGTGTAAATTGTTGTGCTTGTTTGGTCGATTGTACTATCAACTAAAAGACTGCAATTTAAAGGATTTGTTTCAGTCAAGTTGTAGGAAAAAGTGACAGTTGTTGTTCCAGTATTTGAAGAATCTCCGTCGGTGGGAGAAATTAAAAGAATAACTGGCTTAGTCACATCAAATACAAAACTTCTGTTTGTTGAACTGAATGAAGAGTTTGTTTGATTATTAAAAGCTAAACAATTCCAGGAATAATTTTGTTCTGAAGTGAAATTGTAATTGAATACAGATTCATTTGACAAACCGGAAAAGTTTTTGGTTAAATTATAGACTAAATTATTTGTTGAATTCCACAACGAGAAAGTTACATTTGTTAAACTTGTTTGGCTTTGTGCCGAGCAATTGAAATTTGTTTGATTTTGATTTGAATAAAAATTATTTGCTGGCATGTTTAATGATGTCAAAACCCCACCAACAGTTAGAGAAAAATTTGAAGAGGCAAAAGCTGAATTTCCTTTTACATCCGATGATAAACAATTCCAACTATATGTTCCGTAGTCTAACGTGATATTTTTTTGAAGTGAAGTAAAAGCAGTTGTTGATAAATCGGTTGTCTGATTTATTGCTGAGCTTGTTGAATTCCAAATAATCAAAGTTAAATTTTTTGTCTGAAGATGGTCTGTTGCATTGCATAGAAAGCTTAAATTTCTATCTTGTGAGAAACCACTTGAAGGTGAAGTTAAGTTTACTGAAGGTGCTTTTTCATCTAAATAAATCAGCGTTGTTAAAATGTCTATTCTTGTGAAGTTTAATCCACTTCCAGAAGCGTCTGAAATGTTTTTTCCGTAATTTTTTAAGTTTGTTTTTACTTGAGAGGGGGTTAGGACTTTATTATTTTGCAATTTTTCAAACTGACTTAGCAAAAGAATTGCTCCTGAAACATGGGGTGTTGCCATCGAGGTTCCGGAGCAAGTCATATAATTTCCTGAACAAGTACATCCAAGTAAACATTTTCCTAATGTTGAATTTATTGAAACTCCTGGGGCAAGGAGATTTACCAAGCTATTTCTATTATAATTTATTGTTGAATCGTCTTTTTGTATGCTTCCGACTGCAGTTGCATTTTGCACACATGCTGGTGAAGAAATTGAAGTCGTACTTCCATCATTACCTGCAGCGACGACAACTGAAATATTTTTTGCGATTGCATTATTTATTCCAGGGGTTATAGTTACTGCATCAATTTCATTGTCGCAGAAAGAAGTATACAAAGTGTCTGAACCTAAGCTAATACTGATAACTGAAATGTTGTAAATTGAATAATTGCTAACGCACCAGTCTATTCCTGCCCTTATATCATCGTCGGGACAACTTCCGGCTGAGTTGCAAACTTTTATTGAGATTAAACTTGCATTCGGTGCGACGCCATTTATTCCTCCGCTTCCCGCAATGATTCCTGCGACATGGGTTCCATGTCCGTGGTCGTCGCCAACTGAACAATTTTCAATACAACTCACACCAGTGTTACAATCAATGACACAGGTTAAATTTTTTCCAACTAAATCTGGATGAGTGAAATTTGTTCCAGTGTCGAGAATGCAAGCAGTTTGTCCGGTGCCAGTGAGATTTACGCTATTAACTTGTTTTGTCCAAGTCGTTGTTGCATTAATTAAAATTGTGGAAGTTTGAAGAAGAATCTTTTTTTCAGGAACTAAAGAAATTTTTTTTATGTTTCCGTTTTGTTGAAGTTCGGCTAATTCTTTTTCTGAAACTTCGAGGGAGATTTTGTTGTCAAATCTATGCCGTTCTTTTCCGGGCAGAGTTTTTGATGAAAGAATGTTTTTTCCACCTGAATCTATTTCAACAATTACTCTGACTTTTCCTTCAGTCTCTGCTTTGTCTTTTATGTCTTGAGAAATGCTTAATCCTGATTTTGCTTCAAGCAGAAAAAAGGTTGTGAGAATAATTAAAATTGCTAAGACAATTATCACTGACTTTTTCATTAAAAATACAATGAAATTTGATTATTAAGGTTTTTGATGTTTTTCATCTTGAATCATAATATCTCTAATCTTTCGTCTTTTTACTTTTTCCTTTTCTAACAGGATTAGGGCATCTTTGTCTCCTGTGCTTAAATTTTCTGGTGCAGAAATTATTTTTACCATTTCTTCTACCCCCCTATTTTCTCTAACTCTAACAAAAGGGGTAACCCATCCTTCTCTTTCACCGACGACAACAGGCGAATAACAAATATCATTTTCCGGCTTGATTAAAAAATAACTTGCGATTCCGTATATTGGATTTGCCCAAAATCTTTCTGCTGTTTCAAAATGTGCTCTTTCGTGTGCAATGTCTTCCCGAACTTCTCTTTCTGTAAGACCAAATTTTCTAAGTCCTTCTGCGAGTCCTAGCTCTGATTCAAAGAGAGATTCGTTATATTTGTAAATTAATGGGAAAAGTTTGTAATTTGTTTTTAAGAGGTTGGCGGTTATCATTTTATTTTTTTATCGCGACGTGATATTCAGATTGTCCTTGTTTAATTGTTTCAATTTTGAATTTGTCTTTGATGTTTTCTGGAAAGGGTTTTTGTTCGAATCCCCAAACACTCCTTGGGATTATCGCTTCAACATATCTTCCATTTTTTCTTAAGCACCTATATATTTCTTTGAAAAGAGGTTGATTATATTCTTTTTCCCAAAATTCTTCTTCTGAACTGTATTTTGTTTCAATATCTTTACAATCTGCTCTGAAAAGTACAAAATTCCTAACAGACGAACTACAAATAGCATCATAAGAGTTTTCTGGTTGAGTTTTTAAAAATCCAAGAAGTTCAGCTTTTTGAATCTGCCATTTATTTTGTTTTATTTTTCTTTTAACTTTCATAAAATCTTCTCCGCTTTTTGTGTGTGGGTAAAATGATTCGAATATTTCTTTTATAATGTCAGATTCCCAATAAAGCCCTAACTCGGCTTGTAATCTAACGAAATAATTATCAACTTGACTAAGGGATAAATCTTCAGAGTCAGAAATTTTTTTAAATAAAATTTCGTTTACCCCGATATTTAAAATATTTTTCCAAAATTTATAAGTTCCAAGCTCAATTGATTTTTTTATAATTTTACTATTCTGGATTGCTTGTTCAGATACATCGATGCTTGTAACACTTTCAGCACCGTTGACAATTAGCCCGACTGCATAACCTCCGTAACATGCAATGTTAAGAATTTCTTTTCTTTCTGGTTTCGTTGCTTCAACTAAACAATCCACATTTTCTCCGACGGGATAATACCTCTGCTGGAAGTTACAAACTATTTTTTCGATGTTCATTTTCAAAGTTTTCTTCTAAAATTAGTTCTTAATATTTTTCTTGGGATTATTCCTGAATAAGAGTTTGATTCACCTTTTTTTCGGTATAGATTTGCTGCTATATCAACTTGTTTTTCAAGAAGATTTTCAAAAAATCTGACCGCTTTTGTTAGTGTTTCACCAGAATCAACATCTTCATCAAAGATTACTACTCTTCTTCTTTTTGCTTCTTTTTCAAGATATTCCTCTTCTATTTCATTTAGTCTTAGTGTTCTGTCTTTAAATTTATCTGTCGAAAATCTCACAGGATAAATAACAGAATCACTTTCAGGTTTCATATCCTTATATCTTAAGAAAATATCCGTCGCTGCTCTCAAACTTCCATGAGCAATCGGAATCATTAGCATTCTTGAAAATTGACTAATCGCCTCTGCAGTTATTTGATTTTTTAATGGGTGGGTTGCTTCCCAAGTAAAGTAATCAGATTCCTCAATTATTTTTCTCCTTGTGAGAGGAATTTCTCCAATGTTTATATCTTGGCAGTATAGTTTTAATTTGTTATCAAAGTCTTCTAATTTCTTATCATAAAATTTTGTGGCATAAACTTCTTTACACAAATCCATACTGTCTAAGATTAGCTCTAAATATTTTTTTTGTTTTCCTTTATCAAGTTCGTCTTCATCTTCTATTTTAAAATTAATTAATCCTCTTAAAATTCTTTGTGGGTAGAAAACTCTATTTTGTAACCTTACCGATTCTTTTAATGATTGAATAATCTCTCCAAGATTTGTTGAACAAATCATTTCATTTTGAGACTCTTGCCATCCATAAGCGCTCATTGAATTCATTGGAGAACTGTATGTCATTTCATTCCTCCGGGAACGTAAATTAATCTTGCTGGAGTTTTGAGACTATTCAGATTATTTATAAGTTCTTTAAAAAAATCTTCGTTAATTTCTACTGGTTTCTTTGGATTGTAAACTCCGACGTATCCAGTTATTGTATCTAATAATACACTTTCAACTTCTCTGGTAAAAATTCTTTCTTCAACTAATTTCATTGTAATATTTGGCCGAGCGTTCAATTTTGATTTTATGAAATTAATTGTCTCTTGTGAATTGTTATTATAATTATAACCCCCGATAATTCTTGTTTCAAATTCGGTTGATTGCCAATGGAGTTGTTCCGAAATATTTTTTAATAAAATTTCAAATGAACTTTCTAATTCAGTTTTAGAATCATAATGTGTCATAAAACCAATTCTATGTCTTGGTGACCAACCACTAAAGGAAATACATGGTGCCAGCCCATAAGTCGCAAGAATTGGTTTTTTATCTTCGGCATTTGTTATAGCTTGTTCATGTTGGGAAACTTCAATTATTTCTGAATTTTTAATAAAAATTCTACTTTTTAGTTTTTCTAACCAAGAACTGTATGCCACTTTCACCTTCTCCCGCGGAAAGCGATGAATGGAGTGAATCTTGTGTACCACTGGCCGTTTCCGGGACGATAGTTGAGCAGACCGATTTGAATTCCTCCGCTGTCTTCTCCGCAAACATTGAATAATCCGAACTGGATTCCTTTCATTTTTTTTGCAACGTTGAATATTCCTGTTTGAAGTCCTTCGATGTCTTTTGTATTGTTTAGAACTCCGACTTGTGCCCCTTGGGATTCATTCGAGAAATTTAATGCGCCGCTTTGAACTCCGACATTTTTTTTTGCGACGTTTGCGAATCCGGTTTGCACTCCTTTGTAATTATCTGTATAGTTTATTGAACCGAGCTGAAATCCTTTTCCTTTTTTTGCGTAGTTGATTCCACCAGATTGCATTCCGAGGAGATTTTCTGTTTCTGAATACGCGCCGAACTGAAATCCGTCGAGAAGTTTTGTTGAATTGTAAATTCCGGTTTGAGAGCCGTAAACTTCTTTTGATTTATTGAAAGGCGCGAATTGCCATCCTTTAACTTTATCTGCGAGGTTATAACCGAGAGAAACTTGCGCGCCAGAAATTTGTTTTGCAACATTAGTAATTCCTAATTGGAAAAGATAATCTCCTATACCGACGACGTTTTCCATTCCGAACTGAACTCCTCTTGCTTTTTTAGATGAGTTTGAAAGTGCCATTGAAACACCTTTTAGATTATCATTTTCATTTTTCATCAAACTTATTTCTAAACCCGAAACATTTGCTTCTTTATTTTCAGTTCCGAGCATGAAGTCATATTTTCCTATTTTTGTTTTGTAAATCATTTTACTTCCTCGAGAATTACATTTTCAATTCTTGGTACATTTAATTTGTAAATTTCAGTTTTTCCATAAAATTCTCCGCCGTAAGTTATTTTTACTAAAGTTGATTCGTCGGAATTTATAAAACGCAAGCTTGTTGCGAGAGATCTAATCACATCAGTTACTCTTTCTCTATCATCACATGCTGGAATATTTTCTGCCAATATCTCACCATATCTGTTATAAAAATTAAAAACACTATCTTCAATATCTTCTTTATCCCGGATAAATTCAATTAATGTATCTTTATTTTCTTCTATACGTGCATTATTAAGTAAACCATATACTAACCTAAGTGGAGTGATTGGTCTTTCTTCTCCCGATTTTGAATCAACTAAAGCCAAACTTTCATGATTATACTTTTTTCCAAAAATAATTTCTCCTTGATCATTGACAAAAAAAGTTTTTTTTACTCCGTCGATGGTTTCATTTATTCTTGCTATATATTTTCCTTCTGATTCTCCTGCATAATTAATATTTGGTCTTATTCCGAATAAAATTTTATTTGTTCTCCAGTTGTAAATTATTCTTCCGTTGTCTGTATCTTTTTGTATCAAATATGTGCCGTCTATACTTGATCCTCCTTCAATCTTTGGTTCTCTTACTTTTCCTAAATTTTTTAAAAAATCAAACATTATATTTTTCCTCCGTTTTGTTGAAATTTCAGTAATGGGTCTCTGATGCTTAAGATGTAATCTCCGTCGGGATTTGGGAAATATTTTTGAGCGGATTCTCTGATGCTGTCTGGAGTGATTGCCTCTATTTGTTCTAAATATTTTTGATTAGTCATTCCCCAATCAAATTTCCATGCAAGAGTGTTCATTATTCCAGATTTATTTTCTAATCCTTCTAGTACACTATATTTCACAGCCCTTTTCCACTTTTCAACTGTTTCATCATCTACATTTTTGTCTTTCATTTTTTGCATCTCTTCAAAAATTATTTGAAGTGCCCTGTCAATTCCATTTGCCGGAACTTTGGTAAATATACTATCAATTCCTGAACTTTCTGTTGAATCATGATTTACCGAAATTTCATATGCTAACCCTTCTTCTTCTCTTATTCTTCTGAACAAAGGTGATTCAAAATCTCCGCCTAAAATATGGATTGCTAAATTTGCGGAATTATTTTTTATATCCTGAAACAACGGGCTGTTAAAAATTAAATTAACTCCTGCAGGACTAATTTCAGGGTTTGCAGGAATTATTTCTCCATAAGGGCGGTGTATAATTGTTTTTCCATTTATTGGTTTAACCTTTGGAAATTTGATTCTTGTATCTTCACCCGTTTTCATATCACCGAAATATTTTTCAACTAACTCTTCAACATTTTTTGGCAAATCTCCGACGACAAATAAATCCATATTATTTGCGCTGTATCCTCTTTGATGAACTTTTTGCAAGTCATTTACTGTTGCTTTTCTTATTGATTTTTCATTACCAATTCCTTCAATACTTTTTGGATGGTCTTTGTATAATAAATTAGTTATTTCTCTGTCTAAATGATAAGTGGGGGAAGTAATTTTTCCAAATAATTCTTGTAAAACAATATTTTTTTCCGAAGCTAATATTTGTTCATTAAATAATGGACATTTCATTTGATTTGAAATTAAATCGAGCCATCTTTCAAAATCATCGTTTAACATGGCTGCAAGATAGCTTGTATCAACCAAAGAGGTGGATGCATTTGTTATGCCAAATCTTCCAAATCTTTTTTTTGTTTCCATTTGAGAATATTTTTCACTTTCCCAATGAATGCAATGTTCGAGCAAATGTGCTAATCCTTCCTCGCCTTTTTGGTCTTGATATGAGCCGAAATTTACTCTTAGTCTTGCGAATATATTTGAATTATCGGTTCCAAGCAAAGCTACATTTAAGCCATTATTCAATTTGTAAATTCTCGGTTCCTCTAGGTATTTCATAAAAATTTGAGCGTTTCAAGGTTTATAAACTTTTTGAGTGTCTTAACTATGTAGTGGTATAAATGGAAACATTTTTAAATCCGAAGTTTGATTTCGTATGATAAAGTATTACGATTAAAATGGAAAAAAATTCAAAACTTACAAAAATAATTAGAACTGCAATTACTCCAGTTAGACTTGGCTGGCACGGTGTTGCAGTATTTGGTATTGGTGCTGGATTTTTTGGTCATGAGATACATAATTATTTTTCAGATCCTGAAACATTTAATTGGATTACACTTGCTTTTTACGGAGGATGTAGTATATTTTCAGGATCATCATTTTACACTCATGCATTTAAAGCATATTTGAAAACAAGAAAAAATATCAAAAAATATAATTCTTTGGATGAAGAAAGTTTGAAGGATAATTATCTAAAATACTATTGCACCCGACAGGGAAGCAGAACAGCGGCGATAAATGCTGGGCTTGGAGAAGAATATGATGAAATTAAAAATAAACATCAGGAGATTCAATGGGATAAATGGATCCCGCATTGGTAAAATGACAAACAAAAATAAACCAAGTAGAAAAGAAATAAGAGAAAGAGTCAGGGGGATAGTTGGTGCTTTTCGGGAAAAATATGGAACTGATTCAAGTGTTTCAGGTCTGAAAACAATTGTTGAACAAGAATTAAATATTCCTTGTCGAGGATTTAGTATGTATGAACTTTTTGCTCCATTTTGTTTTGTTGATAAGGATGAAAAACCTCTCGGAATCTCTTATTACCAAGGTAATTCAACATATTCCAGATTTAATCTTGCACATGAGATAGGACATTTATTTTTTGAGAGAGGAGATGAATTTTCGGTAGATGAATTCGCAACACAAATTACTGGAATTTCCAAATGGAAAGTAGGATTATTGCGTATAGTTGAACCAATAATTTATTTTAATCCAATAAAAATAATTTTAGACACAAAAAAAGGGGAACATAGGAAGTATTATCTATCATTTGTTGAAAAATTAGGAGAGGCAAAATGACAAACAAAAATTTAAAAAAAGCAGAGAAAACATTGTACACTAAAAATTTTGAGAAAGTTGTAGAAGTATCTCTTAGAGAATTTGCGATTACAAGTTCCTTGGATTCTAAACCAATTCTTGCAACTTATGGAATAGGACCATGCGTTTCTTTCAGTGGATGGTCGCCAAGACACAAAATTGGTTTTATGACTCATTACGATGCTAGAACAAGAATGGCAGATTCATTTGGTAACCTTTTGTCTAATCTCTCTGAAATTTTACAAGGTGAATCGACTCAATTTAAAGTTAGAATAATTGGCGGTTATGCTATAAGTGAAAGTTATAATATAATTTCTTTCCTCGAGAGCAGGCTTGGGAGCAGAAAAGATTTGGCTATGACTCTAGTGGAGAAAGATATTTTTGGAGACAGAGTTGAATCTAAAAGTGTCGCATTAGACACAAAAACTGGGAGAGTTTATCTTTATGACCCGAAACTTAATCCGCAAAAAAGGGAACTGAACCAATTTCATATGGAGATGTTAACTATGTTCGATTCTTCTGCAAAACTAATTTACAAGCCGGGAGGAATAAAATGAAAACCCGAATATCCATCACCATCGAAGAAAACAATCTGAAATTAATCGAAGAACTTTTGGAAAAAAATCCAACTGCATTCAGAAATAAATCTCACCTCGTCGAATGTTCGCTGATTAAATTTTTAGGGGAAGAAGGAAAATGAAAAAATATGAATCGACTTTGGGTGGGGGAATTGTTTTGGCAAGATTTATTCATTATGTTAGAAATCCTCGGGAAGGATTGTATGGCGTTTCCGACGAGGATATTTACCAAGATGGATTTCTAAATTTTAATTTTCATCCTGATCAAAGAAATACTGGTGCTATTTATACAAGTTTTAATGCAATAGGCACCAAAGTTGATGGGTTACCAGTAAGATTAATGGAATCGTGGGAAACAGCAATGCAACAAATTGAAAATGGGAAATTGTTTCTTGCTTCTTCAATGAAATCAAAAAACGAAGATTATAACGACGGAGCAATATTACTTGCGAGATTTTCTTTTGAACAACTCACCAAGATGGGTTTTGGTATTAATATTCCTTTTGATTCGAGAAAGAACAAACCTTACGCTGAACTTTTGCCTGAGGAAAAAGAAAATAAATTATTCCTAAAAATTAAAACGGGAGAATATTTAGATAAACTCGACGCTGGTTTAAGAACAAGATTTGATTCTTCAGGATTTCTTCTTGGAAGTTCAGGTGAATTCTACATTCCTGAAATGTTGCCTACTAAAGAATATCTTGACTGCTTGCTCGTGT
>Ga0208375_1003825_pt1 | contig 12390 bp, 14 predicted proteins | sample RifOxyD1_FD_184038 | JGI IMG/M metagenome (GOLD analysis project Ga0208375, IMG submission 184038) | Soil microbial communities from Rifle, Colorado - Rifle Oxygen_injection D1 (SPAdes) | ecosystem: Environmental > Terrestrial > Deep subsurface > Rock core/Sediment | place: Rifle, Colorado... | reverse complement strand
CCAGGTCAGGCGGAAGATCGCGCCAAGGCGCACCTGTGCGCATGATCCAAAACACAGCATTGATAAATAGGCGATTGTCCTGGGCTATGCCGCCCCAAGTTCCTTTCCTGCCCGGCAGGTGCGGTTCGAGTTTTTGCCAAACATGGTCTGAAATATCGTGCCGTCTGTGTGCTGGAAGAGTCATGGCATCCCACTTAAGAGGTTTGATAAGTGGGGCATGACAGCATTTTATCGAATTGTCAATCTCGTGACTACACTATCTAGGGTAAAAAAATCAAACTTGTCTAAAAAATGCCCTCACAGTAGAATCGGCACCATTGGCGACCCAACGCCCAACTGACCCAAACTTTTCTGCCTGGAGTCTGATGAAAAACCTGTTGTTGTTTTTGCTGCTTCTGGCCATAGGGGGAGCCGGTTTTGACCTGGCGGCCCAAGACAGCCGCTTGGAATTGCGGCTTTTTGCGGTTTCCAGCGGAGCCTCTGCGATTTTTAGTCGGCACACCCAAGGAACCGAGACCTTTTATTATGACGGTGGCGGTGTCGGGGCTCGTATTTCCGGGGACCGGCTTTCCTTGAGCTACATCAGCGGCAACAGCAACTTGGTCAGCGCCACCGACAGTTCCGCTGATGTCTCGATCGACATGCGTTACTCCGGGGAATGTAAGACCACCCAAACCGCCCTGGAGCACAGCTGGTACTCCGATAAACCGCAAGCCCGTAGCCAGTGGACCTTTGCGTTGGGAGCGGGGGTTATGAACCTCGACTGTACCAACCGCAACCTGGATGACGGGACGTTGTTAAACTATTCCGCCAGAAGCTCAGTCCTCACCCTTTCGTTGGACTACATCTTCTCCGGCAGCTTCTTTATGGGGATGCAAACCACATCCGGGATAGGTTCCGCTAAGGTGCACTACCCAGACCCCAAATCCGAACAACGCTATAAGTCCGTATACATCGGCCAAGCCGCCCTGGTGGCGGGGTTGGTCTTTTAGGGGAATTCCGCTGGGGGAAACAGGAAGGCTCCATCCGGTTGAGCCCTTTCACCGGGGATGCTCCCTGCCGCCGCGCCGCGTAGCCGGAGAGTCGGTGCAAGCCGAGGTTAGAGGAACTTACAGCGGCTTTCTCAGAGGTTTTTGGAGAGCGGCAGGGCGATGGGGATGAAGATGCGGCAAGAGAGGCCCTGTCCGGGCCGGTTGTCTAGCGCCAAGCTGCCCCCCAAGCGGCAGGAAACCGTCTGCTCCACCGCCTCGGCCCCGATCCCTCGCCCGGAGATTTCGTTCACCCCTTCTTGGGTGGAAAGGCCGGGGTGGAAGATCAGGTGGTCGATCTCCTGGGGGCTCGGTTTTGCGTCCAAAGGGACCAATCCTTTTTGGATGGCTTTGGAGAGCAGCTTTTCTCGGTTGATCCCTTGGCCATCGTCACAGACCTCCAGGTGCAGGCCTTGGTTGTCCCGAGCCGCTTGGATCCGCAACAACCCCTTTTCGGGCTTTTGGTGGGCCCGGCGCACTTCGGGGGATTCGATCCCGTGGTCCAAGGAATTGCGGAACAAATGGACCAGCACCTTCAATTCTTCAAACAGTTTGGGCGGCACCAGCACCTCGCCGCCGAGGGCCTCGAACTCCACCTCTTTGCCCAACTGGTTGGCCAAACGGATGGACAGAGACTCGAATTGGTTGAACAGTACCGACAGCCGCTTGCTCGCCGCCCGTTCCAAGATGCCCAGCCCCGCCCGGTCGGCCTTTTCCAGAAAGGCGGCCTTGAGTTTGTTGAAGTCGTTGGTAGAAAGCACTACCCCTTCCAAACGTCTGCGCAGCTCTGGGGTGACATATTCGAGCAACTCCACCGGTGCTTGGGACTCCACGCTGAATTGGGCCAGCAGCTCTTTTTCCACCCCTTCCAGTCCGGCCAAACCAATCTGTTCCTCCAGTTCGTGGCACAGACTCATGATCGGCTCAAACCCAAAGAGCCCTGCTACGCCCTTGAGGGTGTGCAGGTCCCGGAGCAGTTGGGGGTTGGACTGGGTCTCCAGGAGCCCTGCTTGGACTTGGGCCACCAGATTCATCAGGCTGTAGTAGGATTCCGGGTCCTCGTAGAGGTAAAGCAGCCTTCGTTGGCGCATTTGCAGGGCATCCAGGTCCTTTTGGCTGGTGATATCAACCATGCCCACGTCCAGGGCAGAGAGGCGCTTGTCCCCGTCCAGACAGGGGTAATAGGTCAGGGCAAAGGTCCTGGGTTTGCCCTGGGGCGAAGGCAGGTTGACCTCGCCGGGCAGGAGGGTCAGGAGCATCTGCACCGCCTTGGAATCGTACTTGGGGTCAAACAAGGTCGGATAGGTGCCCCACAGGGCAGTAAAGCCGGGGGACCGGGTTTCCATCAAGGCCGCAAATTCCTTGAACCGTAGGTCATAAACATCCTTGACCCCAAAGTACTCCAGACATTTACCGGAAATGTCCAGGGTGAACCTGCCTTTGGAGTCCAGCTTAAACAGCCCCTGGGGGGTGTGTTGTAATGCTTCGGAAAGCCGCAGGCCCAGGGACTTTCTTCGCTCCCCGGTCGATTGCAGGAGGCCCAACAAGGTGGATTTGGGCACCAGAACCTGGAACCGGTCCGCAGGCATTTTGAGCAGGGTGACTTCGCTTTGGGCCCGGACGGTCGCCGAGGCCAACTCGCCCAGCAGCGCCCCCATTTCCCCCAGGTAGTCGCCCTTGTGCCGTTCGGCCACCACTTCCCCACGGACCAAAATCCCGGCCACCCCCGAGAGGATCACCAAAAACTCGGTCACTGGCTGGTCGATCTCCAAGATCAATTCGCCGGGAGAGTACCGGACCGGTTCAAATTCCTGGGCCAGGATCTGGTAGCCTGCTTCCTTGAGTCCCGCAAAGAGGTTAACCGTTTGCAACAGTTCTATTTTTTGGGTCAGGTCCAGGTGCGGACGGCTTTGGTTCATAGGGCCAGGGGGCTAGATTTTGTAGCTAAACTGCACCTCAAAGGTAACACACCGGAGTAAGCCAAGTAACCCCGTGAAAGACACCAGAAGGCTTTAGCCTTGGCCCTAAGTGTTTCTACCTAGACTAAAGCCCTGTTCTCCCGAGTCGCTTCTGGTACCTTGGTTTAAGGCCGATTCAGCGGTTTTGTGCAGGTTCTACCCCTAACCGGATGGATTTCTCAGTTTGTCTTTGGCTCCCACCCAAACCCAGCAGACCGAAACAACCGCCCGGTCCCATAAAAAAATCTCCCCCGAGCTTCCCGTCTTCCACCAAAAGCCACCAGCACCAGGAACGAAATCCAGGTTTTCCCCTTGACCCTAGAGTCCACACGGGTCTATAATGACAACATTCTCAAAGACCGCTCTCCGGTTCTTTTCCGTTTCCCAAGTTTGGGGGTGCATTGGAATTCGACTGGGATCAGGCGATGGGAGGGAAGCAAGCCGTGGTTGGTCGAAGGGCCACGATAAAAATCGATTGTATAAGTAACTGCTAACAACAGCGAATACACCCTGAACGAAGTGGCAATCGCCGCCTAGTTCAGGTTCCGGCCCCAAGCTAACGCTAACGGGCTGGGCGGAAGATGCGAGGATGCCACATAGTCGTAGCCTTCTGTAACTCCATGCGGCTGGTCTCGGATGATTCAACGGCATTCGGGATGAGAAACACGTTGATGGTGAGGCTTGAGGTCGTCTGCTACCAAGAGAGTCCCACAAGACACCAAACAGACTAAGCTTGTAGAAGACTCAAATCCCAATCCACAGGACGCGGGTTCGACTCCCGCCACCTCCACCAAGTTTCATCTACCTATGTTAATTGGCTTTCGCTGAATAACTAGGTTCAAACCGGCTTTTGGGTTTCTGATCGGAAACTTGCCTGTCAAACCCAAAGTGAGTAGTTCCCCTTCTTAATTTGTAATTGTTCGTCCCTTGGAGCGCAACCTGCTGACGCAAAAAGGAAAGGCAGCATACCAACAGCGAAGCTCCACCCTCAAGCCGGTTTTCGGGCAAAGGGCGATGAGTGGGCCAGTGAGGTTTCTGCTCCGGGGCGTTGAGAAGGTGGGGATGGTGTGGTTGCTCGGTGCACAATCCACAACCTGCCCCAAGCTTTGGCGGGCGGGTTGGTGGCCGGAACTGGCCTAAAGGGGAAGCCTCCTGGAAGGGCCTTGGTCTCATGCTGCCCCCGAAGCGGCCCAATCCGCCCAAAGTGCCCCGGTTGAATTCCGATCCGCCCAAAAAAGGCTGGACCATCGGTTGGACCGGTGGTTAGATTAATGTTCCGATAAATGGTTTACCGGGCAGGCTCATATGCCGGAAGTTTCTTTTCAAGCTTTGGATTATAACACTTTAGAGTGGCCAACCTATACACTTGAGGCAATTATGGGGACGATTTTGACAATGTTTAACAATAAGGGCGGCGTTTCAAAAACCACCACGATTTTCAATCTGGCGGTATTTTTAGCTTCAGAGCAAAAGGTACTTTTGGTTGATTGCGACCCTCAATGCAATGCAACGGAACTTTTTTTTGCATCCCATCCTGAACTAGATACCCCTGATTTTGAGCTTCCGGGGACTTCAATCTACGAAGCGATGCGACCTAGATTTGAAGGAGAGGTTGGTGTGATTGATGTTAACGTGCTGGAGCTCACCCAATCTAGCGAATATAGTAATCTTTATCTCCTGAGAGGTGATCAGCAGTTTTCAAGAGCTGAAGATTATCTCGGAACCGCATGGGCTCAGGCAATTACCGAGAATGTAAATGAAAAGAAGACATATGTTGCTTTTAGTCGGATGCTATCTTCTTTGATGGATGCCCACAAATTTAAGTATATTCTTTGCGATATCGGCCCAAGTACAGGTGCGATCAATCGAACAGTCCTTATGGCCTGCGATGGTTTTTACATGCCATTGATTCCAGATAGATTCTGCGATCAAGCGGTACAAGTGCTTGGTCCAATCATCAGTGGTTGGGTTAAAAAGCATAAAGAGATTTCAAAAACTCTCAAACCCTTCAAGATAGAACCGTTCGCTGGTGAGCCCAAATTGTTTGGGGCTATAATTCAAAACTATAAAGTACGCAGTGGAAGGGCCAAAAAAGCCTATGATGCTTGGCACAAGGTCATACAAGGGCATATAAGTACAAATTTATTGTCGGCGGGAGGGTTGGAGCTTGCACCAAAAACGCCAAAGCAAAATCCCTTTGTGGCTTCGATCCGGGATGTCGGCCCCTTGGCACCGGTAGCCCAAAAAGTTGGGAGAGCCATCTTTGACTTAAAAGCTGAGCATTCCTGCGAATCATCCGAAAATGGGAAAAAGCTCACGGGAGTTGCCTGGGAGTATTGGGTTAAGTTGATGAAGGAATATAAGGAAGAAATCCAAAAAATTTCAAAGGTGCTATGAGCAAAGAATCAAAAGAGTTTATTCATGTGGCTTTGTTAGATATCCTAGGTTATAGAAGCCTGATAAAAGCGGACATGGAAGGGGGGAGCGACTTTGGATTTCGGAAAAAATTGACGAACGCCCTTCAGGCGCTTTCAGGTATGAACGAAGCAGAGTTTTCATTTCAAAGCATTTCAGATACAATAATACTGGCTCAGTCTGCTGATGACTTGCTGAAGTTGTTGTGGATACTTAAGAATGTTTATGTGGCGTTCATTGGACAAGGTCTTTTAATTAGGGGGGCTCTTGTTTTTGAGCAGCACTTTAAAAACAACCATTTAACTTACAGCAATGCTTTAGTGCTTGCGCAAGATAAAGAAAAAAATGCTGCAGTATATCCGAGAATAGTCATAGATTCTGGGGTGGTGGAGCGAGAACGAGAACATGAGAATTGGCAGAGGATTATTGATTCAAAACTTGTGTATGCGCAAGGGGGACAATATTTTCTAAATGTGCTGGATAAGGGAAATTGGGGGCAAGTTTACGAAAGTGCAAAATTGATTTATGGGGCCTTTTTTGAAGGGAAATTGGGGGATAAGAGTGAACATGTATTGTTGAAGCATTTGTGGCTGGAGAATTACCTAATTTCATCTGAGCACGCAGACAGTCAATTTGGAAGGTACATTCAGCCTTTACGACCGCTGGAGTAGGGGAAATCTGGAGGTTGGGATAATTATTTTAAGACCACTGCACGGTAGAAATCTCACAAAGTATTTGCTAGCATGGGTTCAGCCCGATTCCAGGAGCCACGATGCCAGGCAAAAAGACCGCCCCCGATTTCGCCGATTGCCTCGTCCCGCATTCTCCCAAGCAGAGCTTTTTGTCCAAAGTTGACGAAGTCATCGACTGGAGGCCCATAGAGAAGCAGCTCAAGAAGCAGTACTGGCGGACCCAGAATGCGATCGGGAATGCGGCTTATCCGGCCCTGCCGATGTTTAAGGCGCTCTTACTCCAGCGCTGGTACGAACTGAGCGATGCCGCCTTGGAGGAGTCGCTCTATGACCGGGTGAGCTTCATCCGGTTTTGCGGATTTCAGATGAGTGGTCCCCGGCCTGATGAAACGACGATCTGCCGCTTTCGCTCCGCCCTGCGGGAGGTCAAGTTGTACGAGCGACTGTTCAAGACACTGAACCAGCAGTTGGAGGCGGGTGGGCTGTTGGTAAAGTCGGGGGCCATCGTGGATGCTACTTTGGTTGAGTCCCAGCGCCGCCCCACCAAGATCATCGAGGTTGAGCCGGAAGATGAGGACGATGTAGATCAAGCTACCGCCCAGGCTCGGGTCTTCTACTCCGACGACACAGAGGCAAACTGGACCGTGAAAATGGGTCGCCCCCACTACGACTACAAACGACACATGGCCGTGGATTCAAGAAACGGTTTCATTCTAGGCGGACACGTAACTTCAGCCAGCCGTTCGGACATGAACGAGCTGGAATCCACGCTCGAAGATGCAGACCTGAAAGCAGGAACCTTGGTGATGGCCGACAAGGGCTATTGCAGCCGGGCCAACCGAGAGCGGCTTTCCCGGCTGGGCCATTACGACGGTATCATGCACAAAACGGCCCGAGGGCGGGCTTTGGACCCTGAACAGAAAGAGTTCAACCGGACGATTTCAAAGCTGCGGTATCAGGTCGAACGGGCCTTTGGGACTTTGAAGCGGGACTATGGGTTTCGGCGAGCTCGTTATCTGGGGCAAGCCAAACTAGAAGTAGAATTCTTCTTAAACGCCTTCTGCTTCAATGTTAAGAAGGCAGTCAGACTGGTTTCATAGGGCGAGCTGCGCCCAAATTCCGGCAAAATACCGGAAAAAGCCCCCAAAAAGGGGCGATGTCGGTAGCTTGAACCCCAAAACTTACCGAAAATCGAAGGCGAACGGAGTTTCTTCGAGAATTTGAGCCTTATGCAGGGGCCTTGATAGGACTCACTGGGCTCGTTAGGCACCTCCAGCTTCCAAGGAATCAAGCCCAAGGTGTTGGCCAGTTTGACCAGTGAGCGCAACCCCGCCAGCTTGCGGTTGACCGTGGCCGGGGTCAAGCCCTTGGCCTTGAGGTGGGCCTTGAACTTCAGGGCCAGCAGATTGGCTTGGCCGTGACTGCGGGTGACCACAAAGGAGCCCGCTGCCTCCAAGGAGGGGTGGCCTAAAAAGAGCCGCAAGTCCTCCAGGTCTTGGCGGTAGGCCTTGAGGGTGGCGGGGGATTTGTGCTTGAAGAACGCCGCCAGCAGGGGCTTGGTTGCAGGTTCTAGCCGGAGGGGGATCAGGTTCATGGGGCCTCTAGGTTGGGGGTTGGACAAGGCCCTGCCCCCTGGAAGGGGAAAGTCATGGATAAGTTTTAGGGGGGGATGTTTGCGCCGATAGGGCTACTTCTGACCTCGTACTCTGTGATGATAGCACAACCAAGGAATATATTCAAGCAATTGATTTCTATTACATTTCTGCAGAATACTTCGCCAGCCTATTAGAGAACCTTTACGGATACCTATTTATAGGTTAGTTTTAGACCTATCTAACGACCCATTGAGGAGGTAAAAATGAAAGCATCGGAAGTAAAAACCAACCTCTATGCCTTACTCAAGGCCGGACAACCTTTGGAGATCGAATACCCTAAGGGACAAGACTTTCTACTGATCCCGAAGACTCAGGTAGAGGAAATGGAAAAGAAGCTCCTGGCCTACGAAGCCAAAGCCGCAGTGGAAGGGGGAGAAACAGAGTACGATGAGGCGCAGGTCCAGGCCATGCTCAAAGAGGTGCTGGGTGGCTAATTTTTTAAAGAAATTCCTCAGTATTTGGTTGACCCCGGAAAACCGGGAGATGATTGGCGTAGTCAAACAGGCGATAGACTTGATTGAGGCTAATCCCAACCTGGGAAGCCCAGTCATTGGCAAGGAATACTGGCTTTACGAAGACCCCAAGAAACGGTTCTGGATTGTCTATTATTACATTTCCGAAGGAGGTGTCAAATTCGCACGACTCTCCTTTCGAGGAAAACGGTAATATTTATTTCATTTCATCTTGACCTCGTGCTTTGTTAGGATAGCACAAAAGAGGCCGGAGTTCAGGGTGTTAATTTCTTGTCCGATTTCCCCCTTAAAATCCTAGTGGAGGAGCCCCCAGATTAAACCGAAATGGCGTTGCATTCAGCATTGAATCAATGTACAGTCTAGGCATGGATAGTTTCACCTGGAGCCTCGAAAAGAATCAGCTTCTGCTTCAAACCAGAGGGATTTCCTTTGATGAGGTCGCCGCCGCCATTGAGGCGGGCTTCCTGATGGGTGAGATGCAGAGCCCAACTCGCCCGAATCAATCCATCCTTGTGGTGTTGATCGATGGTTACCCTTGGGATGTGCCCTTTGTGCAACTTGAAGACGGGACCAAATTCTTGAAAACCGCCTTCCCCAACCGAAAACGCAAATGAGAGATTACCAGAACCCCAAAATGACCGCCCCCTTGGACCCGGAAGAAGCCGAGTTGATGGGGGAGTTGGAGAGAGGCGAGTGGGTCGCCCTGCCGCCCGAACTCTTCAAGCAGAGGAAGGTTGAACTGGAGAAAGCCGCCCGAGAAACCTTGAAGAAAACCGAACGGGCTACCATCCGGCTTTCCAAGGCAGACCTGGAAGGCTTAAAACTCATAGCCGCTAAAGAAGGGGTGGGGTATCAGACCTTGATCAACTCCATCCTGCACAAGACCGTTACCGGACAGGTGAAGCTTTAAGAAGCCTTTAGCCACAAGGTGCCTTCGGTCTTTCCCTGCACGCCGCCCATTTTTGGGCTAACCGAGCCAACATTACCGTTTAGCCCTGATACTCTTGGTTTTTAGACTCGAAGATGTGTACGCTAACTGATATTATCGTACTCATTTTTTCGGTCGAATCGCTGCAACGAAAACGGTTCTATGTTGATTTGACTTTGCCCTAATGATGTACGGGGTGGCTTCTTTGCTCCTCATCAATTTCCTAACTTGGGAGCGAGAGGTAGTCTTACCAATAGGGGAAGTAGAAGTGCCATGGGTAGAAATAACATACTCGTACCTTTCTTCATATGCCTTTTGCAGCGCTTTTAAAGACCTTGTCCAGACCTGATCCATTCGTTCATAATAAGACATGAGGTCGTCCTCATCCTTGGGGTGAAAATCGACCTCAAAATTCTTGGGGAGCTCTCTGTAGGCAGTCCAATTGCGGTGTTCCTTGATGAACACAGCGCTCACCTCACTTCAGTTGTTAAGCCAATTTCACTTCCAGTATCTCTTTGCGCTTGATCCAATCAGGCAATTTCTTTTCCAATAGCGCGTAGAATTCGGGCGTATGGCGCTCGTGGGTTAGATGGCAAAGTTCGTGGATGATTACGTAATCAATACACTCCTTTGGAGTTCTGATCAAATCAAGATTCAAGGTAAGAATTTTGCCCTTCGAGAGACTGCCCCAGCGAGTTTTCATTTCGCGGATCGATAGGCGGATCGCCGTCGGGTCGTATTCGGGGAAGTGATGCAAATTGGCGTGGAATCGTTCCACGAAGATTTGCTTGGCTCGTTTTCTATACCATCCTTGGAGTGCTGCTCGTAATTCTTCCCGATTCGGTTTTTCAGAACTGGATAGAATGAAGAACCCGGCCTTCAACCTCACAGAGTAGGCAGGCCCTTGTTCAATCCGCAGGCGATACTGTCGGCCCAAGTAGAGAAAGCTTTCGCCGGAAAGATACTGCTTCGGCTTGGCCCTTGGTTCAAACTGCTGAAAATAAGCTCTTTGCCGGTTGATCCAACCCTTACATTTGTTGAGTTTGGTTTGGATGATGCCCAACTCGGCATCCCAAGGGGCCCGAACCACAATGCTCCGGTCCGGGTGAACCGCAATTTCCAAGGTTTTTCGGCGAGTCCGTATCAACTCCACCGACTCAACCAGCCCGGTGTCGTTGTCCATCTCCTGTCCGGTGAAGGAGGCGAATTTCTTTTGGACCCGCTCATGGCCGTAAGAGGAAGGTTCGTGCACCTCGCCGTAGGGCAGGTGGCGCAGCTTGGCGGACAGCTTGCCTTGGTCGTCGGTGACCATCGTGGCGGTCTGCACTTGGTTGGCGTGGTAAAAGGACTTGTGGGTGATCGTCGGCACCGGCGGACTAAAGGCGATCAGGGAACAAACATCTTGAAACCATAAACTGGATGAATCCAAAAGACGATTTGGAGTAACGGTCAAAAACCCAACGCGACAGCGAGATAGTATTTTGCATATCGATTGACCGATAAATCCGTGTCAGAGATGCCGACGTTTGACTGCATCGCACCGTAAAAAGTCATTTTTCCGGGGACAAACTGTTGGATAAAACCAAACTGGAAACCAGGACTAGTTTTGTAATAAGTTTTGACGACTTGCTCACACTCGCGCTTCATGGCACTTTGATCGCTACGAAAAAGCGCACGTCCACAGGGACTGTTGCGGTCCGAGTTGTCCGCAAGATAGGCATGTACGTCAAACCTGTTGTATTCCAAGGTTGGACCCAAGAAAAATCGATAGTAGGTCCATCCGCGATCCCACTTCTCCCAAACCCATGAGAAACCGTAAAGAATCGAATACTCTCGAACTTTTCCAACTTTTGTTTCAAAAGGCCCATCTGCCTCAAATGTCTCGCCAACATATTCCCAAATTCCAGTCGAAAATGTGGACATCCATTTGGTAGGTTTTGGGGTCCCAAACTCATAGGTTTTAAAATTTTCGATCACAATACCTGAGCCGTTATAAAAGTCTGCTTGAGTACGAGTCCCCTGCTTTTTAACCTGAAACCAAGTCCAAAAGGGGACTACAAAACCAATCGACCAAAGTCCTTCATCTAAAGAAGCTGCGAACGGAAAAGTTTTTTCGTTTAAAGTTGAGTTTTTGCTGGATTCCAATGGTGGCTCTTTCAGACCGGCTAGGTCGCCTTGAGGCTCTTGGCATAAAACAGTGCCATTAAAAATTAAACCAATGAAAAACAATATATTAATAGCGGAAATGGTTTTTACTGGTCTCATTTTTGGAATTTATCCGTAAAGGAGGCCCGCTTTTCGGAGCGCAATGAATGCGTACCCAAAGGCAAATGGGCCAAGTGAATACCAGTCTTTTTCTCGTACCGCACCAGCCGTTCTCGGAAAGGTCTGTTTTGTCATGGCACCTTGCCTCCATGGTCTTTCAGAACCATCTTCGCACAAAAACTGAAAGCTTATTTACGGAAAAGTTCATAGTTTGGACTGCACCCTTGGGGCTCCGTTAAAACATCCCATGCCAACCACAACATTTCCCCTGGTTACGATTTTGGTTTTTAAAACAAATTACATTAAACTGTTATAACTGTTATAAGCTGTGCCAAAACCCCCGGTTAAAGCGCCGAAAGCGCCAGCTGCTACAACTTCCGTTCCGTTCCCGCCTAAGACACCGCGCTCATATGCGGCTCCTTGGATTGCCCCATGAGCAATTGCATCCCCGCCTCCTGCTTTGTAGGCATCTATGGATTGGAAACTCGGCGCACCAGAGTAGGCAAAACCTCCGCCAACCGCCGCTCCTATCGCTGCACCAAAACGTGCTCTATCTTGCCGCTTGTCCATTCCTTCTCCCTCCACCCAAGCATCACCATAGCCCTTGATATAACCAGAAATTGCCCCGCCGGCAGCCGCACACCCTGTCGGCCCCATAACGGCAGAGAGGTAGTACAAACAAGCTGCCGTAACCGCTACTCCCGCCACCCCAGCTAGGATGGCTACGGAATAGTGCTGTATTGTCTTTAAAGATGGCGGCCACTTGATGAGGGAGTCACCTCCACCCAGTTTCCAAATGTTTATTTTCGCCGGTGCCAAATTTTCGATTTTATCAACCGTCTTGATCAGCCGTTGAAATGTCCCGCCCAAGTCCAGGCGACCATGGGACAGCCGTTGGAAAATGGCATCTACCCTGGCCCGATTTCTCTTGTAAGCCGTTACATCCGCTTGGGCACCTTGAAAGGTAGCGGCCATC
>Ga0208375_1003824_pt1 | contig 12397 bp, 9 predicted proteins | sample RifOxyD1_FD_184038 | JGI IMG/M metagenome (GOLD analysis project Ga0208375, IMG submission 184038) | Soil microbial communities from Rifle, Colorado - Rifle Oxygen_injection D1 (SPAdes) | ecosystem: Environmental > Terrestrial > Deep subsurface > Rock core/Sediment | place: Rifle, Colorado... | reverse complement strand
TTCATTATTGTCGGTGAACATAAAGGGACCGTAGAAAAAGTCGGCCTTAAAACAACGCGAATACGAAGCCTTTCCGGCGAACAATTGATTTTCCCAAATGCGAGCCTGCTTCAAAGCCAGCTAAGAAACTTCAAAACAATGACGGAGAGACGCGTTGCGTTTACTGTAGGTCTTGTTTATCAAACGTCCTTTCAGAAATTGAAAATTGTACCGCAACTAATCAAGGAGATTATTGAAAAACAAGAAAAAGTGAGGTTTGACCGTTCACATTTCAGTAATTACGGCAGCTTTTCTCTCGATTTCGAAACCGTCTACTGGATAACGGATGCTGACTACAACGTCTTTATGGATATTCAACAGCAAATCTACTTACAGATTTTTGAACGCTTTGAGAAAGAGGGTTTAAGCTTCGCCTATCCGACACAAACTCTTTTCGGAAAAAACGAGACTATTGTAACAACAGTACAAAACGTTGGTGTCAGTTCTTCCCAAATAGCCGTAGAATAAAAGGACCGGTAGTTTCTACTGTTTAGAAATTCTTACCGGGGTAACCGATAACACAACGTCGTCCGTTGATCTGATTGTCAGATCTCCGGTGACTTTATATTTTCCACTTGTAAACAAATCGCTCGTAAAAAATTTACTTACTGAAACCTGTTCGTCAGTGATGGAGCGGTTAACGATAAAACCGTCGTTTAATTCGGTAATACTTATCTGCCCCAGTTCTTCTGGTAGGTAAATCGTTTCAACCGAAGTGAAACCGCCATCATCCTTAACGTCGTATCCATCCACTCGAACGACGTACTTTTTCCTGTCATTCGGTCGGAATCTGACCATTTCGTCGTCAGCAGGCCCACCGCTCGCAGCGATAGCACCACAGCGGTTATCGTCAGGCTTTTCGGCGTCAACAGGGCACTCCAGTACGGTAAGGTCAATATCATTACCCGGGGACTTTTCCGTTGTGACAACCACCATTTTTGTATTTTCCGGGTATGAACGCATAATACCTAGCGGATTGGTAACAAAGACATGTTCACCCTTAGCCACTTGTGATTCCTTTTGCGCCAACATTCCGTACAAGCTGTAACTACTCTTCTCGCTGTCTGGCATTATTGACATCGATGATTCTTTTAGCTTCCACGAAAACGATCCGTTTAATGCTGATAAGTCGCCGGAGATTTCTTGCACGTCCGATATCGCAGTTAAGTAATCCACTCTTAATTTATATTTTGACCGTGCGTATTTGTAAGAACCAAAAACATGCAGATCCCAAACCCCTGCATTTGGATCAGATCTGGTAAAAACCACTTTATTCAGCCCTTCTTTTGCAACCGGAGATCCATCCGGATTACAATTGAATACTCTTGCATCTTTCCGTGATCTGAATGGTCGCACATCGTTTTTGCCCTCAAGAGCCATTAATTCGAGACCTGAACAGTCCTCGCCTTCCGAAACAAAGCCTTCCGGATCAATCTTCAGTGCGGGTACTTCCAACGTCACCCTTACAAGCCCTGTTCCTTTTGGAATAGTGACGTAGTTGCGGCTAATTCCAAAACTCTTGACTGTTCCCTCAGCCTCATAAGCTGTAGAACCAAAAAGTCTTTTATGAGGAACAGCAATAAAAACCGGAACGACAAAGGCAGCCACAGGAGAGGTAATTCTGTCATTTCCCTTTTTTATTGTCCTATAAGCATAGATCAAGGCTCCATTATCGCCAGGAGGAAGTTCTCGCGCGATAACACGTCTATTCAGACAAATGTTTAAAGTGCTATCGGCTCTGGCAACTATTTCACCCGTGTTATTCTCTTTAACTTTAACCTCTGCTCCACTCGACGTTACTCTTTGTGTTGATACTGGAGAATTCCAACAGTCGACCTGATCAAGAGTGCCTGCTTTTAACCAAATCTTATCTGAACCAAATATTACGGTCTTCAAAACGAATTCATCCGAACTCGTTTGGAGCTGTCTGTTAAGATCACCTGCTTCGGGGGTAGCAATGTATTTTTCAGATATTTTTCGAACGATGTTGACCTGTCTTAGCGTTTCTGTTCCATAAAAATCGAGATAGATACCCGTCCCGAAAACCGGAGTACCTTCGGTTCCTGGACGGCTACCGTCGTAACTGATTCCATTAGGATTCGTTGTCGAAACCAACGGTTCGTAATCCAGTTCAACGTTTCGACCATCACTCAACGTAACGGCTGATGGAAGATCGATATCACGTAATTCAAATAATTTTTTCCATGCCGCAACTAAATCGATAATGCCCGTTCCCTGGTCAACCCAAGTATACTCACCACTCCGCTTTTCTCCCGTATTTGGATCAAAGGTGGTTACATTGAACGGTTTTGCTGTTTCGATCAAAACACTTCTCAGCGTTAATGCATCCGCCGTAAGAGCGCTTTCCGGATGTTTTGCATTATATTTTTTTACTCCATCCAATAGTAAAGCGTACGCGCCAGCAGCAGTTGGTGCCGCCATTGAAGTACCCCAGTAAACATCCGATCCCGCGTGATGTCCCGGCGCAGAGTTCAGCTGAATAGCACTTAGTTCCGTTCCAGGCGCGACTAAATTCGGTTTAAATCCACCGGCCGCCGTTGGTCCTCTACTGCTGAAAAACAGCATGAAATCTCTATCGCTATCAGTATCAGCCGGCCATCCGTACTGCCTCTGGATCATGTCCTTTGACGCCGAAGCGCCAACGCTTAACGAAAATCTCGCCACTGACGGACTTCCTACGGTTTGTCTTCCTGGGCCAGAATTTCCCGCAGAAATGACAAAGAGCGTATTAGCCAGAATAGTTAATCTGTTGATCATCGTCTCCTGAACGCCATATCCGTCGTTAAACTGATTTAACCCACCAAGAGACATGTTTATTACTTCGGCTTTTCCTTTAAGCGCTAAATCAATGAAAGCCGCCGTAGCGTTACAACCGCCGTTGTTTGCGCAAACCCGGTTCATGAGAATATTCGCAGCCGGTGCCACTCCACGAGCAAGAGTATCGTCACTATCATTGCTGATTGTTTTTCTTCCCGCAGCTATGCCGGCAACGTGTGATCCGTGATTTCCTGGATCAAAACCGACGACTGATACGGATCGAACCTCAACAGCACCCGAACCTTGTTTTTTTGGTAGTGATTCCACGTTAAAATCAAATCCAATTTTCTCCGAATAAACCGTCACCGTTTTATTTGTCGTATTCCAGTTTCCGATTGGAACTGATTTTCTAAAATCTCCCGCACCTTGCGAGTCAAAATAGAGGATATCTTCAACAGGGGTCGCACCCATGATGTAAATAACCGGCAGTTGGTCCTCTATTTTTCCGTTCCGATTTATATCAACCTCTTCGCCTTCCGCGCTGAAAGCTGATTCGGAAAGAATTCCCAGTTTAACTTTTCGACCGGAAGATAACAGTAGATTCTTTAGCTCCGTGCTGACTTTTATTTCGAGATTTGAAAGGATAACGAAACGGTCTGCTGCCGGTCTGGATGGCAGCTTCGGCGTTACTATAACTTCGGCATTAAGTAGAAGTTTTTCTCCACCATCGTCTTCATGGGTGACTGCGACGATTTCAAACTTAGCAGAAGGGTTAAAGTATATGCGACCTTCGCCGGTAAAATCTTTCATGTAAGAAATTCGGTTCGCATTTTTTGAATCTAAAAATGTCGGATGATTATAGGTAATCCCTGTATCCGTGATTCCCAAGTTCACGCTTGAGCCATCCACTGATACGCCTTCACCGATATCTTCCTGAGCCTGTCTTACAAATTCAACCGCATTAATCCGCTTAAGGCCACTGTAGTGATCGGTTGTTCCCCTTGCTCCATCAAACAACGCTTCAGCGTCACGGGACGCTTCGTTGACCAACTTGATAGATCGACGATCATATACTACTGGATTGAAAAGCAGCTCTTGTCCTTCAAAGCGTATCTTTTTTATTGAACTGAAAAGATCATGCGGGTTGTAGGGTAAAAGAAAAGTGAAATATCCAACTTCAGAAACTTCAGAAAGAGGGATAATTCTAGAAGTTTCTCTAGATGCTTTGAGCTTGGAGAGTGCTTTATTTATTTCTTGTTTAAGTCTCGAAGAATTAGCAAGTGTTGCTGAAAAATTCCTATTCGAAAAAGTAGCTTCAATTTCAAGGTATTGTATACCGCCGATATTCCGAACAACCGTTTCTGCATCGTTTGAAAGTTTAACGGTTTCCGCTTCACCTTCAGCGAGAGACGTGAGCACCTCTCCTGTTACTGAATTTGGTACAATCGGAACGCCCGAAAATTCGTTCGACTTTGAACACGCAAAAAAAGTAGACAACACCACGACTCCAACAAGGAGTGATAGCTGCTTTTTCATTTTAACTGATTCCCCCATTTACTACTCGTGAAGTAAAAACCACCACAATCGTGGGAATATGACCCGCAGCGGAGGGCAATGCAAGCAGTTTGTATGTATTTACAGATGGCTTTTACTCACACTGCTTAAGTTGACCCGTAGAGTGAAAGTAACATGTTGAAGGGAGTTTACACTCGGGTCCCGTTAACGCAGCAGGCCGATAAGCGCTAGGGTTTTTGCCTCGCCCAGGCCACCAAATAATGTCGTAGTTTATCGTTAACTTGTCTGCATCTCCGCAGTCGATTTTTCCCCAAACCTCTGTTGAAGGAAACGTAACACAATTTGGGTTTCCTGCTCCGTCATCTCGAATCTTTAACGCACCCGAATCAACAGTAAGAGAAAAGGTGCCATCTGGCATTATCTCCCACGTGCTATCAAGCAGACTGTCAACGGTTCTAACCGTGAGAAGTTTCTTTTTACAATCCGCCTGAAGAATCAACGCCGAAGGAGATTCAACAATATCGATCGATTGAAGCACCTCTCCACATTCCCATCCATTAACTTTAAGCGGTTTTGGGTCGGTATAGTAACCGTAAGGGCATTGAGATCCTACAGGAACACTACCGTTAACAGCCATCATCTGTTCACTGGGGACAGACTCTTCGTCTCCCTTTCCGCAAAAGCTGAGAACAGGAATTGTTACGAAAATGAAAATTGCCTTCCAGCTTAGAAACAACGGCCACATGCTATGCGGACGCTGTCGGTGTTGTTTTCGCCCAAACATGTCTGCGGGCGAGTGCAAATCAGAAGCCAGGTTTCGGGTGGCAACCTAAAAGCCAGAAGCGTTAAGTCCGCCCCAGGTCCCATACCTTCTGCCAAAGCTGATGACTTCTACGATGTTTGCGCCAGTTTATGATCGGGCGTAGTTGCAAAACGAACTGAACCGAGCATTTAACCAGCATGCGCTTGATTCATGAGCATGACGGCCGCGAACGCTAAAGCCAACAAAGTTAGAGGAATCACTATCCCACTTGAGAAAATCTTTTTCATTTTCGTTTCTCCCTTTCGAACGAACATTCGTTACGGGTGCGTTGCGCAAGATATGCCAGGCGAGAACCTATATAATATCTGAGCACAATCAACGGTTATTGCTGTTTATTAAATTCGCTATTTTTCTTAGTATTTTTAGAAATTTGTCGATCATTTCTAAAAATTGGATAGCTTAATTATTAACAATTACATGAGCATAATGGGCTATTATAAAACAACACCACACATTGGATGTGGGGTCACTCCGCCTCCAATTAGAAGAGCCAATATGAAACCAACGAAAGCTGAGTGCAAGCCGAGCAGGATTAAGGTATTAATAGGACATGGTGACAGGCCGGATTACCAAAGAAAAACCGAAGGATAAGCCCCTATGGTTTTTTCCTAACTCTCCGTTTGGTTCAGCGGTAAGGCATATTGCCTCTGTTAATCCAACGGCATTATGGGTGGCATTAAGGAAAAAAACGGGAAAGAAGTATCAATTGCTAAGCTCAATTGGAAATAAAACGAAAACAAAACCCGGCCAAACGCTATTTTTTGATCTCGAAGCAATTCAAGTGGAAATTAGAACAGAAACAAAGCTTGAGCGAAGAGAAATACAACAAATTGAACAAACAATTAACGAGTTGAGGGAACTATGGTCCGAGCAAGAAAACCGCAACCAACACTAGACGCTCTTTTCTTCTCCACTCCTGAGCAGAAAGTGATGAAATTTCTACTGTCAGAGTCCACAACGACTTTTACTTCCAGAGTCATTTCTTCAAAACTGAAAGGAGTTAGGGGTCTTGGCGGTGCCGAAGGCATTGCAAAAATAATGGCTGAACTAAATCAACTTGGATTAGTTGAATTCGTTGATAACAACCGCGCAGTCAGGCTTCAAGATGATGCCCCTGTTGTTACTGTTTTAAAGATTTTTGCATCCATGTGCGAACTGGAGGGACTGAAAAACATGCTTGCCCCGATCTCCATAAAGGGAGTCCTATTTGGAAGCCGCGCAGAAGGAAAATCAAGATCCGATAGCGACTATAATTTACTCGTTGTCACAGACACCCCAGAAGAAGTGGAAAAAATTGCGACAGGCTACCCCTTGGGAAAACAGCTTTCTATAGTTGCAAAAACTCCTGAGGCATTTTCTGACATGAATCGCGAGCAACCTGCAATGGCCCAGAAAATAGAACGAGGAATTGTGCTCTGGGGCTCCTCTTGGTAAGAAAACAAAGATTTATGTAAGGTGATGCAACGATGGAATCGAAAGAAAAAGACTACAAATCGACACTTAATCTTCCACAGACCGAATTTCCCATGCGAGCAGGTTTGCCGCAAAGAGAACCGCAACAGATAGAGCGATGGTTAAAAGATCGAATTTATTACCGGATGGTAGAAAATAATAAGAAAGCTGGTAAACCACGTTTTCTGCTTCATGATGGCCCCCCCTACGCTAACGGAACAATTCATCTCGGAACGGCGCTCAATAAAGTTCTTAAAGATGTGATCATTAAGCACAAAAATATGGCCGGTTTTTATGCCCCCTATATTCCCGGCTGGGACTGCCATGGGCTACCGATCGAATTGGGAGTCGAAAAACAGCTGATTGAACAAAAAAGAGACAAAGCTAATGTGCCGGTAACCGAATTGCGAGATCTTTGTCGGCACTACGCCAGAAAATATATCGGAATTCAAATGGAGCAATTTCAACGGCTCGAGGTTTTCGGCGATTGGGATGCGCCGTATATCACGATGAGCAAAGAGTACGTTGCTTCAATCGTCAGAGAGCTTGGAAAATGCTCAAAAGCGGGAATTCTCTATCAAGGAAATAAACCAGTTTATTGGTGTACGTCGTGTACTACGGCTTTAGCAGAGGCTGAAATTGAATATACAGAAAAAACAAGCCCGTCGATCTACGTAAAGTTTGATCTTACGCAAGACGCAATAAGCTCGTTTTCTGAACTAGCCGCGGTTGCCAAAAAAGAGCAGGCAACCAGAGTTGCTGTCGTTATTTGGACAACCACTCCCTGGACGCTGCCGTCTAATCTCGGTATTTCTCTGCACCCGGAATACGACTATGTTGCGATAAAAGTTCCAACAATCGATGGAAATGAAATTTGGATTGTCGCAAAAGATCTTCAGAGCAATGTTGAACATGCAGCCGGATTTGATAAGACATCAACGCCTCTTTTGACGTTTAAAGCCGAAAAGCTGCATAGAAAAAACGCCAAGCATCCTTTTATCGATCGTAATTCTCTAATTATGCTTGGAGAACATGTGACACTAGACGCTGGTACAGGAGCAGTACATACGGCTCCGGGGCATGGCGCAGACGACTATAGAATTGGTGTAAAATACGGATTAGAAATTTTTGCGCCAGTCGACGAAAAGGGACGCTTCACCGATGGCTATCCCGACATGAAGGGTCAATTTGTCTTTAAGACAAATGAACCGATAATCGAGAAACTTAAAGAAAGCGGTCATCTCGTTTCTAGAACCGATGTAAAGCACAGCTATCCGCTGTGCTGGCGCTGCCGAAACCCCATTATTTTCAGGGCAACACCGCAATGGTTTTTGGGGATGGACCCTAGACCTAATATGCCCCGCTCGCTTCGAAAGGAAGCGGAAGCAGCTATTAGAGAAGTTAATTGGATTCCAAACTGGGCAATCAATCGAATTCTCGGAATGGTTGAGGTACGACCGGATTGGTGTATTTCCAGACAAAGATCATGGGGAGTTCCAATTACGGTTTTCTATTGCGAAAACTGTAAAGAGCCGAAAGCCGATCAGGAAATTTTTAACCATGTTGCAGATTTAATGGAATCAACAGAAGTAGACGTCTGGTTTACAGAACCTGTAGAAAAATTACTTCCTGCAAACGTAAAATGCTCCCACTGTGGAAGTGCAAAATTTAAGAAAGAAAGAGACATTTTAGATGTCTGGTTCGATTCGGGTGTCAGTCATGCAGCAGTGGCAGAAAAAAGACTCTGGTGGCCAGCTGACCTCTATTTAGAAGGTAGCGATCAACACCGCGGATGGTTTCAGACTTCGCTATTAACGTCTGTTGCCACCCGAAAAAAGGCTCCGTTTAAAACAGTTCTTACTCACGGCTTTGTTAATGACGATGCTGGAAAAAAAATGTCCAAGTCAAAAGGAAATGTTACTTCCCCTATGGACGTAATGAAGGTTCATGGAGCCGAAATCCTCAGACTTTGGGTTGTGCTAGAAGATTATCGAAACGATGTCAGCTTTTCGAAAGAAAGCATTGAGCGTGTTTCCGAAAGCTACAGAAAAATCAGGAACACCATCAGATTCATTTTGGCCAATCTTTACGATTTTGACCCAGACAAAGACCGCACGCCTGACACCGCTTTTGGTGATTTGGATAAGTGGGCACTGTCTCGTTCTGCGAAAGCTTTTGAGAGAATTGGGAAAGCCTTTGATCTTTACGAATTTCACACGGTCTACCATCAATTGGTGAATCTTTGCACAGTTGATCTTTCGTCCGTGTATTTTGACATTCTTAAAGATCGCCTTTATACCGCTCCTAAACACTCGATTGAAAGACGCGCCAGTCAAACAGCGCTGTGGCTGATCGGTGATGCCTTAATTCGGGCGATGGCTCCAATCATGTCTTTCACATCAGAAGAAGCGTGGAGCTACCTACCAGGCGGTAAACCAAGAAATGAATCAGTGTTCTTTGTCGATTTTCCGGTTGGAGAAAAAGGGCTAAAGAAGTATCAGGACGATAACCTCGAAAATCGCTTCGAAACCATTTGGCAAATTCGAACGGTTGTCCTTAAGTCCCTCGAGGAAGCAAGAAACGTTAAAAAAATAGGACATCCTCGTGAAGCAAAAGTTACACTAACTATGGATAATAACTCGGCAGAAGTGTTAGGGTCTACCAAAGAGAAGCCCTCGAGACTTTTTCTCGTCAGTGAGCTCGAGATAAAGCCAGGGGTGGAGATCATCGCGGAGATTGAAAAATCGACCGGCGAAAAATGCGCTCGATGCTGGGTGTTCTCTAAAGACGTTGGCAAAAACAAAGAACATCCTGATTTGTGCAAGCGGTGCCAGGAGGCCATTAAGTGAACAGCTTTAAAAAACGAAAATACTGGGTTCTTTCGATACTGACTGTATCAATCATTATATTGGACCAACTAACTAAGACTCTCGTTGTCAAACATTTCCGTCTTGGTGAAACGCTGTCGATCATCACTGACTTTTTTAATTTTACTTATATCCGGAACACGGGGGCCGCCTTCGGTATTTTTGCTCATGCCAATCCTGCCTTCCGAATTCCATTCTTCGTTATTGTTCCGATAATCGCTCTAGCGGCCATTGCTTATATCTTTAGGAAAATTCCCGATACCGATCTAAAACTTTCTTCAGCTTTATCGTTAGTAATAGGTGGCGCAGTCGGGAATTTGATAGATCGAATTCAATTGGGTTATGTCGTAGACTTCCTCGATTTTCACTGGAATTACAGATATCACTTTCCGGCTTTTAACATTGCTGACTCAGCAATTTGTATCGGCGTAGGTATTTTAATGCTTGATCTGATAACTCAGAAGGCAAGCGAGCAAAAGGAAGGGGAACAAAAAATCGATGCATCCTCTTCTGGTTAAGTTAGGCCCAATTCCAATTCATACATACGGATTTTTAATCGCGATTGGTTTTTTGATCGCTCTGTTTACAATTCGAACCCTTTCCAAAAAAAACGGTCTTAACATTGAGCGCACTCTTGATATTACCTTTTGGTCTCTGTTAGTGGGTTTTCTCGGTTCAAGAATTCTTTTTATAATTACCAGACTTGACTATTTTGCCTCCAACCCTATCGCCATATTCAAAGTATGGGAAGGTGGTCTTGTTTTCCTGGGAGGCCCGATAGCCGTCGTTCCTTTTATTTTTTGGTACGTAAAAAAACATAAACTGCCGGGTTGGAAAACGGCCGACGTCTTGATTCCCGGACTAGTAATCGCCCACGTGTTCGGAAGACTGGGCTGTCTGTCGGCTGGATGTTGTTATGGTAAACCAACCGAAAGCGGCTTCGGCATTAAGTTGTACTCCGATTTTGTCGATTCTAATTTACACGGAATTCCCCTGCATCCGACGCAACTATATGAAGCATCCTCTCTGTTCATCTTATTTCTCGGTCTCTTGTGGATTTCAAAAAAGAAGGTCTTCGATGGTCAGGTCGCTCTTTCCTATTTTATTGCCTACCCTCTAATTAGAAGCGTTATCGAAATTTTTCGAGGAGACTTGATTCGCGGTTTTGTAATCGATGGCATCCTTTCAACAAGTCAGTTCATATCCATTTTAGTCTTTTTGGCGGCAAGTACTTTCTTAGTTATTCGTATTAAGCAGGTTAGACTCAGAGGGATCAGCTAAATGGCAGAATTCGACTTTGAGAGATCAATTCCCATATTTGCTTCAATTATAGCCTTTGCTCTTGGCTCGGTCCCTTTCGGCCTGATCGTTGCCCGCGTCTTTAAAGGTAAAGATATTACAAAACACGGAAGTGGAAATATTGGCGCAACAAATGTTTCGCGAGTTCTTGGTTTCTGGCCCGCGGGGGCCCTAACTTTATTTTTGGACATTGGAAAAGGAACCCTTGCTGTTTTTCTAGTTCATCCGTTCGGTGTTTTTTTATGGGGCAAATCCCAGCTTCTATCAGGATATGAATTTAGTACTTTCAGCGTCTGGTTAGTCGGATTGTTTGCTGTTCTCGGCCATTGTTATTCGCCATGGCTGCATTTTAAAGGCGGAAAAGGGGTCGCAACAGGGCTTGGGACCGTGCTTTTACTGTCTCCTATCGCAGCCGCTGCAGGTATTGCCGCTTTTATAATTACCTTTTTTTCAAAGCGTACCGGCTCTTTGGCGAGCATAGCGGGTTTACTAGTCGCCTCAACTACTCACGTCGTCTTTGAACCGGTTGGTGCTCATTTGTGGCTTGGAGCAATTATGGTTTTTATTATCCTGCTTCGGCATGAATCAAATATAACCGCCTTACTAGAAAATCGTGAAAACACTTTCTAAGATTCTTACTTTCTCTTTTTTGTCATTGTTGGTCACGTCATCGCAACAGTCTTTTGCCCGTGAGATCGTTGACTCAACAGGCACACGAGTAATCGTTGCAGATAACCCCCAACGGATCATTACACTTACTCCAGCACTCGGAGAGCTTGCTGCAGATATTCTAGAAGACGAGCTAACAAGACTACTGGCGGTTAGCGAAGCTACCGATTATCCGCCGGCGCTGAAAAAGAAACTCCCGATAGGTCCTTACTCGCACATCAACCTGGAAAAAATCTTATCGTTTAAACCTGATTTGGTAATAGCAACAACTGATGGGAATTCTAAGGATCAGGTATTGCATTTACGAGAACTAAATGTTCCGGTTGTTGTTGTTTCTTCGTCCTCATTCAAAGAAGTGGAAGATTCAATCCGTTTGCTAGGAACTGCTCTTGGCAAAGAGCAACGAGGACGCCAACTTGCTTCACAGTTGGCAAAAGGAATCGACCGTTTTAAGAAAAGGGCCCAACAAAGAAAGAAAACAACCGTGTTAATGCAACTGGGTGATGAACCCGTTGTTGTGGTCGGAAAAAAGTCTTTTTTGAACGAGGCGATTGAATTAGTTGGAGCTACAAACGTTTACAATGACACCGATTCTCATTATCCACGTCCCGCAGTTGAAAACATCGTACAAAGAGACCCTGATTTAATTCTGATTGTTGCCATGCACTCGAATGCACAGATTTTCAAAGAAATGGCGCGTAATTGGCTGGCTTTTAAGAATCTGAAAGCCGTAAGATCTAAAAAAGTCCTTATTCTTCCGGGCGACACAATCGTAAGACCAACAATAAGACTTCTTGAGGGTTTATCCATATTAGAGCGTTCGATTTATGATTAGAACAACCGCGATTAAAGCAGGAATATGGGGATTGCTATGTTGGTTTGTTTCCTTCATTGCCGCCCTACAGCTTGGTGCAACATCGGACGCAAGCATGGAAGTAATTTCTCAATTAAGATT
>Ga0208375_1003823_pt1 | contig 12402 bp, 11 predicted proteins | sample RifOxyD1_FD_184038 | JGI IMG/M metagenome (GOLD analysis project Ga0208375, IMG submission 184038) | Soil microbial communities from Rifle, Colorado - Rifle Oxygen_injection D1 (SPAdes) | ecosystem: Environmental > Terrestrial > Deep subsurface > Rock core/Sediment | place: Rifle, Colorado... | reverse complement strand
CGAGTGGATGTCGGTCGACCCCGTGGTAAAATGGAACCCGCGCACGCTTCTCGACAAGCCCGGCAACTGGCATGCGGTGAGATACGCGGCGGGGAGACCACTGGAATACAGGGACCCAAGTGGGACGATTGCAGAGACAGTTTTTGATATTGCCAGCACAGGAATGGGTATACATTCCATTAGCAATTGGAATGGTACAACTTCGTTATTTGATAAAGTTTTAGATGTCGGTGGATTGATTATTGATGGTGCTGCAGCCTCATTGCCATTTGTGCCAGGAGGAGCTGGAGCGATACTAAAGATGGCAAGAGGTACTGATGTAACACAATCAGCAGGCAAGATAGTCCTTGGTCATTATCCTGAATATATACAAAAAGCAGAATCATTAGGGGCAAAAAGATTTAACATTTCTGGAAATATTTGGAATAAAATGTCTTCATCTGAAAAGTGGGCAGCTAATCAAAAGTTTCTAGACAGAGCCATCTCAAGAGGAGATGAGATTCACTTGGCAACACCCACAGACAGGGCAAGAATTGGTAGTTTTTTTGACAAGGAATTAAAGCACTTATCAGAACAAGGGTATCATCCGAATAGTGATGGGACAATGTTGGTTAGATAGGAATACTAATGAATAGCAATACACAATTTAAAAAAATGGAACCGGAAGTTGAAATGCTTTTTGCTAATTTTTCAAAATATGGGTTCAATATCATCTCTGCTTTTTTGCATTATGAAAGTTTTGGTGATTTTGAGATAATATTAGAATCTAAACTGTATAGACTGCGCTTCATAAAAGATAAGGGGCAATTATTTATTGACATAGCAAGTATGACTAAAAAAAATGAATGGCAAAACATATTTGACATATTCAATAAGTGTATTGGCCTAAATCTTGATCCTGTATATCTTTGCAATCATCCCGATGAACTTATAGAAATAGTTTCAAAAAACTTTGGTTCAATAAAACAAGAAAACATTTGACATTGTCCTGTCCGGGCTCGTGCGACAGGGTTGAGCGGATAATGGCATCGAGGCGCGAAACAATCAGCCACGATTCGTGCATGCCGAGTCCCGACAACTATGCTCTCACGTCCCATCCGCGTTCAATCAGCCCCGGCGCCTTCAAACGTGACGAAGCAGGCAGCGTCCTCAGCATCCGTAACGACGGGTTTGAGTGGAGCGGAGAGCAGTTGCAGAAAGCATTTGGCCGCACATTCTATTACGACGGCACGAACTCACTCGTTGCAGGCTGTCCGGACGGGGTACTGCCGACGGACGCTTCAAAATGCACGCTCAAGCTTGGCGATGATCTATGGTCGGTAAACGGCCAGGCCGTCATGGCGGTGCGCATGGAGGGCCGCATCATTGGAGTTATATACAAGGGCAGCCTGTACCCCGTGATCACCGATCACCTGGGTTCAGTCAGGGCAATGCTGCATTATTCCACCGGCAACATCATCTGGGAACGGCAATATGGTCCGTGGGGATCGAAGCGGGTGCTGATAAATCCCGCGCTCGATGCCGCCGGCAAAAAGCGGGCGGCGGAACTGGAGGCGGGCACCGTCTGGAGCTTTGCAGGCCTTGTCGAGCTGCCCGGCGTCGAATCAAACACCGGCCATCCCGTCTACTGGAGCAGAACCCGCGCATATTCAAGCGAGCTGCACGAGTGGATGTCGGTCGACCCCGTGGTAAAATGGAACCCGCGCACGCTTCTCGACAAGCCCGGCAACTGGCATGCGGTGAGATACGCGGCGGGGAGACCGATGGAATACAGCGATACGACAGGTGCCTTTACTGAATTTTATGCTTATAATCAGATGGCATGAGTGGAGCGGAGAGCAGTTGCAGAAAGCATTTGGCCGCACGAGCTTTACCAGTCCGTCGCTGATCACACTGAAAAGCAGGTTATTGACCGTTACGCGGCCTACGATTGTCTCGTTTGCGATGAGTTGGGATATGTCGAGATCGATCCTCACAAAGCCGGGCTCTTTTTCACCCTGATGAAACGCCGACACAAAAAAACCACGACGATCATCACGTCACAGCTTGGCTTCAAGGAATGGGCCGGATTCCTGAAAAATCCGCACATGGCCGCGGCGCTCATCGATCGCTTCACGGAAAACCGCCAGGTTTATAACATGCTCAAGTGCGTCAGCATTAGGAACACCACTGATCCCGACAAGAAAGCTGACTGACAGCTATACACTGGCACGGCCTTTTGGCCATGTCCTGTGCGCTCGCATCTGATCAAACGTCACTCATCACATCTACACTGTGGAAATCGCTACTACGGGATGGTGCCTTCTAGCCGAGCAAAAGCGGGTTCCTGTACGTGAGCGCCATAGTTCACGCACTCTGGTCCAGCAGCTTCCCGCCGTGGCCCATCCAAAATTGCCGAAAATGGCCCAGTTTGAAATTGCCGCCTCCACGCGAGTAATGACGGGGGCAAAAAAGGGCGTCCCTGCCGTGCGCAAATTTTGGGATCATCTCGCGTGGTCAAGAGTAGTCGCTTGGGGCAGGGACCTTTGTGGCGTCCATGAATATTTCGAAAAAAACCGTGCTGACGCGTTTGTTTGACGAGCTCGCTTGTTGGGGTTGGCTCCAGGCAGGTGATTTTGCAGATGGCGGATTTGTAAGACAAGGTTTTGGATAGTAGCCTGCGACAGGACGGAAACAGCACTCGACTGTATATCGTGATTCTATACTGGACTACGGAGCAAATGCATAACCAACACCAAATCCGATGTGGGGTGTAAAATTTTTGTGGAAAAATTGATATATCGTTGCTCTGAAGTGTATCCCACCATCGGACGGCCAGTATCTGTAACCAGTTCCGAGTTGAAACATCAAGGTGCTGCCCGTCGTATTTACAGAATATCCCTGCCACCGGGAATTTACATTTGCTAAAAGCAAATCAATGCCCGCAAGAACTTCAATGAAATGGCTTGTTCCTCCCCAGATATTAGAAATGGATACAGGGAACTGTACAAGATTCACCTGAGTTGGTGTGCCATTGATAGAAGTGTAACCCATGCCAAGATTGACGGCGAACAATCGCAAAAAACGGTAGGAACCAAAAATGCTTCCGGATAGCGCGGCACCAAGAACCTCGGCGGATACCAGGAATTTGGAATAAGGGGGATCAATCTTTTGTGCTGCCGGATCATCTTTGTCGGCGGCTATTGATGCATTTGAAGCTAAAAATGCAATGGTGATTATCAATAATGCAATTTGTGATTTTTTTATTTTGTTCATAAAATTATTTGTATCCTTGCCAGTCGAAGTTGATTTCTTCCCATGCTCCATCGACAAGCATGTGCTTGATGTCCGGGAAGAATTTGGTGACGATGAAATCGAGGGTTCTTTCAAGGAAGTTCGTAGTCGTTTCATCGATTTTTTTTCGAAATAATGTATCAATATCTAGATTAATATTATTTTTTATATAATAGGCGGAAATGGAAAACATTTTGTCTTTGTTTTTTACTATTAATACCCGGAGATGGTGTTGACTGTGAAAATATATCTTAACTTGTATGTGTTGATTGCGATATATGCACAAATATTCAGAATCTGTCTGGTTTGAATATCTTATATCCATCTTCTTGTTTATCAAACAGTCGACCAGCAAGAGATTATATGTAGAAAGATCCAGTGCCGCCATGCGTGATTTGAATTCATTTAATGTCATGAGCTATTCTCCAAATAATAATTTCTTTTCCATTGTATAAAAAACGCTAAAGTTGTGATCTCCATTTGGATTGCCTACGTCGAGCATGGTGTATCCTTCGCTTCTCAGTTTTTCAGCCCATTCCTTGTTGTTTTTGTACATTCTTGTTTGAATCACTTCTGCTGGGGGTAATCGTTTGCCGTTGTTTTCCTTAATCCTGTTGTACCACTCACTTTCAGCGATATCATCCGGTACAAACGTTTCGATCTCGTAACCAAAATTGTTCTTGAAGTGCTTTTTTACTGCGTTCACTCCAAGGGATGATCCATCCGCTTCGCCCATTGTACGGCCAATTACGGCTATCTTGTTTGATCCATCTTTTATCCTTTTTATGCCCAGTCCGGCAGGCAGTGTCACGATACCTTCATGCAGTTTTGTGTATACCTTCTGGCCTTCAAATGTCTTGATGCCATATTTTTGTATGCCGTTTTCAATGCTTTTAGCGGAAGGAAGGATGCTTTTTCCAAAATATGGAGCCTCTCTGGTTACTTCAGAGATGGCCCTTCCGGTTTGCGCTCCGAGCTTGCCTGCTGCGATATCAATCTCAATCGCCCTGTCTACAGCTTTTACGGTAGCTGTTATTTCGGCGGCATGAATAATCAATTTCGAATCAAGTCCTGCAATACGTGTGGGGTCCACAAAAAATCCCGCCATCAGTATCGCAATCTCTCCGGTCAGCCTGCCTCGCTCCTTTGCGTCACCATGCAGGACTGTCTTCCATGATTCTGATATGCGATCAGCCACGAGTTTTTCGCGTATGCCCCGGTCAAGCACGAGCGTTGATATTGTGCTTGCCAGATTGTAAAGATAGTTGCCGGCCATCTTCATTGCCGCTGGATAACCAAGAACCGTCAGGGCACCAAATGCAGCCAGGGATTTGCCCATTTCATGCAAGCTGCTGATGCTGTCGCTGGCGGCAGAGGCAATTCCCTGTATGAACTTTGCGCCCGCATCAAGAGTATTCATCAAGCGTTCAAATGATTCTGTTTGTCCGCGATTTGCCAACCTGTCGGCAAGCACATGTCCAAGTTTGAGATCGGCAGCAAACGAATTGAAGTTGTTGCAGGCTTCAGCGGCTTCAGTGTCCAGCTTTGATTGTCCGCAATAAGAGCCTATTACGGACTGTGATGCCATCACGGTATTAATGCCATTTCTAATGCGCAAGCCGTCAGTAGATGTAAATTTAGTTCCAAGTACGAGATTTGAGGGCCATGAGGCATATTGTGATGACTTTAAAATGCCATCTTCATTGACAAACATGCGCTTTAGTTCGTGTCTCAGGTAGTCTGCCCTGTCCTTGTCTTGGTACTTTTCGTAGTTGGCAATCTTGCTAAAAAGATTTTGTACCTCACTTGCCGTCTTTAGCGGATCAGAAAACAAACGGGTGCGTCCATCGACAGGCGGAGACGGATTTGGATCCCATCCTGCCGCACGCCAAAGCGGATCCATGTCCTGGTCAATATCGGATTGATTAAGTGATAATGGAACGGGAAGAGGATCTAGATGACTTCTGAATTTGGCGCTTTCGGCATAAAACCGTTCGAGACTGGCAATGACTTCTTTTTGTTTTTCAAGAAATGCCCTGTCTACGGTGTATTCGGGAGCTCTGAGCTGCTCGTGCATCTTGTTGACAAACTGTTGTATCGCAGGAGTGTAACCATAGCGGCGCGAATGCATGAGGCTTGAGTTCATCAGCCAGTTCTGGCTCTGATAACGGGGATCGGTGTAGTAGGAGCTGTCCCAGGTGCCGGATGAGCAAACATTATTGTAGCAAACAATATTGAAAGAGCCTGCATAAGGAACTCCGTTGGCATATGTCTGTTCTGACAACAGCCCGGCTGCTGGAAGAAACACAAGCACAGGCAATATGGATGCGAGCAGGCTTCGAATCGTCATTTCAACAGCCCTCTTGCAAAAACGCTTCCATCTTCAATGACTTTCAGTATTTCTTTTTCACTAAAGGAGACGACGATGTTGTTTTCAGTATATGGATTAGTAGCAAGCTCTCTGCCAAGCTCCATGACGGTTGGCAGAGGTTGTTTTGTAAATGTTGCGCTGAAGGCAAGCCGGTTCCATGCATACTTCCAGAATATCTGGAAATTCCTTCCTTCTGATCTTTTGTGGTGGCTGGCGACAAAAGCCTCAAGAAGCATCAGAAACTCTTCGCCGGACCTTGTTGTAAGGGCAAGAAGAAATTGAGCGTCAGTGGCCAGTCCGGCAAGCGATCCAGGAAGTTCTGCCGGTGTTCCGACTCTACCAAGATAAAGTCCGCATGCAACTCCGGCTGGAGTTAGGATTCCTTCATCAGCACGCTTGTGATTTATCTGGGCAACAAGCGCATTGTACATCTCATCGTTCTTTAGATTGATTTTTGCATTAATGGCCTGCTTGATTTTGACCAACATTATTCTTGCGCACGAAACAAATGCTTGCGTGTCCGGACTTTCATCGCGTGTGGTGCCTTGTTTTATGTCCGGCATTTGTGTGTTGTCGCTTTTTGGTGCGGAGAGGATTTTGATGGTCTTGGTGGCTTCGGCGTGTGATGCCATGGCATTGGTCAGACTTTTGATTTGAATTTCTGATTGTGTTGCTATGGAATCAATCAGTTCCTTGACGTTTTTTTTAGAAGATAAATATGAATACGGATTGTTTTTGATTCCGGTCCTGCCTGACGGGATGTCTGCGGGGATTGCAATTCCGCCTTCATAGGTGAATTCATTTGTATCCAGCTTTGAGACGTCATCTGCGAGGCCGGCAGTAGTGGAGGTGAGTGAAAACAAAAGAATCAAAAATCTTGCAGTATTCATTGCGACACCTTTGAGAGTATTTCATTCCATGCTGTTGGAAATCGTGAGCGCTCAAAAAAGGCTGCTTTTTGAGGCTGTATGGTTGCATCACCGATAATGAGTGCAAGTGAGAGCTCGTGTTGGAGTTTTCCCTGTTTGACTGTGTTGTTTTTTGCGGCCTCGATCCCGTTTTGCCTTGGCGCGATCTCTTTGTTGAAATATTCGATTGAGGTGTTGTCAGAAATTGCAAGTCTGTTCGCATATTCCTTGATTTTGCCAAGATATTCAGTCCTCAATTCTGGAAAGTATGTGGTTTCAAGCTGATCAAGGGATAAGAGATATCGGTCCAGCATGTTTTTGTATTGCAGTTCGACTGAGGTGACCAATGATTTGATTTCAGGCAGAAAACCGTTTCTGATGGCGGCAACAAGACGTTTTACCTGATCATTGAAATCAAAGCCTTCAATTCCTGACAAATACAAGTTGCAGCTTTCGCGGATTATTGTCTCGCGTGAATCGCTCAGTCCATTTACGGCGTGAGCCATGTTGCCATGAAGTTTGTCGATAAGCTTGTGATACTCGTCCATCTGGCTACGGTTGATCAGTATGTTCTTGACAGTTATGAGAACTCCACCAATGGCTGAGCCAATCAAGGCTCCCAGGGGGGCCGCTACGCCGAATGAAAACAGCCCTGCAACTGCGGCGCCGGCCACGGTGCTCCCGGCCATGATGTACCCGTCTGTACCAGAATAACCAAATCCTCCGCCAGTGTTGGGAAGAATCATTCCGGCGTTGGGACCGGCTATCGAGACCGATACGCCGATAGTAACTTCCGGCATTTGCGGTCTCATTGATGAAAGCTGGTCTATTGTATAAGGATAAAAATGCTTTGGACTGAAAAAAGAAGTTGGGTACTGGAGCCGATCAATGCCGCACCGGCTGTCCCATGCTGTAGAGAGTTTTTCCAGTTCTCTGGTCATGACTTCAAAGCGTGATTCGATTATTTTCAGACGGTCAAGGGTGTCAATGGCTTTGACAGAAAGGCTCTGGCCGCGCTCCGGGTGGCTTGAAATCTCAGATGAAAGAATCTTCCAGTCACTTTGAAGAGTGTTTGCTTGTAGCATGGTTGTTATGGCTGCCTGGTTCAGGGCGTTGAGAGTGTTAACATAATCCACTTTTATCATCGAATAATAAGAGGCGAGATTTTTTTGGTAATCCTTACTGATTGATCCCGGATATGTTTCCATGTCTTTAATCAGTTTCTTGATTTGATCATTGGGGTTGTCGTCAGCGGCATGTGCTAAAACTGAAAAATGCAGCATGATTAATAAAATAGAAATGCACTTGGTACAGAAATTTGCTGTTCTCATCTTGCGCCCCTTGTGGCCTTTGCGGCCTTGATGGCAGAGAGCACCCGAAGATGAATTCCAAGATTAGAAATGGTTACCGTGTCCGCCGTTATGGCACGAAATCCTTCAAGAACTCCGCGGTCAGTTACGACGTTCTGTCCGTTCGGTATGCCGTCTATCAGCTGTTTAACAGGTATGGCTTGGTTGCCGACCATTATGACGCTGATGTTGTCCGGTGACGCAGCCCATGCTGATGGCATCAAACCATTGATGAATCTTTCAAGAAGTCCCGTGTTTGCGGGCATATCCAGCTGCGGCGCGATTATCTCAAGCCTTTTTCCGAGATCGCCGATTCCAAAAGCCATTCCGCTTACGCGCGCGTTATTTGCAGAGACAAGCCTGATGTCTTTTTCCTGGTTTCCGATTTGCAAAAAATCAGGGTCACCATTGCATACGGGGATATCAAAGTAACTGGTGATGCCCCAAAAAGCGTCAAGTGCTTTTGCATCTCCAGTGCGGAGATTTCTGTTGTAAAACTCGCAGCGGGATACTGCAGTGTCAAGCTTGGTTCCGAATTCCTTCTCGATACCGGCCATGATTGTTGAGATGATTTTAGAAAATTCTTCCCTCGATCCGCTCGCTGCCTCATCAAAAGCTTTTGAGATCCTGATTCCAGAGGAATATGCTTGCATGAGCTTGTGTCTGGTATCACCAGGGTTTTTTTTCAATTCCTGATAGAGCGGGGCAATGAAGAATTCTTTCCAGTTTGCAGATACACGTTGTGCAAGAGCTTTTGAGATCTGATCAGAATTTGCAGAAGGATCACTTCTGGTGCTGTTTCTTGATCTTTCAATTGTTGAGGTGATGCGCAATGAATCGAGAGTCAGGAAAAGAAGAGTGCGTGTCCAATGAAAATCATGCCAAGCGTTGAAGACTTCCACCCTTTTGCTGTCAAGGTTGTTGAAGCTTTTCTCGATCAGATTCTTTTCCGGGTCTTTTGGATCATAATACTGTCCGCTCCTGCCAGGATTGCCCGCAATTACTGGTATTACGCCGCTATCACCACGGCCATGATTGCCAGTGCTGTCATCTTTTTTCCGTCCGATGCAATCAGTATCACCTTCGCCTTGTGCGCCAGGCTCTCCTCCCGGACCCCCGCTTCCTGGTGTGCCAGGTGCGCCGCCAGCGCCCGGAGCACTTGTAATGTTAAAGGCGACGCCATCGGGACGTTTTGCCTGCATGAAAACAATCTGCACTGCCGTTCCACCGTCACCGCCTTCGCCACCAATACCGCCGGTGCCGCCTTTCCCGCCCTTGCCGCCGCGGCCTGGATTTTTATCGTCGCCAATACATTTCTTTTCCGCGCGACCGCCTTTGCCGCCGGTGCCGCCTTTGCCGCCAATACCACCCGTCTGGCCGGTGCCGCCTGACTGTCCGGTACCGTTCACACTGGCGATGCCGTCGATCGTGCCGGCAAAAATTTTTATTCTCCCCAGTATTGGAATCGTACTGGAAGGATGTCCTGCTCCAACATTTCCTTTTTCTCCGTTATGTCCATCGCCGCCCTTGCCGCCCTCCATGCCATCGATACCGATTTCTGACTCTTTTCGTGGTGTAGCATTGAATCCGCCTCCACCCTGTTTGGCCTGCGCCATACCAGCAGCTGGACCGTCAAATGCGATGATTTTTCCATTGGGTCCGAAAACAAGTTTGCGGGCTTCGATCCTAAGGTCGTTGCCAAGCGTTACTATCGTGCCGGACAAAGACAGTACATCAACATCAATCGTAGTATTGGAGGCAAGATAAACTGTTTCACCTTCCTTGATTTCAATTCGTGACAGTGAATTCCAGAGCGCGCCGCCCACCAGCGTTGGATAGCCGGAGCTGTCATCCGAAAGTGCGATCGAAGAGGTGAGAGCCTGGATCAGCGCGAAGGCTGTGATGAAACATCTTGAGTGGTTCATGAATTATTTTCTTTCCTCAAAGCCCGTCATTGTTACGGCGGTCTTTCTTGTTCCGGCAGGGGCTGCCGGAATTTCAAAAGAGGGTTGTTGTATGTCAAATGGCCTGTCTTTGGACATTTCTTCGTCAGAACGGTTCAAAACGTAAGCACCAAGGCGGGGCCCGATGTCTTTTTTAAGGCATTCATCCCTGCTGCGCCAGGCGCGGCACGCACGATCAAGCATCTTGCGTTCGGACTGATTCAATACGTCAATATATTCAGACAATATATAAATCTGTTTCTGGTTTTCGTTGTCGGGATTGCGTTCTGCAATATCAAGGGCCAGCCGGATGTAAGGCGCGACGGCGTTTTTATGAAAAGTGTATTTTTTTGTCATGTCTGCAATTCGGGCATTGGTGAGCGAGAGCCAGGATCCATATCCATCAAAATCAATTATTGACGAAGCGCCTTTGCCGCCCGCTTCAAGAGCAAGAACTGATGGCGCAAATGAGCCGGCGGATTGAGCGGTGTGCAGTCGTAGTGTTCCGGCCCTGTACCCGTCAATTTTTATATCATTTCCCGTACCGCCAGGTACGGAATATTTTACCGGAAAATGTGTAGCAAAGCAGTGCTTGCCTTTTTTGATGAGCCTAGATGGCTCTACCGCGTTGATGCACCACAATACCGGCACAATATTCGCGTCACGATCGTCCGACGATGCTGTAGCGTGGGCCTCTGGTTCATATGAAAAATCAAGGAAAGAGCCATCAAAAACCCTGGCATTAATTGCAAAATCGGCGGGGGGCAGGCTGAGCACGAGGTCAAATGGCATTATAGCTGTATCAAGATCAATCCTTTGTTTTGCAGCTTTTCCGGTTACCCTGACGCATCCCCTTGATTGCAGTGTGTTGACTGGATTTTCAGTAAATGAAGCAAACGGAATTTGCGCGGGCTTGATTCCGATACCGGCAAGAAGCGAGCAGTATTGCTTTAAGGCGTTTTCACGCAAAAGTGGCTCTGAAGCGAGATGGGCGTGCAATCGTTTTAGCACTACGGCATCAGACGTGCCCACCTGATCAGACGAAAAAACAGAAAGGTCGATACGTGGCCTGAACTCGGACGGCAGCAGCCTGAAGAGAAGCCAGCTCTGATCGGGGGATCTGGGGATGTCGTTTGAAAGAAAATATAATGCTGCATCGGTATTTCTGCGCAGGTCGGCTTCCATCAGCCTGTGCAGGCGTTCGAGCCAGGAAAGTAGAATGGTTGCATCAAGCCTGTGTTCGAACTTGAGAACAGTGGCGCGCATGGATGAAAAGCTTTTCCAGACATGCTTCCAGTGCTCCCTTGTCATGATTTCGTCAGTCTTCAATTCCCTGGATGGCTGGAGTTCTGTGGCAAAGGAATCAAGGAGCCTCTCGATGAATCCTGCAATTTTTTTTGTTTGTACTGGAATGGTTCCTTTTCCGCCGTTGAAAACCGATTCTGATGTTGCTTCGAGTATGCGTAAAATGCGTGGCAGTGACATGTCTGCAACAGACCTGGCATAAATTTGAGTATTGTTGATTATTGGAAGGACAATGTGCCTGCCGAGTGACGGGTCAGCTGCGCCATTGACCCTGCTGAGCAGCTCAACAAGACCGGTTGCCAGCTCGTACTTTCCGGCCTTTGTAATGCTGTCCAGAATCTGAACCCACTCACGATTTGTCGGGGTTTTGAGTACCGAGGGCCAGTCGGCCTGATTGTTTGCGTTTGAGGCGGAATACTCACTTGTAATGAAGTTGCCGATTTCAAACGATGCTGCTTCCGGATTTTTTTCAAGGTCCTCCATGAATTTACGGATGAATTTTATCTTTAATGCATCAGGAAGTTGTACCTGGCATTTGCGTTTGGGGAAAAACAGATTCACGCGTCCCGTGGATTGGTTGATGGCAAAAACCGAAAAGGACGAAAAATCCTCGGGCCGGCAGGAAACTTCGTGGAGTTCAAAGAGTTTTTCAAGATTGAATTTTTTGATTTCATCAACTTTTGAAAGTCCGTCCCAAAGCAGTGGCCATTGAAATGAAGGCCCGCTGGTATTTTTAATCTGGCTGACGGCTCTATCGAAGTCGGCTTGTGTTTGTGCTGACTTGAGGGTGGCAAGAGAGCTCTCAACGCAAAGGGAGTTGTCCGGGGATGGAAGGGCGGCTGCATGCGCGGGTTGGTGTGTTGTAACCGATACAGGCTGTCCACCGCCGCAACCGGCAATGAACATAGCAGCACCAATCAAAAGACTGCTGGCATTTGCTTTTTTGCAAACCATATCGCACCACCTCAAAAAAGTAAGGCGTTCAAGAGCAAGCGCCATGCCAGATCGCATATTAGGAGCCAATGATATTTATGGTTATGTTATTATTCGCTTTGCATGATTTGGATGAGTTGCAGGATTGTGTTGGTCGTTGCTCCTTGTAGGTTTTATTGACACTGGTGTGGTTTTGTCCCCATGCATTATTTTGTCTTGGTTTAGCCTAAACGCGACAAAAAATCCGGCGTAATTTTCAGAAAAAAGATGGAAATGACCTTAAATTAAGCTATTTTTGAGTTGCAAGAAAACAAAAAGCA
>Ga0208375_1003819_pt1 | contig 12411 bp, 19 predicted proteins | sample RifOxyD1_FD_184038 | JGI IMG/M metagenome (GOLD analysis project Ga0208375, IMG submission 184038) | Soil microbial communities from Rifle, Colorado - Rifle Oxygen_injection D1 (SPAdes) | ecosystem: Environmental > Terrestrial > Deep subsurface > Rock core/Sediment | place: Rifle, Colorado... | reverse complement strand
CTCGCCTTGAGCTGGTGGAGCCTCTCCCTCCTGGGTCGATGGCTGACCTTGGCTACCCTGGGGCTGGCCTTTCTCCGGGGGAGTGGAGAGGGTGGCGAGGTGAGCTCTCAACTCCTGAAGGCTGACAACAATGGGAGAGGTGGCATCCCCTGGGGCTCTCATGTCCTTGAGGGTGCCTTTCTTCACCCATCGCCGGACCGTCCTCTCTGCCTTGCCTGAGATGCGGGCCGCTTCCTTGAGGCCGATGATGTCCTGACCTTGGCTATCCATGGGGCCGTCCTCGGTTATCCATGGGGCTGTCCTCCTGGTGGTGGGGGAATCCAGGCAGGATAGGGGAGCTGGCCGGGAGAGGTCAACCGGTGGGCAGAGGCGAGGATAGCCACGGTGAAGAGCCTGATGGCCGGTGCGCTGCCCGCTGCAATCGCTGCGCCCGTGGCCTGGAGAGATCGCCACCCTGGCCGAGGGGTTGGCCTCGGGGCCTCATTGATATCACGCCCTGGAGCCTTCCCTATTGATCGTGATTCTGGAGGCGCGATATTTTGGCCGCCAGAAACTGGAGTGTTTCAGTTCATGGAGGCGGTACTTTTCTGAGGCCCATCAACTCCTTGGGGAGGCGACAATGAATAAGTACAGTGTATTTGGATCAATCATTTTCATGGGGCTGTTCCTCGGAGGGGGGTGTGGTTGCGACGGCGGAAAATGTGGTGGTTGCCCCGACGGTACAAGTTGCCAGCAAGTTGTGGGGACACAAAATTGGGTCTGTTGGCCTGACAACTGTATACTCGCCTGCGCTAGCAGGGAATGCGGCGATGATGGCTGTGGCGGAAGCTGTGGATTCTGTCCCCCCGATCAATTCTGTAATGAGATCAGCGGGGCCTGTGAATCATCTCAGTGTGTGCCCAACTGCGCCGGGAAAGTATGCGGGGACGATGGTTGCGGGGGGAGTTGTGGATCCTGCCCGTGCGAACATCTTTGCGATTGTGCTCAAGGTCAGAACTGCACTAGTAGCGAAAATGGGCAGTGTGTAGAATTCCAACCGCCAGGTATGCTCTACTGCTGTGACAATCCGGACTGCCCTTCAGGAGAGGCTTGTGTTGATAGAGCAGGGAACGTGAGAGAGTGCCTCTCCTCTAGCTGTATGCCCAACTGCGCCGGGAAAGTATGCGGGGACGATGGTTGCGGGGGAACCTGCGGAACCTGTCCCACAGATATGTATTGTCAAAACGGAGCCTGCCACTATACCTGTGTCCCTATCTGCTTCGGGGTATTGTGCGGGGATGATGGCTGCGGCGGGAGCTGTGGTACCTGTCCTCCTGGCGAGAGATGCGAGGAGGGGCGATGTAAATGTGCTCCTGATTGTTCAGATAGGGAATGTGGGGACAATGGTTGCGGGGGAAACTGCGGAAACTGCCCGCCTAGGTTTAGCTGTATAGACGGGAGATGCGAGTTTCAGTGTACGCCCAACTGCGCTGGCAAAGTATGTGGAGCCGATGGTTGCGGGGGAAACTGCGGGACTTGCTCGTCTGATATGATTTGCCATCATGGATCCTGCTCTCCTAGCTGTATACCCAACTGTTCAGGCAAAGAATGTGGCGATGATGGTTGCGGGGGAAGCTGCGGGACCTGCCCTCCTGGCACGGATTGCGGGGAGGGGCGATGTTGCGGTTGTGTAGACAGAGAGTGCGGGGATGATAGGTGTGGAAGATATTGCGGTTCCTGCATTTCTATTCCTGGCACGGATTGTAGGGAGGGGCGATGTTGCGGTTGTGGGGATTGGCAGTGGGGAAATGCCAAAGAATGCGGGGATGATGGTTGTGGCGAAAGCTGTGGAGATTGCCGCTACTCTGATGAGGTCTGCTTAGAGGGAAGATGCGTGCCGATCAGTTGTTTATATCCTTGTGATTGTGCGGAAGGCCATGATTGTATAGATGGGTTTTGTACGGGCATCATCCCCGCTGCTATCTATTGTTGTTCGAAAGCTCCCTGCCCCGCGCATGAAAAATGTATTAATTCTGACAATATCCTTAGCGAATGTCCTGTTTGGTGCACGACCCATTGTGACTGTCCCCAGGGGATGGCCTGTAGTGAAGGGGAGTGCATTCATGGAACCCGACCCGCATATTGTTGTTTTAAAACAGAATGCCAGGAGCCCTGTTTTAATGGTGATGGCTCAAGGGGAGTATGTCACGAAGGAATACTGTCTGATGATTGCCTTACTAATTGCGACTGCAATCAAGGGCTAGAATGCACCCCAAACACGAATAAGTGCTCCCTTCCTGGAACGTCACATCTTCCTCACTATTGCTGTAATAAACTTGGATGCCCTTACGGAGAAGAATGCATTGATTATCATAATGAATTAGGCTTGTGTCCTCCATAGTGGCTTATAGCCCCCACCAGGAGGTATTTTCCCTTCCCATCAGGTTGACAAACTCTGTCTTACTACTGCGGCCACGACCTATCCCCCTGAAAAATCAGGTGTTTTTTCCGATCCTCCCCAGTAAAAACTTTACCTCTCCCTAAAGGTTGGTCTGGTACGCCACCTTTCCCACTTTCAACCCTGACTAGCCGATGACACGCCAGGGGTCCCGATCGGTCGAAGCTCAGGGGGGCCTGGTGGAAGTCCTCCTGGGCTATGGCCTCTCCATCATGAGGTTGTTGTCTCACAATGGAGGCCTGGCCGTCTCACTGGTGCACCAATCAATTTCCCTGAGCGACGGTGATTAACTTCTTGTGATTGGTTTGGGCGTTAAATTATCGAGGCAGGGCAACGGGGTGCTGTTTGGCTTCAGATACGACTTCAACGAACGTTTTGGCTATCACGGCTGACGCAGTCAACTTACTGACTTTGTTTTCCCATTTTCTCGCCTCTGTATTGAACGCGAGAGGTACCTGAACCTTTTTCCCCAGTCCTTGCCAGTCCCGCATAAATAATTTTCCTGACTCAATAGTGAGATGTATACTCCCTTGAGGGCTTCGTGCCTCCCAGCAGTAATGGTTTATTTGACCCCCAGAAGCCTCAGGGCAAGCCTTTTTGAGTTCGGATATAAAATCATTGATTGAAATATTGGCAGCTTTTTCCAACTCAGCCTCTGTTGACTTAGTTTGGGCCCTTTCGAAAAACTGGTCAAGGATCATCTTGCTCGTCTCTGTCGCCCGAAATTTTCCCTCCCCACACCAATCTTGTGACTTTGACCTAGGCCAACCATGATAACTACTGCTTCCACTTCCAGGCAAAGAAACAGGGGAGCATCGATGACAATGCCCATGGGGGGCATCACGCTCCGGTGCTTCCCAGTAAAGACACTGCTCACAAGTTACAATTTCTGGGGTTGAATCACTAACCGTTCCAGTTTGATCACTCATAATTAACCTCTTTAACACTTGCGCCATTACGCGCAGTTATTTTTTCATTGATTCCTCAGTTCTACGCTTGGGATTTATCAGCGTCAAAAATTAATTGCTGCCTCAGAAGCGCAGCTGATTTACCATTAGCTGCGCTCGTGAGCGTAATCCCCTGCTCGTTGTGTTCAATGGCCCCGGAAAATCGCCCAGGGGACAATAGGCCAGGAAGCCAGTGGCCTTGGTGGGGGGGCTAGAGCTAGAGAGGACCAAGCCCAGAGCTCGGACCGTCCCCCCGTGGCTTGATCGTCTCACGTCCCATCATGGTGGAGGCCTGGCCGGTGGCCCTCCCTGTTGGGACTGGCCCTGTCCCATGAACTGAGACGGGCCGTCTCACTTGGGAGGATGACCTCAGATGGCCGTCTCCCGCCCTCTGGAGTTCCTCCTGGGGCTGTCTCATCAAACGACCGTTTACCGGGACGCCTCGCCGCTCACCGTCCCATCTGTGTCTCAGCGTCCCATCTTGCCGTCTCATCTGGAAATGATTGTTGGCATGGGTTGATGAGACTATAACTGAACCCGTTGGTTGATGGGACCGGGGAGCTGAGGACGATCACCTTTGCCAAGGCCAGGACTGTCTCACCTCTACCGCCAGTCCGAGAAACTCACGGAGGGCCACTCGAGCGGAGATCTGAGACTGACCAGGGCAGGTGGGGGAAGTGAGACTCGAGGCCGCCCGTGAGCGCTGCCTCTCCATGACCGGGGCTTGCGGTGGTCCTGGCCGTCCTCTGCTCATGACGCCCCAGGCTGGTGAACGTCATGGGCTGCCTCCCTCCGCAGGGGGGAGGACCTCTCCGGCGCCGGGAGAGCTCGGGGCCGTGGTCCTCTCCATGGATGCGAGGAGGGGGCTCTCCCTACCTGATCTATCCTCCCCGGTGGCCCTGTCCTCTGCCTTGGCCGGTAGCTCTGACCGTGACCCAGTGGGAAGAGCGCTGGCCTCCCGGGGCTGTCCTCCTGGCCGAGGGCTCGGGGCCCCGGGAACAGACTCCATCTTGCCCGGGCCGGTGGAGTTCTCCGAGTAGCTCGGGATCATTGATGGCCTCACGTGAGACAACCAAGGGACACTGATTGGCAGAGGGGCCGGGCTCCCTCCTGGTGGTTCATGGAAGAAGGAGGTCAGGCCGAGCTGGTGGGGGCGGTGAAGGGCCGTGGCCCTCCCTCTGGTGGCTCGGAGCTGCCTCTTCGTGGCTCCCGGTGAGGCCGGGCTCTGGCACCAGGAGTTAGTGGAAGTCCTCCAGGGCACGGGCCGAAGATGGAGCGCTCCCTCTGCCTGGCCCTGAGCTCGAGCCGGGAGGGGGAGGTCTCCGGCGTCATGGCCGAGGGCTGGCCTCCATGGTTCAGGTTATCCCGGAGCTGGGCTCCCTCCCTGAAGTTGTCCTCCCAAGGAGGGGGCCTCCACCAAGAGGCTGAAGGCCACGAAAGGAAGGTACAGCCACCAGTCTAAAGGAGAGTACAATCCTCACCGACCGATGGATCTCCGGATCGTCATCTTCCCTTCGTGGCTCTGCCTCCCCCTCCGAGAAAGTACCCTGCCCTAGAAACTGTCCCTCTCTTGCTCAAGCCGGGAGGGTTATTATGGAGGCATCAAGATCTGTGTCTGCTTCCATCAGGCAGTCAAGGTTTATTGATCAACCTCAAGGCTGGGGCCTCCCTTGGTGGCCTTGGAGAGGGAGGCTGGCCTCCCGAGGATGGGCAACGGCCAAGGCGAGGAAGCAGGCATGGACGAATAGTCATTTGTTGGCGGAATCAGCGTGGATTTTTTACCTGCTCCTGTAACCCTATGCCTCGCCACATTAAATCAAGTCGATCCGCAGATGCCTTCCACGGAACAAACAGGGTGGCGACCTACAAAAATCGACTCTATTACTTCCGAATTATTGGCCTGAATTTGTAGACTTGGCTTTATATTCTCAGGTATTAACCCGTGGCCCTTACCTCAGATTATTAAAGCCGCGATACTCTGCCGTTATCGTTGGGCTCTAAACAAGTGGTCCGTCCTCTCAGAAAACCATCTCGTGGACATGACGGGGCCGATTATCACGGTCTCAAGTTTTTCACCCATGACCATCCCTCCAAGATTTAGAACCGATATTTACTTTGAATATTTTGACTGGTCCCAAAAAGCATTGAGGGAAAAAATCTCACATCACAGTTTTATTAAACCAGCTGGAAGGTAGGCATGGATAAATTGATATGGACAAGAAACTCAAAGCAAGATCTGGCCCGATAAACATCAACCAAAATCTGTTGTTTACTCGCTAACCTCCCAAAAAATATTGAGCCCCAATAAATGGCGGCAGATCCATTCCTGCCCTGAGGATATTTTAGGGTGCTACACGGGCAATGTTGAGGCCGCTTGAGCCAGGTTATTTTTTATTCTCCAGAAGCTCTGACCTTCTCTCTTATGATGACTCTGGTAGAGGGAGACTAGATCGCGATCATCTGATGGAAAGGACCAGAGAATGGCTGTCTCTCTTCCCCAAGAACCTCACGGGGAGGGGCCAGCGGTGGAGGACCTTGCCGGGAGCTCGAGTCTTGCCGGCGCCGGAGATCCGGGAACGCTGAGGCCCCATCCTCGTCAGGCGTGCGCTGGCCTGCCCTCCAGGGTGTCAAAAGTCTATTTTTCACCCCAAGCGTGTCAAAGCCTATTTTTCACCCCAAGGGTGTCAACGGTCTATTTTTCACATCTACTGGCCGTTGATCATAGCTGTGTGTGGTTTACCAGACCATCTCAAGATAAAGAGGGGCATAACAATTAGTTTTTGTCAGCAAAAAAACTAAACTTCAATTAAATAAAATAAATTGATCCTATCTTTGCCAATTTTAGGTAAGCCTCTGTCGCTTCATGCCTGTGGCTTTCACGCTGAAGTTACAGTGCCCTTTGTGGAACAGAACAATTTTTAGGTGCCAGCTCTTCAGTGTTCGACAACGCTCTTGAAGAGTATCACACTGGATACCCTAGGAGGATAAGTCGGAGGGAAAAATTTGAAGATTAATGTGCTTCTAAGATTGCATCCGAGCCTGCTGTCTCGTCTCGATCACGCCATCCCCCTAGCGATAGAGGCTAGACCTGACTGGGCCGCAGGCGGTACCCTGAGCCGAAGTGGGTTGATCCGATACCTCCTAATAGAGGGACTGGACCGACTCGCAGCGGAAGAACAAAAAAGAACGGCTCAAGCTGTGTTAGCTTGAGCCGTTCCAGATGATTTTGATTTGTACGGCTAGACCGAACCTAAGACAGGCCGGGCCATACCACCTCCTACACAAAGGTGATCATGGCCCGTCCCGACCGTGCATGTCAACGGAAGAATTCCAACGGCTACACGATACCCCTCGCCAGGGGACTATTGAAAGGTGGCGCACATGGCCTTGGACGACGCGCAGATTTGGAAGCTGACGCAGGAAAAGATAAGTGAGGAAGAAGCAGAGTTCCGGAGGACTAAAAGTGATATCCCTAACCTGGACGTAATCAAACAGCTCCATCGCCAGGAGGACGGAGATGCAAATCTCTTTGTCAAGCTGTTCAAGGATCGGTTCGTTTTTGACCATGCCACAAAGACTTGGTTCCAGTGGGGATGCCATCACTGGCTGGCAGATCGGACAGAGGAAGCCCTTGTGGCGATTGATCAGGTTGTTGCCTTATATGATAGAGAGGCACAGCAAGCCGAATGGCGAGCCAGGCAGGAAGCAAAAGCAAGCAACAACGAGGGCCAAGCCAAGGCCGAGCAACTTAGAAAAACACTACTCGGAAGGATCTCAGCTCTTCAGCACATCCAACGGAAAAAGCACGTATTAGACCTTGCCGCTGCAGGCAGAGAACGCCTGGCCCTCAGTGGCGAAGAATGGGATTCAAATCCATGGCTACTCGGGGTGGCGAACGGGGTGATCGACTTACGGGAGGGTAAGCTTTACCCTGGAAACACGTCAGACTACATTAAGACCGCATCTCCTACTATGTGGGAAGGGATTGATGCGCCTTGCCCTACATGGCGACGCTTCCTTGTCGAAATTTTCAAGGGCGATGAAGAGCTCATATCCTACCTTCAGAGGTTATTAGGCTACTCCATTACGGGCATCACAACGGAACATGTCTTTCCCATTCTCTGGGGAGAGGGCCGCAATGGCAAGGGCACCCTACTTGAAACCTTGGCCCATGTTCTGGGCCCTTTGGCTGGCCCCGTCAAAGCTGAATTACTTTTAGTGCAAGACAGAAGTAGAAATAGCGCTGCTCCTGACTCCGATATCATGGCATTGCGCGGAAGGCGACTTGCTTGGGCATCGGAGACCGGAGAAGGCCGCAAGCTTGACATTGGAAAAGTAAAATGGCTCACAGGAGGAGATACTCTAGTGGGTCGTGCTCCCCATGCGAAGCACGAAGTTACGTTCAAGGCCACTCATCACCTGTTCCTGCTCACAAACCACAAACCCAAGGCTGATCCATCTGAGTTTGCCTTGTGGGAACGCGTGGTTCTCATGCCATTTGAGCTTCGATACAGAGCAGCTGGGGAAGAATTAGAGAGGGAAAACGATAGGAGTGCCGACCCGGATCTTCCCAAGAAGCTACAGGCCGAGAACTCGGGAATACTGGCATGGCTGGCCCAGGGTTGCCTGGATTGGCAGAAATATGGACTCCGTAAGTGCTCAACAGTGAAGGCCGCAACCAGAGAGTACAGAGCTTCTGAGGATGTATTGGCGGAGTTTATTTCCTCTGAGTGCTACCAGGGACCCCAAGCCTCCGTCAGAGCAGGAGCTTTTTACAAAGGTTATGAGCAATGGTGTCAGAGGACAGGCGCCGAAAAACTGTCATTGAGCAAGGTGGGGGCTTATGTGAAAACGAGATTCCATGCCCAACAAGAAGGTGGGGGATATTGGGTCTACAAAAGCATCGGTTTACTAAAACAAGAGGAATATAGCCTGTGACACTTGTGACACTGTGACAATTTCCCCTGAAAGAAGGTGAGCGAGATCTTGGGCCCTCTTAAGGCGAGTTTCCGGGGAAAGCCTCACAGTGTCACAAGTGTCACAAACTATGACTGTTTTGGCAATATGAGTTGAACATGAGCACTATTCTTGATCTGCTAATAGAGGATAGCTATGAGCCTCGCCGTGTGGCTAGCACGAACGGTGGAGAATATGTATCACCCTGTCCTGGTTGTGGGGGGAAGGATAGATTTCGGGTTTGGCCCGAACAAAAAGGTGGCCGGTGGTGGTGTCGAGGGTGCGGAAAGAAAGGCGACGCGATCCAGTATCTGAGAGATTTTCGTGGGCTGAATTACTACCAAGCTCTTGACGTCCTGGGCTTGGAACCTATTTTTTCTGTCTGGTCTACTTCTGTCAAAGAACCCAAGGCTTGGGAGCCAAAGGAGAGCTCACGTCCGGCTGATCTATGGCTCACCAAGGCTAAAGCTCTGGTGGGCTGGGCAGAAGCACGGCTTTGGGGCCAAGAAGGAGCCGAGGTTTTGACTTGGCTCCATGAAGCTCGAGGGTTGAGGGATGAAGCCATCCGGGGAGCTCGCCTTGGCTGGCTTCCCCGTGATCTATGGAGGGAGCGCCAGGTCTGGGGCTTGCCTGAAGTGCTCAGGGAGGACGGCAAGCCCAAGAAACTCTGGCTCCCCTCCGGCCTGGTGATCCCTGCCTTCCAGGAGGGAGAGCTGGTCAGGGTACGAATCAGGAGGCCGGAGGGGGAGCCAAGGTATTATTGCCTGCCTGGCTCAAGCATGACTCCCATGGTGACAGCCAGCGCCGGGCCGGTGGTGGTGGTGGAATCTGAGCTTGATGCTCTTCTACTCCACCAGGAGGTAGGGGCGCTCTGCTCTGTTCTGGCCCTAGGGAGTGCTCAGGTTCGGCCTGACAAGGTGGCTCATGCCTCCCTGAGCCAGGCCGGCAAGATCCTGGTGGCCTTAGATAGCGATCAAGCTGGGGCGGAACAGGCCTGGAAATGGTGGCTGACCCACTATACCCAGGCCAAGCGATGGCCGATAATTCAAGGAAAGGACCCGTGCGAGGCCTGGAAAGCTGGGCTGGATCTCCAAGCATGGGTTCGTGTCGGGCTTATGGATACACCGACTGTAGATGAAGCTCAACAATCTCCAGTAGATGAGGCTCCTCAACCTCAACCACAGCCTCCAGTAGGCGAGGCTCAACAGCCTTCCGCGAGACCACCCAAACGCCAGAGGTGTAAATCCTCCAAAGATCAGTACATTTCAGAGGACAAGCCCGCTGAACCCATAGATACCTTTATCGCTGGCCTGAGGGATCGGTCAGCAGTCAAAAAAATTATATCTGAGTTTAGTCTCCCAATACGTGTGTCAGGTACAAATGAAGGTGAGCTGAGGCGTCAACTCAGGGCCCTTTATGAGAGGGGCGTTTTCGACCCCTCCAAGCCGCCCCCATTTTATGGCAACACTGAAGACATTGATGAAAACGCGCTTGAGGCTAATGCAGATGATATTGATCTGGACTGGGGTTTTGACCTTGATGAGCTTCGAGTAGAGGCCAGTGAGCTTCAGGCCATGCTTGCTGAGAGCACAGACGATAAGGTTGCCGCATGGAAGCAGGCCGGGAAATGCAACCTGATCTGCACAGAATGCCGTGCCGAATTGGTCGGCCGGTGCTATAGCCATTTTTTTTGAGGAGGAGATAAATGTCAGTCGGAGATGAATACCGCTGGCCTCTGAATACTGCCACATTGGATAATGACAGGGAGCTACGCCTGTTTTTGATGGTGCGCGACGGGTATTCGTACCTCGTCGCCCAGGTAGTACACAAGGATAGGCCCATCAGCGAAATTACTCTCCAGGTACGGGAGATGCCTGCAGTGATGGAGGCGTTGAATAAGGCCCTGGCAATGGCGAAAGATCACGAAAGGTATGAGGATGACGGGCAAATTTAACAAGAAGAACGACAACGTCGATTTGTCGAAATTACTGTGAGCGAGGGGAGCGTGAGCGGTAATTCTCGAGCCAGCGCCTGAGATGTCCCGCCACTTTTTTTACTCTTTGGGGCCGCTCTTGCTGTGAGCGATAGGTTAATCCATGGCAGGTGCGACAATAAAAAAATGCCTCGCCTGGGGGGAGGTATAGTTTTTTAGCCCGCTGCTTACATTCTGGGCAAATAAACCATGGCCGCCTCGCTCGCGGGTGGCCGGCAACAGGGGTGTAGCTAATTGGGATCGAGTATCGCCCTCCATCTTGGGTGCGCAGTATCACATCGTTCTTGCCCCTATCCATGATGCCCAGGAGATGACGGCGATAAAGGGCGAATAACCACCAGGGCTTGTCTACATCAGCCTCGGGCTCTGGCCCGGCCAAATACAAGGCCTCCGTTACATCTAGGGTCAGGCAGTTTTCCACCAGCGTTTTTTTGTCCCACTGTTGATTCCCGCTTCCCATGCCACCCATGATCACCTCCTTCTGGTTTATCGCCCCATTATATTGTTTTGCCTGGTGAAAAAAAAGAGGGCTTGTCTGCCTCCTTTTTACCCGCAGAGTCAAGGGTATTTTCAGAGCAATTTTTCTGCTAGCTGGGAGAACTCCTCCCCTGGGGCTTCTTGATGCGCCAGCGTTTATTCACGGGGAAGAAACAGAAGGTCCAGGCTGATTCCTAGATCCCAGTCTATTCTAGGGAAACTCTCATGGAAATATTCAAACCTGATCCTGATCAACGGGGCGGACAGGTAATGGCCCCCAGATACTAAAAATAAAAAGTCGTAAAACTAACTTTTACCGATTATAAGCCATGGGGCCTCTCAACATGGCCCTTTTATCAGCCTCCCCCTGAATCATCAGGGTTACACTGCCTTTCGATTACGGGAAGCCAATACTCGCAGAATGCAGCGTCATTTATTCCAATGGTTTCTAAGCAGGAGGAGCTGTCTACTCTTTCATCACATTGCGCACAGACTTCAGCCACATCAAGGCAAGGTCCACTTATGCAGCTCTCATAGAAATAGTCGCTGGCTGCCTCACAGCCCTCTTCATCGTTTGTGGCAACCTGGAGGTTACACAGGATCTGGTCAGTGGCGTTGGTGCAGGCCTCACAACTGATCAATAGTTCGATACATGTAAGCGGGGGCTGCACCGCCTGAGGGTCGCTGTTCTCGTCAACGGGCTCTTTTTCTCCCCCCCCACAGCTAAGTAGAAGCATAACTGGAAGAACTAATAGGCGACTGTTCATCTTGTTTCTTTTCTGGGTTGTCATGAGGTTTCTTCCTCCTTTGAATTGACCCTGATGAGGATAGGAGAACTAGTCAGACGGTGTCAATGAAGCCCTGGATCATTTATAAACGGCTCCCTCCTTCCAGGCGGCCCTGTGGCTCGAGGTGGAAGAGCCTCTTAATTACTGGCCCGAGTCTTTGCCCTTCAAGTCACGGTTCTTGATGGACCCGTGCCTCACGATCGGGATGGGGTCCTTCTTGGGGCTCCCCGACCGCCCCTTGGCTAGTGATGAGGGAGCCTGGCCGTGGGGGGAGGGCCGTCCCCTGGTGAGGGCCTGGCCGTCCTCTGTTCTCCGGTGGTTCCCCTGGCCCTGGTGGATGCGCTGGCTGAGGGGAAGGCCCCTCCGGGCAGCCACGGAGGGCCGATCCGCCGAGCTGTCCCATGGCCGGGCCGGAGGTTCGGGAGGCCTCCCTCCTCACAGGGGCCAGAACGCCTTGAGCAGTCCTCTGATCCCTTCCCTCCCTGCAAGCTCCCTCTCAAGGCTAGCCTTGGCTACCCTGAGGTCCTCCACCTCTGCCTTGAACTGGCCCCTCTCCACCAGGAGGCGATCCCTCTCTCCCTCCACCATGGAGACCATGACCCGGAGGATCGCTATCTGCTCTCTCAGGGCCTCCACCAGGGGATGGTCTTCGATGGCTACCTCCTGAGTAACCATGGCTGGCCGGGCCTGGGGAGCCTCGCCTTGAGCTGGTGGAGCCTCTCCCTCCTGGGTCGATGGCTGACCTTGGCTACCCTGGGGCTGGCCTTTCTCCGGGGGAGTGGAGAGGGTGGCGAGGTGAGCTCTCAACTCCTG
>Ga0208375_1003818_pt1 | contig 12419 bp, 10 predicted proteins | sample RifOxyD1_FD_184038 | JGI IMG/M metagenome (GOLD analysis project Ga0208375, IMG submission 184038) | Soil microbial communities from Rifle, Colorado - Rifle Oxygen_injection D1 (SPAdes) | ecosystem: Environmental > Terrestrial > Deep subsurface > Rock core/Sediment | place: Rifle, Colorado... | reverse complement strand
CTAAAGCGTATCATTATACTATTTTATAAACAAAAAAAAGGGAAGTTGTGTAAATATGATGAATTCTCGGATGTTAAATATACTGCAACCTATTTTTTCTGAAGGTCAAGTTTATGGCCGATAAGGAAACTAATCAAGGCCTATCTTCAGAGGATGCAACCGTGGTTGAAAGCGCCTCATTAGCAGATGACTCGGATTTAAATGAAGATAATTCTGCTATCGATGAACCACTAGATGACTTAGATGATGAAGAGGAAATTTCTTCGCCAAAAGACAAAGTCATAAAATTTTTGCAGGAGAGAGTGCCTTTTCTTTATACGTTATATTTAAAAATAACTAAGCAGGAAATTTCTGAAGAAAATGAAGGTCTTGGCGATGAAGCAGACGAAGACATTAATGACGAAATAGATGAAGTTGCAGGTGATGAAGCTGTTAAACAAGGATTGGCTGAAAAAGTTGATGCAACCATTAAAAGCTTCAAGGACCAACTGTTAAATAAAATGCCTTTTTTGGAAAAATTAGCTTCAAAAACCAACCAAGCATCAAAAAAGAAAAATAAACAACCACGAAAAAAAATCTTATCCCAAAAAATGACTTACTTGATTTTTGTGGGGTTAATTGCATGGCTTTTATTTGACGAGGGATTTAATCCTAAAAATGAGCAAACAATAAAACCCCAAACAACCACCACCACAACTACGCAGGTGATTGAGCAACAAAATCAGCAAGCCAACACCGAAGAAAAACCTATACCGTCAGAGGATGTAGATCCACAACAACCTCCTCATGAAGTAACCACATCCGAAAATAGCGATATTCCAACTACTACCGATGTTGAAGCAATACCTACGGAAATTACTACTGCCACAGCTGAAACTACTTCTGTAGAGAATGTAGCTTCTAACACACTTGATACCGAACAATCAAAAGTAGAAACTATTACGGCTACAGAGGAAACCGTCATTGAAAATAATAATTTACCTGTCGCCGTAGATATAAATACAGATCCCGTCATTGCTCAAGAAACCCCGTCTAATCAAGATACTAATGTCAGTCAGACTTCTGAAAACCCACAATTTTCAGAAGATACTCCAGGGCAAGAACCCATAAGTTCCACAGTTGAGCCGCCACCTGGCAAAGTGGAAATTGAAAAAACCAAAGATCTAGACACAGAAATAAGAGATATTATTGAAAAAGTTGAAGAGAAATATGCTGATAAAGAAGACTATGAATCGGCACCTGATTATACAAAAGTGGGAAGAGGTCTGGTTTATAATTGTAAGAATAAACATTGGTCATGTTTAAATCGAACTAACTATCATCAATGTAGAAAAAATCAAATCTTTTTTACTAAACTTAAAGAATTGCCGGAATGTGTGGTGTTTGATGTATATTACTCAGATGAAGATTGTCAAATCAAACAAGCCGATATGATTAATAAGTTAATACCGGTACCGGCATGTATACAACTATAAAGTAAGTAATTGGCACATATTAGGAAATAATGATGAGCAAAATTATAACGATAAGAAATTCTGAATCAGTGGATTATTATTTTACTAATTTATGCAACGATTTTTTTGACTCTGCTCTGGAATTTGTATTTATCCCAAGTAATCAATTGGAACAATTAGACAAATATTCAAAATTTAAAAATAAAATATTTTTAGTTGAAGTATTCGACGAAGATTTTACGCAAAATATAATTTCCAATTTAAAATTGGATGATGATGAGGAAATATATCTAGTATTTAACTCCAACAGCTTAAATGCAGAAGAGCAATTTGCCATTAAAAAAATTCTGATTGAAAACAATGTGATTAGCGGATGGATTGACACCAATTATGAGGTGGAATTTTATATTCCCTTTTTCAGATATTTGCTTAAACGTCAAGTAAATGGTGAGAAAATTGGTAAGTTGAAAAATGTTGGTAAGCAACTGGAGGGACTGGTTGGAAATACATTAGCTGAATTACAAAGAGTGAAAAATATCCATGAGCAAGTTGTCCCTATGAGAAATGAGAAGATGAAGGGCGTTGAGATATTAAGCAAGTATTCAGCAGGAGAAAAATCTGGTGGAGATTTTTTTGATATTATATCAGATAAGAATGAATTTGTTCTTCTTCTTACTACGAGTGTTTCTTACGTAGTCTCAAGCGTGATTCTGGCACACTTTGAGGTTTTAAAAAAGAAAAAAAGTCTAGATGATATGGTTATTTTGGATTTGATTAGTGATATCGAGTCTGAACTGGGCGAACTTGGTTTTGGGAAAAAAGTTGAAGATATTCAACTTTTTGTAGTTAAGTTTGATCTCAAAAAATTCACAGCCAAAGGGTACATTTTTGGAAGATTTGAATTAATTTCCAATATGAAGGGGATCGTCACTGGAAATGACTATCCTGTTAAAAAAGTGTTTGCGGATAAAGCACATATAGATATACCATTTAAAAGAGGGGAAAAAATAGTATTATTGTCCCCGGGCGTTCGAAATAATTTTGCTGAATTGGTAAAAGAAAATGACTTGACGTGCTTCTTGAGGGATAATTTTTCCAAATCAGGGAAAGCCTTATTGAATGAGTTGTTTTTTAATTTACACAAAAACAGTAGAGAAGATTTTTTAATATATGATGCTTCGGCGATTTTTATAGAGGTTAGTAAAAATGCAATTTTTCAAGTTTAATTTATTTCTATGTATCTTTTGGTTGTCTATTACCTATGCATTCGGCAATTATACCGAACAGGAATGTTTAAATAAGGATTTTGATTTAACAATTTCCCATAAAGGCCAGCCATTTGGGTTAACTCAAAACATTATCAGGTTGAATAAACTCAAGTGCGTAATCCATATCGAAAGTGAAAAATTAAAATACATGAAAAATAAATGGATAATTGATACTTGTCGCGAACCGGTGCATATCAAAAAAGATTCAGGATCTGTTGAAATATTTAAGAAAAATAGCGTGGTATGTAGTGAGGATGAAAAGAAAATAGATTATTGCAAAGAATATTTTGAAATATGGAACGTCATTCAGGATTATGGATTAATTTTTGCTGAGGGCGAAAAAGGCAATTTGGAAGAAGATCACGGAAAAGTCTTTTGTGCTTATGAATTGGTAAAAAAATACTTATTAAATGGTGTGGTTTTTACCAGAATTACTGATGAGCAACCTGCGATACCCGTGATACCTGCAGAAAACAATACTGAAGCCCAACCTTAATTTTCCCAGGCTTTATTTAACTCAAAAACATGTTCCTGAGGTGAATCGCAAAGTATTTCTGGAAAAAAAACAACTTGTTTAAAACCACTCAGATGCATATCTTTAAAACGTTGTTCCCTCTTTGATAATACGTTTTTCAAGTTTAAAAGCGAACCCTTTTCATCTACTTCTAATTTCCATTTTTCTAAAAAAGGGGTGAGTGATTTATTTACTAAGAGGTGGATATTATCGTTTATATATTTTTTAGCATTGGCTTTTAGTAATAAGGCTTCGGACATTTTTTGCTGTTCTACGGAGGTTACTAAAAACCAATTGCAATCCTTAGATGTTTTAAATTTTTCTTGCACCGAAAGCGCTTCCAAAAAGGAATTCTTAGCTTTATAGATGGAAATCATAGCATCGATAAAATTATTAACAAAAATATTCCCTGTAACTTTTTCTAAATAAGATAAAAGTTTGCTAATTCCGCTGGAAACTATATTGGAAAAAAGACCACGAGTTTTAAGACCTTGTGAATTTGAAAACTTTTTAAAAATTTCCATAAATGATTTATCAAAAAAGTTATGAATTTTTTCTCCAGCTTCCAGAAAATCTATAAAATTTTGTCCAGGAGGGGTATCTAGGATAATGCTATCATATTTATTTGATTGGAGATGGCGGTTTAATTCAACAATTGACATAATTTCATTAAGTCCTCCACTTGGTCGCATGAGGATTTTTAAAATCGGGTTTTGTAAATCATTTGATATATTATTAAGGTTATTAATAAACTTAAGGGTTTCCAAAGGGGCCATTAAAAGTGCATCGAAAGAAGATTCTTTGGCATTTTTCCTTTGATAAAAGAGATTGCTATCAATCGTTTTAATTTTTCCAATATCAGTTTCATTAATGTCTAATATTTGTTTTAATCTTTTGGAAGGGTCAATGGTAATAATTAATACGCGCTTACCCAAGCGTGATAAGTAAAGGGCCCGTGAGGTTGCCAGCGTGGTTTTACCTACCCCCCCAGTACCACAGAAAATTTCAATATTCTTGTTCTTGATTGAAGAATTCAATGGAAGATTTCCTTTAGTTGATTGGTTAGCTCATTAATAATTTTTACATCCTCCAGTTCTAGCAGATGGGGTAGGGCAATGACTTCTTGAAAACCGGTATTCTTTACTGATTTTTTTTCAAGATTAATTTTCTTTTTTATAAAATCAGGCGGGTTGTTAATACCTGCCTTATAATAGGAATTGTTGATAATTGGATACACTTCTGGAATTCCCAGGTCATAGATTTGACTAATGAATTCTTGAGTTTCGGTTATTGACATGATGCTGGGGTTGCATAACGTAAAGATAGTTGTATTATTTTTGTCAGAAAGGTAATTGATAATGTGGTGCAAATCTTCAACCAGTAAGCCTGAAAGAAATATATCTTTAAAATTAAATGAGCTTTCCAACATGGTCTGGGCATGACCAGAAGACTCAGCATCAATAATTATCGTTAAAGATTGATCATCTTGTAACATTTTAATAATTTTTCCGAGAAAGGTGATGTAACCCAGGCTGGGGAGTATCTTAAAAAGTGATTTAAAAAAGGAGGTATCCATTATCCAATTAGAGATGATCACTGAACCAAGTTTATGGGCCATGTAATCTTTCATACAAGAGCTTAAATCTAGATTTAAGTAGGGAACATTTAATGTGCGGCGAAGTTCAAAATCAGGGTTTTGTCCAACATCGTTAAACAAAACCTTACGTTTTTTTTTTATTAAATATTTTGCCCAAGCTAAAGCTAGAGAAGTTTTACCAGTTCCGCCTTTGCCAGTAAAAATAAATAGCTTCCTATTAAGTATGTCGTTTGATTTAGAATGTGAAAAACCCTGCCATAAGCAGCTTTGTGTATCTTCCTTCAATTTCAGTTCCCACTTCTTGTTTTATATCAAAAGGATTATGATGGTGAATTATAAGCCACAACTTAAAATGTCGGTTGAGTTTTAATTCGGTCCCTAAACCTATATTGGTTCCAATAGTAAGTTTACTTTCTGATTCACGGAATTGGCCATCAATAATTCTTTTTTGCGTTGGCATATAAAAGCCGAGCCCTCCCAGTATAAAGGGAGCAAATGAATCAAATTGAAAAAATTTTCCTTTTATGGAGAAAGCCAGGCCATTAATTTGGGTGTAAAGGTTTCGAAATTTATGTTTGGAAAAATGTGTGTTAGCAACAAAGTCAAATGAATGACTTGCAGTATAATCATAATAGCCGTCAAAGGTTACCTGATTTTCCCCATTGTCACTGAAGTCGCCATGTAAAAATGTTTGTCCTATTGCTAGTCCAATAGAGTGTAAGTTTACATCGCTGGTTGAGTAAGGATTGCTGGAAGTGCTTGAGACTTCTTTAACCTTGGCAGTTTCAGCAGGACCTGTTTTTTCCTGGGCACAAACAAAAAAACTACTTCCAACAAATAATGCTGCTAGAAGTAGCTTCACAAAAAATTGTAATTTAATCTCTATCATGAATTAAAAACCTACGTACTAGTTTAAAGTAGTAGATGTTTCAATTCCTGCATTAAGTTCATTTTGCATAAAGGGTTGAAAAGTGTCTGCTTCGCTTTCTTTAACACTCTCTAATCCTTCAATTGATCGGATGTAACCAGTAAATGTTCCCTCTTCAGCTCTGATAACGCGCTTGAGTAATTCAACATCTCCAGCTTTGGTTGATTTTCTTTCTTGATCAAAAAGAAGTTGAATTTGGGTTTGATAAGTTATGTCATTTTTTGATTTGTTATCAATAACCTGAATCTCATGACCTTCTCTGATAATTTGAGCAATCTCTTCCAATGTTACATAACAACTTTGATGAGTGTCATAAAGCTTACGATTTTGATACCTTTTGATAATTCTTACGTTGTTCATTTTCTTCCCCTATTACTAAAAGACTTAATAACTAAGTGCTTAATAAAGATGCTAAGTTGAGCTTTTATACTCTGTTTTTTTACTTTTGTAACCCCTAGTGAATAATTTTCACGCAGTGTTAGCGCAGATCAAAAATATCAGTAAACATCTTTAATTTCAGTACATTAACCAGATCTATTTTTTGATACTGATTAATTTGATGCTCTGCTATTCATCTGCTTGTTGGATTGAATTAGCAATTTTTAATTAGTGATGTCAACATACATTTGCTGTTAAGCACATATTTTTTTCATTAATTTTGTTTAATTCATTAAATTTCAATAAGTTATATCGATTGAGTAAAAGTTGCCATTTTGATTTTAAATTGTCCAATCGCTTAATTTTTTGTTCAGAGCGTACGATCTATTTCTAAGAAGAAGAGAAGAAAAATGCTTTTTCTATGTGAACGTATCAAGGTGGATACTTGAATAAAGAAAATAAAAAACTAAAAGTTGCGGTGATGATTTGGGTCATGGTGTTGCTGCAAGCTTGTTCGACTAATAAAAGTGTATCTACGAATACTGCAGCTCAAGATGATACAAACACCGCATTAAGTGAGGCGCAAGAGAGTGAATATCAGAGTCAACTAGCAGATGCTGAAGCTAATTTAAGTAAACACATTGAAACAATTTTAAAGAACAATAACGCAGACGAAATTACATTTTACGCTAGTGATTTATATTTGAAAGCTACCGATTCAGCGATTAGAGGGGATTCTCAAATAGCTGCTTTGCTCTATAAAAATATTTTAAAACTGACTCCCAATATGCATGTGAAAAAAAAATACGCTATAGAGTTAATCAAAACGGGCGAACTCACTGAGTCTTTAGAATTATTACAAGAAGTCTATCAAAAAGAAAAAGATGAAAATATTGGGCTAGTGATAGGCGGAGTGCATACCGCAACTGGAAATAAAAATGAAGCACGTCGGATTTATAGTAGCATATTAAAGAGAAATCCTAAAAATGCAGAAGCATGTATTTTTCTGGCCAAGTCCCTTCTGGCGGATAATGAGTTTAATAAAGTAGACAACTTACTGGTCACTTGTAAAAAACATATAAAAGATGACCCTAGTTTTGCATTTTACCAAGGGAAAATTGCTTTAAGTCGTAACCGAAAAGAAGATGCGCTAAAGTATTTTAATGAAGCTTTAAAAACGGATCCCAAATATTACCAAGCGGCGATCGCACTTGGTTTGATGTTAGAAGAAAAGGAAAGGTATAATCAAGCAAAAGCTGTTTATACAAAATTTTTAAGTCGTACCCCCGATAATCTGGAAGTCCTCACAAGGATGGTGCAAATTTTATTTTTAAAAGAAAAATCAGATAAAATAATTCCGCACATGGAGCGAATTTCTCAGCTTGACCCCACTGATCTTAACTCGAAAGTTAAACTAGGTGTCCTTTATACTGATATAAAAGAATATCAAAAGGCAAAAGGGATTTTTAAAGAAATTTTGGTAGCCGCACCGGATTCTGACAAGGTTTTATATTATTTAGGATCTCTATGTCAGGAACTGGGGGAATATGAAGAAGCAATTGCTTATTTTAATAAAATTTCCCCGGAGAGTGAATTGTTTGGAAGTGGTAATATTGAAATTGCTAAAATGTTGTATGTCTTAGCCGTTCCTGAAAAAGACAGTGAGCTAAAAGATGTTGAGCTTGATAAATTTATAACCTTCGTAAAAGAGAAATCTTCTAGTCATCCAAATCTGAAAGTGGACTTGTATTTTAACCTAGCATCTTATTATGACAGTCGAATGAATTATAACGAGGCCATTGAACTTATTACAGAGATTAAAGCGCTTAAAGAATATACCCTCGATCATGATTATTACTTGGCGTCGTTGTATGAGAAAAAAGGTGATTTAAAGCAATCAAGGGACATTGTTCATAAAATAATTGAATCTGATCCGAATAATGCTCATGCTCTGAATTTTTTGGGTTATTCGTTAATGGAAAGGGATGAGGATTTAAAGCTGGCTTACGAATATATCAGTAAAGCAATAAAACTGAAACCAGAAGATGGTTACATTAGGGATTCGCTGGGCTGGTACTATTTCAAAATCGGTAATTTTAAAAGATCATTAGAGGAGTTACAAAAGGCCAAGAAAAATGAAAGTGATGATTCGGTGATTAATCAACATTTGGCAATTGTATATCAAAAACTAAAATATTATGATAAGGCAAAAAAATATTTTGTGGAGGCACTTAAAAATTGCAAAGAAAACCCAGGACTGAAAAATCAGATAGTACAAGCGCTAGAGGATTTGGAAAAACTAAGATTACCTGCCTCGAAATAATTTATTTATTTGTAATTGTAAATATACTATCATGCTCGACAGGTACAGTGCTTAACAACCAATCGTTGAATATAACTAATATTGACTCGGCTGTAAAAGCGACCTGCTTTACCGGAAGTGGGCGTGGACAAATAAGCTTTTTATCAGAAAATTATTCTTTTGATTTTGAGACTAAAATTGATACTTCCAATGAACAATGGGCGATGGGTGTTTCGTTGCCTTTTTATGGTGAAGAAGTCATGCAAATAAATTTTAAAAATGCCTATGAAGGTAACAATCCGGTTACCGGTAGTTTTGCAAATAGAATGATTAATAGTACCCAGAAAGTAAGCATTGAATACAAAGAAATTTTAAATAAATTTCTACATCATTTTGCTTTGTTTTTAAAATTTTCGAATGAAGTGGATGCGAAAAAACATTCATGTCAAGTTGAAGATAACGAAGGCTATTGTAAACTTATATCTAATGATATTTTTAATTATAAATTTAGTCCAACTAGACTTGAACTCGATTTTAAAGAAAATGATAATTTAACTTTTCACTTGGTTTTTTCCCACGGTGATGCTGGAAAATTTCGCCGGATTCGGGCCTACTATGAAAATCAAGTCGAGTCAGGACTTAAAAGAACGCCTTTGCGTCTGGATTTGATATTAGATAACTGTATGTAATCTAAGGAATTTTTCAATCCTAAGTATAAATAAGTATCATTTTGTTTCCTTAATATTTAATCAAAATATTCCGATTAGTACGAGAGGGGGATCGTAATGACAGACCACCTAAGCATGCTCAATGACGAGCAAAAAATCAAAATTCAAGGGCAAGAGCTTTTAAAATATAAGTTTGCGCCAGGGAATGTATTTTGGATAAAAAAAAATAACAAACTGGTTAGAATTTTAAAGACCGGTGATTATATGGATAGTGAAATTTTATATAAATATATGAATAAATGTGCACCTTTGGTATTAGAGCGACTTATTAATGTGAAATGGATCGAAGAAGTTTTCGAACATTTCATGGATCTAAAACACGCTAAACATTTAAATGAACAAATTGAGGCCAGAGCAAAAATATTGAAATTAATTGGAAAAGTATATTGGCATGGTTTAGCAGAAGGAAGCTTGATTGATTTAATTAATTTAGGAGAAAAAGTTTTCTTTAAAATTCCGCCTAACGTCACCCGGGAACTTTATCAGGGAGAAATGAATTTCTTTAAAATGAATGCATTAACGGGAATTGTTTCAGTACTTTTTTCATTAACCGTTGGTTATATGGATTTTGAATTTTTAGAAGACATATACCATGTGAGCTTTTTCGTAGATTATAGTTTGATAGAAAAAAAATTAGATTGGACAATGAAAGAAGCGATTGTACTGGAAGTAGAAACGCCAGGTGAAGGAGTCAAGGAACTATCTAAGCAAGCTGACAAAGAGAATTTAAATCGTTTTGTGTCTCACCCCGGCCAATCATATATTGGGGTAAAAGAAAAAATAAAAGACCTTTTCAATACTAAAGATTGTTTGAATCTTTTGACTAAACATCATGAGGCATTAAATGGGTTGGGTTTTCCCTATGGACTTGCGGAAAATCAATTGTCTGATTTAGAGACAATTATCATATCATCATCCAGATGTTTTCAGTTAGATCAAGAATTGATACTAGGAGATGGCAAGGAGTTTTTAAAAGATATTAGAAAGTTTATATCGAATAGAATTAGCGTGGCCTTGAAAAGTTGCTTTGAATCTCAAGGGGACAGTAACATTTCAAGAGTGGCGTAAGGGTAAAAATGAGTAAGGCAGATTCTAAAGCTAAAAAGCAACCAAATAATAAGATTATTTTAAATCTAGCCGGAATTATTGCAGATAATTTGAAAAAAGTTTTTGATAGTTTTAATTGCAATTTGGTAACCGAAGTGGCAACTGAAGCTAATATTGATTTTATATTGGTAAGGGATGTAGCATCAGGATATGAAGGAATTGCTAACAAGTATCAAACGATTAAGAAGAACATTCCGATGATCTCTCTAAAAGAAGTGCTTAACAAAGATGAATTTATTAAATGTAACGGTCGAGGATGGATCAATGAGAAAATGCTTTTGACTGATCAATTTTTAGAGACTTTTGACCGATTTTTTAATAAAACTTCTTCGCTTCACCTCGAAGACATTTATAGTAATCTCCAATATAAATCGGAAGTGATCAAGCTTACTGGACATATGAACATCGGGCATTACATGGACATCATCAGTTCTGAAGCGATGATCAAGGGACATAATGTTATAAACATCAGAAAATATTTTTTAAATGCTACTACTTATTTAAGTTATTTACGTAGTGCTGATATAGGCAGATATCCGATTGATATAGATTATATGATCAAAAATGATCGGATGGATTTACAAATGTATTGTAGTGTTGATAATTTTTATCTTGAGTATGTTCAAAGTGCTATGAGAAATCCTGACCGGCTCAACCCTCTACGAGGGGCTTTAGCTGACTGCTTTTACCATACGGATTTTTTGGATGTTTATTATTTATCTAAATCGGCAAAAGTTGTGTTGAGTGCTTCTTTTTTAAAGGATGAAATGCTTGATAAAAAAGAAGGTTATTTTACTTCCATGTTGCTCAACGAAATTGATTCATTTAGCCAGTTCCAATTAAAAGAAAAAGAAAGACTTATTAATCTCAAAATTCAAAAAGATGAAATACTTGAATATGGCCAATTAGAAAATGAAAAATTACCTGGAGAGGGGATCGAAGTTTATGCTCAAAAAAGATTACGGGATGAACAGCAATTATTTGAGAAAGTAATTGCTTATGTCGATCAAGCGAGAACGCAAGAGGAAAATCCCAAAAGCGAAGTTGAACTTGATTGTTTTGATATTCAAAATTATTTGCAAAATTATATGCCTCTTGAGGAAATTGATTTTTTGAATATTTATGATTATGAAGATATTTTAGGCGCACTGATCAATGGAATTGATTTTGTTTTGAATGAAAAACAACATTATTCCATCAAAGGTACAGACCATATTAAGGACGAATTTACCAGAATTTCAGGGACCAAAGAGCAAAAGGAAGGAATGTATATCATCAAGGGTAGTAAGCAGGAAAATACAAAAGGTGAAATGCGATTTATTTCCCCTGGAATTAACAAAGACGAAGATGATTCATTTGATCAAGAAGATCTTGTCGTCGAAGCTTCGGAGTTATTTGAACAGAGAATTGAACAAACAAACCAAAACTATGAAAAAAGAATTCAGGCCCTGCTTCGAGAATTAGAAGAAGCCAAATTGCAAATAAGGAATACTGCTTTGGATAAAGCAGAAATAGAAAAACTGAGCAAAGAAAATAATGACTATAGGAACTCGCTGGAAACCTCCATGAAGCGAATTGAGATTTTAAGTGAAAAGCTGGATAAAGCTCAAACTGTAAAACCCAGCCTTGCTGTTACCAATACAAGTAATATAGTTCCAGCAGGAAAAACTGCTGAAAATATGCCGGAAACTGATGAGGCACTAAAGAGACAGTATAACAAATTAAAGCGAGAATTGGATGAGCGTTTGATTGAGGTTAAGCGACTTGAGCATCTTAATAGACAACTGGAAATGGAAGCAAAAAGATTAACTGCTCAGCTGGAAAAAAGCACAGAAACTCTGGATGAAAACAAGGATGAAGAGGCCAAAGCCCGGGGTATGGAAGTCGAGCTTAAAAATTTAAAAGTAGAGGCGAATAATAAAGAAAAAACCGTTCAGCTGTTAACTCAGAGGGTGAAAGTGTTAACTGAACAAATCTCTAGGGTTCAAGAAGACTCCAAAACATCTAGACCAGTAGAAAATAGCAAATTGGCCAAAATTGAAAATCGTATGAAGCAAGTTGATATAGCAAATCAAAATTTGACTAAGGAGCGAGATGCACTCAAGAAGGAAATTGCCGACAAAAAGAAAGACGTAGTGGTTTT
>Ga0208375_1003817_pt1 | contig 12420 bp, 14 predicted proteins | sample RifOxyD1_FD_184038 | JGI IMG/M metagenome (GOLD analysis project Ga0208375, IMG submission 184038) | Soil microbial communities from Rifle, Colorado - Rifle Oxygen_injection D1 (SPAdes) | ecosystem: Environmental > Terrestrial > Deep subsurface > Rock core/Sediment | place: Rifle, Colorado... | reverse complement strand
AAAGATTAAGGTTATCATAAATTTCATGATTGTCTTTTAAATACAAATCACCACCTATTAATATTTTGATCATTATTTAATTTAAAACTGCCAATATATCACCATGTTTTTGATTATTCCATATATTATTTTTTAATAATTTTGTGTCTCCGTTTGCAAGTATTTCATATAGTTTATAATTTTTATTTTTAAAAAACGATATTGTCGATTGGGCGTCTCGTCCGTGCCACAAAAGCATTTTTGGAGAAATTTCAAATATTATTTTCTTTATGTTACCACCTCCAACCATCTTTTTAGAGCCATAAAAAACATCAAGTTCTGCACCTTCTACATCAATTTTTAATAAATCAATTATATTTATTTTATTTTTTTTACAGAAATTATCTATTGTGATAGTTCTTACCCTTTTTTTTGTCACATCATTCTTATCTATATCAATATCTAATTTTGGATCACCTAATGACTGCCATCCGTTTTGATTGCGAATAATACTTAAAAACATTAATGCGTTTTTTAAACTAACGGCTTGAGCATATACATATTTTGTGGGCATACCATTTAACCTCAAGTTATCTTTTATTTTTTTGATATTTCTTTTATCTGCTTCAAATGAATAGACCCTACCTTTATTCCTTACCATCTTCCATAAGGGGACTGATATTGCTCCAATGCATGCTCCGACATCAAAACAAATTTCATGACCTTTTAAGTTTTTATATATGTAATTGACAACATTAAGTGAATCAGTAACAGATTTCCTATTAATGTTAAAGATTATATCGTCGTTTTTATCTTGCCAATACAAATTGCTATCAGAACTACGAAATTTATATCTTGCATCAAAAGAGAAAAGATAAAACTTCAATAGATATTGATAAATCTTTTTATTTACATCTATATTTGTTATTAATGAATTGACCATTCTCCATCAACTAAAAAGGGACTGTGATTCACAACTATCTTTGATGCATTTTTAAAGAAGTCGCCTGAATTAACTTGAAAATTTTTAACAACCCCAGGGCTGTCAACAACCCCATCTTTATTCTCCAGATACAATCCTATTTTGTATCTCCCCTCAGATAGCGGAAAAGATCTGATTAAGCACTTGAAGATATTTTTCTTAGACATTTGTTTGATGTCAAATTTCTTATAATCGGTCCTATGTAAAATTAGTGAATGTTCAAAGTTGTCAAGAATGGAAAAACTAATTTTGAAATCCTTCAAATTCTTTTTATTTTTTTGTCTTATTTCAAAAATAAAATAGACATCTTGACCACTTAGTATTGATTCAATTCTGTTACCAGAAGAATTTTCTAACCAGAAACGAGAAAATTGATATTCACCCGAACCTTGTCGATTTACAGCAATCACTTTATCATTGTCTTGAATGTCACTACTTCTAGACATATATTTATTAATCACATCATCAGTATCTCCATCCATGGTAATTTTACCCCCATCAAGTAATATACATTTAGAACAAAGTCCCTCTATGGCATTTAAATTATGGCTTACAAAAATTATTGTCCTACCTTCGTTTTTTGTAATATCTTCCATCTTCCCCAACGACTTCTTTTGAAATTCAGCATCACCTACCGACAAAACTTCATCAACTAATAGAACTTCTGGTTCCAAAAAAGCAGCAACAGAAAAAGCAAGCCTAGTTGTCATTCCAGATGAATAGTATTTGACAGGAGTATCCAAAAATTTTTCTATTCCAGAAAAATCTACTATTTCATCAAACTTCTTCTTGATTTCAGATTGTTTCATTCCTAGTATCGACCCGTTTAAATAAATATTTTCTCTACCTGAAAGTTCCTGATGAAAGCCCGTCCCTACTTCCAAAAGACTACCCACCCTACCTTTTATAAGAGCACTTCCGCTTGTTGGAGGCGTTATTCTACTTAATATCTTTAAAAGTGTTGACTTACCAGCTCCGTTTCTCCCAACAACACCCAAAACTTCTCCTTTTTTGACACTAAAACTTATATCTCTTAGGGCCCAAAATATTTTGGCCTTCTTTTTTCTGTCATCAGTTCTGTGGGAAAACATTGAAGTAATTTTGTCACGTAAGGTATCATAATAGGCACCTTGGTTCATTATGTATTTTTTTGATATTTTATTTACCTCAATTATATTGTTTGACATATATTAAATAACGTCCGTAAAAACATCTTCTGTCTTTTTAAAAAATAAAACTCCAATTATAAGCATCGCTGACAAAGAAATAATAGAAATTGGAACCAAATCATAATATAAAAATTTTCCCCCTACAAATAACCATCTACCAGTTTCTATAACAATAGTCATAGGATTGAAGGCCATCAACATACGATTGGCAGGGTCAACAATGTTAAGAGGATAGATGACTGGAACCAAAAACATGGATATTTGTATAAAGAAAGGTAATACATAACGTACATCTCTGTATCTAACATTAATCGAGGAAAGAATTAATCCTAATCCCAATGCGGTTCCAATCGTGACCAACGCTAATAGTGGGATTAAAATAATTGATATAGGTATAGGTAAATAGGATAAAAATATTGAAAGAATTAATAAAAGAATTAGGTTTAAACCAAAATCGATAAGTGATCCTAATACCGCAGAAATTGGCAGTATTAATCTTGGAAAATATACTTTCTTGACGATCCCCTCATTAACAACTACAGAATCGCTGGCTTTAGATACAGAATTTGAAAATAAATTCCAGAAAGTTAAACCTATAAGAGAAAATAAAGTATATGGTAATGCTCCAGATGGGATTTTAGCTAATTTTCCAAAAAATATTGTAAAAATGATCATACTAAATAACGGTTGTAAGATTACCCACAAAACACCTAAAACTGTTTGTTTATATCTAACCTTTATATCTCTCCAAATAAAAACTTTCAACAAATCATAAGAATTTATTAATTCTGAAAAAGAACTCGAAACACCTTTTTCTGAACTAATCTTAATAGTTTTTTTGTCAATCATAATTATTACCTTAAAACCGCGCCAGCAGGAACAATTTCGTTTGCTTTGACAGCAACTCCTTTTAGGATATTAACATTCATACCGACGAAAGCATCATCGTCAATTGTTACAGGTTTTGATTTAACATTCTCTTTAGAATATCTTTTGTTTCCTTTTAAGGGATGGAAGTCAGTATCAACGATTGTAGTATTAGCACCGATTAGGACTCTATCTCCAATTGTTATTCCCCTATTTGACACGATAGATCCACCAGATATTCCAACGTCGTTACCAATCTTTATTTTTGCATTTTTGCTCCAAGTACAAATAATTACAGGGTGATTGATACCCAGAGGATTACTAAACCACCATGACCTGGCTTCAAAATAATTTCCAATTATGATTTTGCTTCCTGCTGTCTTAAAAATTTTAGGAAAACCGTAAAATTTAGAATTCTTGCCAATTACTACTCCATTTATCTTTAAATAGGACAAAACAAAAGGCTTTATTAAATACATCAAGACTTCATTAATTATCTTCCACCTAGATTCAAAATTAAAATCAATCATATAGTTAGAATGATACCACAATATCAAAATATGAGACTATTTTTCTAATGGACGAGACCCAGTTAAATCTCTTTGCTTCATTTCTACTCTTTTTAATTAATTTGTTTCGATAAGAATTGTCCATCAGTACTTTTTCCATCTCACTGGAAAATCTCTGATAATTATAAGGATGAATTAAAACACCACCATTTCCCACCACCTCTTTTAGTGAAAAGGCATTTGATGAGATAACTGGAACCCCCAATGAATAAGCTTCAACAACTGGTACACCAAAACCTTCATATGTGGAAGGAAATACCAACGCCAAACATTCTAAGTATAACGCCGTCATTTTATTGTCAGAAACATACCCTAATCTTTTGACATACTTCTTAGACTTATTGTTTTTACTAAGGAATTTATCTAATTCATCATCACTTCTGCCCCCTAACCCAGCAATTAATAAATTACACATTACACCCTTTTCTAAAAGCATTTGATGAGCTTTTAATAAAGTAATCAGGTTCTTGTGTGGGTAAGCCGCAGATAGTGAAAAAAAATATGGCTTGTGAGTCTTTAATTCAATTACGTCTTTTTTGCTCGTCTTCAGGGTAGGCAATCCTGCGTTTATTACCCCAATTTTCTTGTTAAAACCAAGTATCTTTTCAATTGATCTTTTTGATGAATAAGAAGAAGTTGTAATAGCATCTGCAAATCTAGCAGAATTTGTCACAAAAAATTTCCATAGAATTTTCTGCAACAAACCAAAGTCCTCAGGATGATAATACCAATTCAAATCAAAAATATTAACAATTGATTTGCAATGCGTAAAAAAAGGAGAAATATATCCGAGAGAAAATAATATATCGATTTTGTTAAATAAAAGGTAAAAAGGTAAAACAAGTTGTTCAACTAATAATCTAAGCGGTCTATTTGTTGCATTTAAGGGGACCAGAACACGATTATATTTTTTGTCAAATGTATTAAAATTTTCTTTGTTACAAAATAAAACATATTTATTACTTTTGTCATATTTATACAATGCATCAATAAGTCTTCTTGAATAAGGTTCTGAACCACCAACTTCCCCAGGAATTAAGAATAATAAATTTATACCAATAATTTTATTGTGATGTTTTAAATTTTCTTTATTTTTCATAGACTACAACTATATCTGGGGATAACACTTTTGGAATTAGTTTCTTAATCAACCTAAACTTGCCAGAACAATCAGTCTTAATCAATTTAAAACCACTGTCTGTTAGCATTTTATCTATTGTTTCAAAAGTAAAAAATCTAATGTGTTCATCATAAACTCCAGGTATTGCACCCACTGTTGGTGCTGTTGTTGGAAATTTACCCATCAATAACCCAATTCTATAAGGAAGCCATGCCACATTTGGAGTTTCAATTACTATTTTGCCTCCCCTTTTTAATATTTTAGCGATTTTATGAATAAAATCAGTTGGCCACATAATATGCTCCAAGATTGCAAGCATATAGATAGAATCATATTGTTTCTTTTTATGGATAGCATCCTCTACATATTTTTCTATATCTTCAACGTAAAAATTACAATTTTGTTTTCCTCTCTTTTTGGCTATTGAGATCAACAACTTTGATATATCTACTCCATCTAATTTATTATATTTTTTAAATAAATAATTATTCAAAAGATCTCCATCCCCACAGGCAATATCAAGGCAAGAATTTCCAGATAAATTAAATTCTGCTGCCACTTCCTCTCTTGAATAATTTTTGACAAATTTATCTAACAATTCACTTATCCATACTTTCTTTAACTTCATAGTAGGTGACTTATAATATCTATTATTATTTTTTTCCATAAATTCCTTTTAATTCTAATGCAATATAATAAATAAAAAGAGGAGGAAAAAACATAGCCATTCTAGTTGCAGAGTCTGGTATATCAATCCACTCTGGGAATATAAAACTAAAAAGATATGTGCCCCCAATTAACATACCCACCAGTAAAATTATCTGAGTAGCTAATAAATAATTATTTTCTTTTTGTTTAAGAAAAACACTTCTTACAAATAAAATAACAAAAACAATAAACGCTCCTCCCCAAGACAAAAATACATTCTTATATAAAAACATTGCTACTTCATACATCTTATTTAGACTTATATTTTTTATTAAGGTATTTAATCCCCCAGTTAGCTGGTTTCCTCCAGAGTAATCACCTAAATTTATTGAAGATAGAAAATTTAGCCAAGCAAATTTCGAAACAAAAAATATTGTCAGATATGTAATTAGATTAATAATTTTTTTGTTAAATAAAAGATAAAGAGTAACAAAAAGAAGTATTCCAATCCAAAAAGGTTCTGTATACCTTGTCCAAGCTGATATGGACAGGAGTAATGATGACACTATTGCCAGCCCTGCTTTTTTATTTTTAATATATCTATGAAAATAAAATATGGCCATTATCAAAAAGATTGAATAAGGTAAATTTGTATAAGCAATTGTAGAGTGATCATAGATTAAAGGTAATGAAGAAACCACAAAGACCCAAGTTAAAGATTCTGCTCTTGCCAAAAACTTTCTAAGAGAAAAATAAATACATGTCAAAAAAGCTCCATATAAAAAAGTGTACATAAACATTGGATTATTTAGACCACCAACATATACCCATGTATGAAATAAGGTGGTAAATAGGGGATATTGAAAAAAATAACCTAATTCTCTACCTTCACTCATAAATCCCGTCTTGGTAAATACCAGAGCACGAAAATCATAAAGAGCTAGGCTATCCCAAGCCTTAACAGGCCAATAGATATTATTAATAAAACTAGATAAAACTAAAACAGAAGTTAGACCAATAAGGATCATTTCTAGCTTAGTATAATTACCCCCTAATTTAATTCTTAATAAATTAAAATTTTTTAATGAATCTTTCTTGAAAATGACATTTAATACTAGATAAAACATTATTAATAAAAACAAAAGCCCGAATGAACTTAAAATTGTAAATGGGATATTTAGTGTATTGATAACAAACCACAAAAATGTAAATATTCCAAGATTGAGCAAAAAACCTAGGGAGTATTTTTCTATTTTATGTTCTTCGTGGATAATCAAATTTGCAATTAGATATCCTCCAATTACCAATAATGCAAACTCTATTAAAAATAATAATATGTTCATTTTTTTACTTTAATTAATCCCCATCCCCCAACGTTTTTTTCATTATTGGGATCATAATTTTCTTTGTATCTAGAAACACTATTGTCTGAGCTGGTGACATATAATAAATAATCAGCATCTATCTTAACCTTTGGCCAACCATATCTCTTTTTGTCACCAATATTCCAACTTCCCCAAGCAATCATTACATAATCCATATCATTTAACGAAACTGAGTCATAATTGCCATTATAAAGTCTTCTAGGATATACAAAATATCTGCTTAAGGCCACGTTTCCCTCTGCATACCAAGGCCCATCTTGTGGTGGAATTAGGATATGAGCATCCTCGGGTGTATTTTCTTTGACAAACTTCATGTAATCATAATAATAACCCCAAGTTGAAGTCATTTTCTGTCCATAATTATAATTTAAGTGATTTAATACAAAAAAATTTGTTTTAAAAACTTGATTAAAAGTCTTTGCAAAATTAGTGATAGTGAAGTAAACCAAAAAAAATATTACTAATACGTTTAAAATTTGTTTCTTTTTCAAAAGGAATGAATTTCTAAATTTATCAAAAACAAATAACACCAAACTAAATAAAACAATATTAAAGAAAATATCAGGTTGAATGTGATAATTCGAAAAAATATAATTATTAAAATTCTTGGCTTCCAAAAATTGAAGAGCGAAGTAAAATAATGTTGAGCAAAAAAGAATAATTTTATTTAATGTAAATAGAATTTTTACATAACGACTTTGCGTAAAAAAAATATATGGAAAATAAATAAGGATTACAACAATTGTTGAAGCTAAAATAAATCTAGAATCGACAAACAAAAATTTTCTAATATATCCAATGTAGGAAACTGATTCAATAGCCATTACTAAAAAAGTAAATATTATTAAAAGTGGAATAAAGATATCAATTTTCTTAGATTTCATCCTAAGTAGTATAATATCTCGAACAAAACAATGCATCTATCAATTACAGACTTTGAGAATAAGATTGATATTCAAAATTATTTTCAAACATTAAATAAAAGATTAAAGTCAAATAACCGATTAATCATCGATTGCAAAAGAGATTCTATTAATATATTTGATAATAAAAATTGGCTTTTTAAAAGTGATCTTAAGTCCCTTTTAAACCTAACCGGATTTGAGATAATAACAACCGTCAATAACAATATTGTTGCAAGAAGGAGAAATAATAAGATCAAAGAATATTCCGTCTCAATCATCATCCCAGCCAAAAATGAAGAAAAAAACATAAAAGGCATAGTATCTTCAATTCCTAAATTTGGTAAATCTCAAGAAATTATTTTTGTAGAAGGAGGATCTAGCGATAATACATGGAATGAAATACTTAAGACTAAAGCCAAAGCATTTAAACAGAGAGGTAAAGGAAAGTCAGATGCTGTTAGGTTGGGCCTTTCTAAAGCCCACAGTGATATCTTGATGATCTATGACGCCGACAGAACAGTTGAAGCAAAAGAGCTAAAGAAATTCTATATTGCCTTGTCTTCTGGAATTGGAGAATTTATAAATGGTAGTCGTTTGGTCTACCCTATGAAAAAGGACGCCATGAGAACCTTGAATAAGATAGGTAATATTTGTTTCAGTTATCTCTTCACTTGGATTTTTGGACAAAATTTTAAGGATACTTTGTGTGGCGCTAAGGCCTTTTTTAGAAAAAATTATCTTACATTTAAAAAATTAAAAGATGATCCATTTGGAGATTTTGAACTAATTTTTGGAGCAATAGAAAACAATCTAAAAGTTGTTGAAATTCCTGTTCATTATAAAGAAAGAGTTTACGGATCAACCAATATTAAAAGATTTTACCACGGTCTACTTCTTTTAAAGATGGTGATAATTGCTTTTTGGCAATTTAGAATTAAGAAATCTTCTTTGCGATAAGGTATTCAATAAATGCATATCTTCTTAAATGTTTTTCTAAATATTTATTTATAAAATTGGTAAGTAGAGGAATATAAATAGGTATAAGCAATTTATAATCATGTCTAACCACTTTGAAGCCAGATTGTTTTAATATACTTTTCAGCTCATGATATTTGATTCTTATATGTGGCCCTTCTGGCATTTTGTAGCCGATCTTTTCAGCAAACATTAACAGCGGCTCCCAAATGGAATTTGCCATTGTAACAATAAACAAGCTCTTCTTACTCATTAATTTAATAATTCTTTCAAATACTTTTTCAGGACTTTCTAGGTGTTCTATTACATCTGACATAAACACATAATCGTATGTTCCAGTTGGATATTCTGTTGAAAAAGTTATATTTTTAAAATGTTTATACTTCATCCTGGCCTTTTTAATCATATTTCCACTTAAATCCATTCCCCAACCTCTCTTTGGTTTTAGATACGCAATCAAATCCCCCGTACCACAGCCTATTTCTAATACTGTTTTACTCTTGGGTATAATTGTTGAAAGAAGAGTTTTTAAATTGTTGTAATAATACCAATTCTTGGATTTATAGTAATCGTAACTACCTGAAATTACATCAAAGTGTTTTTCAACTTCTGATTTCATACAAAATTAGAAAAAATCAATCTTATGGCGTTATGAAGCTTATGTAGAGTCAAAATTATAATATTGTTTGTAAATTTCTTGATTATTCTTTCATCTTCCTCCAATAATTTTTTAGACATTCTCTTTGTTTTTGTGTTTGCTTCAATTCTAAACTTGGTTAGGTTTTTATTAATTAAACGGGGCATTTTTAATCTAGCCAGTTTCAACCACATCTCATACTCCATAACAAAATTACTAGTTCCCGTAAATGGTCCATATTTTTTGTAAGCTTCTCTTGTTATAAAGACTGATGGCTGCATTAGATAATTAGTAATTAAAAGGAGTAGTTTTGAATTTATAAAAAAAAGTAAATTTTTATACCACGTTGCAAGCTTTGCAATTTCAACGCCGTCTTCATCTATAACTAATCCCTTACCTGCAAACCATAAACTCTTAGGGTTTTCTAGAAAATGTCCCGAAACTACTTCAAAAGCATTACCATCATAAACATCATCTGCATTGATAAAAGTTAAAATTTCACCGGTTGCCTTCTTAAACCCTGTATTAATTGCATCTAGCTGACCATTGTCCTTTTTGGATTCAAGTTTGATGATTTTTTGATATTTGTTTTGATAACTTTTAATAATTTCCAAAGTTCCATCTGTTGAACTACCATCTTGAATGATAATTTCTAGGTTTTGATATTTTTGGTCTAAAATTGAATCTAATGTTTTTTTGATAAACCTTACTTTATTAAAAGAGGGAATAACAACTGAAATCTTTGGATATTTCATTTTTTCTTCAGGGCTTCACTTCTAATCATATCTTCAATCTTTTTCTCTACATTTTTTGTTCTAATATATGATGCTGAAACCATAGAAATAACTAAGATAAAACCTCCTGCAGTTAATAAATCTAAAAGTCTTGAAATGGCGAATGCCTGACTGTAAGTTCTTAATATCTCAGGAAAGATGACAGCTATAATTACAAGTCCCCATATTATTAGCCAAGTTGTTATCTCCATCCCATTTAAGCTTCCTTTTTTATAGTGAACAATAGAAAGATAAATCATTAAAAGTGCAAATATAAATCCTGTTATTTGAAGTCCTATTATCATATATTTATTATTCTTATCTTATTGTTAGTTTCCAGTAAATTAAACTTCCCAATACACTAAAGGCATCAAGAATAGATACACCTTTATAATTATCATAGTATACTGTTTCAACAGGAACCTCGCAATATTTTAATTTTGTTATTTGTGTACGAATCACAACTTCCACCTCTACCCCATATCCTACCGAGTTCCACTTGGTCTTTTGATATGCTTTTTTAGTAATTGCTCTATAACCACAAATTAAATCAGAAACATATATCCCAAACATGAATCCGACCAAAACGGAGGCTATTTTGTTGCCAATAAATCTATCAAGAGGAGCCCCTAAATTTAAGTTTCTTGATCCAAAAACCACATCAAATTTACCTGTTTCTAGTTTTTCAATAAATCGAGGCAAATCGGATACTTTATGTTGACCGTCAGAATCCATAAAAACAACAGCCTCGGCTCCATTATCAAAAGCATATTCTGCTCCAGTTTTTAATGCAGCTCCCTTACCTAGGTTTATTTTGTGTTGAAGTAGAGTTAGTTTATTAAATTTAAGACTTTGACTACGTAATAATTTATTAATCTCCTCTTCTGAATTATCTGTTGATCCGTCATCCACAACCACAACTGGATACTTTGTTCTTAAGATGTCTTTTAAAACTTGACCAACTCTTTTTGCTTCATTATGAACTGGTATTACTATGAATATCTTCATTTGTGGTTTTTGATATACCAGTTAATTGACTCTTTCAAGCCTTGAGGAAAGTCTGTTGTAGCAACAAATCCAAATTCTTTTTTGGCCCTATCTGTATTTAGTTTTCTTCTGGGTTGTCCGTCAGGCTTTGATTTATCCCAAACAATTTTACCCTTGAAACCTGTTAATTTTTTAATCAGATCTGCCAAATCTTTAATTGATATCTCAAAACCAGCACCCAAATTAACAGGGTCTGGTTTATCATACTTCTCACAAGCTTTTAAAATACCCTCTGCAGCGTCCTTAACATATAAAAACTCACGTGTTGGCTTACCTGTACCCCAAACAACTACTTCTTTTTTGTTTTTTTCTTTTGCTTCTACAAATTTTTTAATTAAGGCAGGAATAACATGGCTTGACTCTTCTTTAAAATTATCTCCTGGACCATACAAATTAACTGGAAGAATAAATATTGCATTAAACTTATATTGATCCCTATAGGCATTAGCCTGAACAAGCTGCATCTTCTTAGCTAGTCCATATGGAGCATTAGTTTCTTCTGGGTAACCCATCCATAAATTTTCTTCCTTAAAAGGAACAGGAGTAAATTTAGGATACGCACAAATTGTACCCAAAGCTAGATATTTTTTAACTTTATTAATTCTGGCTGCTTTCATCATGTAAGTTCCCATTAATATGTTGTCATCGAACAGATCTGCTGGAAATTCTCTATTAAATCCAATTCCACCTACCTTAGCAGCCAAGTGAATGACAACATCAATATCTTTAGTGGCTTTCAAGCAATCTTTATATTCACGAAGATCATATTTATCTTTGTCTGCAATACGAATAAGTTTAGGTTTAAAGGTTTTTAATTTTTCAATTAAATGTGTACCAAGAAAACCTTTTCCGCCAGTTATTAAAACCCTTTTGTCTGTCCAATAATTTTTCATATAGTAATTTAGTTGTTTACGAAACAAAATAGCCTCTTACAAATAACATTTGAGCTGTAATAGCTATTATAGCTAATAACAAACAAATTCCAACTAGCACCTCTTTTCTTGTCTTTTCTAATTTTAAAGCAAGGAAAATAAATGCAGGAAACAACACAACAACATATCTAGGTAGTGAAGAAAAACTTCCCGAAAGAGTCGGGATTAAGTAACCCAACGTCAAAAATATCCAATACTCCCATCTTAATTTTCTAAAAGAATAAATTATTAGAATTAAGAAAGACAAACCCACCGAAACTTCAAGAAGAGTAGTAAAAACAACAGGAAAATAATCCCAAGTAAGATTGGGGATTATCTTTACAAAATATCTATAAAATACTTGGGGTAATAATATTAAGTGATCACTTCTCTGCTCTCCAAAATTTTTTGCTGAATGGAAAAAAGCTAAAAAATCTCCCCATTTATATTTTG
>Ga0208375_1003812_pt1 | contig 12430 bp, 10 predicted proteins | sample RifOxyD1_FD_184038 | JGI IMG/M metagenome (GOLD analysis project Ga0208375, IMG submission 184038) | Soil microbial communities from Rifle, Colorado - Rifle Oxygen_injection D1 (SPAdes) | ecosystem: Environmental > Terrestrial > Deep subsurface > Rock core/Sediment | place: Rifle, Colorado... | reverse complement strand
GTAATAAATAATTGCTTCCAGAGCTCTTCTATAATCAAATTTTTGAATAAATGTCCGACGATGATCAATACCTCGATTGTATATATGGTAAATCTGATCTGTAATAAGCGGTGTTAATCGTCTCGGCACAGATTTAGGGTATACATAAAATCCCGAGGTGTCAAGAACAAAACACCTCCGAGGTGTATAAAGACATATAAAAGTATTTATGTTACTATAAAATAGATATGCTGAAAAAGATTTTTATTTGGCCAATATTAATAACACTTATTTATTTACTTCTACTGTTACAAAGGATTTTTACCAAATGTAATTCTGGAATGTTTATTGGTGGATGTGAAATTGCGAGTATATTTTTCTTTACTTATTTAATTAATGCCTTAATTTTATATGCAATATTCATTTTATTGAATTGGTTATTATCAAAAAAAATATATTCTCTAAAATTAGATATTAAATTGAGTATAATTTATGGATTACTTACATTTTTATTAACTTTTTTTCTGAATATTTTTGGAGTAAATTTCTTTAATGAAATATACGATATTATTGCGAATTTAGTAATGAAGTTTGCTTAATTTAGCATTTTATTCACTTCTATATTATTGGTGTCAAAATGGAATTTTTTAAATTTGGGTAAAAATCCGCTGAATTTGTACTCTTTCCAATGATATTTACCATTTTTCAAAAACACTCCAACTAATAATTTCGATGACCATTTTTTAGGAATATAAAAAATTTGATAATCTCTAGGTTTAGGATCTGGGATAATCAAAACGCCACCGTTGTTTTTAATGGACATATCTTTTAACGAAACCACCCAAAACATATCAGGGTCAGCTATGAAAACCAATGCAGATTTTGGCATTTTATTTGTTTGTTCGAGAACTTCATTGTTTAATGACAGTGATTTGAATGATTGAATATTGCCGAAAAAATCACTAATTAGGTTTATTCCATTCGTTGTATTAACCAAATTTGTATGAGACGTATTCAGACGTAATTGTTCTGTTGCATCAAATTCGCTGCTTTTTAAAAGTACAGTTTCATCACCATCTTTAGTCATCAAATTTTGTTGAGGTACTCCATCTATCCAGTAACCTCTTTCTGCTTCTCTTTGATTTCTATCTTTTACAACAATTTTTTCTATTGTTTCTTGGTCATATCCTGAAAATGTTCCTGAATAAACATTATATAAGTTAGGTTTGATTCCGTAAGATAACCAATTATTTTGTTCATGCATATTCTGAACTGGTTTAAAAGCACCGGTATTTTTATCTATTAAATAATCAAAAATTGGTAGCGTGTTTTGGATTGATGGAACATACTTATGTATCATGGCAACAGGATTATTAGAACCATCTTTAATTTGGCATGAAAAAATTAACAAAGAATTATAAATTTTCCAAATTAAATCTGAGCCTTTAATTTCTCCACCTTCCCAGGCAAAATACGCGCTTAACGCTCCTTGATGAGGAGAACCAACTGATAAAAATTTATCAACTTTATTTTGATATCCAGTTTGTTCAATATATGCCCGACTTATTAAGCCTCCCATACTGTGTCCAATTAAATGAATTTTTTCATTATTTGTTGTATGAGAATCAATAAAGTTTTTTAATTTTATTCCATTATCAGTTACATTTTTTCTCCAATCATAGTAATAGGGGAAAACCTGATAACCTTGATTAATCAAAGTATCATAAAGTGTTTGATACACTTGAGGAGCTGGTGGAGGTAACATTTGCCAATTTCCCTGATAATTATCAGGTTTGCAGTGAACTAGAGCATCAAAATTCCAGCTGGCAGTTATTCCCGGAACTATAACTATTTTAGTAGTTGAAGGTGTAGGTAATGGAGTTGGAATAGGTGTTGGTGAAGGTATTGGGATTGGAGAGGGAGTTGGAGAAGGAATGGGTGATGGTGTTGGATTGACCGATGGAGTAGGAACAGGAAAAGGATTGTCTGTTGCAAGCCCAATGCGCCACATATTTTCGTTATTTCCAGCGTAATAGAGGAGAGTTGTATTATTTAAATATAATACTGAAGGGGCTGCAATCATGATATGATCAAACGCAATTGTTGAAGAATCTATCTCTAATGTTGGTAATAAATCTCTAATCCAGTCTTCGCCATTTTCTGATACCGCATGCCAAATGTATATTGGAGATGTACCGGCATGAAAATACATTTCATATTTTTGTGATATTTCATTAAAAAATACTGAACCAGCATTAACATTATTACCGTCAGATAGCAAAGTTGGTTCTAACACAGGATTTACATTTCTTGTCCATTCTGTACCATTTGTTGAACGTGCATATCCGATTCTCCACCAACCACTACTATCTCTAGCGCCATACCATAATTTAAATTCACCATCTTTGTAAATTATAGAACAAGGAATAACGCCTTCTGCTTCCCATGTTGCACCACTTCTACGGAAAACATATCCATATCTTGTCCACGAATCTATACCGTTTGGAGACGTTGCATATTTAATTCTAAATACTTCAGAACCAGAAGATGTCAATGACGATGTGGATAAATACCACATTCTATATTCATTTTCATATTTAATTACTTTCGGTGAAGCAATTTCATATTCAGATGTATCTGAATTATCTTTAAGAAAAATTGAATTATTTGAAAATCGTGACCATATAATTCCATCAGGAGATGTTGCATATCCGAATCCACTAGTACCGACTCCTGAATTACCATCATACCAAAGCTTGTAAATTCCATTATCATAAATAATATTTGGAGTAGATACATTCTTGTCATCCCAATTTCCGACAATATTTACTCCAAAAACAGGGTTTTGATAATATTTTGTGAACGAAGCAAATGCAGGAGTTTTTAAAATAAATACAAATAAAATGATGAGTATTAATAAATTTTTTATTTGAGGAAGTTTCATAAAACCTTTAGTTGAAACAATAGACTAATAATAAATTATTGTCAATTATTAAAAATATATAAGATATTTTTAATAAAAAGTAATATAATAATTAATATTGTTATAACACTAATAATTATAGAAATATAATTTTTATATAGGGTAATTAATTTTTTATATGAATAAAAAAATAGCTGTTGTAATTGCAGCGTGTAATGATGAAAAAATCATTGAAAAAACTATAAAGAGTATTTTATGGGTTAATGAAATTATTATAGTATTATCTAAAACAAGTTTTGATAATACTGCTAATATAGCTAAAAAATATTCAAATAGAATTTTTTATACAAATAACATACTTGGAGAACAAAGACTTTATGGGATTATCAAATCTCAATCAGAATGGATATTAATTTTAGATACGGACGAAACAGTTTCTAGAGAATTACAAAATGAAATTATAAAAATATTAACTTCGAATAGATCTGTAGATGGTTATTTTATCCCATTCAAGAATTATTTTTTAAACAGGGAATTAAAATCGGGAAATCAAATCTATACCAAATTACGATTATTTAAAAAAAATAAACAAATAATTGAGAAAACAAAAATACATCCAAATATAAGCGTAAGAGGTTCTTGTCGTACATTACATGGATATATTCATCACTATTCCTTCCGTTCAATACCGCAGACGTTGAAGAAATTTTCGTATTATGCATCTATTGAGGCTCCCCTATTATATAAAAAAGGGGATAGGGTAAGTTTAAAAAAATTAACTATGTATCCGGCGCATATGTTTTATGCAATTTTTGTGAAAGATAAAGGATATAAAGATGGAATTTGGGGATTTGGATTGGCAATTTGTTTTGCCATCATGGAATTTTTGAAATATTGGTATTTATTGGAAATAGAACTAAAAAAAAGAGATCCTGAAATAAATTCAGGATGACAAAGAAATTCAGAGATTCTATCGCTTCGCTCCAGAATGACAGTAAGCGGGAAATAGTGTAAATTATAGGTATGCGAAAGATACTTCGACTATTTATTATATTGTTTATTTTTGGTTTGGTTTGGAACTTTATTGAGAGTCCTGTATATGCGAAATCCTATTCAATCACTTCTGATCAATTTATTATAAATATACTTGCTGATAAATCTGTATTGGTAAAAGAAGAATTAACGTATAGTTTCAGTGGTAGTTTTTCCTGGGCTGACATGTATATTCCCACACAGGATACCCGGAAAGGCAATCTTTATAATACCCAAATTTCTGATTTTCAGGTAACTGCATCTGATGGATCAGTTGTTTCAATATTAGATACAAATACCGATAACAACAAATTTTATGTGAAATGGGGATATAGTGCCAATAATGAGGTCAAAACTTTTGTTATAAATTACACGATCAATAATGCAGTTAGAAAATATGCTGAAGCAGCAGAATTTTATTGGCAAATTATCGGCCCTGATTGGCAGATTGGACATAATAATATTGATGTAATTGTAAATTTACCTACTGCAGCAAATGATATGTCCCAAATTTTGGTATATGGACACGGACCATTGAACGGCAATTCACAAATTATTGATACTAAAACTGTTCATTTTACAGCCTCAAGTTTAGCAACCGGACAATTTATGGAGATAAGAACAGTTTTTCCCTCAAACATGATAACTGGTTCAACAGATGGTGATGTAACTTATGAAACTATCAAAGCAGAAGAAAAAGGTTATGTTGAGCGAACTATTCAAGCTGCTAAAGAAGCACAACAAAAAGCTGCTCAAATTGCTATTTATTATGGGATTGCACAAGTTGCAGGGATTATCTTGTTCACCGGTTGGTTAATTTGGTATTTTATAAATTGGAAAAAATACGGAAAAGAATTTAATTATCCAAAAGAAAATGAATATTTCAGAGAAATTCCATCAAACATACCTCCTGGGGAAGTAGATGTCATTTTAAGTCAAGGCAACAAACCTCAAGTTAATGCGTTTACCGCCACAATTTTTGATTTAGCTAGACGTGGATTTATCAGCATGAAAGACGAAACTGTTCAAAAAAGCGGTTTTTTTGGCACAAAACAGGAAGTTTCTACTACCCTATTTTTAAAAACAGAATTTTTAAGTAAGAATATTAAATACTTAAGAAAATACGAAATATCTTTAATAAATTTACTGTTTGTAAAAATTGGATCCATTCCAAAAGGATTTTTAGATTTTTTATCTGTAGATGAAATTGATGATCAGACTCTCGATATCAAAAGCCTTAAATCCAGCGTGACTTTGGAGGAGATTAAAAATTGGTTAAAAGAGCATCCTACTTCATTTCAGAGCTGGTTTTCCAAGTGGCGTATAACTGTTTCTAAAAATCTGGAAAGCAGTCAATTACTAGATGTTGTCAGTGAAAACAAGTTTAAACAAAGTTGGATTTTTACAGTAATTATAGCTGTGGTGGCTTTTTTTACAGTAAACATTTTTATTTTTATTGTAGCGATAATTATTGGAGTCATTATCAATCCCAAAATGAAACGCTGGACTAAAAACTGGTCTGAAGAAGCATCTAAATGGAAAGCATTTAAACATTTCTTGTCTGATTTTGCCAATAATAAATTTAAAATACTACCACCTGAAGCTTATAAATTATGGGAACAGTATTTGGTTTTCGGAATATTATTTGGTATGGCTGATAAAATCATCAAAATGCTACCCATAATTTTAGCAAATCCTCAAGCAACAGCTGCCACCTGGTATTACATGGGGTCAATGACTAATGTTTCACAGGCATCTGCAATGACTCAAAATATATCACAATTAACAAATTCTCTAAATGTTTTAACTTCTGAACTAAAAACAGCTTCTACTTCTGCTGCTCATTATTCATCAGGTGGCGGTGGAGGATTTTCAGGCGGTGGTGGCGGAGGAGGCGGTGGTGGTGGCGGAGGAGCCGGATAAGTCAAATTATTATTTCCAACAATAAAAAGATTTACCATTAATTTATTTGATTTTGGTAAATCTATTTATTGCTTTAAAAAAACTATTATTAGAAATTTTATAAATTAAAATCCACCCAAGAATTCACCCGACATGCGCAATCTTTGTACTAATACAATTGCCAGAAGAAAAATAACAAAAAGAATCGCATATGTTACTGCTTGAGGAACATTTTTATTTAAGCTATTAAAGCTGCGGCCTCTTGCCATAAATAAATCCACCTCCTTTATGTTTATAATAATATTTTTATAAAAACTTCTCTATTTTTAGTTTGCAGTAAAAATTTATTGTTGTCAAGAGATATAAAAATAATCATTTTATACGAAACTGTATTTAATCTACTATAATAGGGAATATGCATTTAAGTGTAGTGATTGTTACTTATAACAACCAAAAAACAATTACTTCGTGTTTGAAATCAGTTATTGCAGAAAATCCACAGCAGGTAATTGTAGTTGATAATGCATCATCGGATAAAACATTAAATCTGGTTTCCGAAAAATTTCCCTCAGTAGACCTTATAAAAAATACCTCTAATTTGGGTTATGCTAAGGGCAATAATATTGGGATATCAGCAGCTTTAATCCATAATCCTGATTATGTTTTGGTATTAAATCCAGACACAACTCTTAAACCCTCTGTGATTAGCAAATTGGTTAATTGTGCTACATCATTAAATAATGAAGGTGTTTTTGGCCCAAAAATATTAAATTCTCAAGATAAAATATGGTCAATCGGCGGAGATTTAGATAAAAAAAGATATAGTGCAAAATTAATAGGTTTAAACACGCAGGATACAAATACAAAGCAAACAAATGAATGTGACTTTATTTCTGGTACCTGCATGTTATTACCTAAAAAAATGTTGGATACAAGTATTAGATTTTTTGAACCATATTTTTTATATTACGAAGATGTTGAATTTTGTCAGCGTTTGAAAAAATTGGGATATCCGTCAATTTGTACAACGTCAGCGCAAATCGTTCATTATGAATCATCCAGTACGTCATTGGCAAGTATTAAAAATTACTATTTAGCCCGTAATCACCTGCTATTTGTTGTACGAAATGCTCCATTTAGAGTAAAATTAAGAGAAGGATTAAGATTGCCTAAAACGATTTGGGAACATTACAGAAATAAAGATTTCTATGGTTTAAAGGGGATAAAAGATTATTTATTTGCAAAATTTGGGAAATATGCAAAATAAATCAAAATTAGGACGTAAACCAAGGCCTCAGCTGACAATTGGAATTGATTGCGGTTCGTTGACGCCTGCTGATGAAAGAGAAAAAACAGGAGTTGCAACAGTCGTGAGCAATTTGTTAACTTCATTATCTGAAATTGACCAGCGTAACCGTTATTTTTTATATGGATTTGGGGAAATTCCTTCAAAAATAATTCAGGAATTCGGAAACCGTGCTAAAAAAATTATTTTGCCAAAATTTGGATTTGAAAAAATCTGGTTACCCCTAGCTTTAAAATTAACTAAACCGCAAGTTTTTATTGCCAGTTCACAGGTGATTATCAGTCCGGAAATTCCCACCTTGGGTTTTGTATATGATGTGGCATTTTTGAAATTTCCGAAATTGTATAAAAATTTTCAAAAACTAAAAATCAATACCAAAAAATTGGTATATAGCGCAAAACATATTATCACCATTTCAGAGGCTAGCAAACAAGACATAATTGAGGCATATCATTTAAATGATGATTTTGTAACTGTTGCTTATCCGGGAATTGAAAAAATATTTACAATGGTAGGAACAAAATATGTGGATACAATTCCGTATTTTTTATATGTAGGAGCTTTGAAAAAAACTAAAAATGTACCCCAAATCATTACCGGATTTGCACAATTTTTACAGAATGCGACAAAACCATATAGATTAGTTTTAGTAGGTAGTGATAGAGATTTGGATCCGGAAATTGCCTCAACTATCAAAAAACTAAATTTAAATAAAAAAGTGATTATTAAAGGCTATGTTGCACGCCACAATTTACCCAAGTATTATCGGGGCGCTGTGGCTTTAGTTACTCCAGCGCTTTATGAAGGTCTAGGATTGCCGATAATTGAAGCGATGGCTTGCGGAACAGTAGTCATTGCTGCCTCAAATTCTTCAATGCCGGAAATTATTCAAAAAGCCGGAATTTTAGTTAACGCTCAAGAAGCGACAAGTATTGCGAACGCACTTTCGGAAATTGCCCAAAATGATAGTTTAAGAAATAAATTATCCAAAGCCAGTACCAAACAATCTCAAAAATTCAACCAGGTTAAATTTACCAGAACCGTATTAAAATCAATTTATAGATATTGTGTAGAATAAGGATAGCAATGAATTATTTAAGATATTTTATTCTTCGATCCCGACGATATGTCGGGAGAGAAGTTTTTAATGATTAGTTCTCATCCATCAAAGACGGATTCGAACAATAATTTATATAGTAGATATGAATGAAACACCAATTTCAGTGGTGATTTTAACAGCTAACGAAGCTGACAATATCCAAAGAGCCATAAAATCAGTTGTTTGGGCAAACGAGGTTATTTTAATTGATAATTCCTCAGATAACACTGCGGAGTTAGCTAAAAATATTATTTCTGATGACCGTTTACAAGTTGTAAATAATAATGAAACAGAAAATTTTTCCAATTTAAGAAATCTAGGATTAACATTGGCAAAAAACGAATGGGTTTTGTATTTAGATGCTGATGAAGAGATAACTATTCAATTAAAAGAGGAAATAAAAACAGCTATTAATGAAAAAAATTACAACGGGTTTTTTATAAAAAGACAGGATTATTTTTTAGGAAAAATTTTAAAATATGGAGAAACCGGAAATCAGTATTTATTAAAATTAGGTAAAAAAAATTCCGGTAATTGGATTAGACGAGTTCATGAGGTTTGGCAATTAAAAGGTGAGATTGGAAAATTAAATAATCCACTTATGCATCATCCGCATCCCACAATTGCAGAATTTTTGGAAAGAATTAACCGTTGGACGACTTTAAATGCTCAAGAATTTAATAAACAAAATATTAAATCTGATTTTTTTAAAATATTTTTATATCCTTTGGGAAAATTTATCTTAAATTATTTTATTAAATTGGGTTTTTTGGATGGCATGTCGGGACTTATCATGGCACTAATGATGAGCATGCATTCGTTTTTAACCAGGGCAAAATTATACCAATTACAAAATAAAAGACCCCTATGATCAGGTTAATTTTACTCATAATTAGTTTTGTTGGTGGACAAATATTGTCTGTCAATTTTTCAAATATCAGGATTTCAGCATTGGATTTAAGTGTAGGAATATTTATTATTTGGGCTTTATTACAACGTAAACTACAGGTCCGACCTGTAAAGCGATACCTTAAAATATTTGGTCTGTTTATCTTCGTATGTTTAATCTCTTTAATTTTTCAATTAAAAAACTTAGATTTTTTGAAAATAATTATCTCCTCACTTTATTTATGGAGATTTGTGATGTATTCATTGTTGGCAATTTTTATTTCGCAGGATAAAAAAATAAAACATCTAAGTATTTGGGGTTTATGGTGGGGAGGAGTAACGATTGCACTTTTGGGATTAATACAATATTTTTTGTACCCGAATTTAAGAAATTTACAGTATTTGGGATGGGATCCTCATCAATATAGAATATTTTCTACATTATTAGACCCAAACTTTACCGGAATTATTTTAGTTTTAACACTGATTTTAGGAATGTATTTATTTAATACACAAAAACAAAAGAAAGTTATTATTGCAGGAGAAATTATTTCATTTATAGCTTTACTTTTAACTTATTCCAGAGGCAGTTATTTAGCATTAATCATAGGAATTTTTGTAATGGTTATACTGAATAATAAGATTAAATTAATTTGGAAGATTGGTTTAATTGGAATGTTTGGAGTTGGATTTATTTTGTTGTTATTTTTATTACCTCGACCTGGTGGAGAAGGAGTAAATTTATTAAGAGTAATATCTGTTGAATCAAGAATTGAAAATTCTCAAGAAGCAATTGAATTATTTATTAAATCACCAATTATTGGTTATGGATTTAACACTTTAAGATATTTTAGATCTGGTTTTGATGAATATTCTCAATCTGTATCTGGTTTTCATAATAGTTGGTTATTTATATTAGTTACGACAGGAATATTGGGATTATTAAGTTATATTTGGATTTGGTGGAATATTTTAAAAACTCTTTATTGTTCAAGCCCTTCGACTTCGCTCAGGGAAGATAATAAGAACTTCTCTCTCGACATTTCGTCGGGATCGAAGAATATTTTACTTCTTATATCTTTTATTGCAATTTTTATACACAGCCAGTTTGATAACAGCTTATTTTATCCTTATGTGATGTTTTGGATGTTCATGTTGGTGGGAAGTTTTAGTATTACTGATTGAGGGTGAGATCCTTCTCCCGATTTTCTTAGATTAATATTATGATTATTGGGATCAGGATAACAGATTTCCTAAATTTTTAAATAACTAGATCCTGATTTTACTGCGGTAAATCAGGATGATTTTTGTATTTTATTATATTGATTATGGTGCAAAAATCACTTTTTTCTCTATTTTCGTTTCATTACCTGCCGGATCTTTGGAAGATATAGTTAATAAATTTTCACCATCATTTAAACGCAGTTTCATAGTAAATGAACCATCATCTTTTACAACAACGAATCTTCCATTGACCCAGACATTATTACCCGCGTCGGTTTTACCGCTAATTGAAATTTCCTGATGATTTTTATCAAAAGATTGTCCGTCTTGAGGTTCTGTAACTTCCAATTTGGGAGCATCTTTAATGTAATTTATTTTTAATATTGCTGATGCACTGCTTTCATTATTTGAAACATCCATAGTTGTGGCATAAATCTGATTTTCGCCTGGTTTAAGAGTTAAATCAGTAAAAGAAAATGATCCGTCTTGACTTAACAAAGTTTTTTTAACTTCTTTGTCATTTAAAAATAATTTCAGAGTAGTTTCCGGTTCAGCATAGCCATCGATTTTCAAACTGGCACTATTGGTGGCAGAATTTAATGAGGACAAAATAGGCGGAAAAGGTGGAGTTTTATCAGTTTGCTCTATTATGTTATTTCCAGATTTCATATTACCCACTATTACACTAAATTTTATAAGTAGGGGAATGCCTAAAAATATAACTAATAGAATTATTCCCACTGATCCTCCAATAACATAAATGAGTTGTTTGCGGGTGCGTTTTTCTTCAATACGCAACATTCTGCTTGATGAATTCATTGGAGTTATTATATCACTGTTATCTTTATTGGTTAAGTTGGTTTTATTTATTTGCTTATCCATTGTTGAATTTCCCAAATATTTCCATCAGGATCTTCAAAATACGCTGTTCTTTGTCCCCAGGTTTGAGTTTTGGGTGGTTGAATAAATTTTACACCCTGTAGCAATAGTTTTTGGAAGTCAGCATCAATATCTTCACTTTGAGAAAATGTAAAAATAGTATTTCCCGGTTCACCTAATCTCGTTTTATTTAATAATTTTTTTACAAATCCTTCCCCATAAATTGCCAGATAACAATTATCCATTTTAAACTGGGTAAATTCTTCTTTCGGAACGTTACGAATAATTTTCAAATTTAATTTTTTAGAATAAAATTCTTTTGCAATTAAATAGTTTTTTGTGGTTAAAATAATCCATTCAATTTGTTTTTTCATAATTATTTTGCCTGAGTTTTGAATTTTCGGTTGGCGTCATATACATAATTTCTGTTTTGGCTCATGACTTCATAATGATATTCTGTATCGGGCTTGAGATTTTCAAGAACAAATTCATGCTTACTGGTTCTTTTGTCTGTCTGGTCTTCAAATTCATAAATTCCATCATCATAACCCCAGTTTACTTTGCCGTTTGCCGGATGGTTTGTCGTCCAGGAAACCAAAACTTTTGTAGGAGAAAGAGCGACCGCAGTAACGTTAGATATTTTTGTGGGTTCCGGTACGAATAGATAACCTATTTTAATAATCACGGTTCCGACTCCGTGTGAAATATCGTCTGTCCTTTCTCCGATGGCAAAGGCAATATTTGCTATTCCGCTCTTCGTGCTATTAACTCCTTTTTTGGTGACGCTTGCGATTGCTGAACCTGTATTCTTTGCAATTGTAGTTGCGCCAGTGACCACAGAATTAGTTGCACTAGCAATCGTCTTTCCGGCGGTAGTCGCGTTAGACGCGATATTTTGAGCTATGCTTGAGGTTGTTGATGCAATTGAGCTTGCAATATTTCCGATTGTTGACGTGGTGTTATGTGCAATCGTAGCAGTGGAAGTTGCCAACGTATTTGTGGCGCTAGCAATGAAGTTAGCTGTCGTTGAAACTCCATTTCCTATTCCCGTCAAAATTGTCTTGGCCACTCCTGGGGCATTATTAGCTAACTGGTTATATCCATCTCCGATTGCCTTTCCAGTGTCACCAATTCCCTGACCAATTGATGCTAATAAGTTTCCAGTGCCTTGAGCAAGTGATGAAATTCCTTGCCCTAT
>Ga0208375_1003809_pt1 | contig 12437 bp, 15 predicted proteins | sample RifOxyD1_FD_184038 | JGI IMG/M metagenome (GOLD analysis project Ga0208375, IMG submission 184038) | Soil microbial communities from Rifle, Colorado - Rifle Oxygen_injection D1 (SPAdes) | ecosystem: Environmental > Terrestrial > Deep subsurface > Rock core/Sediment | place: Rifle, Colorado... | reverse complement strand
ACTTTATCCCCTAATAATAAAAAACTGTATTATTTTAAATTTATCTTACTAAAGATAAGTTAAAGGGACAAATCAGTTCTTGGCTTAAAATTCTCTTTGGGATGAATTAATCCTGATATATTAAGAGAAATGGTTCTAATCATCTGTCTGATGGGCAGGCTGAGTCCGTCTGTATCAAAATAGCAGCAATTGACGGCCAGGAAACTGGCCAATTCACTAGATGACATCCTGATATTTCTATTTCGCAGAATGCGGTCAAGTCTCATTATCACAAAGCCAGGACCAAGTTTTTTTACCCCGTCCATTGTATAAACCACATTTTTATAGAGATCAAAAAAAACTGCCTCACCTTTGGAATCATGTTGATTCATCACCACAACGCCCTCATCCACAGGTACTCCCCAAAATCCCACCACACCAGATGATGACAAGCCCCAGGACAAGAATCGGTTGATTATAGTAACACAGGCTGCCTTGCTGGCGCTGATACCAAAATTACTAAAACATCCAAGTTCCCACTCTCTGGCTCCCACTGAAAATATCCCAATGGATATTCCCTTATACCTATATATCTTATAATTTTTTTTATATGTTATACTTTCCAGGCCAAATAAATCACCTTCATGAAAAAAATGAATATTCTGGGCCACTGCGGGAGTTGCCTCGGAAAACCTTAAAATTTTAATTTTTGACTTATCCTTAACTGTCTCCTCAAATTTTTTAAATTCCTGACTGGATATTTGAGAAAAACAAATTTCATTTAGAAAGCTGGCCATGTCTATTTCAAAATCCGCCAACGATAACTTTATAAATATTGGAATGTTTAAATCTTTATAGTATTGAAAATATGTAAATTCCTTCTCAATTTTGGAATCCATACCACCTCCATGGCCAGGTATTTTTAGAAATACCTTCCTTCCTCTTGTATCTATCGGAATTGAGATCATTAAAATTTAGCATTTTATCTAAAGCGTACTCCCCCTATATGCTTGACATTTATGTAAAAACCTAATAAAAGTCATAAGTTCATTAAATTTTTGACTAAACTTTGGGACCCAAGAAGCCAACGGCTCCCCGTAAGTTTGTCACAGACAAGGAGTCTTTCATGTATAACATCGTAGAAATTGGGGGTCACCAATACAAAGTGTCGGCTGGTGATTTAATTGACGTTCAAAAACTTCAGGCTGATGAAGGCGCAAAAGTCGAACTCGACCAGGTCCTTTTTGTCGGCGGCGAAAACACCATCGTTGGTGAACCAACAGTAAAGGGTGCTAAAGTTGTAGCTCATGTCATAAGACACGACAAAAGCAGAAAAATAATTGTTTCAAAAAGAAGGAAAGGTCGCTGGAGAAGAAAAAATGGCCATCGCCAACAATATACAGCACTTTTGATAACCGAAGTTCATAATGGCAGTGGTAAAGTTATGAAAATCGAATCTGATAATAAGTGGGCCACAAAATATTTAGGCCAAAAGTAGTAGCATAAGGAGTTTTTATGGCACATAAGAAAGCGGGTGGTTCAACAAGTAATGGTAGAGATTCCAATCCCAAGATGAGAGGAGTTAAAAAATACGGTGGAGAACATGTTGTCTCTGGCAATATTATTGTAAGACAGTGTGGAACAAAATTTCATCCAGGTAAAGGTGTAGGCATGGGTAGGGATTTTACGATCTTTGCAATCCAAGATGGTCAGGTCAAATTTGGCCTATACAACAAGAAAAGAAAAATTGTTTCTGTTGTAAACGCCTAAGGATTATTTTTAAACAAAAAGGTAAAAAAGGAGCTTCACCTCATAAGTAGAAGTTCCTTTTTTTTTAAAGACAAACATGAGATTTATAGACGAAGTTACAATCACAATTATTTCAGGCAAGGGTGGCAACGGTTGCACCAGTTTCCGCCGGGAAAAATATATTCCCTGGGGCGGGCCGGATGGCGGTGATGGTGGTTATGGCGGAAGTGTTTACTTTATAGCTGATAAAAATCTAAATACCCTGGCCAGCTTTAGAGGAAAAAAAGTTTATCGGGCTGAAGATGGCGAAAGTGGTGCCGGAAGACAAAAACACGGAAGATATGGGCAGGACATTTATATAAAAGTTCCAATCGGCACTCTTGTCCGGGATACCAGCACTGGTGAAACCCTTATAGATTTAAGCACTGATAAACAGGAAGCTCTATTACTAAAAGGTGGCCGGGGTGGACTTGGAAACGTTAATTTTAAAACCTCAACCAACCAGGCTCCCAGATACTCTCAAGAGGGCGATGAAGGTCAGACGATGGAAGTTGAGCTGGAATTAAAACTGCTCGCCGATATTGCTCTGGTTGGACTTCCAAATTCAGGCAAATCGACCCTCATCTCAAGAATTTCCGCAGCAAAACCCAAAATTGCTGATTATCCCTTTACCACTCTGGAGCCCAATCTTGGAGTTGTAGAGCTTGATGATCAATCCTTTGTCGTTGCCGATATACCAGGCCTTATTGAAAAAGCCTCTGAAGGCAAAGGACTGGGAATCAAATTTTTAAAACATATAGAGAGAACCACCTCTTTTGTTCATCTAGTGGATTGCTCCTGGTGTCTGGAGGAATTTGAAGCCTTTGAAAGCTATATGACCGTTAAAAATGAATTACTTCAATATAAAAAAGAATTTCAAGAGAAAAAAGAAATCATCTGTCTGACTAAAATTGATGCCATGACTGATGACGAAATATCCAGATTTCAAAAATATTTTGAAGAGCAGCTGGATAAAAAAGTATTACCAATTTCATCCGTTTCAGGACGGAATATTGACCTTTTAAAACAATTAATGTTTAAAACAGTATTAAGCGGAAGGGATATCAAATGAGTTTGAGTTTGAGTTTTGTTGACAAAGAGATTAGTAAAATTATCGAAAATAAAAAATTGCCGTACCCCCTGAATATTGCCATGGCCACAGCGTGGGTACTGGGTAACCAGAAAGGTGAAAGTTTAAAAGTGCTGGATGTTCACAAAATCAGCTCGCTGGCTGATTTCTTCATTATTGCCTCTGCCACCAACTCCACCCAGGCCAGATCCATGGCCGATAACATCAGCAGCCAGCTAAAAAAACACGGTTTCGCAGCAAGATCAATTGAAGGATTGCATGAATCCGATTGGATCTTACTGGACTTTGGAGACATTATTGTCCATGTTTTCGTGGACCCCGCCAGACAGATCTACGATCTTGATGATGTTTGGAAAGAAGCCAAGCGAATTGATATTCCCAGCGAATATTACTACGCAAATACTGAAGAAGATCTTAAAACAAATAATGAGCAATCCGATAAAAACTATTTTTAATGAAAGATCTGAACCTCATTGTAGTAGGACAATTAAAAGATAAAAACCTACTCGCATTGGAAGAACATTACTTAAAACAAATCAAGGCTTTCAAATTAAATATTCATGAAATTAAATCTCAAAAGGAAGATGTCACCATAGAAGCCAATCTGGTGTTAAAAAAAATCGACCAGTTAAGCCCCAACTCCAAAGGAATGATCATCCTGCTTTCGGAAACAGGAAAGCAAATGGAAAGTGTTTCATTTTCTAGGTGGCTTTATAATCATCTCGAAAAAACGTCTGGACCTCTTTTTTTAATCATAGGTGGATCTACTGGATTTGGAGAAGATCTCCTCTCTAAATCAAACGAAAAAATCTCCCTATCCATGCTCACTTTTCCTCACAAAATGGCCCGCCTTATATTGATTGAACAGCTCTATCGGGCCCAAAGTATCAACGCCAATCATCCCTATCATAAATAGATAGGCTCATGTTCTTTTTTACCCTCCCCTGGTTGAAACATTGACCTCTTTTACTCAAAATGTTAAAAAATTATCAGATGGGGGCACTATGAATAAATTTTATGTAATCTTATTTACACTCACTCTTTTAATACTTTCTTCATGTTCAGGAGGAGGAAGTCGGCCGAAAAATGATAAAGAAAAACCAGGTAGACCAACATTAACAGATTCCGACCAAATATTCCAAGAAGTTGCAGATGCAATCATGCTCCAAAATTTGGATAAAATTAAAGAACTCTATTTACCTCAAATCGCAAACGGTAAAACAATAAAATATAAAGCTGGTTGCTTTAATCCTAAATTTGCAAATTCTGTTTACTACAATCTGACCCTTCCGCAAATTGCTGCAACCTTTGCCACTAACGAGAATAACACCGACCCCAATAATAGTATTTTTAAATATATTTTAGAAAATACAGAAGGCGGGCGATATGTCCATTACAGCTGCGACAACTCCAAATATCCTATTCATATACTTGCAGCATACGGCTTTCATAACGCCATGGAAATTTTGGTCAAATATATTAATAACCCGCCAGTTACTACACCACCCATTCAATTCGACAAAGATGCAACCTTGCGTATTGAGCAATTTCCAAACCCAGACGTTTTTAAAGAGATTGGTGAATACTCCAAACACAATTTCGATTTCACCAAATTCTCTCAAGAATATTACCAGGCAGCGGGGATCAACCTTCAAGGTGATTATGTAAGAAGAACCCCTCTATATACAGCTATGTATTACGGGCACTATGATATTGTTGATCTACTTATCAATAAGGACTACCTGAATTGCTTTGACTGGAAAGTTATGGCGCAAGTTGCGATTGATAAGGGCTTTTCTGACCGGATTACTCCCAAGTGCAAACCTGAGTAAAACTCGCAACCATCCCTTGGTGGTTTGACAAGCAAGTATTACTTTGTAATACTTGCAGGCATGAAAGCAAAATCAATCCCCAAAGAAGTTATAACATTTAAGGTCGACCCTGGTCTTGCCAAATATATTAAATCCCTCCCTAACAGTTCAGACTTTATTCGAGATGCTGTATTACAAGCGATGAAACACACTTGCCCGCTGTGCAAGGGAAAGGGCACCATGACCCAGGATGAAATGAATCACCTGAACACTTTTTTAAAGAGCCATTCCATTAATGAATGTGCCAAGTGTAATGCCAATATAATCAAATGCAGGAAGTAATATGAAAATAATCTTATGTTTAACAGGCCTTCTTTTGCTCAGTAACACCTACGCCCAAATCAACGTCATTACCAGTATTGAACCCATTACTTTTGTCGTGGAAGAAATCGGTAAAGATCTGGTCAATCCAACCACCCTGATCGGCCAGGGTAAAGATCCCCATACTTATACACCCTCCCCCGAACAAATTAAAAACCTTGGTAGTGCCCAGTTTTATTTTGCGGTTGGTGCTCAATTTGAATCCATTATTTTGAAAAAAATAAAAAATCAAAATAATATAAAAGTGGTTATGCTGGATCAAAATTTCACCAAAAGAAAGATGGAGACTGGTCAAGTCCATGAGCCCGGCAGCAGTTATTTTCATCATGAAAGTGAACAAGATCCTCATATCTGGCTGTCTAAAGAGGCCTTGACCAATATGGCCCAAATAATTTTTACGACTCTTGCCAAGTATGATCCTAATAATCACTCGAGATACAAGGAAAACTTAAAAGTATTTTTAAATGAACTAAGTCAGACCATGGTTAAAACTCATCAATTGCTCGATCCCCTCAAGGGAAAGAAAGTTTTTGTTTTTCATCCAGCCTTTGGATACTTTTTGAATGAATTTAATCTATTGCAGGAACCAATTGAACTCGAAGGTAAATCACCCTCTCCTAGGCATATTGCCAACATTATCAAGCAAGCTAAAGTCGAAAGGACCAGAGTCATTTTTGCCTCACCCCAATTTTCCATCAAAGCTGCCCAAACAATTGCAGATGGAATAAGCGGTGAAGTCATTTCCATAAATCCGCTGGAAAAAAATATATTGAAAAATTATGTCAACATGGCAGCTGCCATAAAAAAGGCTTACGAATAATCCAATGAAACCAAGTATTATAGAGGTAGATAAATTAAATTTTACATATGAACGTTTGGATAAAAATGTTTTAGAGGATGTTTCATTTAATATTTATGAAAATGATTTTGTTGGCATCATCGGGCCTAATGGTGGCGGAAAAACCACCCTGGTTAAAATTTTACTTGGTCTTTTGTCACCGCAATCAGGAAATGTAAAAATATTTGGAACGAGCCCTGGCAAGAATCCTCATAAAATTGCTTATCTTCCCCAACATCTGGTTTTTGATCCTCAGATTCCCATTACCGTGGAAGAAGTGGTTTTAATGGGTTGTCTTGGGCATCGCTTTATTGGCCTCTACACAAAAAGGGACCACGAAAATGCCAAAGAAGCCATGACCAAAATGAATGTCCTTGAATACCAGAATACTTTTTTTTCGTCATTATCTGGCGGGCAAAAACAAAGGGTTCTTATAGCCCGAGCGCTTACTTGTCACCCTAAAATTTTAATCCTCGATGAACCAAGTGCCGGCATAGATTCCCACCACGAACAGATTCTCCTGGAGCTTTTAAAGAAACTCAATACCGAAATGAGCATCGTGATGGTGTCTCACGAATATCAGTTCGTATCTTCCTTGGTCGATTATGTTATCTGTATTAATAAGGATTCCCATATCCACTATCCACATGAAATAGATGAAAAAAATTTCCAAGAGATTATTTCCAAGAAATATCAGTTTGTGGCCCATGATCATGAGGTAAAAAGCAAATGATCCAATATTTTGTCGATATATTCAATCCTGATATGACTTTTCTAATGTATGCCACCCTCGTTGGAATTTTTGCTTCCCTGGCTTTCGGAACCATGGGAACGTTTGTCGTCATTAAAAGGGTCAGCTTTATCGCCGGGGCTATTTCTCACTGTGTCCTAGGGGGTATTGGTTTTGGAATGTATTTAAACCAGGTTCATCAAGTGACCTGGATGACCCCTCAAATCGGAGCTATTTTAATGGCCATAATTTCGGCCCTGCTCATCGGTATCTTTACCATCTACTACAAGGAGCGCGAAGACACTTTGATTGGAGCTTTATGGGCGTTCGGCATGGCCCTTGGAATAATTCTCATTTATTACACCCCCGGTTACACCGATCCGATGAGTTATCTCTTTGGCAGCATTCTTATGGTGGGATTTGAAGACCTGATAACAGTTCTTATCCTGGATTTTCTGGTGTTAACTACCACGATTTTATTTTTCAACAAATTTGTGGCCATTTGTTTTGATGAAGAATTTGCAAGACTTCGAGGAATCAATACTCGATTTTATTATCTGCTATTGCTGGTACTTATTGCCATAACCGTGGTCATGCTCATTAATGTTGTTGGTATTGTCATGATTGTCGCCATGCTGACGATTCCATCGGGTATTGCCAGTGTCCTGTCAAAAAATATCAAAAGTATGATCATTTATTCCATTATTATTTCACTTTTTACCATAATCGCAGGTCTATCTATCAGTTATCAAATAAATGCCCCTTCCGGACCAGTCATCATTATTTTAAGCAGTATCATTTATTTTCTAGCAGTAGTATTTTTTAGAAAAAAAATTCTTTAATCCAAACCCTGAAAAGGATGGTTATTTTCCTGACATATATGCTCGCGATATTGTAAAAAAGTAAAATTACTGGTAAATTTTGCAGAAATATTTTCACTTACTAAAATGAATACAAAGAAACCAACCAAAGCCCCTTTTGACACACTTCTTGGCACTGGCCCTAAAGGGCTTAAAGTGTATTCATCTAATTACGATAGTATAAAAAAATCAATTAAATCTGATCGTGATTCGTTCAGAAGCTATTTTGAGAACATCTGGATGGGCTACAAATGGCAATGTGTGGAACTTGCCAGAAGATGGATGTATCTTCACACTGGTTACACTTTTGAAGATGTGCCCATGGCTTATGATATTTTTAAACTTAAAGAACTTAAAAATCCCCATACTAAAACCCCAGATACAATACCAATTCACTCTTTTAAAAATGGTTCTCTCAGACACCCTGAGCCTGGTTGTTTATTAATCTGGGACGAAGGCGGACAATTCGAAGTCACCGGTCATGTGGCAATTGTTACAGAAGTTCATGACTATAAGATCAGATTTATCGAGCAAAATGTCGATGATGCCGTCTGGAGTGAAAATCAAACTTTTTCCAGAGAATTAAAAGCAGTTATTGATCGGGATGGGGGATACTGGATAAAATGTGAATGTGAAAAGGCCAAGATTCTCGGGTGGGTAATCCAAACCACGGATACATCTCACAGTGAAAAACATTCAAGTATCAATTTATCCCTGTTAGACATTATTTTAAGAAAAATTTCCGATAATCAACAGGCAACTCAATCTTGGCTTAACGTGGCCAACGAGGATGAATATGTTTATGTAAAAGTAATGAACGGGCATAAACTAACCAGTGCGGACTCTGACCAGTATAAGTTTTTATGTATATCCAAATCAGCAGAACAGGAACTTAAGCAAGTCAGCAATGAGTTACACATGATGTTCCTTCGAGCCACCGATCATGTTATGAGCAATCCTGATTTACTTTCACATTTTTCAATTCCACCGGTTATTTGGCCAAAACTACAACAATCATGGCGCAACCGTCATAATCAAATGATAACGGGCCGGCTAGATTTTACCATGTCCAGCAAGGGCCTTAAGGTTTATGAATATAATGCAGACTCGGCATCATGCTATATGGAATGCGGTAAAGTTCAACTAAAATGGGCTGAGCACTTTGGTTGTGATATTGGAAATTGCACTGGAGAAAGACTGCAACCCGACCTGGTCTCAGCCTGGAAAAGAGTGAGTGGAAGTAATGTAGTCCATCTGTTATATGACAATAACCCTGAAGAAACCTATCACGCCTTGTTTATGAAAGAATGCATGGAACAAGCCGGTTTCATCTGTAAGACAATTTGCGGTGTTGACACTTTTTCATTTGATAAAAAAGGCAACCTCGTGGATACAGATGGCATTAAGGTTAAAATAATCTGGAAAACATGGGCCTGGGAAACGGTCCTTGAACAATTACGAAATGAAAATCTTGAAAACTGTGAAGATTTTGATCACTTTCTTGAGCAAAGAAGAACACCTCTTCACACTCCCAAACTTTTTGACATCCTTCTACACGAAAAAATCCAGGTATTTGAACCCTTCTGGACTATGATTCCAAGTAATAAGGCGATACTCCCCATATTAACTGAACTTTATCCCAATCATCCAAACCTTTTAAAAAGTAGTTTTGAATTCAATGAGAATTTGTTTCAAGATGGTTATGTCATAAAACCAATTTCCGGAAGATGTGGCGAAAATATTAAAATCGTAAAAAAAGATGGTGGGATTTTATCCAACACCGAAGGCCAATTTGATAAGAAAAATTATATATATCAGGAATATTTCCCGCTTCCCAAAGTGGATGGGAAAAATATTCAAATTAGCACCTTTGTAGTGTTTCACCATTACGCCGGATCTTGTGCCCGAACAGATCCCTCTTTGATTTTAACCAGTGCCAGTGACATACTTCCGCTTAGAATCATTGATGACTGGGAGATCCTAGCTGACCGCAAGCAGCCATGATATCATGACCACGACTGGTCCGTATCATGGTTCGAAGTCTAAGTTTCACTAGCAACTGCTTGAATTGTTCCACTTCTTCCTTTGATGGTCTTGCAAATTCTGATCCTGGGTAAGGATTAAATGGAATAATATTAATGATCGTCTTGAGTCCTTTTGCAAGCGCAAATAACTGCCTGGCATCATCCATTTGATCATTAAAGTTTTTTATAAGCAGATACTCAAAGGCTAAATATTGTTTTTTGGCGAGGGGAAAATTTTTTACCACGTCTATAATTTCCTGAATCGGATATTTTCTATTTATGGGCATTATCTGGCTTCTTTTCTCGTGATTAGCACAATGAAGAGAAATTGCCAGGTTTACCTGAGGAAGCTCCATGAAGCGGTTGATACCAGGTAGATAACCTGCAGTAGATACAGTTATTTGTCTCGGTCCAAGCTTGATTCCGTCAGTTTGCATAAAATAAGTTATACTTTCTTTAATCGCTTCAAAATTATCAAGTGGTTCACCTTGCCCCATAAAAACAATATTAGCTGTAGCTATAGTTTTTTTATTTTCTTTAAGATAAGTCCAGGCTGACAGGTATTGATCAATGATCTCTTTGGCAGTCAGGCTCCTTTGTAAAATTTGTTTCCCGGTAAAACAAAAAACACAATTAAAGCGACAGCCGACTTGGGATGACAGACATAGGGTATATTTTTTGTGAAAAGGTAATGCGACAGTTTCAACACACTGCCCATCAGAAAGCCTTAATAGCATTTTTATCGTACCATCAATGGAGTGCTGTATTTTGGCAAACACGATCTTCCCGTTATAAGTGTACCCAATTTTCTCTTATTTTAAAAACCACCTTTCTGAGTTTCTTTTCTAAATCATACCCCACCGTGGGTAGATGGCCATCCTGGGGGTATAAGAGGGTAAACATCTTATTGGTTATGGGAAAAAAAACACCCATATCTGTTTTTTTATAAAATATAATATCCTTTTGCTTATCCTCTTTTTCCTTGATCAATTTATTTATTGGATGATAATAAATCAACTCCTCACCATTGATCATGACTTGTAAATCAATATATTTGAAATGAGATTCATAAAGCCCATCGGCAAACAGACGTGGTAGATAGGTGGAAGTAATTGCCAGCAGATTTTCTCCATCCAGATGAAACTTTTTATCCTCTGATGGTGGAGTCTTTAAAAATGCCAGTATCTTTGCAGACACCGGGCCGGGTAAATGCTTATTTAAGTTATCCAAATGATCGTATATCATAATCCACCCTGAATTGTACTAAACCAGCTTAAGTAACTGGTCATTATACTCTTTATGTCCGGGTTTTCAAGATGGACGAATAAATTCGATCGTGTTAGCTTCACACAAAATCAACTTGAATGGGACTTTATGGAAAAGCACAAAGACAAAAAAGAGAAAAAACCAGCCAAAACAATTGAAAAAAGCAAAGACACAGGCAAGACCGTTTATATTGGAAACTTAAACTATAGACGTGATGAAGAAGGTATCAAGTTCCTATTCTCCAAATTTGGTAAGGTCAAATCAGTGGAAATAATGACAGACCCTGATGGCGAAAAGAAGTTAGGATATGCTTTTGTACGAATGTACCGTACTTCCGAGGCTTTGTTGGCCATTAAAAGCCTCAACGGCAAAATTGTTGACGGACGGACATTAAAAGTCAGCGAGGCAATAGAACGATATCCAAACCAATCTCCTCTACCCAAAAAAGAAATCAAACCCATAGAACCGAAAAAAGAACCGGTTAAAAGAAAGAAAAAAACAGGTAATCTCCATAAACTTTTTGATTACCTTAAACAAAAGTAATCGCTCAAAGCAAGGAATATAGTGGGACCAAACTTTATTGACTTATTTCTCATTGCAGTTGCACTTTCCATGGATGCTTTTTCAGTTTCCCTTAGTTGTGGTATCAAACTTGAAAAAAATAATTACCCCAAATTTATAAAAATATCCCTGGCTTTCGGAGCTTTTCAAGCAATCATGCCCCTGCTTGGTTACTTTTTCTCCAATACGTTCCTAAAAAACTTTCTATATAACTACGCCGGCATTTTAACTTTTTGTGTTTTCTTTTTACTTGGCTTAAAAACCTCCTACGATTATTTTTCCAAGGAAAAGAGCGAGCAGGTCAGACATTGCTCTTGTGAAGGTTATAAATGCCTTACGACGTTGGCAATCGCCACCAGTATCGATGCTTTTTTGATTGGATCGGTTCTTGGACTAACTCAGACTAAACTGGTTTTTCCGCTCATCCTAATTGGTTCGGTAACTATTATAAATTCCTATCTGGGTTGCATATTAGGGAACAAGGCCATCAGTAAATTAAAACAAAAATCAACCATAGTAGCAGCTTTAATCCTTTTTATGCTGGCCTTTAAATCCCTGTTTTAGGCTTACTTGGAAAAACGCCTGATATACCCACATCGCTGACAAAGCATCTCCACCAGCCATTCATTATTAAACCCTTGCCTCATTAAATTGGCCCGGTCACTTTTCAAAATATCCTCCAGAGGTTCGCCCAAGCAATTGCCAAGGGAGATAACTCCGTCCTTGTCCAAACAACACGGAATTACCGTACCGTCCGCCAAAATGCCGATATGATCAACGAGACCTTTACATCTTCCTCTATCACCCAGACAAGCACCCTCCTGTGACGGCCATGTAAAACGTGAGTCAAAATGAAGATACAAACGATTCCATATACGTTTGGATTTAATTCCACCGACATCCACTTCCCGCTTTATATAAATCTCAAAATACTTTTCAAGAATTTTAAAAACCTCCGTATTATCCTCACTTTTATCACCTTGATTCCACAGTCTTAAATTGAAATACATCTCTGGACGCAGCTTACTTCCCTTTTTAATAAAATCAAGTATCGGCAAAAGATAACTCTCTATTTTTTTGTCTGCATAATTGTCTATATAGGCCTGAAG
>Ga0208375_1003807_pt1 | contig 12439 bp, 12 predicted proteins | sample RifOxyD1_FD_184038 | JGI IMG/M metagenome (GOLD analysis project Ga0208375, IMG submission 184038) | Soil microbial communities from Rifle, Colorado - Rifle Oxygen_injection D1 (SPAdes) | ecosystem: Environmental > Terrestrial > Deep subsurface > Rock core/Sediment | place: Rifle, Colorado... | reverse complement strand
AAATCGGTAACCATAATATCAAAAGCACCAATTTCTTTTTTTGTTTTTTCCAGCAATTCTCTATTTCTTGAAGCCAGAATGACCTTGGCACCTTCTTGCACCAACTGCGCGGCTACCGCTTTACCAAGCCCCTTAGAAGCGCCAAAAACCAATGCTAACTTACCATCAATTCTTAAATCCATTTAGCTCTCCTTGTTGATCAAAAATTACTTGGTCTTTCGAAATCAACTTAACTTTAGATTTTATCTCTTTTAAGATGGCACTGCTTACATATATTTCAGAAAGATGGAGTGTATCTAAAATATAAATAATCCTGATCTTTTTATAATCTATTTTCCCAAACCCAAGAGACCTAAGCGCGGTTTCACAAGCTTGTTTGGATGTCTGAGCAACAAGTGGAATTTTTCCTCTTTCTAAAAAAGTTGCGGTAGAAACATTTTCAAAAACTGCTTTTAAATCTATCTTATCAAAAAATTTTTGAGTTATTATATCAGCAAAGCCCATTCCTACCGCATTTCCGTGGGATTCTTTTGTTAAATCGGTTACCACAATTCTTTTTATAGACGGTCGCTTAGGCTCTAAAGTTTCCGGAATTTTCATTCTCCCAATAATATTGGGATCAACACCCGTCCCACTGATATTTTTCCCCTGTCTTTCAATAATTAGTAAATCTATTTTATCAACCGGAAGGCTGGGCATATTTTTTTTAGCAATTTTCAAAAGTTTAGCTTCTTCGCTGACGATTTCATTGGCATCCAATGCTTTTATAAGGAGCGTTTCATCATAAGGATTTTCCACTATAGCAATTCCCAAATCAATATACTTTTTTTCAATTAAATATTTTGCCACCTTGGGCATATACTCTTTTAATCCCTTCGCTCCGTACTGATGTACTGACAAGGCCCCATCGTGTTTACCAAGACCAAGCACAGACATTTTCAAAAGACCTGATTCATAATCCCCATGAAAATCGGTATGAGGTTTGATCCGATTAATTATAATAGTTTTGTCTGCCTCATAAGAATCTTTAGCAATAAAAATATCCAGCGGAAGTTTCTTTTGTTTTATTTTAATGGTGTCCATATTCGAAACAATAGGCACACCTATATATTCTTCAGTTATCCCCAAACTTTTTAAAACATCTATCTGCCCTTGCGCAGTTGCACCGCCGTGACTTCCCATTGCAGGAATAATAAAGGGATTTACGCCGATTGCTTTAAGGTTATCAATAACTCTTTTGACGATTTTGTCTAAATTATTAATACCCCGACTTCCACAGGCTACCGCGACTCTTTCACCTGGTTTGAAAATTTTAAGTTTAGGTAATAATTCATGATCAACTGTTGCATCAATATTATCAATTTTTTTTGCATCAAAAGAAATTTTAATTTTATGCAGCTTCATTTATTTACCACGTTAATCGGGTTACCTGCTTGAAAAGCCGCTAAATTATCTGCAACAATTTTAACTAAGCGAATGCGAGCTTCACGGCTTGCCCACCCCAGATGGGGGGTAAAGTAGCAATTTTTCGCATGTATTAACGGATTATCATCACGAGGAGGTTCCACTTCTAACACGTCCAGACCTGCACCGCCAATTACACCTTCATTTAAAGCTTTCGCCAAATCATCGCTCTTAACTAGGGGTCCTCTTCCAGTGTTAATAATAAAAGCAGACTTTTTCATCTTAGATAGGTTTTTAGAATTGATTATGTGATTGGTTTCTGGGTTAAGCGGACAGTGCAAACTCAAAAAATCACTCTGTTTAAAAACGCTGTCCAAATCAACCAGCGATACTCCAGGTGCACCTTTGGAATATGGATCAAAAGCAATCACTTTCATTTCCATAGACAGCGCAATCCGGGCCACTTTAATCCCAATAGTTCCAAAACCAATTAAGCCTAAAACCTTGTTATCCAATTCGATTTGATTAGTATTCCAATAACAAAAATCTTCGGCTGTTGCCCAACTTCCATTTCGAACTTCAGTCGTATAATGCCCAACTCCTCTAGCAAAATTTAGGATATGAGCAAAAACCATCTGCGCCACCGAACCTGAGCAATAATCTGGAACGTTGGTTACAACGATCCCTTTCTCTTTAGCAAATTTGATGTCAACCACGTTATAACCGGTGGCGATTACACCAATGTATTTGAGGTCAGGCAACTGTTCAATTACCTCTTTATTCATCAAAATTTTACTGATGATTAAAATCGAAGCTCCCTTTGATCGTTTTACAACTTCATAAGGACTTGTCCTGGGATAGTAAGTAATATCACCAAGACGCTCCAGCGGCTTCCAATCGATATCTCCGGGATTTACAGTATTCCCATCTAATATGACAATTTTCATCACGCTACCCTCTTTATCCAACTACACCGTCATAAGCCTTTCGATAGATACCTTTTACATCCTCCAGGGTGACAGTTCTTGGATTGTTACCGAGCAATCTAACCACTTTCATAGCGGCTTCACTCATTTCATTGATAGCATTTTCTGGAATTCCAAGTTCCTTAATGGAAGCTGGTATTTTACAACGATTTGAGATCTCTCTAACTTTTTTAACTGCGGCGCGGGCCATATCTTCGGTATTGCCGGTATCCTTAACACCTAGCGCTTTTGCCACATTGGCATATTTCTCTTTTGATGAGGTGTAATTAAACTGCATTACAAAAGGAAGCAATACTGAATTACTTACCCCGTGACTGATTTTAAATTCACCACCCAAAGGATAGGCAAGCGCATGAACAGCAGCAGTGTTAACCGGACCGAGCGCTAAACCGCCATAGAGACTACCAAGTGCTAAATCAGTGCGAGCTTCAATATCTTTTCCATTATTACAAGCTCTCTCTAAACTTCTTCCAATCAAACGAATTCCTTCCAAAGTAATATTATCAATGATTGGATGAGCATGTTTATTCGTATAGGCTTCTATACAATGGGTCATGGCATCCATTCCGGTCGCTGCAGTTATGGCAGAAGGTAATCCAATAGTTAAATCTGGATCAACGATGGAAACATCTGGAACCAGATATGGGCTCACTACACCTTTCTTTAATTTGGCTTCCGTATCAGTCAACACAGCAATGGGAGTAACTTCACTTCCAGTACCAGAAGTAGTTGAGGCACAAATCAATTTAACATGTCTTGACTTAACATTGCCAATCCCAATCACGTCTTCCACTTTTTGAGATCCATCAAATAGCACCGCAATTAATTTTGCCATATCCATAGCTGATCCTCCACCGATACCAACTACGGTATCGGGTGAGAATTTTTTAACTGGTTCAAAATGTTTTTTTAATTCATTGATGGGAGGTTCCGGTACAACATTTGTAGAAATATTCAGTTCAATTCCCAGTTTGGAAACTTCCTTGAAAATATCTTCCAATAGAGGTTTTATCGGTGGATCAATTAAGACAAAAACTCTTTTCGAATCTTTTAAATAATTAACCAACGTCTTTATTTTACCTGAGCCAAATTCAATATGATTTGGCCAATTGAGTGTTACAGGATTAATAGTCATACCGTTTCCCCTTTAGTATCGATTAACGATGAACATTCCAAGCACCAAGTACTGGAATATTGTTTTCAGTGAGCCTTCTAGCTGTATTATTAACCGCATCATGCTTATCTAGATAATTTTGTAGTAAGTGTTTCATAAGCCCTTTTGATTCCACATCTTTTTTCGTAATAAAATAATCTAAGATATCCGAAGGATGTTCACGCTTACCGTCAATTTGAGGTAATCCACCTTCGTGTTTAGCCGCAATGTTTTTAACTTTTTTTGCAACTTGGCAAAGTTCTTCAGTTCTATCGTAAGGCTGACGAACTATTGATTTAAAGGTTTCCGTAATATGGTGCTCAAAACGAACTAAATCTTCAAATCCAAGATCCTTTCTAACGGTTGCTGAAAGTTCAATATTTTCGTTATTGATTGAGTTAGAAAAATTAAAACCCACAAGCGGCGTTGTTCCATCTTCTCTAGCAAACATTTTTGCATACATGAGAGTTCCAAGTATTGAGTAAGGATTATCATTACCCATAAACACGGAAATTTTAAATTCCATATCCACACCCATCTTATGCACAAGATAAGCAATCATGATGGTGCCTGGGTTAACGTTTAAAACTTGTTTTACACCGTAGTTGGTATAGTAGTAGAGATATTCATCAAGCCATTTAAGGGGATAATCGTTAGGCTGTCCTACTCCGCCAAAATAACCAGTAATCGTTTCTGGCCCACCAAGATGCACGTTACTACCATCGGTTCCTTTGGTATCAAGAGTTTCAACCCATGTAGCACCTAAAATATCCATTGCCGCACTCACTGCGATAATGTCGCCTTGATCGGCTTCTTGCTCTTTCATCATTCGAACTCTAATAAATCTGGCAGGAAGAAGTTCTTTTTTAGCTATAACTTGTTTTACTTGATCAAGTAACCATGGAAAATATTGAAGAGCAGAAAGCTCCAATGTCACTTGATAATCTTGATTAAAGTTAGAAGCTTTATACTTACTTCCTAAAATATTTTTTCGATAGTCTTCAACTGAAACAAACGCATTTTTTTCTTTTTGCTCAATCAACCAATTGAGACCTTCCAAATAAGGAGATTTCATATCTTTTAATTTTTTAAGCTTTGTTTCAAGCTTCATATTTTCTTTGGCCTTCTTATTAATCTCTTCAGGCGTTCCGTACTTCTTGATCACATTCAAAATATTATCGATAATTGGTTGATTGGACTTGGTTAAAAAATCATTAATTTCTCTTAACCGCTTTTCATTAACTTTGAGTTTATTTCTCATAGAATCTCCTTTTCGTAGGTACGTCCACCCTTTTGGGACTATATGCATTAATTAATCCGTTTTTTTACTGCTAGGTTTTAACACTTTTGAGAGAGGTACGTCTAGATTTACCTTGAAATTAGCGATGCCCCCCCCACAGACACTGAATCGGGATCTCGTGACTAAATAAGTGGACTTAGAAATAAATACTATCTAAAATTAAATTTCAGGGGGGAATATATGAAAAATATTTTTACAAGTTTGTTTATTTTTTTGTTAATTAACATTAATTTTGCTTTGGCTGATACGTTTATTAATGTTTGTAAAAGAGGCCCTATTGGACTTAAAATCAAACAAATTACAGGCGCCACAAGCTGCCAACAAGTTTCAATGAAAAAAATGTCCGAGATTACCTCCCTAAGTTTGGAACATGAGGAAATTTCCTCAATTCCTGATTTTGCCTTCGCGGGTTTAACCTCTGTAAGAGAAATCAACCTCTCTACCAACAATATTAAACAAATTAATCCCCAAACTTTTATGGGCTTAAGCTCACTCGAGAAATTGAATCTATCAGATAACTACATAAGCTCGTTCGAAAAGGATACTTTTCGCAGTTTGAGCTCCTTGAAGATGATTGATTTAAGCTACAACTTTGTCGCCGAGGTTTCACGATCTGATCTAGGACTGTCCGAGGATGTTATTATTGATGGTGTCGGGGTTAATCCATAGATTGAGTATAATAAAAAAGTATAATTTAGAACACCATCATGCTTATTTTTAATTTCAACTTCGCAGCCCCTCTATTGAAAACAAAAGTGCGATAATTACACATGTTGCGGAATCAGATAGTTACCCTCACTTATTTAGTACACCACTAACATGATCCTCGACTTGCATAACACTTTGTTATGCGAACCGTTGACCAGGCAAGCGCAATTTGTTATTTGTAGTCCATGCAATCTTATGAACATTACAGCGATATTTTAAAAGAACACCTGGAATTTAGAAAAATTCAAAACACCAGGTATTCACTACGCGCCTTTGAAAAAGCAAAACACGTTCAGTTACCTAAAAACCACTCTCAATACTTTTCTTTATGGGCTAACTGATGAAAGCCTATCAATAAAAAGAAGTTAAACCTTTTTTTGAGAGCAACATTTATTTAACGTATTTTCAGGTAGTTATATTGAGTTTTGTTTTTTTTCAGCGACCATACCACTGATTTTCATGTATATTGGTGGCGCTGCCACGGATTTTAATATAGAATATTCTTATATGTATAAGCGAATTTTTGATATTAAAAAAACCTTGGAAAGAAAAAGCCTTATCATTTTAGGTCCAAGGCAAACTGGAAAATCAACCTGGTTAAAAAGTAATTTTCCAGATGCCTACTATCTTGATTTATTAAAACCACAACTTTATCAAGAGCTATCCACTCATCCAGAACGTTTAGAAGAAATCATTTCTTTTGAAAAAAAGAAGCACAAACTATTTATCATCGATGAAATACAATCAATACCAATTCTAATTAATGAAATACATCGGCAAATTGAAGAAAATAAAAGCTTAAGATTTATCTTAACCGGATCCAGTGCCAGAAAACTCAAACGCGCAGGTAATAATTTACTTGGTGGACGCTTATCCCGCTATTTTTTTCACCCACTGGTATTTCCTGAGTACACCTCCAGCGAAGATGCAGTAACGCTAGAAGAAGTAATCACAAAAGGAGCACTCCCTGCAATATTGAAATCAAGTGATGCTTATGAAGATCTGGCAGACTATGTTGGTCTTTATTTAAAAGAAGAAATTCAAGCAGAGGGACTTTCAAGGTCAATTGAAAACTTCTCAAGATTTCTACATGTATCTGCCTTATGTCAGGCTGAGCAGATTAACTTCACTCAAATAGGTAATGATGCCGGAGTACCTCCTCGAACCATCATTGATTATTTTAGTATATTGGAAGATACGCTAACCGGATACCTACTACCTGCGTTCACCAAGACTACTACCAGAAAGGCAATGACCTCTGCTAAATTTTATTTTTTTGATATAGGTATCGGCAACGCACTCATAAAGAGAAAAGAAATTGCTCCAGAAACACCTGAGTTTGGCAAAAATCTAGAACAACTTATTTTTTTAGAATTACAGGCATATAAGGATTATCGATGCAAAGATTTGGAAATATCCTACTGGCGATCCACCTCTAAATTTGAAGTGGATTTTGTTCTCGAGCTTGGTAAAAATATCTGGGGTATCGAAGTAAAGGCCAAGAAGAATCCTTCAGCTAAAGATTACAAGGGACTCATGGCCATATCCGAGGATTTTCCTAAACTTCGAAAAATGTGTTTATGCTTATGTTCTAGCGCTCGCACAAACAAAGAAGGAATAACCCTAATGCCTATTAAAACATTTCTTAAAATGCTATGGAATGATGAAATATTCAACTAGTGTAAATATTATAGGGTTTAGTGCCTCACCGAACATCACCTAACACTTTGTTTGGTAAACCATTGACGATCTAAAAACTCTGTCATAAAACCCATCACATGATTTACGAAAGAAACTGTTACCGAAACATTTTAAAAGATGAGTATGAACTTAGGGCCTCTCAAAACCCACTCTACTCTCTTCGCGCTTTTGCCAGGGATTTAAAATTATCTCCCGCAAGCTTGAGTGAAATATTAAAAGGTAAACAGGGACTTTCAATCGAGAAGGCCAAAAAAATTACTCATACCTTGCAAATGAATAAGAATGAAAGTGATTATTTCTGTGACTTGGTAGAAAATAAGCATGCCAGAAGCAAAATCAAACGCGACCAGGCCCGCATCCGATTAAGTAAATATAAAACCCACCAATACACCGATCTGCAAATTGACATGATGAAAATTATCACCGAGTGGTATCACATGGCCATTTTGGAACTGACCTATCTTAAAAATTTCAAGGGTGATATTGACTGGATCGCCAAAACTCTAAGAATCACCAATCTGGAAGTACAAAGCGCAGTTGAGCGCCTAATAAAGCTGGGACTTTTAGAGATAAAAAATAATAAATGGAGAGACGTGGAAACAAATCTGGCCACCACCGATGGTATTCCGTCCAAAAATATCCAACGGATGCAAAAACAAATTCTTGACAAGGCCAAGCAGGCTATCGATGAGCAAAGCATCGAGCAAAGAGATATCACCTCTATAATCATGGCTATCGATACCGGTGATATACCGGAAGTAAAAAAACGTATTAAGGAATTTCGAAGATCAATTTGTGAATATTTAAATAAATCAAAAAATAAAAATGCTGTCTACTGTTTAGGGTCACAGTTTTTCGGGCTTGATGAACATAGGCAACTCAAAGGGGACTTATCATGAAGGCACACTTATTGTTACTTTTACTTCTCATTTTTTCTGGAAATTTACTGGCCCAACCAGCCGAAGGCGGCAAAGAAATCGGCAATGGCGGAGATGTGGTAGTTTGTAAAAACGATGATGGATCTATTAGATCGGTTGAGCTTTTGGATTTTTATGAAGCAAAAGTCTACAATAATACGTTTTATGAATTAGGATCTAATGATTCATCCATTGAAACAAAAATCACCATCGCACTTGAGCGACTTGAACGATTTGCGCCAGGTCTTGCAAAGACATTTCAAAAACAAGCAAATTCTTTCATAGTTGAAACTGCCTTTATACCTAATGCTCAGCTCATAGACATCTCGGACTCTCATCATCTCGCAATACCTTCAGGTTGTGATATTAATCAAATTGCAATACAAATAAAACCTGTAGTAACTTGGGGCAAGAGATACACTATCAATAAAGATCTATGGGATAGACTTGATAACAATAACAAGACTGGTTTAATTTTACATGAACTAATATACCGGCATGCAATTGAACATGGACACCAAAACTCTATTGCCACTCGTTTGTTTAACGGATTACTTTTATCTAAGGACATAGAGAATTATAATTATGAAAAATTGCAGGAGTTAATCATCTTAATGTCTATCCATACTGAAGTTAGATTTTACGGACTAGATTTTACTAGTTTTCATGGAGCAAAATTTGACTTTTTTGATAATCAGAATATGAGATCAATTAATGGTGGCTTTTTAATGGAAATGACTCTCCAAAATCAGAAAATTACAGTTATTAGCGAAATTGAATATTATGAAAATGGCAATTTAAAATATACACAAATAATCTTGCCTCCGTTGCAACCTCTGACACTTCAACTCAATGATACTTCAATTACGTTAGGAAATCTTGATCATAGTCAATCCTGTAAACTATCTTTTTGGGAAAATGGTATACTTCAGAATTCCGACTGCAATTTTGCAAAAGATATAGTGCTGCCTCTTGGGAATAATAATGAAATATTAATTCCTATAAGATCCAATCAGATATCTTTGAACCCCAATGGAACACTTAATAATATAATCTTGTCTACGGAAATAGATATATTTCTTCAAGGTAATAATATTCTTATAAGAGGTTATCTCTCATTCTATGCGTCTGGCAATCCAAAATCAATTTGCTTAACTGAAAATGATATTGCATTAAAAAACATAGAAGGAAAAGTTATTTTATATGACTGGAACGACTGTTTAGAATTAGACGAAAATGGACTCGTTATCAAAAAACTTTAATCCTAAAACACTCTCACTTTTTATTCTCAGCTAAAACCCAAACATTAGAATGACTATTTTGCCGTCAGACGGCAAAATAGTCATATTAATTGAATCAAACGATCAAGCACACTTCCGGGCCTTCATGGCCAGGTCAAGATCCCAAGTAGCTTGCAGATTCATCCACAATTTTGGTGAAGTCCCTAAAGCTTCGGCTAAATCCAAAGCAGATTCAGCAGTAATGCCACGTTTTTTCTTGATTAATTCATTTAGCTTGGCCTTGGTCCATTTTAGTTTTTTAGCAAATTCAGCTTGAGTTATTTTATTAGGAGCTAGAAATTCTTCCAGTAAAATCTCGCCCGGATGAAAGGGGTTAGGAAAATTGTTATGTGTATTTTTTTTCATAGTAAACCTCACAAAAACTTTAGTGATAATCAATTATCGCCACTTCATAAGCATCATTGGCATGCCATTTAAATAGTAATCGCCATTGGTCATTAATTCTAATCGAATGAAACCCTTTCCAGTTTCCCGACAAGCTTTCAAGCTTATTACCCGGTGGAACTTTTAAATCACCAAGCTCTCCTGCATCATGCAAATAGGCTAATTTCCGTCTTGCCACTCGTTTTAGATTGGCCGGAAAAAGCCTAACCGATTTTGTGTTCAAATCTTGAAACAAGTCCTGGGCTAATTTGTTGCTAAAACTTACAATCATGTAACACCTCACCCCTGACATAATTATCATATTATCATAACTCGATAATTTTGTCAACTCTTCTTGGTTATATTCTCAAAAATATGTCTTTACTAATCCCTGACAAAAGAGCTTTTGCGCTGGTTGAACAAGACAACTATTAATTGAATCTAAATCACTCTCCAAATGTTCAAGCGGCACAAAAGGAAAGGGATTCTGCAAATGCCTGGATGAATAAAAAAGTGTTGAATATGGATAATCTTCACAACGATCCACTACTTTGGCCCGCAGTGGATTTTGATATATATAGCAGTGAACATTTTTGAAATAACGCTCATTAGTTATCAATCCCCATGTGAATTCATCTTCAAGCAATCCATTAAATTTTTTATTAAAATTATAAATAAACAGGTCAAGGTCACAATTAGGAGTTCGAACCAGCATGTGATAATGGTTGGCCATTAAAACATATTGAGAAACCGCCACTGGTCTTTTTTCCTGAGCATATAAAAAAGCCTTAATTGAAATATCCCAGACTTCTTCTAGCGGAATTTTAAACCACCCCATATGTTTTGTTCTAGTAGTGATATGGTAAAAATATTTATCTGTGTAAATTAAGCTTTTTCTTGGCATGCCCTGCCTATTAGCAATAGAGCCCAATAATTAAAACTATTTAAACAATTTTCGAAACTAATTTTTTCGCTAACGAAATTTGATATTAGGTGTCCCAAATGGGTGGACGTACTTATAAAAACGATTTAAAGTAACGAAATTTTAATGAGAGGATTGTATGGAAGTCGAAAACAAGACCCCGGAAAATGATAAAAACAAATACACCGCCCCACAAGGAAAAATAACGGAACATTTCTTATCAACGAAAGATGGAATTATTAAGTATAAAGCTCATGCACAATGGATGATTCTTCACAAAAATGACAAACCCTTATCCGAAATGTTTCATGTTGCCTATATCAAGGAAGGTAATGACATAAATCGTCCGATAACTTTTGTCTTCAATGGCGGACCTGGCTCTGCCTCAGCATTTTTACACCTTGGAGCTGTGGGCCCCCAAAAAGTTCCTTTTAACGAAGATGGAAGTACTCCCAAACCACCAATAAAATTAACCGACAACGAAGATAGTTGGCTAGGTTTTACCGATCTTTGTTTTATTGATCCAATTGGTACCGGCTTTTCACGCATGATAGATGAAGACGAAATCAACAAGAATAAGGATAAAGAAAACAAGCTAAAAGTTGATACTAAGGAATACTACAATCTTAATCGCGATCTAGAATCCATGGGAGAATTTATTCAACAATTTTTATCCAAACACAATCGCTGGGAGTCCCCCATATATATTGCAGGAGAATCCTACGGAGGTTTTCGGGTGGCAGCCATGGCCAAAAGACTGCAGCTTAACCATGGGGTAAATTTAAATGGAGTAATCATCATTTCTCCTGCTCTAGAATTTGTTTTACTAGATCCTAGCGATTACGATATCCAACGATGGAGTGATGAATTTCCATCCCTTGCATTAACTGCTATGTGGCATGGTAAATCAAAGGTTTTCAAAAAAGGAACCCCCGTTGAAGATGTTCTTAGATCTGCGGAAAAATTCACTCATAGCGAATTTGTAAAAATGCTCTCCATGGGCTCTGATATGAACCCTGATGAGAAAGCCGTCATCATAAAAAAAATGAGTGATTATCTAGGAATTGATGAAGCGCAGATCGCTAAAAGCGAGGGCAGAATTCCGTTCTGGCGTTATACACGTCTACTACTTAAATCGGAAAATAAAGTCCTTGGCTACTATGATTCTACGCAAATCGGGATTGATCCTTTCCCTGATAGAGACTCTTTGGAAGGACCGGACCCAAGTCTTGATACCACTGGCAGAGTCTTCACCTCTGGAATCAATGCTCACATCAGAAAGAATTTAGGAATAGAAACCGAGCGAGTTTATCACCTGCTTAATATGGACGTTAATCAATCTTGGAAAATGGATGAAAAGCATGCTTTTCATCGATCCATTGGCGCTACTGATGAGCTTCGTTATGGTATGGCCCTCAATCCCCATATGAAAATTTTCTTATGTCATGGTTACCACGATCTGGTTACCCCCTACTACTCTTCCAAGCGCTTAGTTAATCAGATGAGATTAAATGATGAACAAAGAAATAATATTATCATTAAAAACTACGTTGGTGGACATATGTTTTATTCATGGAAAGAATCGAGAGAACATTTTAAAGCTGATATTGAAAAATTCATGGAGCAATCAATATGAAAATCATTAAACTCAGTGACGTGCCAACCTCTGAAATCAATATGGCAG
>Ga0208375_1003803_pt1 | contig 12455 bp, 8 predicted proteins | sample RifOxyD1_FD_184038 | JGI IMG/M metagenome (GOLD analysis project Ga0208375, IMG submission 184038) | Soil microbial communities from Rifle, Colorado - Rifle Oxygen_injection D1 (SPAdes) | ecosystem: Environmental > Terrestrial > Deep subsurface > Rock core/Sediment | place: Rifle, Colorado... | reverse complement strand
TAGACGGGCTGTAGTATACCGGTAGTACGTGCCCATGGGGTGGGTATAGACCGGGTTCGATTCCCGGCAGCCCGACAAAAAGTTAAAAGGGTGAAGGTGCGTATGACCCGAGTTCGATTCTCGGCATCCCGAACGATAAGCCTAAAAAAATTCAATTACCCTCTCGTAGTTTAACTTGCCCACCGATCTTTGTGTCTCATGCCCCTGTAGTTTAATGGATAAAACGTGGGATTCCGAATCCCATGATCGAAGTTCGATTCTTCGTGGGGGCACAAAGATGGGCGGGTGAAGATAGAACACGGGCCTCCGAAGCTCGCGATGCAGGTTCGATTCCCGCCGAGGGGACAAAAATCATTTATATTTTTTACCCACAAAAATTTGCAGACAAAAAAATTTCATCAGGTATAATAAATATATAAATAATCCTCGATAAAAGGGTTCTGATGAAGTATCCAAAATTTACAATCGCTTCCGTCTTTCTGCTATTGATTTTGATGGCCGGCATTTTGGCTTTTATTAAAAATGGTTCTATTGGCCAATTGGGGAAATTAAGAGGTCTGGCGCTTCTCATTGGTAATTCTTCAACGGTGGTGGGGACACCTTTTATTTTATGGGATGGAGAAACGGCTTCACCAGTGACTAACGGTGCAATTATCAATTCTGATTGTTACCAGGGTGGGGCTTGTATGGAAAGCTCAATTTCTTCTGCCTGGAAATTGACAGTTAATATCAATCTAGATAATCCACCTCTGGGAACGATCGATGCTAGTGATCTACCGGCTTTTAAAAAGGGGATTGTTAATTATGACGCTGTTCGTTTTTACGCCAAAACAGACAAAACGGAAAAAGATTTTAGTTTTGCAATTGTGGGTAAGGGTGGCGCGACGACCAACGCCATTGACATCAATTCTTATATTGAAGGCGGTCAGCTTGATACCACTTGGCGCCTAGTTACGATTCCAATGTCGCTTTTTGGCAATGAGACCGTTCTTAGCGATATTTACAGTTTTAATTTTATTACTCAATCAGTTGACTATAAAATTTATGTCGATCAAATTGAAGCTGTCAATTTAAGCGATCCGGTCAGTCCGTCAGTGGCACCGATCGCACCGATCGCCTTAAGTGGCAATATCGATACTACCACTAGTAGCAATTTTACAGTGACCAACACCGGTGATGCTGACTTGATTATCAATAATTTTTCTTTGTCCGGGACTAATGCCAGCGATTTTAGTGTGACTGGGGATAATATCACGATCAAGCCGGGACAGAGCCAGTCAATTCCAATTAATTTTATGCCGACGACTGTTGGTAGTAAATCGGCGACTCTGACGATCAATCATAATAAGACCCTAGCTGGTTATAGTAGCACCCTGGTTGATTTGTCTGGACAGGCGTTGGAATCTGGCTTGAATCTTTCCGCCAATCAATTAAATTTTGGTTCGGTACCGGTTGGTCAAAAATCGACTAAAACTCTTACCGTCAGCAATACTAGTGAAAAGAGTTTTGATATTGAAAAAGTGAGCAATTCTAATCTGGCTTTTAGCACTGATGCGATAGCAGTGACTGTTGTCGGCCATGGTTCACAAAATATCGAAGTAACTTTTACTCCGACCGAAATAGTTAATTATGACAATCTATTGACGATCAAAACCACTGATCCGCTTCACTCAACTCTCGAGGCTACGGTCGTAGGTAGCGGAGTGACTTCTGGAGAATTGGGAAATTTATTTTTACGGTCTAGTTCAGTGTCGTCATCTAAAGTCTCAATTGCTTGGGATCCATATGCTGGTGCGGAGATGATTAAGATTTATGTTGGTTCAGAGCCACCAACCGCTACTGGTGACGATTTGCCGATAAAAAAATTGGTTGCTACTTTGTCGGGCTCGGCGACCAGTTATCAATTGACGGGTCTAGCGGCGGCCACCAATGTTTTTATTCGCGCTGAGGCTTTGGCCGGAGGCACTGTTTTAGCTTCGGGAAATGTTGCCGTTAAGACGATAGGTGGTCCAAAAGCCAATCTGGATTTCGGAGTGCCGTTACGAGAGGCTCATTTGGTGGCGCCGGATATTATCGAATTGGTTCTGGTTAATAAGGTCACTTCTTATGATGATTCTAGCGATCCTTACAATTACACTCGTATTTCTAGTTATAATGGTCAAAAATGGCAAGCTGGTTCTTGGGTCGTTAAGCGTAGTGATGGAACAGGCATTGATGTTGATAAGATTTATCGTCACTCGATTTCGGCCGGACAGCCTTATTATGGTGTTGGTTGGAAGCCAGATAGTGATCCTAATGTTAATGGCAATTTTGTCGATGTCGACCATCATATCTATTTGAAATTGAATAAACCAGTTGGTAGCCATGAGATTTTAACGATTACCGGCCCACTAGGTTTTTCAACCCTCTTGCCTTTTAGTGATAAATACTTAGAAACGCCGACTCTTCAAGTCAATCAAGTCGGTTATTCTCCCCAAGCCACTCGACGCTATGCTTATGTTTCCAATTGGTTGGGAGACGGTGGTGATATTTTTTCGCTCTCTGATTTTCCTAGTCAAGCCAGTGTTTTAATTGACAATAGTGATCTGCTGACACCTCGTCTGTCGGTTGCCGGTAATAATAATTTGTCTATTGACTTGCGGTCAGCCAACGATGTTGATTCTGGTGGCAAGGTGATGGAGATAGATTTGAAAGACCTACCGGCTTCCGAAGGAACAGTTTATCGGATTCAAGTGCCTGGTGTTGGTGTGTCATGGCCAACTCAAGTTAGCAACTCGGCCGTTTTTAAGGCTTTTTATGCCAATTTACGCGCGATGTATTTCAATCGTTGGGGGCGTGATTTGAAATCACAATGGGCGGGAATTTGGGCCACTCATTCGCCAGATCATACCACCGTCTATACTTCCGATTACCCATCTAGCGATCGAAAAGACAAACATCTTTATGGTGGCGATAATCCAGCTTTCCCGACTTATGATCCAAGTTCTCCCCAAGCTGATTTGCTGGTCAATGTTCGTCCTTTGACTGGTGGACATCATGATGCTGGTGATTTTGATCAAGAGGTTGATCATTTTAAACATGCTCTAGCTTTGATGGATGTCTATGAATCTCGTCCGGGTATTTTTGCCGATAGCCAATTAAATATCCCGGAAAGTGGCAATGGTATCCCAGATATTTTGGATGAGGCCCTCTATAACCTAAAAGGTTGGGAACAGTTGCAAGACTGGGGCGATGAATCACAGGGTGTCACTAATTATGAGCCTCTGGCTATCCAAAAAAATGACGGTGGAATTCGAGGTGGAGCGGAATCATATACTAACCCACAAGGATATTTCTTTGCCGAACAAGATCAGGATCCATATTGGACTTTTGCCAAAGATGCGAAATGGTCGCTGGTTTTTGCTGGTAATTTTGCCAAAGCCGCTAGATTAGTGGCACCTTTCAGTGCCTCTAAAAGTAAAGAATTAAAATCAAGAGCCATCGCTGCTTATGATTATGCTATGAATAATTATGTGCCTGACGTAAAAGATAAAAATATCGATTATCTTGGTGGGATGATGTTTTACGCTTCCGGCGAACTCTATTCTTTAACTGGTGATAAAAAATATCAAGATGAATTTGATCAAACATGGAAAATTACCAATAATGGCAATTCCGGCCCGATCATTTATCCTTATGTGGTGGGTGGTTGGGCTAATGATAGTGCTACTTACCCAAATATGACCTCCTTGTTTTTTGGATTTTTGGGGAGTCAGGGTGTCAATCAGGCTTCTACTAGTCAATTAGCAAAAAGTTTTACGGCTAAAGCTGATCAGGTAACAGCCGTGGTAGACAATGATTCAGCTTATCGTCATGCCAGACCAGCAGGGACGGCTGGCACTTGGGGTTATGATTCAGCTGGCAGTATTCAACTGTTGAGCACTTTTGATCGCTTAAAAATGGATCAATTAGGCTTGGCCAGTTTATCGAGCACCGATCGGCAAAGATATGTCAATGCCATTAGTTTGGCGACCGATTATCTTTTGGGCGCCAATCCGTTGGGAATGAGTTGGCTGACCGGCCTAGGTTCGCGCCGAGTAGAAGAGCCGGTTCATACCGATTCTTTAGTTTTTATCAAGGAAGGCAAAGGGCCAGTGCCGGGGTTGCAAGTTTTTGGTCCAACTGGCAGTTTGCCGGGTGATAGCTATTATAATCCATCCGAGTATGTGAGTTACCCACAATTTAAAAGTCAGCCGGCAACACGAATGTGGGCCGAATCGAGAAGATGGCCGGCTCTCAATGAAGTGGCGTCTGATTTAACCGCTCTGGATTCTTTGCTTTTTGCCACCCTGTTGCCTTCAGATAAAATTTTAATTCCACCAGCCAAAATGCAACCTAATGGCGCTGATTTTACTGATAATTTAGCGCCCCGTTATGATATTACAGGTAATTCCGACAGTCCTTCTTTTTGTATTCCGGTTTGGAGTTGTTCTGCCTGGTCTGTTTGTGCCGACAGTATTCAAACCAGAGCTTGTAATGATGGCAATAGTTGTAACTCCGATATTGGTCGTCCCAACCTCTCGCAATCTTGTGGCTCAAATGTGGTCGGTGGCGGTGGTGGTGGTGGAAGTGGCGGTGGTGGAGGATCTAGTTCTTCCGGTGGCGGTGGAACGACTGGTGGCAGTGGCGGTGGTGGCGGTTCTGGTCCGATCATCACCAGTATTACCACGATGACCGATTTCACCCTTGAATCTGCTATTCTTCTTATTAAATCTTTAACCGATAGCATTAATTCTTTAAGCAATAAAGCAAAAACGGTTATAACTCGGACTTCTACTTCAGTGCCCAAATCAACCACTATTATGGGTACTTATCCAATTGTTAATTCGGTGTCTCAAACTACCACTAATTATCTTAAGCCTATTCCCACTACCGCCCTACTTTATCCCAATCTGCAAAGCGAACTAGTGAGTCAATTACAAATTCTTTTGGCTAAAGATCCAGCGATTTATCCCGAAGCTAAAATCACCGGCTTTTATGGGCCATCAACCAAAGCGGCTGTCGCTCGTTTTCAGCAAAAATATGGCATTCCAACTACGGTAAAAAACATCGGTCTGGCTGGTCCATTGACTTTAGCTAAAATAAATAGCCTTTATGCAACTAAAAAAGCTGTTGCTTACAGTATTTTTTCACCAATTCCTGTTAATACCTATCTTTATCCCGGGCAACGAAGTGAGCCAATCAAACAACTACAAGTGATGTTGTCACAAGACCCGACGATTTATACCGGCCAGGCTGATGGTTTTTATAGCACTAGCACCAAAGAGGCCGTGGCTCGTTTTCAGAAAAAATATAAAATTCCGACTAATGCTAAAAATACTGGCTTGGCTGGACCTCTGACTTTGACTAAATTGAATAGTTTATACGCTAAATAGCTGGCGAGCTTATCCATCCTTTGCTCTTTTAGTTCAGATATGCTATAATTAAAAACAGTTGTAAGTTTCTCTAGTAGGTTTAGTTTCTTATGCTTGGTCGCAAGATCAACCGCAAGGTGTAGGGCGTAGGAAGTTTCCAAGCGAGAAGGTCGCCTTACACGAGATTAGATTACAAAAAACATGGCTAAAAAGCTTTACGTTGGTGGATTGCCTTATCGGACTACCGATAGCGATCTTCGCCAAGCGTTTGAGCAAGCCGGTGCAGTTGAGTCCGCGACTATTATTATGGATCGCGCGACCAATCGTTCCAAGGGATTCGGCTTTGTCGAAATGACAAATGACGATGATGCCCAGAAGGCGATTGAACTGTGGAATGGCAAGGACTTCGATGGCCGCCGTCTCACCGTTAACGAGGCCCGTCCGCTCGAAGAAAGACCACGACGCGATAATGACAATTTCCGTGGTGGCAATCGCAACAACAATTGGTAATTTATCGATTTTGTTAGCAAACTGAAAAACCCGCCCAATCTGCCAACTGGCAAAGGGCGGGTTTTTCAGTGGAGATGAAACCGTTCCGCTCTCTTTCGAGAGGGCGGAACGGTTTTCCGTTTCTTAAACGGCGACCAGAGTTTCCTCCTTCAGTTTTTCCACAGTACGATGGTAAGCCGCAATTTTGTCTTCTAGGTCTAGGCTCATCCACCACTCATGAAAATCTTTCGCACCCCCTGTGATGACGAAATGAAGGCAGGCTTCTTGTCGGTTGGGACTGTGTCCAACTCTTTCTCCGGTAAACCAGAGGTTGTCCGATCCAAGCATTAGCGCGCTCTGGACCGTATTTTTCATTTCCAGATCGCGTTGATTCATGATCGTTTCCTCCTTGGTTTGATTGAAGACCTATCTGTTTTTGATTTTAACTTAAATTTATCCTCGACGGCAACTTTTTCTGTGTATATCTTCTTGTCCACTTAACCTTTTGTCTTTTAATAATGCAAAATTAATCTTCTGTGTTAAAATATAAAATACTTTGAATTACTATTTTTTGTCGAAATTTTTAAAACTAAAAAGTTAAGTGGACAAGTGACTTACGGACTTTTAATTATTGCGATCAGTTGGTTGGTTTTGGTGGCGCGTTATTACCGCGGACATCACGGTTTTTACCCGTGGTTTTTGCGTTTGTATGTCATCGGTGCACTGATTATTTTTCTTGATAATTTTCATGGCGCCAGCTTACGCTCGGCTTTGACTTTGGTGGGCTTTTTAGCCCCGCTTTATATTCTCTGGAAAACCGGGCGCTAATTTTTCCAATTTGCTTTTTTCTAGAAAATCCTTTAAATTAAAGGTGGGTTTTGGTCTTTAATATAAAGAAAGGAGGTGTAAAAACCATCAAACTGTTCGGACTGTTCACTGTGTTCACAGCTTTCAACTCACAACCAAAAAGGAGATATCGCATGTTGAAGAGAAAAACCACGGTTTATCATCTTTCTTCGGAACAAGGTAGAGAAGCTGGAATGGTTGATGTTTACTGGCTGTCTCGCCATCAGCCGACTGATGAGATGTTGCTAGCCATGTACTTGTTGCATGGTCAACGTCAAAATCGATTGGTAAATATTTGGCATGAAATGCCACAGTTTAGTGACGAGCAAGATTTTGCCACCGCGATTTCTAGCCATGATGGATTTTGTTATGTGGTCGCACCACAAAACATGATTCGTCTGGCAGCTCAAGCGGGTTTGAGATTTGGAATCATCGATGTTTTTTTTGAACGAGACGAGCCAAAATTGTCTAAGGTTGTTCATTTCAATGACAATCATCAAGACTATGGCAATTCTCGAGAGTTTGATGAAATGAATATTAGCGATCATCGTCGCATTGTCATGATTCGCGGTCGATTGCAACGTTACCATGATCGAAAAGAGGCGCTGGGTGTGAGTGTCTAACCTATCCTCGAATATTACCCTTCATATTTCTTTTGAATTTTTTTGACAACCACAGCGGTTCGACTAGGCGTCGAACCGCTGTTTCTTTTTTACTGATAGAATTTTTTAATCAGTGGGTTGAGGCGAGTGATGATTTCGTAGTGTGAGGTGTTGGTTTTTTTGGCTAGTTCTTCTGGGGTGATCTTGTCGCCTAGCAAAATGACTTCGGTGCCGACTTTAGCTTGGGGAATGTCAGTAATATCGACGATGATCATATCCATACACACTCGGCCAATGACCTTGGCGCGTCGACCGGCAATCAAGACTTCGCCGGTCGAGGATAGAAGGCGCGGGTAACCGTGCCAGTAGCCAATCGGTAAAATGGCTAGGGCGGAATCGCGTTTTAATTTTTCGGTGAAAGAATAGCTGACGGCTTCACCTTTGGGGACGGTCTTAATTTCACTAATAATAGTTTTCCAAGTGAGGGCTGGTTTCAAGTTGATTTTTTTGTCAGCTAATTCTTGGTCGGGTAGGTAACCATATAAACCAATGCCGACGCGAATCATATTGGTCGGTAGATCTGAGTAGGCGATCGTGCCACCGGTAGCACCGAGATGATGGAGGGAGATATTGAAGCCAGCCTCGAATAATAGATTTTTTGCCACTCGAAAAAGATCAATTTGTTTTTGAGTTTGTGTTCGGAGTTTTTTCTCGGCTGGTCCGGCGAGATGACTATAGACCCCCTCGATTTTAATATTGGTCGGTAGTTTTTTTAATTCTCTAATCAGGACAGAAAATTCTCGCAGTTGAAAACCTTGGCGGTGCATGCCAGTGTCGATTTTCAAGTGAATGACAAATTTTTGTTTGGGATATTTCAGCGCTTCTTTTTTGAGGACAGTAATTTGTTCCAAGGAAGAAATGGAGATAGCGATTTTTTTCTGGCTGGCTAAAACCAAGCACTCGGGCAGAGTGTAGCCGAGGATTAAAATCGGCGTGGAAATTTTAGCTCGACGTAAAGCCAAGCCTTCGGTGATGGAATCAACGCCGAGATAATTAGCGCCGGCCTTGGCAAAAAGTTGTGAGGCTTCGATCAGATTGTGACCGTAAGCGTTGGATTTAACTACCGCTAATAATTTCCGCTGGCCGGCTAAGCGCCGAAAAATTTTATAATTGTGGAGTAGAGCTTGGGCGTTGATTTCGATCCAAGTGCGAAGGCCAAGTGGTTTCATGTTCTAAAAGTTACCGCAAAAAGAGAGTTGTGGCAAATTGCCGTTATGACCTATTTTTGTTAGGATTTGTAATGTTGAATCTGCTGGCTTTGCTCCGCCGAAGCTTCAACGAAGGCGGGATTAGTTTATCGGTAAAATAACAGTTTTCCAAACTGTGGTGGAGGGTTCGACTCCCTCATCCCGCACCAGATAGATTGAAAGACCTATTGAAAAGTTTTGTATTTAGGTCTAATCTGTGTTCAACAATTTGAAAGGAGATAAGATGACGATAATCGCTAGCTTTCTCTTGAACTTTTTTGTTACCTTGGGCTCGATCATTGCATCATTGTTGATGCTTTGATCATAAAAACCCCGCCCTCGCTTTCGCGAGGGCGGGGTTAATTTTTTCTTAAACCAGTTTCTGTGTAATCTAAAACTACACGAGAAAAGAGATGATCAAGAGGGCGACAATGTTCAAGATTTTGATCATTGGGTTAATGGCTGGGCCAGCGGTGTCTTTGTAGGGATCGCCGACCGTGTCACCAGTAACAGCGGCTTTGTGAGCTTCACTACCCTTACCACCATGGTTGCCGAGTTCAATGTATTTTTTGGCATTGTCCCAAGCGCCACCACCAGAAGTCATCGAGATAGCGACAAACAAACCGGTCACAATACTACCGACCAGCAGACCGCCAAGGGCGATTGGGCCCAAGATAAAGCCGACTAAAACTGGCGCTAGGACTGGGATTAAAGCCGGAGCAATCATTTGTTTCAAAGCGGCCGAAGTGACAATATCGACACAGCGAGCATAATCCGGCTTGGCCGTTCCGGCCATAATACCAGGGATTTCGCGGAACTGACGACGAACTTCGTTGACCACTTCACCGGCGGCTTTACCAACGGCTTCCATCGAAAGGGCGGCAAAGTAGTAGGGAAGCAAACCACCAATAAATAAACCGACAATCACTTTCGGATCACCCAACGAGAAAATCAAGTTACCAGCCTCTTGAGTATAGGAAGCAAAGAGAACGAGAGCGGCCAGACCAGCGGAACCGATGGCGTAACCTTTAGTCACTGCTTTGGTGGTGTTACCGACGGCATCGAGCGGATCAGTGATATCGCGGATTTCTTTTGGCAATTCAGCCATTTCCGCAATGCCACCGGCGTTGTCGGTGATGGGCCCATAAGCATCAATCGCGACCACAATTCCAGCCATCGAGAGCATGCTCATGGCGGCGATAGCAATGCCGTAAAGTCCAGCAAAATGATAAGCCACGAGAATACCTACCACAATAGTGAGGAGAGGCATGGCCGTTGATTTCATTGACATGGCTAAACCTTGAATGATATTGGTGCCGTGGCCAGAAACCGAAGCATCAGCAATGGAACGAACCGGTTTGAATTCGGTCGAGGTGTAGTACTCGGTAATCATGACTAGAAAAGCGGTGACGCCCAAACCAACTAAAGCGGCGCCAAACAATTGAGCGACAGAATAAAGACCATTGTCTCCCATCAAAATTTTAGTAATGGGATAAAAAGCGATAGCGGAAATAATACCAGCAGCGGATAAACCTTTATAGAGAGCGCCCATAATATTTGGTCCGCCAGCTGGCGGATTGCCCATACGGACAAACCAAGTGCCAATAATCGAAGAGATGATCGCGGCTCCACCAAGGACGAGGGGATAGATAATAGCATTGCTACTCATTTTAAAAAGCGGGGCGCCAATAATCATCACGGCGATCGTGGTGACAGCATAAGTTTCAAACAAGTCGGCGGCCATACCGGCACAGTCTCCAACGTTGTCGCCGACGTTGTCAGCAATCACACCCGGATTACGAGGGTCGTCTTCAGGAATGCCGGCTTCCACTTTACCGACGAGGTCGGTACCGACATCGGCGGCTTTGGTAAAAATACCACCACCTAAACGAGCAAAAATTGAAATCAAACTAGCACCAAAACCGAGACCGATCAGAGAAGTGACATCTTTGGTGATAGCATAAAAGCCCGTCACCCCGAGCAGAGCCAAACCGACGACCATCAAGCCAGTGACTGAACCACCTCGGAAGGCCATTGTTAGAGCTTCGTTGATACCTTTACGGGCGGCTTCAGTGGTGCGGACATTGGTGCGGACCGACACGTTCATGCCAATATAGCCGGTTAATCCCGATAGCACGGCTCCGACAAGGAAACCAATCGCGATTGTTAGGCCGAGAGCTAACCAGAGGATAACAAACAAAATGACCGCAATGACACCAATCGTCTTGTATTGACGATTGAGATAAGCGCCAGCCCCCTGTTGGATGGCTTTGGAAATCTCTTGCATGCGTTCGTTGCCGGCCGGTTTTTTCATAATCAAACCAGCGAGGAAGAGCCCGTAGACAATCGCCAAAACCGAGGCGAAGAGGGCAAAGACAATAAATGGATCCATATAAATAATTAATTTTTTTGAAAAGCCAAACTCTTCATCACCCAGTCCTTTTTAGGGTACGGATTTTCTGAAGCTTAGAAAATCCTGAAGCGTTCGGCTCGACAGCCTCACGACCCCCTAAAAAGGACTGGCCTCAACGAGTTTTGCTTTTCAAGATAACGACTAATAAATTGACCTAATTTTTAAACAAAAAGAACGCTGAAAGCGTTATTTTATACTATCATAATCTATATTTTTGGCTACTTGCCCGCCTAAGTTTTTTGTAAAAAATTTTGGCGGGTGTTTTTCCAACCAAAACCCCGCCCTCTGCAAGAGGGCGGGGTTTTGGTGCAGTGACAAACTTTTACCTACTATTCTACCTAACAGCTTCCTTTAGAGCTTTGGCGGGGCGAAACTTTGGCACTTTCATGGCTGGAACACTGACAGCCTCGCCGGTGCGCGGATTGCGAGCGGTGCGGGCAGCCCGAGTCTTGGCGGAAAAAATACCGAGACCAGCGATCGAAACCTCATCGCCCTTTTTCAAGGTATTGGTGATAGTTCCAATCACGATGTCGACAGCCTTTTCAGCACCAGCTTTGGTGCCACCAATCTCTTCGTGGATGGCATCGATGATGGATTGCTTGTTCATGATGCTTGTTTTTTTAAACTGCTAATTTGAACGACCTCCCTAAGCTGAAATTAGTATAGTCTTAAGCCATATTTTAAGCAACCTGCACACCAATCAGGTCATTGCGCCTTTGTTTTTTATAAAGACGGCAGGTTATACCAAATTTGGCGCAATTGATTATTTAAGTTTGAGTTGATCATCTTAAGACGCGAAAAAACTATGACCTGATTGGTGTGCAGGCTAGCGGGCGTATTCGATCACCCTGGTCTCGCGGATGATGGTGATTTTGATTTCACCTGGATATTTTAGTTCTTGCTCGATGCGAGTGGCGATTTCTCGGCCCAAACTGCGTGCTTCGAGGTCGTTAACATTTTCTGGTCGGACAAAGACGCGGATTTCACGACCGGCAGCGATAGCATAAGTCTTGTCGATGCCAGAGAAAGAATTGGCAATGTCTTCCAAGTCCTTCAACCGTTTCAAGTAATTTTCCACACTGTCGCGACGAGCGCCCGGACGGGAACCGGAAATGGCGTCGGCTACTTTGACAATCACCGCTTCCAAAGTTTCATAAGGGTATTCATCGTGATGCGATTGCATGGCTTTGACGATGGCTTCACTGGCGTTGAATTTTTCCAAAATTCTTTTGCCGATTTCCACGTGAGTGCCGGGAATTTCATGATCAACGGCTTTACCGATGTCATGCAAGAGAGCGCCAGCGCGAGAAATTTGGACGTCGGCGTCAAGCTCCTCGGCCAACATGCCCGCCAAGTGGGACATTTCAATCGAGTGTTGCAAAACATTTTGGCCATAACTGGTGCGGAAATGGAGACGGCCCAAAATAATCAAAATGCGCGGATCAAGGTTGAAAACACCGGCTTC
>Ga0208375_1003802_pt1 | contig 12456 bp, 10 predicted proteins | sample RifOxyD1_FD_184038 | JGI IMG/M metagenome (GOLD analysis project Ga0208375, IMG submission 184038) | Soil microbial communities from Rifle, Colorado - Rifle Oxygen_injection D1 (SPAdes) | ecosystem: Environmental > Terrestrial > Deep subsurface > Rock core/Sediment | place: Rifle, Colorado... | reverse complement strand
CAATCTTTCTTCAAACTTTTCTTTATCGAAATCTGAATCACTGGCTTCAATTTGCTTTTTAATGGAACCTATTCTGGCATCAATTGTTCTTTTATCCCCTTTTCCTCCAATAATTCTGGCATTGTCCTTGTCCGCCCAAACTTTGTCTGCCTGACCCAAATCGGTAACTTCAATTGACTCAAAAGTCCGACCCGTATCCTCAGAGATGACGACTCCACCGGTTAAAACGGCAATGTCTTCCAGCATTTCTTTTCTTCTGTCGCCAAATCCCGGGGCTTTAATCGCCAAAACATTAAATGTTCCCCGAAGTTTGTTTACAACCAATGTGGCCAGTGCCTCACCGTCTATTTCGTCGGCAAGAATCACCAGGTTTTTTGATACTTTCACAAATTTCTCCAGGAAAGGAAGTAAATCCTGAATTGAAGAGACTTTTTTGTCGGTGATAAGAAGATAAGCATCCTCAATTTCCGCTTCCATTTTATCTGCGTTGGTCACAAAGTAAGCCGAGGCATATCCTCTGTCAAACTCCATTCCTTCCTTGTATTCAATATCAATAGTCAAACCTTTTCCCTCTTCAACCGTTACCACTCCGTTTCTGCCAACTTTATCCAAAGCCTCCGCAATTTTGCTTCCAATTTCGGTGTCCCCGGCGGAAATTGATGCAACTTGCGCAATTTCTTCTTTGTTTTTGATGGGTTTTGCCATTTTCTTAAGTTCAACTGTAACCGCCTCAACCGCCTTTTCAATTCCTTTTTTGACAATCATGGGGTTTGCACCGGCATTAACCTTAGCCATCCCTTTTTGGGTCATTACTTGTGCCAAAAGGGTTGAAGTTGTGGTTCCGTCCCCTGCATTATCGTTTGTTTTGCTGGCAGCCTCTTTAACTAGTTGGGCTCCCATATTTTCAAAAGGATCGGGAAGATCAATTTCTTTTGCAACGGATACTCCGTCGTGGACTATATTTGGAGCGCCCCACTTTTTGTCCAAAGCGATATTCCTTCCCTTTGGCCCCAGGGTTGTCACCACAGCCTTGGCCACAATATCAATCCCTTTTAAAAGAGATTGTCTGGCGTCTTTAGAAAATTTCAGTTGTTTTGCCATTATTTTGTCTCTACCGCAAGTACGTCCTCAAATTTAACAAAAAGGTATTCGACAGATCCAATTTTGACTTCATTCCCTCCCCACTTTTTGTAAATCACAACATCATTTTCCTTTACCGGGGAAGTTCTTTTGTTTCCTTTTTCGGTTGTCTCAGGCGCACCAACCGCTAAAACTTTTCCTTTTTGTGGTTTTTCGCCCGCTGACTCGGGTAAATATATTCCGGAAGCTGTTTTAACCTCTTTTTCAAGAGGCTCGACAAGAAGATATCCTGGAGTAGGTTTCAGTTTTAATTTAGTCATTTTATTTTTAGAAATTTACAAAAACAAAAGAAGGTTGTCAATATTCAATTTAGCATTCCAACCTTCTGAGTGCTATTTTACGCACAGAGTCTTCTTGTGTCAAGTAGAAAATCTGGAAAGAACCATTTTTGCCCAATCCTGGGGGTGAAAAATAGCTCTGGTTGGAGAAATAATTTCCCGGGAAATCTTGTTTTTCATATGGGCAAATTGCAATCGATAAGCTGCTTTTTCAAGAAAAATTGGGGAGTTGGTTCTTTTTTGGGATGTGTTTTTTATTTTTTTAATTTTTACAGCATTCGGCCAGTAGTTTTTTACCCACTTATTTTTAAGCAAAAACTTTTCGTATATTTTATCTTTATCAATAAGCGGCACTATTTGGCAGATCTCATGAGCCGTATAGGTATTTCTATCGTTTGTTTTCCAGATCAAGTCGTATTCGTCCAGCCAAATGTTAAGGCACAACTTATCCCTTTGTTCCTTTTCTCCAAACCTACGCACGGCAAAACCGAAAGTCTTTAATAAAAAATAGGAAAGAATCCGCGTGGTCCAAAGCCAACCACTTTTTGTCACCAACATCAAGTCAATATCACTTTCCTCTCCGGCGTTGGCCATTGCAAGAGATCCCGTAACGGCAACCATCTTTACGCTCGGAAGTTTTGATAGGACTTGGGACGCCTTAGCGGCAATTTGCATTTTTTTGGCCGAGATCCTTTCTTTGAGTGTTCTTTTGTAAACCAGGTTTTCCCTTCCCGAAATAAAATAATAACCCCTCCGGTAGCCCAAACCAATCTTGTCTGAATCGTTTAATTTAATTTTTGAGGACACATTCCATTTAATTAAATCCGCAAATGTTAAAGGATAATCAAAAAGATTATGGTAATAAACGCTAATTTTTTCCCTTTCACCCAAAAGTTCGGGATTACCCCGTACACCCGATGCAATTGTTCGAAGAGTATCCATTACTTTACTGCCAATCTATACTGAGCCAGAACTTGGGCAACACCGGCAGCGCAGGTTTCCAGGGCTTTTTTGGAAGATTGTTTACCGCTGGCAACCGCATTAACAGCGTCCGCAAAATAATTAGACATTTGAGAGTTAATTCCTGTCGGTCCGTCAAAAGTCCTGGATGCCAAATACCAGCTTCTTGCCCCCGGAGCCTGAGAAATAATGGATCCTAAAATAGGATGGTCTTTTAAAAGCTGGGACATGTCAACTCTTGAATAGGGCTCACCAAACCCTCTGAGAGTGGCTTGTTTTTCGTACATTTTTTGTAGAGAATTTTGGCTACTTAAAAAGTTCAGAAAATCCCAAGCCACGGATTTGTTTTTACTTTTTGCCCACACCCCCTGAGCCCAATAGGATGCATAGGTAATATCGGCCTGGTTCGGGCTGTCCTTTGGCAATTGGGGCACAGGAACAGTTTTAAACTTTAGGTCCTTGTTGGCTTGCTGAATTTCAAAATAGCGCCACGAAGGGCCTATATACATTGCCAACTTCCCGGCCGAAAAAGCCTGTGTTGACGAGGGAAGTGAGGCATCCCAAACCCCGTCCACCCTTGAAAAATTGGTGAAAAAAGTCAAAGCCCCCTCGGCATTTTCACCAACAGGGCTGGCCAAATCTACATTGTTTTGAATCATCATAAGGGCCAGGATTTCCTGCCAATGGTCCACGTTTTCCGTCCTACCCAAAGCTATCCCCGCTTGAGTAATTTCGTCGAGTTCATTTTTGACGGTAAGTTCTTTTGCCAAAGACCTTAAACCGTCCCATGTAGCAGGAGGGGTTTTTCCAGCCGCTTCAAAAATTGATTCATTGATATAAAGAGCAAGAGCATCGTATTCCAAAGGTATACCCACTATGGAGTTGCCGGCAGAAAGATCCGAAGAAGCCGTCCTGTAAAAAGTCTTTACATAATCTGCGGGATTAATCACGTTTGCCGGAAGACTATCAAGATCTGCACTAAACATCGGCACCCATGAATTATGAAAGGCAAAAATGTCCGGCCCCGTTCCCTTGGCAATGGCACTTGTCAATCTTTCCCTGTAATCTTGCTGAGATTGCATAACATAGTTAATCTTCACACCGGGATGAGAAGCTTCGTATTCGGCTATTAAAGGTGCAACTACGGATTGGTCTTCCCAAAGATTCCACCAGGTGATTTCACCTGAGGCAGTATTTCTCGAATTTAAGAAAGCTCTGACCACAAAAAAAGTTAGCAGTAAAAAAAACAGGGCAATGCCCACAAATACAAGCGCCTTGGGAAAGGCTTTCTTGTGCGGGGGGATTATGGGGGGTGGATTGGCCGAAGTTGGAACATTAGGCTGAGGTTGCGGTGTTTGGGCGACAGGAACATTTGACGGAGGATCGATGTTTTGATAGATGTTTTTGGGTAGCATTTTTGGAATTGTTTATTAACTAAATGGTATCATATCGATGTGAGAAGATCGATACATCTCCCTACAAAAAAACAGCTAAAAAGGTTTGTTACGGCTATTTTGGCGTTTTTTCTGCTTCTTGGTCTTATTCTTTCGGTGTATTTTCTCCTATTTACCGGAAAAATTTATCCCAATACTTTTGTTGCCGGGGTGAGTGTCGGGGGTATGTCTCCCGGGAAAGCGGCCGAGATTCTTTCAAATAGCATTGCCTCTCCAGAAAAAATTGAGCTTGTTGGAAGTTTGCAATCTTACGAAATTGAGACAAAAAACTTCAATCTAAAATATGACTTTGCCGCCTCAAGTCAAAGAGTTTACAACGCCACACGAACCGGTAATATATTTTTTGATTTTACCAACCGGATTTGGCTAATCTTTGAACCAAAAAACTTCGGACTAATTACCGATTTGAATGAAGCGGATCTTGATAAAATTCTGTCCGTTATTGCGGGACAAGTATCAAACGACCCTGTTAATCCGACTTTTAAATTGGTAAAAGGAGAGCCCGTTGTTAATCCGGGAAAACCCGGAACAAAAGTTGATTTAAACTTCTTGAGGGCTCAGATAGGAAACAGTCTGGCTTTTGTAAATGGTTCTCCCATAGAAATTCCCCTTATTGTCGTTGACAACAGCCTTACCACTGAGGAGGTTGATGCTTTTAAGCTTCGTCTTGAAAAATATATTGGAAAATCCCTTAAAATTAAATTTGAATACAATGAAATTAACCTAAAAGACGATGATTTGATTAAGCTTCTCGATCCTAAATCCGGATACAACAAAGGAGGAATAGAAAGCCTTGCCCAAGATGCGGCCGTTAAATTCAATCGCGACCCGCAAAATTCCAAGTTTGTCTTTGAAAACGGGAGAGTTAATGAATTTATGCCATCCCTCGAAGGAATATCGGTCGACAAAGAGGCTCTGGGCGAAAAAATCATTGAGCAACTTTCACTGATTGAAATAAGTGAGGATAAACTTCTTTCTTTTGAAGTACCCGTAATCAAAACTCCTCCGGAAATCACAACCGACGAGGTAAATAATTTGGGAATTAACGAACTTATCGGAAGAGGCGCTTCTACCTATTTTCATTCAATTGCCTCCAGGGTCCACAATGTTTCTTTGGCGGCCTCCAGGATCAACGGCACTCTTGTGAAACCGGGAGAAATTTTTTCATTCAACAATGCCTTGGGTGACGTTTCCCAATTTACTGGCTATCAACAAGCCTATATCATTTCTGATGGTAAAACTATTTTGGGAGACGGAGGCGGGGTTTGCCAGGTTTCTACCACCCTTTTTAGGTCAATTTTGGACGCCGGTTTGCCTGTTACCGAAAGGCAAGCTCACGCTTATAGAGTCGGATACTATGAGCAGGATTCTCCTCCGGGACTTGATGCCACGGTTTACGGTCCGACACCGGATTTAAAATTCAAAAACGATACCCCGGGCTATATATTAATTGAAGCCACCGCCAACCCCAAAAATTATTCTCTTGTTTTGGAACTTTACGGGACTTCGGACGGAAGAGTTTCGACTATTTCAAAGCCCAGTATAACCAATGTCACTCCCCCGCCCGACGATCTTTACCAGGATGATCCAACTCTTCCTACGGGAACCGTTAAGCAAATTGATTTCAAAGCCTGGGGGGCCAAGGTTACTTTTAACTATACTGTTACCAGAGACGGTCAGAAAATATATTCAAAAACTTTTATCAGTAATTACCGACCGTGGCAAGCGATTTTTCTAAGAGGCACCGCTCCAGCAAATTAGCTTCAAAATTGATATAATTGCTACGTGAGAATTATAAAAAAAGACAAAGAAACGGCAATAAAAGCCGTTGAGGTTTTAAAAAAAGGAGGTTTGGTCATTTATCCTACAGAAACTCTTTATGGAATTGGTGCCGACGCCACCAATTTTAGGGCCGTAAAAAAACTTACTGCTTATAAAAACAGGCCCTTTGGCAAACCCTATTCAATAGCGGTAACGGATAAAAAAATGGCCGAAGAATATGTCGAGTTAAATTCGACCGCCAGAAATCTTTACAAAGAGTTTTTACCAGGACCCGTCACCATTGTCTCCAGGGGGAAACACAAGGTAGCACGTGGTGTAGAGTCTGAGGATGGCACTTTGGGTATTCGAATTTCTGATGTAAAACTCGTAACTGAAATAGTTAAGAAGTTGGCCAAGCCGATTACGGCAACCAGTGCAAATGCCAGTTATAAGAAGCGCCCCTACTCGGTTACCGACGTTCTTGAAAACATAAGTGAAAAGCAAAAAAAGTTGATTGATTTAATAATTGATGCCGGGGAACTTCCCCACAAAGAACCCTCAACCGTAATAGACACCACTCTTGACGATCCCGTAACCCTGCGCCAAGGAGAAATTAAGTTAACCAATAAAAACGAGCTTCTAAGCAGAAGCGAAGAAAATACCAAAAATATTGCCAAGGAACTTTGGCAAAAATATGAAGCCCATATGGGAAAGCGTGCAATTGTTTTCGCCCTTCAAGGGGAAATGGGGGCCGGAAAAACAATTTTTACCAAAGGTCTTGCTCAAGCTATGGATATAAGGGAGCTTGTTACCTCCCCCACATTCGCCCTGGAAAACGAATACGGCACAGGTAGTAAAAAACTTTTTCATTTCGACGCATGGAGGCTGGAAGGGCCATCCGAAATGCATTCCTTAGGTTTTGACGAACTAATCAAAGGAAATAAGGTTCTTTCAATTGAATGGGCGGAAAGGGTTTCTTCCGTAATTCGTCAGTTTGACGATAGCGCAATTATCGTTTGGGTTGAATTGAAATTTGGGAAAGGGGATAACGATAGATTAATTAGTTGGGGGGTAAGCAAATGAAAATTCTATCAATCGACACTTCGTGTGATGAAACGGCCGCGGGTGTTACCGAAAACACCAGAGTCCTTTCAAACATTATCTGGTCACAGGCTTTTGCCCACGCAAAGTTCGGAGGGGTTATGCCATCCCTTGCCCAAAGAATGCACGAGGAAAGGATCGATTGGGTCATTGAAAAAGCAATCAGAAAATCACATACCAAATTTGAAAACTTGGACGCAATTGCGGTTACTGTTGGACCCGGACTTTCAATAGCTTTGGGTGTGGGGATAGACAGGGCCAAAAAGTTGAGCCTTAAATACAACAAAAAATTAATTGCCGTCAATCACCTTGAAGCCCATGTCTTAAGTTGTTTTGCCCAGCCCAAAACCTCTAAAGTTTCTGTTCCAAAACCCAAATTCCCGGCGCTTGGTTTGGTTGTATCGGGTGGAAACACAATTCTTGTAAAAATAAAGAAAATCGGGTCGTACGAAATTTTAGCCCAAACAGCAGACGATGCTCTTGGCGAGGCGCTTGATAAAGCCGCCAGAATGTTGGGATTGGGCTACCCCGGTGGTGCAGTTTTGGAAAAAATGGCTAAACTTGGAAACCCTGAAGCCTACAATCTTCCCACCCCAATTCAGGGCCAGGAGAATAGAAAAATTTTTACCTATTCGGGTCTGAAAACCGCAATGAGCCGTTTGATTGAATCTGAAAAACCTCTTACCAAGCAAAAAATATACAACCTTTCATCTTCTTTTCAAAACGTAGCTTTTTCACACTTAATCCGTGTTTGTTCTCACATTTTTAGGAGTGGAGAGTCGGAATATGCCAGCTTACTTGTCGGAGGAGGAGTTTCCGCCAATATTGAGCTTAGAAAAAGGTTAAGAAAGCTTGGAAAAGAAACCGGAATTAAAATTTCCTTCCCCTATTCTCAAAAGCTTACCGGAGACAACGCAGCCATGATTGGGGTAACTGCTTATTTCAAAGCCAAACAAGGCCTTTTTGAAAATCCCACAAAACTGGATCGAAAGCCAAACGCAAAGATTAATGATTGATGCTACAATTATAGCCATGGAACCTCAATATAACCACAATAAATTCGAAAGCGAAATCTATAAAAAGTGGGAGAAATCAGGAGCTTTTTCCCCAACCGACTCAAAAAGCAAAAAACCTTTTGTCATCATAATGCCTCCACCTAATGCAAGTGACCCTCTTCACATCGGACATGCCAGAGAAGTTGCAACACAAGACACACTTATTAGATACCACAGGATGAGGGGCGAACCCACTCTGTGGCTTCCCGGCGCCGACCATGCCGGAATAGAAACACAATTTGTTTTTGAGAAAAAACTAAAAAAGGAGGAAAAAAGCCGATTCGATTATGACCGCTCCACTTTTTATCAAATGATTTGGGACGACGTTCAAAAAAACAGAGCCACCATGGAAAACCAACTAAAAAAACTTGGTGCCTCTTGTGATTGGTCCAAATCCAAGTTTACTCTTGATCCGGACATTGTAAAAGTGGTCTATCAAACCTTTAAGGAAATGTTTGACGATGGATTAATTTATAGAGGCGAAAGAATTGTAAACTATTGCCCAAGGTGTGGAACCGCCTACTCACAGCTTGAGGTTGACTACGTGGAGAGAGATGACAGTTTGTACTACTTAGACTACGGCAATATAACAATAGCCACAACCCGCCCGGAAACAATATTTGCGGATGTGGCTGTGGCGGTTAACCCCAAAGACAAAAGATATAAAAAACTTGTAGGATTAACCGCAAAAATTCCGCTTATTAACCGTGAGGTTCCGGTTATTGCTGATAATCTGGTCGATATCTTTGTTGGAACCGGTGCCCTTAAAATTACACCCGCCCACGACGCTACAGACTTTGAGATTGGAAAGGCACATAAACTGACTTCTGTGTCTGTTATTGATGAAACAGGGCGAATGACGGCAACACCTGAAAAATATATCGGAATGAAAGCGGAAACGGCAAGAGCTGAAGTTGTAAGGGATCTGGAGGTGGCGGGTAAGTTAATAAAAACTGAAAAAATTCACCACGTTGTAGGTACTTGTTATCGTGACCACGGATTAATTGAACCGATGATATCTAAACAATGGTTTATAAAAGTGGAGTCGCTCACAAAAGGCGCCCTGAACTCGATTAAAAACAAGGAAGTAAAATTTGTTGCCAAAAAGTACGAAAAGACAGCAATCCATTGGCTTAAAAATCTTAAAGATTGGAACATAAGCAGGCAAATTGTCTGGGGTATAAGGATCCCCGCCTGGAAGTGTGATAAGTGTCTTGAGTGGAATGTCACGACAGGAGATCAACCCAAAAGTTGTATAAAATGTGGCAGTTCCAACTTAACCCGTGACCCGGACACTTTTGACACTTGGTTTTCATCCAGTCAGTGGCCTTTTGCCACTCTCCAGACAAACAAAAAAGGTGATTTTGAAAAATTCTACCCGACAAGCGTAATGGACCCCTCATACGATATTCTCCCCTTTTGGGTAATAAGGATGATCATGCTGGGACTATACAAAACGGGAAAGGTTCCTTTTTCTGATGTTTTGTTGCATGGTTTGGTAAGGGACCGCGACGGACTAAAAATAAGCAAGTCCAAAGGAAACGTCATAGATCCTATCGAAATGATAGACAAATATGGCGCCGATGCCCTTCGAAATGCCCTTGTATGGGGAGTTAAAGTAGAAAGTGACAACTCTATTTCAGAAGAAATGATAAACGGCCAGAGAAAATTTGCAAACAAGATTTGGAATATTGCCCGCTTTGTAACCCAAAACGACGAAAGTGACACAAAACAAAAAGTTAAAAATAAAAACGAGGACGACAGGTGGATTTTGGCTGAGTTGAAAAAAGTTACAAAAAAGGTAACAAAAAATTTGGACAAATATCGCCTAAATGAAGCGGCCGAAGAAGTCTATGATTTTGTTTGGCATAAGTTTGCAGATATCTACATCGAAAAGGTTAAAAACCGACGTTATGAAGCTCAAGTAACATTGGAAAAGGTTTTGAGTATTTCGGTCAAACTACTTCACCCTTTTATGCCTTTTGTTACTGAACAAATTTGGAGTGAATTGGGGAATAAAGAACTTCTAATGTCCTCCGGTTGGCCCAAAACTTAAGGTGTGGTTGGAGAGGCGGAAGGACTAGCGGAAGGTGTTGCCTCAGGAGTTGCTGTTTCTGTGGGTGTGGCTGAAGTTGTTGCAAGGGGTGTTACTGTTGGAACAACGGTCGGAACAATGACGGGGACTTGAGTTGCGATGGGTGTTGGCGTGGGAGTTGGTTTGGGTTTTAGAATTTTTGCCCCAAAAACATAAACAAGAACAGCCAAGACAGAAATAAGGGCCAAAACTATTGCCACAATTATCAAAGGAGAGCTTTTTTTAGGTTCTCCACTCATAGGAGGATTTTCTTCCTGTTGTGTTTGCTGGGACATTTGCTCAACATTTGGGGGCGGTGTTTCTTGGGCCAGAGGTGCCGCAGGGTCAGCTGGAGACAGTGGCGTTGAAGAAAGGGGTTGGGGTGAAGCTAGGGGGGCCACAGGGGGTGTTTCGTTTTCAGGAAATGTGGCTGGAGCTTGAGGCTTCTCGGCTTCTTGAGGTGAGGAAGGATCTTTAACTTGCTCGTTAAGATCTTCCAAATCTTTTTCGAGTTTTTTTACCGGGTCTTCTCCCCCTTGCAGATTTTGATTGTTTTGGTCCATAATTCAGACTAACACATGTCTGCCAATAAGGTCAATAAAGCCGCTACCCAAATCCTTGCTTATGTGGCTACACTTTTTGTACTGCTTTTGACGGCCATAAACATTCTTAATTATCAAACACCAAAAAAGGTTTTGGGTGTTGAGACAGAAGAGGAAAACGACATTGTCTTTTGGCAAGAGTATTTGAAAGAAAATCCCAACTATCTTCCCGGTTGGGCCGAGATAGGGAGAGAGGATAAAATTAAGGAGATTGACCCAAACTACAAAGTAGTTTATTCGGAGTAGAAAATTAACAGACTAAACACACTTGTCATAATGTCATTTCTATTGTTTTTGAGGTTCTTCTTTTGATGGGTCTTTACCTCCGGCCGACTTTTCTCCTTCGGCAGGAGTCTCACCTTCCGCCGGAACTTCTCCTTCGGCAGGAGTCTCACCTTCCGCCGGAACTTCTCCTTCGGCCGGTGCCGGAGTTTCGACAACTTCTTCTTTTTGAGGAGGTTCAACTTTCACAACTATTTCATCCGCACCCGTTAAAACGGCCACTTTGCTTTTATCTACTTTAAGATCTTTAACCAAAACCGATTGGTCTACCTCAACCAATGTGGACGTGTCTATCGTAAAGTTCTCCGGAAGGTCTGTCGGAAGAGCCTCAACTTTAATCTCGTTAAGATATTGCACAACCGTACCTATGGCTTGTTTTTCCGCCGGTGATTCCCCGGCAAGTTCCACAGGAACGTCTGCCTCAACTTTTTCTTTAAGATCAACCTGAAGAAAATCTACATGAATAGGATCGTCGCTTACCGGATTAACCTGAAGATTGTGAACAAGAACGGGCCTTTCGTCTTTTCCAATTTCAAGAGTTAACAAACCAGTTTCTCCTACTTCTTTATATATTTTAAGAAAGTCCTTTAAAATAACCTGGACCGACTCTGACTTTACCTTCTTGCCGAAAATGTTTCCGGGCAAAACTCCATCTTTACGAAGGTTTTTTACTTTTCTTCCGGAAATTTTTCTTACTTCAGCTTTTAGTGCATTTTTAGCCATTTGATTTAGGGTCTTTTGGAAACTTACCACGAAAGACGTAGAAACAGATCCCGCGCCAAGGTTGTATTATAGCTGTAAAAGCCGCTATCGGTCAAGTTAAACCTCGGGTCGGGCTCAACCTCCAAACCGTTGCCGCCGACTGTCACACTTATCGGACCGTTTTCTGTTCCTGCCTGTTTTCTTATATATAAGCCGTAATTATTGTATTTGGACTCCTCTTCAATCGGAGTCTTCCAGGAAAACTCAATCGTCTTGGTGTTTCCCCCAAGCACTTCAACCAACACCCCAACCTCTTTATGATCCTTAATTGTGAATATTTCAAAGGGAAGTTCTTCTGAGTAGTCTGCGTTTTTAACAACCACCGAATTTATCGAAGACTCCGTGGGCACCAATATTCTAATATATGCTTTGTATCTGCTTGACGGACCCAGGGCCTTGTTGGCGGAATTGGTTAGTTCCAAAGTTGCCGTATGGTCAATTTTGTAAAGACCCAAAGACACATCCAGTTTTATGTTTCGGTCAATAAAGTAGTTTACTTTGTTTACTCCAACATTTGCTTCAACTACTCCAAACAAATCCGGATAACAATCAACCCCACAGTTTGGAACAAAAACAGAACCGTCCCAACGAAGTGTGCTTAAAGCTTTCTGAGACAACTCGTCGTGAAGATATAGTTGTAAGTGCCTACCGTCCAAACTTTCGTAAAAGGATTTTAACACAGACAACTCAGACGAGGCTTCGAGTTTTGTAATCTCTGCCAAAAGACTGCGGGACAGAGAGGTAATAAAACTTGCCTTTTTATGAGTTCCCGGGAAAAAATCGTTTTCTACCTCTGCCTGAGTTTTTTCATACAGGTTTTCCGAATTAATTGTTAAATTATAATCCGGCAGGAAAATAGGCCCCACGGTTTGCAACACACTTCTTATTAAATAAAGGTCAATCGACACCACCCCGTCAACTTTTTTGCTAATTTCTTTATCCAGGAACCACTCCGCTCTTTTTGCCGAAGTTGTAAAATCCGGATCC
>Ga0208375_1003801_pt1 | contig 12459 bp, 21 predicted proteins | sample RifOxyD1_FD_184038 | JGI IMG/M metagenome (GOLD analysis project Ga0208375, IMG submission 184038) | Soil microbial communities from Rifle, Colorado - Rifle Oxygen_injection D1 (SPAdes) | ecosystem: Environmental > Terrestrial > Deep subsurface > Rock core/Sediment | place: Rifle, Colorado... | reverse complement strand
TTATAATTTCTGTCTTTCCATCTAAACTTTCTTCTATCTTTCTTTTTTTTATCTGCAGTCATTAATCCCATTTTGTTCTTAATATTTATTGAGAAAGTGGTTTAAAAAGGTTTTGAAATAAAATTTGACAAGAGGTTTTCTAATTACATAAAAATATTTAAAGATAAAAATTCTTAATCGATTATGCCATATGAAATGTCAGATCAAGAACTTTATGAAATTGCGTCGAGAAAAATTCCGCAAACAGGTTTTGTTGTAATTCGCGGTCATGATGAAAGAGAAGCACCTTATGAATTCCCAAGAGTTGTGCGACCTCCAAGAAAAAATTGTGGGAGATGGGGAATTTTAGCTTATGTTTAACCATGGATTCAAGTTTAAATTATTCTGAAATCTTTTGCAAAAAAATTCTTTACAATTAATTGCATTTCGTTTAATCTTCGTTTGTTTCTTCCAATTAATGCGGCTTTGCTTTGTCTTCCAGAATTTAAAATAACTTCTTTGTCAGAAACTTCTATTTCGTTGAACTGAACTGGCGAAGTAATTGCTTCAATAAATCCGCGAATGTCTTCTATTCCGCGCGGTTCAGGAATTATTTTTATTTTTTTCCCAAGAATGTTGTATATTTTTTTTACATTTTCTCCGTCGCGTCCGATTGCCTGCGAAATAAGTTGTCGTGGAACGCAAAAGAAAATCATTTCGTTATATTTAAAACAAAATCTCGTTCTTATTCTTGTAATTTTTTCAAAGAGATTTAGATGTCTCATCGTCTGCATATCAATTGTTTGTGTCATCTTAGACGCCGTCGTAAATTTCATTTATAAACTTTTCCAACTAAATTTCCCAAATTTTTTTTCAGATAATTTTATTAACCTTAATTGATTTAATCAACTATGTCTCCTCACCAATGCGTTCACTGCAAAAGAATTATTCCTGTTGCAAGCAAAGAATTGATTGAAGGTTGTCATGATTGCAAAGGGCATTTCTTTTTTTACATTCGTGAAGAACAACTTGAAAAAATTAAAAATCAATCGCAAATAGAAATTCCACAAGAACAAAAAATTAGCATTGAAAAAGATATTAGAGAAATTGCAGGAATTGTTGAAGAAGATATGCCGGTGATTTTAGATATAGAATCAATAAGGGTAACTGGCGACGGAAAATTTGAAATTGATTTAGTAAACTTATTCAGCAAAAATCGCCCATTGGTTTACAAATTAGAAGAAGGAAAATATATCATTGATTTAGCAACAACTTTAAATAAAGATTTGAAAGACCTCAAAGAAATTAAAAATCCCGACGACGAAAATCCACTCGAATAGTTATGAATAAAAATATTTTAAAAATTTTTAAAGAAGTTTTGGAAAGAATAGAGCTCTCTCCAGAAGAGATGAAAAAAATTAAAGAAAAATTAGAGAATTTTCTAGAAAAGATAAAACTGGAAATAAAAGAAAATTCAATTGGCACTGAAATTTTTGTTGGCGGAAGTTTTGCAAAAAAAACTATGATAAAAAAAGAAAAGTACGACATAGATGTTTTCGTAAGATTTGATAAAAAATATTCTGATGAAGAAATGGTTTCGCTGACAAAAAAATTATTAAAAAACTTTGATGGGGTTTTAAATATTCACGGCTCCAGAGATTATTTTAGAATAAATATCGACGATAATTTGTTAATAGAATTGATTCCCGTGAAAAAAATTTCAAATTCTTCACAAGCAGAGAATATAACTGATTTGTCGTATAGTCATGTAAATTATATAAACAAAAAAATAAAAGACAAAAAAATTTTGCAGGAAATTAAACTCGCGAAAGCATTTTGTTATGCAAACAATTGTTACGGCGCAGAATCTTATATCAACGGGTTTTCTGGATATTCTCTCGAACTTTTAATTTACTACTACAAAACTTTTTACAATTTTTTAAAAAAAATAGCGAACATAAACGAAAGGACAATAATTGATATAGAAAAAAATTACAGAAATAAACAAGAAGTTTTGATGAACATGAATAGTTCGAAATTAAAGTCCCCGATTATTTTGATTGACCCGACATTTAAAAAAAGAAATGCTCTCGCGGCTTTGTCGTCGGAAACTTTTGAAAAATTCCAGAAACTCTGCAAAAACTTTTTAGAAGCTCCAGAAATGAAACTTTTTGAACAAGAAAAAACTGATCTAAAAAAAATTGAACAAGACGCAAAAAAAAATAAGCAAGAATTTATATTAGCTGAAATTAAGACAGACAAACAAGAAGGGGATATTGCTGGAAGCAAACTTTTGAAATTTTATAATCATCTTGTTAAAGAATCTGAAATTTATTTTGAAATAAAAAACAAAGGATTTAATTATAATGGGAAAAAATCTGCGAGATTTTTTCTTGTTGGAAAAAGTAAAAAAGAAAGATTATTTGAAGGGCCTTTTGTAAAAGACAAAGTCAGTTTAAAAAAGTTTGAAACCGCCCACAAAAATTATTTTATAAAAAATGCAAGAATTTATTCAAAAGAAAAAATTGATTTTTGCCTAAAAACTTTTTTAGAAAAATGGGCGAAAAAAAATAAGAAAAAAATTAAAGAGATGTATATTGAGAATTTGGAAATTTTGAATTAATAAAAAGGCAAATATTTTTCTCTAAATATATTTCCAGGCAATGGAGATGTAAAAACCCCATCAGCAACAGATCTGCAAGTTAGATGTCTTCTGAAATTAAATCCGTCTGCAATTTGTTCAGGGGTTTCTGAAAGTTTAACAACTGTTGTTGAAGGTTTTACTTTTTCTAGAATATAACGATGTGCCCAATGATATCCGTTGACTTTGTCTCTCATTTTATCTTTAAAGTATTTTTATTTATATACTTATTTATTGTAAAGCTTTGTCAAATAACATAGCGAACGCTTCTGCGAAAAATTCTGAATTCAACCATATCGCGACATCGTCGTTGTTATTATTTTTTGACAAGTAAAATAAAATTTCTTTTCTGTCAATTATGAAAAATTTCGCGTCAATTGTTGCTTCTTTTATTTTCATCTCAAACCTTTTTGAAATGTCTTTAATTAATTCTTTGTCGCCCGACAAAACCACTTTGACTTTGATGTTTGATTTTTTTAAATTCTCAAATGTCTTTTGAAACAAGCTTGACTTTGAACTAAACTCTTCTGCGTTTGTGCAAATTATAACTTCTTTTTCTGCATTCGCGATTATTTCTCTAAGATAATTTGAAATGTTTGACTTGCCTTTTAGCGACGCGGTTATGTCTTCTCTTCGTATTGGCGCGATGCCTTCGTTGTAAAGATTTTCAAGTTGAGAATATTCTTCTGTTTCTCTGACTTTTGAAAGACCTTGAATTCTTTCTTCTGCTTCAAGCTTGACATTATTTTTTAGTTTTTCTAAAATTGCTTTTGGTTTTACCCCTAAATATTTTACAGGTTTTCCAAGACGAACAATTGCAAAGCCCCTTTTTTCCAAGGACTCCAAAACATCATAAGCTCTTGAACGCGGAACTCCAGAAATTTCAGCAACTTCACCAGCAGACGCAACTCCTTTTCCAAGCAAGGCCAACCAGACCTTTGTCTCGTAAACATTTAAATCAAAAAAGTCCCTGATTTTTGAAACTAATTCTTGTTTAACTATCATTTTTGTTCTCCTTCTTTTAAATATCCATTATCATAATCTGAACATTTTTGCGCAGTTTTTTCGCCATCTTCTAATCTAACCCTAATCCCTCTTTTAGAACAAGTATATTCTTCTGATTTTTCAGCATATCCAGATGGATTATTTGAACAATTCACACAATCTCTTGTTAAAAATACTTTTTTTAATGCACTATATATTTCTTCATCTGAAAAATCTCTTTCAATAGGATTAATTGGTTTTTTTAATTTTGTCATTTTATTTTCCCCCTCGCTGTTCTGCTTCTAATTGGGCGAATTTTGGTTGATATTCTTCATTTATTCTCTTTGCAAGTTCTGTGATTTCTCGCATTGCTTGTGTCTCATCATCGGAAGTCATTACATTATTTAATATCCCAGCAAATCTTTTTGTTCTATCTGGATTTCCACTAACTCTTGCGAATTCATATATTTTATCATAAACCTCTCTAATTTGTGTTGTTATTTTTTTGTTCATTTTCTTCCTCCATTTAATTTGAATTCTGAAAATTCTCTTAAATCATTTTCAGGACGATTATAAAAATCTTGAGGAACTTTAATTCCTTTTGTTTGGTAAAACTCTGCTGGAAGAATCATGCAAGGTTCTTTCTTTGTAAGAAAAGCAAAACATTCGTCCATAATCTCTATTGATTCTCTTGCTCCGCATGCTATTGCTTCTTGTCTGTTTAAAACATATCCTGCAACTCCTCTTAATTCTGCAAATTCTGAAAAATCAGTGGGAGTTAATTTAAGATAAATTGCAACAGAATGACCCATCCAATTAAGATATTCAGGTAATTTTCTTGCTCTTTCTTTTCTTGCTTGAGCAATAATTCTATTTGTAACTGCTTGTGGAAAATATTCTTGAGTTAAATTTGTTTCTGCCATTATTTTCTTCCCCCATTTACTTTTCTTTGTTTGTCTGGAATTTTCATTTCTGCTTGTTCTAAATATGAAGTTGGATAATTTCTTAATGCTTGAACATAATTTTGTTTTCTTTTTCCTGAACCAGAAAGATAAAATGCTTTTGCAAATGCTTCTTCTTCATAAGACCACTGAGCGTCGCCGTTAAAATCAAAAGCAGTTCCAACTGTTTCAACTAATCTTTTTCTTTCAACTGCAAGTTCTCTTTGCTGTCTTGCTTCATCAATCTGAAATTGAAAAACAGGACTTTCATTTAATGACTCTTGTGTGGCATACATCCACGCAATATTTTTTGGGATAAGATATCCAGCCGTAATAATTGAAAAACCCAAACATGCTACTCTAAAACAGGGACCTACATTTTTCATAACGTATTTTAAATCTTTTTTCATTTATTGTCTTCCTCCATAATTTTGGTTTTCTAAAATTCTTAAATCTCTTTTTGCTATTGCTTGAATTAATTCTTCTTGAGTTGGAGAGGGAAGACCTTCATACATTTTTGAATTTAAACAATAATCTCTATAAATGTTCGTGGAGATTAAAACTGCTAACGCTATTTCTCCAACTATAAATCTCTTCCAATTTCTTGTAACTGCTTTTCCTTTTTCGTTTGTCATTTTACTACTGCAAACTCAGACAAAACTGGTTTATAAACTTTTCGTTATGTTGTAATTAAATAGTGAGAACAATGAAAGAAACCTAAGGTTTCTTCTCACACATCATCCTCTTTCTGTTCCGGTGTGCGATATCTCTAAGTGCCTCTGGTGGATATCGCGTGAAACTCGTTTGTTCTCGTTAAATTTCGCGGGGTTTAATATTTTTCTCGTCGTAGTTTTGAAAATAAGAAATAAATAAAATTGAAAGACAATCTATATTTTCTTATTGAATTCCTCTTTTTCTTTGCGGTTAAGCGGTGTTTCTAAATGCCTCCTGTGACACCGCGATAAATAAATTATTCAACTTTCTTGCAAAGATTATTCTTGAAAATAAAATCAGACATTTAAAAAAATTGTAATTAAGTAGTGAGAACAATAACAAGGTTTAAAAATATAGAAAAAATTTAGTTTTATGGGAAAAATTGGATTTAATACAAAACACAGACCAAAACCAAGAATTTCTAAAGGAGATTTTGTAAATGTATTTTTGTGTCAACCCCCAATAACTTTAAGCGGGGTTTATCAAGGCAGAGAAGACGGAGAAGTTATTTTATCAAGGGTTTTTGGAGTTCAATTCAATGAAGACGGAACAAGAGAAATTCGTGCTTCAAATTATCCTCAAAAAATTCCACTTGGAAATGTTTCATCGTCTATAAAAACTACAAGAGCAGATTATCGCGGAAGATTAAAAAGACACCAACAAGATTTGGTTTTAGAAGAAATGCAAAGAGAAGTTCATGGAAGGGAATTGCATGAAAAATTATCTAGATTAAGAAATCAGGAATATCTGGAATTTTCTTAAAAATTTTTAAGTGAAATAAGTGCAAGTTAAATATCCTTTATTTTTTGCAATGCAAATTAAATAAATAATAATCCAAGTAAAATTCCCAAAAATATTCCCGCAGTTATGTAAGGCATTGCAGGATAAAATTTCTTTTTTTCAGCAAAGAAAAATAAATAACCCAACCCGAGAGTTGCTCCTAAAATTACAATCAGCGACGGAATAAATCCGAAAGTTCTTAAAATAATTCCAGAAGAAATTATTGGAAATACAACATCTCCTCCGCCTAAAATCGCTAAACTGACCTTTAATTTTTGCTCTTTAATTTTTGAATTAATTTTATTTTCTTCTTGATATTTTTCTTTTAAGAATTTTATTTTATCTTTTGTTTTTTTATCTGCATAAGGAATAAAAAATCCTGCAAAAATATTTAATTGGTTTATTTGATATTTTGCCATTTTTTGCATAATTCCAGAATGCCAGACCGCCCAAATATCATAAATTGAAATTAAAATTAGCAATAAAATTAATGTCCAGAGATTTAACAATGGAATAAAAACTGCTGCAATTCCAGGATAAATTAAAAGTTCTGTAATGTTGTGAACAAAAATTTCTCTTTTGAAAATTTTAAAATATGCAAGAATTATTGCGACAAAAAAAATTAGCCAAGAAAAGAATTTTGTTTGAGGAAAAAAAGAATTTATAGAAATCCCAAGTGCGATTATTGTAACAACAAAAAACCAGAATTTAATTATCTTGCCGAGTTTGAATTTTGAAATTAAAAACACAATTAAAATTGCAAATGCAAAAGAGACAATCAGCGACGGAAAAAAATAATAAAAATCTTTTTCTTGTTCAAAGTTTTGCGATTGCAATCCATAAGGAAGTTTAGGAGCAGAAACATTTTGTTTTTCTCCGTTGATAATTTTTACAGGAGAATAAAAATCTGCAACATAAAGTCCAATCAATTGCGTAACTATAAACATCGCTAAAAGAATCGCAGTTATTTTTAAATTATGTTTCATTCTATGAGAACCAAGTTTTTCCTTAGGAACCTCTCCTTTTTCTTTGCGGTTAAGCGATATTTTTTTACTTGAGCCCCGGCTCTAATTTTTGAGGTGACTTCGCGAAAACTCTCGATGCCTCCGTCCATATCGCATGAATTGTTTTTCATTGTCTTAATCACCAAAATAAAAAAGACAAAAGAGTTTTTAAATTATACATCTAATTGTTTAAGACAAAATTTTGTCTCGCAAAAAATTTATAAAGAAAAGACCCCTAATTATTTTATGAAAAAATTATTTAAAACATTGGCAAGTTTAATTTTTTTGGAACTTTTTTCTGGATGTAATAGTATTGTAGATAAATCTGGCCCTCCGTATAGAATAACAAATTTTCAACACGAGTTAAAAGGCCCAGTTGTTTCAATAGAAGATTTAAACGCTTATCTAAGAACAAGAAATGGAATAAACTTACAAGTTTGGAGGGCGACTGATCAAAATGGTAATCAGTATCTGAGCGCTTCAGGAAAAACATATGGGTTGCATTTTGTAACTTATGTGACAGATAAATCTTTTTTAGACAAAAATTTTAATTTAACTTTCCCAAAAGAATATTTTGTTGAGAGAGTACAATGATTTTTTACTAAATATAATTTAGCTTCAAAAAAATTTCTATGACTTCATAAAGAATTTTAATCTCTAAAATTTTTAATTTAATTTAGTCGCGGATTTTCTCGTCGGTGTTTACTTTTTTCAAAATAAAATTATTGTTCATCTTTATGGTATAAATTCAATAAGATAATTTTATTTTGATTATATGCATAAGATAATCTAAATGGTTTAATATAAACTTCTCTTGTTCCTTTCCTTGTATATCTCATTGGTTTTCCGATTTCAGGATTTTCAATTATTTTTTTTATTTGTTTTTTAATATGTTCTTTTAAAGAATTATCTTTTATTTTGCTTATTATTTTTAAAAAATTAGGTTCATAAATTATTTCTAACATTTTTCAAGTTCTAAAAGAAATTCATTCATAGACAAATTTTTGAAATTTCCTTTTTCATATTTTCCCCAAGCTTCTTCGGTTTTTTTAGCAAATTCCAAATCATTTTCTAAATTTTTATCAAAATCTTTTGTCTTTTTGAGAATTAATTTATCTCCTGCACGAATGACAATCAGTTTTTCACCTTCGTTTAATCCCTGTCGCATGTCTAATGGAATAACAACTTGTCCTTTAGAACTTATTTTTGTAATTCCAATATTTTCCATAAGTAAGATTAATCTTACAAGTATATAAATATTTCTATGAGAGAAAATCCTGGGTTTCCTTTATTATCTTAATCTCAATGTCTCTAATCCTCGTGGAACATTTGTTTCAATCCTTGTTGTTTTATATAACGCAGATGCCAAGTCCAATGATTTTGAAACTTCGCCGTGATTAATAATTATTCTTCTTGGTCTTGGTCTGAGATTATTAAAGAACGCCATAATTTCATTTCTTCCTGCGTGTGCAGTTAAACCCGTAATGGTGTCAACTTCTAAATTAATTTGAATTTTTTCTTCTTTTCCGTCGACAAACATTGTAGTTTCTTTAAGTCCGTCTTGAACACCTCTTCCTAAAGAACCGACTCCTTGATAACAAACAAAGATGATTGAATTTTTTTCATTGATTGCAAACTCTCTGAAATATTCTACTGACGCCCCGCCTACAAGCATACCTGAAGTCGCGAGAACAATGCAAGGTCCGCCTTCAATAACTGATTTTCTTTCTTGAGATGAACCAACTCTTGAAAAAATTTCTGACAAAAACGGATTGTTATCTGCGAAAATTTGCGAGCGAACTTTCGCGCTTAAAAAATCCGGATATGCCGTATGAATTGCGTTGATGTCCCAAATCATTCCGTCAATATAAATTGGAACTTTTTGCAGTTTCCCAAATCTCATTGCTTCTTCTAAAATTAACATTGTTTCTTGCGCGCGTCCCAAACCTAATTCCGGAATTAAAACTTTCCCGCCCCTCTCAATTGTCTTGTTGACTTTTCGAATTAATTCTTCTTCTGATTGTTCTCTCGGCGGAAGCACGTCTGTTTTCGCGCCATAAGTTGATTCTGTAATTACTGATTCCACTCTTGGAAAAGACGCGACTGCTTGGTCAAGTAATTTTGATTTTCCATATTTGTAGTCGCCAGTATAAAGTAAATTATGAAGTCCATTTCCAATATTAATATGGGTCAATGCGCTTCCAAGAGCGTGTCCTGAATTGTAAAAAGTAATTCTTATATCTGGAGTCACGTCAGTAACTTCATTAAAATTTAAACAAATAGAATGCTTCACCATTTCGCTGACATCTTTTGACGAGAACAACGGGGCAGCTGCTTGCTTGTAAGCAACTCCAATAAAATCCAAAGCCAAGAGCGCAGAAATATCCCGAGTCGGATGAGTCATATAACACGGACCTTTGTAACCCATTTTATATAAATAAGGTAGCAAACCTGTGTGGTCAAGATGCGCGTGACTGATTATTACTGCGTCGAGCTTGCTTATGTCAAATTCTGGAATATTAAAAACTGGAAATTTTTCTTTGTCACTTGCAGCAACATTAATTCCGCAATCTAAAAGTATTTTTGAAACAGGGGTCTGCAACAACATGCAACTTCTTCCAACTTCTCTTGCACTTCCTAAAAAAGTTACCCTTACCCACTCGTCAACTTTTTCTGGATTCCATTCATTGTAAACTTTTTTTCCAATATTATTTAAGAATTTACGACGATAAGTGTTGTTTGCATAAAGTGCTTCGCGGACATTGTCAGTGATTTTGCTTGTGATTGCAGCAGACCTCTGAACCTGCGGAGACCATAAAGTTTTTTGCCTGACTTCTTCTAAAATAGAACCATTTTTTCCAATTACCATTCCTGGTTTTTTCGCCTCTATAACTGCGATGCTTCTGTGAAAATCAAAAATTATTTTTGTTATTTCTGCTTCTTGCGGAATTATCTCGCGAATTTTCGCCTCTGCTTTTTCTTGCTCCATTAAAATTTTTTGGTCTGCTCTTAACTCAACCCTTTTTTTAATTTCATTTACAATTTCCCGAATTTTTCCGTTGTCGTCTTTGAAAAAATTTTCATTATCGGTGTAAAGAACAATGTTCGCGCCTTCAAAACTTGCTTCATTTACTTTTCCAGGCAATTTTTCTTCAATGCTTTTTAGAATGTCCATTATATTCTCCTTACCCCTACTAAATTAAATTCAATTAAATTGGCTTGAAGTGGGCTTAATCCTCTAATCGGTTTTACTGCAAATCTCCTCGTTCCGTTCTCATTCTTTGGTTTTTCCAAATACCCTTTTGGAAGATCTTCAAAACAAATAGATTCCCGAATATATCTAGCTAAATCATTAACCGAAGTGTATAAAACTTTTAAAACTGGGTCAAAATTAAATCTCGGGATATTTCGAGATTGTTCCATTGGTTCTTCATGAATTTCATATAACATTTTGAATGTATCTTTTTTATTTTATTGATCTTTATATTCAGGAGAAATTTCTTGCTCCACTGCTTTTTTTATCCCCTCTTTTGTTATTGTGAAAACATCAATGCCAAAACCAGAACCAGTGTCTCTTTGAGTCGAGGATTTTATGCATTCTTTCGCGAGTTCAATTCCTTCTTTTACAGAAATTCCTTTTTTGTATTGTCTTTCTAAAAATCCCAAAACATACGGCATACCTGAACCAAAGTTCGCGTCATAATCTTCCACTTCAATTATACTTCCGGCTGGTTCAATTGTGTAAAGTTCTGCTTTTCCGTCGGTGTTAAAACCTCCGAGCAAAAATCCGGCTTGTTGCGGAATCATTGAAGGATTTCTTATTCCAGAATAATTTATATTCGCTAACAAACTCGCAGCTTGTTTTATGCTTGGTCGAGTTCTTGATTTTAATTCTTTTAATTTTAATTCTGCTGCTAAAAATTTCGGGACACGTTGTATATCTCCGGCAATTCCGCAACCAGAAATAACAAGATAATCATTTACAGGAAAAACTTTTTTTTCATTTTTAGACATAATAATATTTCCTGCAGTAACTTGCCTGTCCGCAGCCATCACGACTCCGTCTTTGCAAACAATTCCCAGAATAGTTGTTCCTGTTTTCAAAATATTTTTTTTTAAATCTTCATCCATTTTAAAATCTCAAATTGTTAGAATGTATAATTATTTTAGATTAATGAGTTTTATAAACTTTTCGGAAAAATTTTTGAATTGCGGAAACCTTAAAAATTCATTTTTGTTAGATCAATTATGAAATTTAGTTGGAAAAAATTTTCAGGAGTTTTTTTATTTTGGATTGGAGTTTTGATTTTTCTAAATTCATTTACTGGAATCACTGGTTACGCTGTTTATGAAAATATTTCTAAAGTGGAAAATTTTTCTCTTGGAGTTTTATTTATTTTTGCTGGAATTTTTGTTTTTCTCGTCGGTGAAAGAGAAGGAAGAGAAAGTCAACTTGTTGGAAGAATAAAAATTGTTGAAACAAATCATTTTCAAAGAGCTGCGAAAAAACATCTTGAGCAAGCAAGAAAGGCAGCAGAAAAAATTGGAACAGGAAAAGGAAAAGAAGAAAAATTAAAGGGCAGAGAAGGATATTCTATACGTGCTCCGAGTGGAGACAGAGTTATTTTTGTGTATGATAAAACTCGCGCAACAGCAACACTTACAGATTATGTCATAGACGATAATTATAGAAATTAATCTTCAACAACTATTTCTTGTTCTACCACTTCAACTTGGATTTTACATCTTGAGCAATGAATTGTAGAAATATTTTCTTGATACGCTTCTCTGTATAATTCTCTTTGTTTAAGAAACAAATTTATTTTTCTTTGATATTCATCGGATCTTCTTCCTAATTTTCTTCCTGCTCTTAAAGAATCTGCAACAAATTTTCTATCTTCAGAAATTAATTCTTCTGAGGCTTCATCTTGAAAAAATCCACACTTCCCTCTAAGTTTCTCTAATTCTCTTCTGAGTTCATTTAATTTTGCTAATTCAGGACAATCGCAATATTGACTTTGTTTTTCTAAATCTTGTAAAGTTGTCATAAAATTCTGAAGAGAGTTGAGTTTTAAACTTTTCTATAAGAAGAAATTTGGTGCATTCGCGTGTTTATTGAAAATTTTTCTTATCAGAGAATGGCAAAAATTTTAAGAAAAAAGTTAATGTCTGAAATTCTGAATTAAAGTCAGTCGCGATTTGCAAAAGTGTTGAATAAATTTTTTGCAGGAAAGTTGAATTGTAAATCTTTTGCGATATCCACCAGAGGCATCGAGAGTTTTCGCGAAGTCACCTCAAAAATTAGAGCCGGGGCTCAAGTAAAAAAATATCGCTTAACCGCAAAGAAAAGGGATGATGTGTGCGAGAAGTTTTGCGAAGTTGCCTCAAAATAAAATTTTTGAGAAAACCGCAGGTT
>Ga0208375_1003800_pt1 | contig 12465 bp, 11 predicted proteins | sample RifOxyD1_FD_184038 | JGI IMG/M metagenome (GOLD analysis project Ga0208375, IMG submission 184038) | Soil microbial communities from Rifle, Colorado - Rifle Oxygen_injection D1 (SPAdes) | ecosystem: Environmental > Terrestrial > Deep subsurface > Rock core/Sediment | place: Rifle, Colorado... | reverse complement strand
GCGCGACGGCCGGCGCGACGCGCACTACGCCCAGCGCCGTGAGCAGCAGTTTCTGGTGGCGGTGCAGTGCGCCGAGCCGGCGGCGACCTGCTTTTGCGCTTCCACCGGCGATGGTCCGACCCCGACCGCAGGCTACGATCTGGCGCTGGCGGAACTGGCCGAAGGATTCGTCGTGCAGGCTGGCACAGCCAAAGGGGCAGACGTTTTGAGCGCGCTGCAGCTTGCGCCTGCCACGTCGCAACAAATCGAGGCCGCCATTCAACAGGGGCAGGCTGCTGCTGCCAGTCAGACACGCGCGCTCCCGGGACACCATTTGCGCGATGCCTTGATGAGCCAGCTGGAGCATCCACGCTGGGATGACGTGGCGGCGCGCTGCCTCGCCTGCGGCAACTGCACCGCGGTGTGCCCCACCTGTTTCTGCCATGCCGAAGCCGATGTGCCTGCGCTCGACGGCCAGAGCAGCCGGCATGAGCGGGTGTGGGATTCCTGCTTCGGCGAGGCGCACGGCCACCTGCACGGCTCCAATGTGCGGCCCGACATCCGCAGCCGCTACCGCCAGTGGCTGACCCACAAGCTGGCCACCTGGCACGACCAGTTCGGCCGCAGCGGCTGTGTCGGCTGTGGCCGCTGCATCGCCTGGTGCCCGGTGGGCATCGACCTGACCGAAGAGGTCGCCGCCCTGACCGCCGGGAGTCAGCCATGAATGTGCCGAATGCCATTGACGCTGGACCGCCGCACGCCGCAACCGTGGTGGCGCGCACGCAGGAGTCCCCCACCATCTTCACCCTGCAGTTGCGCCTCGACGATGCGGCGGCGCAGGCGGCTTACCGGTTCGCGCCCGGTCAGTTCAACATGCTGTATCTCTACGGCGTGGGCGAGGTGCCGATTTCCATCATGTCCGATCCGGTCGAGCGCGATGGCATTGGTCATACCATCCGCGCCCTCGGGCGGGTCACGCAGGGACTCGCGGCGCTCCAGCCGGGCGACAAGCTGGGACTGCGCGGGCCGTTCGGACGCGGCTGGCCGCTGCAGGAAATGGGCGGGCGCGACGTTGTGCTGGTGACCGGCGGACTCGGCTGCGCGCCCGTGGTGTCGGTGATTCATTACGTGCTGCGACGGCGCGATCGCTTCGGCAAGCTGGTCATTGTGCAGGGGGTGAAGCACGCCGAGGACCTGATCTGGCGTGAGCAATACGACCGCTGGGCGAAGCTGCCGGATACCCAGGTGCTGGTGGCGGCGAGCGAAGGCGCGGCGTTCTGGCCCTGGCATGTTGGCCGGGTGACGGAGCTGTTTGGTCTCGCCAACTTCGACCCGGACTGCGCCGTGGCGATGATGTGCGGGCCGGAAGGCATGATGCACGCGGCGGCCGACAGCCTGCTGGCGCGCGGCCTGCCCGAGTCGAGCCTCTACCTCAGCATGGAGCGCAACATGCAGTGTGCGGTGGGGCGCTGCGGCCATTGTCAGCTCGGCGGCAGCTTCGTTTGCCGCGATGGTCCGGTGTTCAACTGGGGCGAGGTCAAGACCTTGCTGGCGCACAAGGGGTTCTGATGAATACGTCCACAGCCCATCCCATCAAGCCGCGTGTGGCGGTGCACAAGTTCAGCTCCTGCGACGGTTGCCAGCTGGCTATCCTCAACCTCGGTGAAGACCTGCTGAAGCTGGCCGAACGCGTCGAGCTGGTTCATTTTGCCGAGGCCGGGCCGCTCGATCCGGACACCGACGTCGACGTCGCCTTTGTCGAAGGCAGCGTGTCGACACCGGAAGACATCGAGCGCATCCAGCACATTCGCGCCCACAGCAAACTGCTGATCGCGATCGGTGCCTGCGCCACCGCCGGCGGCATCCAGGGTCTGCGCAACGGCGTGTTCGACGCCCAATGGGTGACGCAGATTTACAGCCATCCCGAAGCGATTGCCAGCCTGGAGCGCTCGACCCCGATTGCCGGCCATGTGAAAGTGGACTTCGAACTGTGGGGCTGTCCGGTCAGCGGCCCGCAGATGCTGGCGGTGGTGAATTCCCTGCTGCTCGGCGTGGCGCCGCATGACAACGCCGACAAGGTGTGTACCGAATGCAAGCGGCAGGGCTATCCCTGCATCATGGTCACGCGCGGGATTGCCTGCATGGGGCCGGTGACGCGGGCCGGCTGCGGCGCGTTGTGTCCCAGCCTCGGCCGCGACTGTTACGGCTGCTATGGCCCGGCGGAAAACGCCAACACCGATGCGCTGGCGGCGCAGTTCGCTCGCCAGGGGCTGACGCCGCAAGCCATCGTGCAGCGCTTCCAGTCGATCAACAGTCAAGCGCCGGTTTTTCTCGCGGCAGCCGACAAGATCCGGATGAATGGCCATGACTGAACAGAAAAAAACGGTTTCGATCCACGTTCCGGTGCTCGCACGGGTAGAAGGTGAGGGCGCGCTCGACCTGCGCATCGACGACGGTGCCATCACCGAACTGCGCCTGCGCATCTTCGAGCCGCCGCGCTTCTTCGAGAAGTTTCTGGAAGGACGGCACTACACCGAAATCCCCGACATGGTGGCGCGCATCTGCGGCATCTGCCCGGTGGCGTATCAGGTCACTGCCGCGCAGGCGCTGGAGAAACTGTTCGGCGTCGAACTCGACCCGTGGGCGCACGCCATGCGCCGGGTGTTCTACTGCGGCGAATGGATCCAGAGCCACAGCCTGCACATCCACCTGCTGGCCGCGCCGGACTTTTTCGGCTGTAACAACGCCATCGAACTGGCGCGCATTGCGCCGGATGAAGTGCGCCGCGGCCTGCGCATCCAGGCGCTTGGCAACGAGCTGATGGACCTGTTTGGCGCCCGCTCGGTGCACCCGGTGGGGGTGCGTATCGGGGGCTTCCACGCTGCGCCGTCACTGAGCCGGATTCAGGCGCTACGGGAAAAACTGCGCACTGCGCTGCCTGAGGCCGAAGCCCTGATTCGCTGGGCGGCCAGCATCCCGGTGCCGCAGGACGATCAGGCTTTTATCTCCGTCGCCCTGCAGCATCCGGCCGATTACGCCATCGAGCGCGGCGATATTGCGGCCAGCGACGGCCTGCACATCGCGGCGGAAGCGTTTGACGATCATTTCGCCGAAGTCCACGAACCGCATTCCACCGCGCTGTTCAGCCGCTATCACGGGCAGCCCTATCTGGTCGGGCCGCTGGCGCGCCTGAATCTGAACCACGCGCGGCTGCCCGCGCGGGTCAACGCTTTGCTGGCCGAAAGCGGTCTGTTGCTGCCCAGCCGCAACCTGTTTCACAGCCTGGTGGCGCGCGCCATCGAAATCCTGCTGGCGCTGCACGAGGCGCTGCGTCTGCTCGACGCCTACCGCGTGCCCGACTCGCCCTGGGTACCGGTCACCCCGCGTGCGGGCATCACCACCGGCTGCACCGAAGCGCCGCGCGGCCTGTTGTGGCATCGCTATGAAATGGACGCTGCGGGGTGCGTGGTCAACGCGCGCATCGTGCCGCCAACCAGCCAGAACCAGGGTCGCATCGAGGAGGACTTGCGGCTGTCGCTGCTCAATTTCGGGCTCGACCATCCGGACGACGCGCTGCGATTGCACTGCGAAAAAGTCATCCGCAACTACGACCCCTGCATCTCCTGCGCCACCCATTTTCTGCGCATGAACGTCGAGCGGTCGTGAGCCGGGTGCGCATCCTCGGCATCGGTTCGCCGTCGGGCGACGACCAGGCCGGCTGGCTGGTCGTCGATGCCCTGGCAGCCCATGGCGTGCATGCCAGAGACGATGTCGTCATCGACAAACTGGATCGTCCCGGTGTGCAGCTGATTTCCCTGCTGGAAAATGCAGACTGGGTCATCCTGGTCGATGCCATGCAGAGTGATGACCCGCCCGGCCATGTCCAACGTTTTGATCGCAAGGATTGGCCGGCCTACATCGAGGGGCTTTCGAGCCATGGACTCGGCGTGCTGGACGCACTGCTGCTGGCGCGTGAACTGGGCAAGCTGCCGGCGCGGCTCGATTTGTACGGCATCGCAATTGGTGCGGCGACTCCCGGCGAGCCCGCGCAAAGTGCCGTGATGGCTGCGGCAACCCAGCTCGCCCGGCGCATTGTCGGCGATTTGACCCCGCCTGTTCGACAAGCATAATCAGAAGCACGTGCGGTACCCACGGAAAACCAGTTATTTTCATAGGGATATTTGCTGTGATCCGCACGTTAATACAATGGCCTGAGCGGGTGTCTGTCCCTATACTGCTCGCCAGAATGAATCATCTTTCAACTTTTGAGACGCGCACTGCGTCCCCAATTCAGGGTCAACCCATCCCGTGATGTGCCGTACTTTTCTTCAGGCAGGGCTGTTCTGGCTGTTGTCGTGCGCTATCGCGTGGGCCGCGCCTGACCGCATTCCTGTCCGGGTCGGGGTGTTCGACAACCCGCCTATCGTCAGCACACCGCCCGGCGCCGCCCCCGAAGGGATCGCCATTGACGTGATCCGCTGGGTGGCGGAGCAGGAAAACTGGCAGGTCACCTATGTTCCCGACTCCTTTGGCAATCTCGTTGCACGCCTGGACAAGGGCGAGATCGATTTGATGGTCGGCATCGCTTACAGCGATAAACGTGCCCAGCGCTTCCAGTTCAGCCAGCAAAATCTGATCGGCAATTGGGGCATGGTGTTCCGGCATCCGCAGGTGCGCATCGATTCGCTGCCCGACCTCAAGGGCAAGCGGGTCGCCCTGATGCGCGGCAGCACTCATGGCCAGGCGCTGGTCGAACTGTCGATGCAATTCCATGCGCCTTTCACCCCGCTCTACGTTGACACCTATCCTCAGGTGCTGGATGCGATCGTAGAGGGTCGAGCCGATGCGGGCGCGGTCAACCGGGTGTTTGCCGCGTTGCACGCGCATCAGCCCAATCTGGCTATTACCAGCATCGTGTTCAACCCGATCTTTGTTCATTACGCGGCACCCAAGCATGCCAGCCCGGTCCTGCTGCAGGCGCTTGACCGGCATCTGGCCGCACTCAAGGCCGATACCGGGTCGGCCTACTACGATTCTCTGCGTACCTGGCTCGAAGCGGCGCCTGCCGGGCGCTACCCAACCTGGCTGCCGTGGGCTGCGGCCTCAGCCGGCGGTCTGCTGGTTCTGGCGCTGGCTGTTGCCGGCTTGTTGCGGCATCAGGTGCGGCGCCAGACCGGGGAACTGCAGCGGCGTGCCGATCAGTTGCAATCCGTAATCGAACAACGCGAGACGGCCCAGGCGCACCTGAATCAGCTGGCTTATTTTGACGCGCTGACACAGTTGCCGAATCGTGAGGGCTTCAACGCCGCACTGAACCAGACGCTGGAAGCAATGCAAGGCACCGACGAACGCCTGGCGCTGTTGTTCGTCGATATCGACCGCTTGAAAAACATCAATGATGGCCTGGGCCATGGCGCCGGTGACCTGCTGTTGCAGCAGATCGCCATTCGCCTGCAATCGGTCTTGCGCGCTCACGATCATCTGAGCCGTTTTGGCGGGGATGAGTTTGTGGTCATCGTGTCCGAGATCGGCGATTCATCGGATGCCGCACTGGTTGCAACCCGTCTTTTGCATAGTCTGGAAATGCCGATCTCGGTGGGCTCCACTGCGATCTACAGCAGCGCCAGTATCGGCATCGCGCTCTATCCCGACGACGCGCGTTCGGTGGAAGCGTTGCTCAAGCATGCCGACACCGCCATGTATCAGGCCAAGGAGCAGGGGCGCAATCGCTTCCTGTTCTATCAGGCGCAACAGACCGCGCGGGTAGTCGAGCGGCTGACGCTCGACACCCGGCTGCGCCAGGCGCTGGAGCGTGACGAACTGCTCTTGCATTACCAGCCGGTTGTGGCATTTACCAGCCAGCGCATCGTTGGGTTCGAAGCGCTGCTGCGCTGGAACGATCCCGAGCGGGGGCTGGTGATGCCGGGCGCGTTCATCCCGTCCGCCGAAGACAGCGGGCTGATCGTGCAGCTGGGCGAGTGGGTACTCGAGGCCGCTTGCACCCAGTTGCGCGACTGGCAAAAGCAGGGCAAGGCAGACGGGATGACGCTGGCGGTGAACGTGTCGACCCGCCAGTTCGAAGGGCGGCGCCTGGTGAAATCGGTCGAGCAGGTGCTTGGCCGCACCGGTCTGGCAGCGCAATGTCTCGAGCTTGAAATTACCGAGAACGTGATGCTGATCATGAACGACGAGGTGCGCAGCAGCCTCGACAGCCTGCGTGCCATGGGGGTGCGGCTGTCGCTCGACGACTTCGGCACCGGCTACTCCAGCTTGAGTTACCTCAAGCAGCTGCCGTTCCACAGGCTCAAGATCGACCAGTCGTTTGTCAGCAAGCTCCCCGGGCAGAAGGGCGACACCCAGATCGTCACGACGATTCTGGCGTTGGCAAAAGGGTTTGAACTGGAGGTCATTGCAGAAGGCATCGAAACCCGGGCGCAATACGACTTTCTGCGCGAGCATGGCTGCCAGTTCGGCCAGGGCTATTTGATGAGCCGGCCGCAAGCAGCAGATCAGCTGTCGGCCATGCTGGAGACGGGGTTCATCGCCCGCGCCGGCTAGACGGATTGCCTCTGCCGGCAGCGCTGACCGTGGATCAGGGTTTGTCTGGCAAGTCTTCGCGCCGCAGCATGAACACGAACTGGTCGCCGCTTTCGGTTTCGAGCCAGGTAAAGGGCAGGGCGGGGTAGGCGGCTTCGAGGACGTCACGGTTGTGGCCGATTTCAACCACCAGCAGGCCATGGGGATTCAGGTGGGATTTTGCCTGTGCCAGAATCTGCCGGGTGGCGTCGAGGCCGTCTGCGCCGGAACCCAGCGCCAGCGCAGGCTCGGCCTGATACTCCGGCGGCAGCGCGGCAACCGATTCGGCGTTGACGTAGGGCGGGTTGCTGAGGATGAGGTCGTAGGTGCGGCCTTGCAACGCCGTGAACAAATCCGATTCGATCAGTTCGACACGATCCTGCAGGCCGTAATCGGCGACGTTGCGCGCGGCGACGTCGAGCGCATCGCGGGATAAGTCCACCGCATCGACGGTGGCGTCTGGGAAAGCCAGCGCGGCGAGGATGCCGAGGCAGCCGGAGCCGGTGCACAGGTCGAGCGTGCGGGTCACGTTTTCGGGAACGTCGACCCAGGGCGAAAGCTGCTCGGGCAACAGTTCGGCGATAAACGAGCGCGGCACGATCACGCGCTCATCCACGTAAAACCGGTGTTCGGCCAGCCAGGCTTCGTGAGTGAGGTAGGCGGCCGGCAGGCGTTCGCGCACGCGGCGCTCGATCACGCTTTTGACTTCTTCGGCTTCATTGTGGGTCAGGCTCGCATCGAGAAACGGATCGAGCCTGTCGAGCGGCAGGTGCAGGGTGTGCAGGATCAGGTAGGCCGCTTCGTCGAAGGCGTTGTCCGAGCCGTGGCCGAAACACAGCTTGGATTCGTTAAAGCGCGACACCGCAAAGCGCAGCCAGTCGCGCAGGGTGATCAGGGATTCCGTGTCGTCGAAGCCAATCATGTCAGCAGTTTTTCCAGGGTTTTTTGATAGATCGCCGCCAGCGGTTCGATGTTTTCCACCGCGACGTGCTCGTTGATTTTATGGATGCTCATGTTAAGCGGGCCGAATTCGACCACTTGCGGACAGATGTCGGCAATGAAACGGCCGTCCGAGGTGCCACCGGTGGTGGACAACTCGGGCGTGACGCCGGTGACTTCGTGGATGGCGTCACTCAAATGCTCGCACAGCGCGCCGCGCGGCGTCAGGAACGGCCGCCCCGAGAGGTGCCAGTCGATTTCGAAGTCGAGGCCGTGGCTGTTGAGAATTTCCTGCAGCGCGTCCATCAGGCCTTCCGCCGTGCTGGCGGTTGAAAAACGGAAATTGAAGTCGATTACCAGCGTGCCCGGGATCACATTGTTTGCGCCGGTTCCACCGTGGATATTTGAGATCTGCCAGGTGGTGGCCGGGAAGTAGGCATTGCCTTCGTCCCACATGGTGTCGGCAAGCTCGGCGATCGCGGGCGCGGCGAGATGGATCGGGTTTTTGGCCAGATGCGGATAAGCAATGTGGCCTTGCACGCCCTTGATCGTGAGCTTGCCGGACAGGGAGCCGCGCCGTCCGTTCTTGATGGTGTCGCCGAATTCGGCCGCACTGGTGGGTTCGCCAATAATGCAAAAATCGAGAAATTCGCCACGCGACTTGAGGGTTTCAACCACCCTGACCGTGCCATCGGTGGCGGGGCCTTCCTCATCCGACGTGAGCAGAAAGGCAAGCGAACCCGGGTGATCGGGATGGGCGGCGACGAAGCGCTCGGTGGCGATGACAAAAGCGGCAACCGAGGTTTTCATGTCGGCCGCTCCCCGCGCGTAGAGCTGGCCGTCGCGGAGGGTGGGCTCGAACGGGTCGGAATGCCAGCGTTCCAGCGGGCCGGTCGGCACCACATCGGTATGGCCGGCAAAACATACCAGCGGCGCAGCATGTCCGCGGCGCGCCCACAGGTTGTCCACGCCGTTATGGTGATGGCGTTCGATGTGGAATCCGAGCGCTTGCAGCCGTGCGGCAATCAGATCATGGCAGCCTGCATCGTCCGGCGTCAGCGATTTGCGACGCAGCAGTTCAATCGCTAACTCAAGGGTTTCATTCGCCATGCATGATGCCCTCGATCAGCTTGACGATATCGGCTTCCAGTTTTTTGGCCTGCGCTTCGCCGGGGCTGCCCGCAGCGACCACCGAAGGCCGTACGAAATACACGGTCGAAACCCCCGTCTTGTGGGTGAGGGTGATATGCAGCGGGCACAGCGCAAGCAGCGCCGGGTCGGCATTGGCAATTTCATTGGTGGCGCGCGGTTTGCAGAACACCAAGCTGCGCATGGTGCTCAACTGGTTGCGGTTGTAGTCCGCACCGAGCGCGTCCGCCATGCCGGCCAGGGATTTGCCCATGTTGGGTTCAAAAATCACGAAAAAGCCGTTGCTCTCCAGTGCTTCGTAAAGCTGGGCATAGGTGGCATCGGCCGGCAGCCGCGCAGAACGTTCATAAATGGCAGGGCTGCCGGCCGCAGCGGGAAGGGTAAAACCCAGCAGGGCGAGCAGGGCAATTAACAGTCGCATGGGAAATTCTCCTTGGTATGTCTGGCACATGCGTTGCGCCGGGGGATGAAACGGGATTGAGCAAAAAATTGGCCGAAACAGCTTGCAGCAGGTTTCAGTCGAACAGGTCCTGATACTGCGCTTCGCTAAAACCGAGATGATACGTGCCTTCGATTTCGAGCAGCGGGCGCTTGATCACGCTCGATTGCGCCTGCATCAGCGCCAGTGCACTGGCCTCGTCGGAAACGGCCGCTTTTTCGGCGTCGGACAATTTGCGCCAGGTGGTGCCGCGCGTGTTGAGCAAGGCCTGCCAGCCGGTTTGCGCCGCGACGCGCGCAAGCCAGGCCGGGTCGACGCCCTGCTTCTTGAAATCGTGAAACGCCACGTCGAGCTGGTGATCGGCCAGCCAGGCACGGGCCTTTTTCACGGTGGTGCAGTTGGGGATGCCGTAGAGGGTCATACGCTGTAATTTTTGGATGGGAAAGCCAGGCGGCGGGATTGATCGCGCCAGGACGTAAAATCGAACAAGCAGTCGCCATTCTACTAGAGCCGTTTTGCCCGATATTTATGTCATCCAGTTTTGAATCCGCCCATTCCTCCCCGTCTTCGCCCGCCGCCACGCCGACAGACGAGCCAACGCTGCGTTCGATTGGCCGCCTGTTTCCCTATTTATGGGAGTTTCGCGGCCGCGTGCTGGTCGCGCTGGCGCTGCTGGTGGGCGCCAAGCTGGCATCGGTTTCGGTGCCACTGGTGCTCAAGGAAATCATCGACGCGCTGGATAAACCCGGCCCCGAACTGGTGCTGCCGCTGGCTTTTATTCTGGGCTACGGCGTGCTGCGTTTCGCCAGCACCACGTTTTCCGACCTGCGCGATGTGATTTTCGCCAAGGTTACCCAGCGCGCGATGCGCCGCATCAGCATGGCGGTGTTCCAGCATTTGCACGCGCTGTCGCTGCGCTTTCATCTCGAGCGCCAGACCGGCGGCATCACCCGCGACATCGAGCGCGGTTCCAAGGCGATGTCGAGCCTGGTCGGCTATCTGCTGTTCCGCATCACCCCGACGCTGCTGGAAATCCTGATGGTGGCGGGCATCCTGTTCGTCAAGCTCGACTGGGTGTTCGGCCTCATCACCCTGGTGACGCTGGCGGCCTACATCGGCTTCACCATCACCATCACCGAGTGGCGCACCCAGTTCGTGCGGCGCGCCAATGCGCTGGATTCCGAAGCGTATGGCCGTGCCATCGACAGCCTGCTGAACTACGAGACGGTCAAGTACTTCGGCAACGAGAAATACGAGGCCCGTCGCTACGACAACAGCCTGGTCGAGTGGGAGAACATGGCGCTCAAATCGCAGCGCTCGTTGGGCATGCTCAATATCGCGCAGGCGGGGGTGATCGCCATCGGTGTCACCCTGATGGTGCTGCTCGCCGCCGACGGCGTGGTCAAGGGCACGCTGACCCTGGGCGATCTGGTAATGGTCAACGCCTTTTTGCTGCAGATGTTCCAGCCGCTGAGTTTTCTCGGCGTGATGTACCGCCAAATCAAGGAATCGATCGCCGATGTCGAACGCATGTTTGCGCTGCTGCACCGGCCGCGCGAAGTGGAAGATGCGCCCGACGCGCGCGAGCTCGATGTGGTGGCGGGCGAAGTGAAGTTTGAACAGGTGAACTTTGCCTACAATGCCGACCGGCCGATTTTGCACGACGTCAGCTTCACCATCCCGGCCGGCAAAACCGTCGCCGCCGTCGGCTCCAGCGGCGCCGGCAAGTCCACCCTGGCGCGCTTGCTGTTCCGCTTCTACGACGTCGGCAGCGGCAGCATCCGTATCGACGGCCAGGACATCCGCCACGTCACCCAGGACAGCCTGCGCGCCGCCATCGGCGTGGTGCCGCAGGACACCGTACTGTTCAACGACAGCATCTACTACAACATTGCCTACGGCCGCCCCGAAGCCAGCCGCGATGAAGTCGTCGAAGCCGCGCGCGCCGCCCACATCCTGCATTTCATCGAAAGCCTGCCGCAGGGCTGGGACAGCATCGTCGGCGAGCGCGGTCTGAAACTATCCGGCGGCGAAAAACAGCGCGTCGCCATCGCCCGCACCCTGCTCAAAAACCCGGCGATCCTGATTCTGGACGAAGCCACCTCGGCGCTCGACACCAAAACCGAAAAAGCCATCCAGGGCGAACTGCTCGAAATCGCCAAAAGCCGCACCAGCCTGATCATCGCCCACCGCCTGTCCACCGTAGTCGAAGCAGACGAGATTCTGGTGATGGAAGGCGGCCGCATCGTCGAACGCGGTCGCCATCCCGAACTGCTGGCGCTGAATGGCATGTATGCCCACATGTGGGCGCTGCAGCAGCAGGCGGAGGAGGGCGACGATTCTGCCAAGCCTGACGGCAGCAAGCAGGGGCTATAAACAAAGACTTCTGGAGAGAGAAACACACAATGATGGCAAGCAAAGTAATGTGGGGTGCTGCACTTTTCGCACTGGGCGCAAGCGTTGCGCAGGCGGCACAGACGGATGGCGCCAAAATCGTGCGTGAAGGAAACGGCAAGGGCGCAGCGGCTTGCATCGCTTGCCATGGCCAGGACGGAGCCGGTCAGCCCGCTGCCGGGTTTCCTCGCCTGGCCGGGATGAACGCGGACCACCTGGCCAAGCAGTTGCACGACATGAAACAGGGCCTGCGCAGCAACCTGGTCATGCAGCCGATAGCACGAGCGCTCAGCGACGCCGACATTGCGGCCACGGCACGGTTTTATGCCGCACTGCCCGTGCCGCCCGCCATGGGGCCGGCCCCCAGTGGTGATGTGCTTAACAGGGGCAAGCAGCTGGCCAGGATCGGCAACTGGAGCAAGGGCGTGCCCGCCTGTTTCCAATGCCACGGCGACCAGGGCCAGGGGGTGGCGCCGCATTTCCCCGCCATCGCCCCGCAGTCCGCCACCTATCTGGTCAACCAGCTGCACGACTGGAAAAGCGGCAGCCGCCACAACGACCCGCAAGGCTTGATGAAGTCCGTAGCCGATCGCCTGTCCGAAGCAGACATGACCGCCGTCGCCGCCTATCTCGCCAGCCTTGGCAAACACTAACAGGGGAGCCCACCATGACTAAAACTCGATTTCCTGCCCTGCGTGCGCTTGCATTCATCCTGCTGACCGGCCTTATCGCCAACGTGCACGCCGCCGATGTCGCACCCGTCCCGCAATTCACCCCACCCGATGAAAAGGCCATCCCGAATGACAAATTCGGCGACATGATCCGGCTGGGCCGCAACATCTTTACCGACACGCACCAGTACGCCGGCGCTTACACCGGCAATGGCCTCAACTGCGTGAATTGCCACCTCGACCGCGGCCGGCTGGCTCATTCCTCGCCGCTGTGGGCGGCCTACGTCAGCTACCCCGCCTTTCGCAAAAAAACTGGGG
>Ga0208375_1003796_pt1 | contig 12474 bp, 12 predicted proteins | sample RifOxyD1_FD_184038 | JGI IMG/M metagenome (GOLD analysis project Ga0208375, IMG submission 184038) | Soil microbial communities from Rifle, Colorado - Rifle Oxygen_injection D1 (SPAdes) | ecosystem: Environmental > Terrestrial > Deep subsurface > Rock core/Sediment | place: Rifle, Colorado... | reverse complement strand
CTTTCATTTCCGTCAACTTAGCGGTTTTAAATCTGATTCCGTTCCCGGCCTTAGACGGCGGGCGATTATTGATTTTGGTAATTGAGGGAGTAATGGGCAAAACTTTGCCGGTCAAACTGGTTGGCTACCTCAATTTAGCCGGTTTCGTTCTCCTGATTGGTCTAATGCTCGCCGTCACCTACGGCGACCTCCTCCGCCTGTTTTAAATAAAAATCAACTTTTGTCAAATTGCTGGTTTTGACCCGGGACGGGTTTTGCCGTAAGATAGGGGAGATGAAGCAAAGCGCCTTATTTACCAAGACTCGTCGCGAGGATCCGAAGGATGAGGTCTCGAAAAATGCCAAGCTCTTAGTTAGGGCCGGTTACATCCACAAAGAGATGGCCGGCGTTTATTCCTACTTGCCACTCGGTTTGCGGGTGGTGGAGAAGATTAATCAGATAATTCGCGAAGAGATGAACGCTCTCGGCGGGCAAGAACTAGCGATGTCTAAGCTCCAAGAGGCGGAATTGTGGCAACAAACTGGCCGCTGGAGCGATGATGAGGTGGACAATTGGTTCAAGACCAAGCTTAAAACGGGCAGCGAGCTCGGCCTCGGTTTTACTCACGAAGAGCCGATTACCTGGATGATGAAGGATAATCTCCAGTCTTATCGCGATTTGCCGGTCGCGGTGTATCAAATTGGCACTAAATTTAGGAATGAGACTCGGGCCAAGAGCGGTATCCTCCGTGGGCGCGAGTTCTTGATGAAGGATCTTTATTCTTTCCATGTTGACGCGGCGGATCTCGACAAATTTTACGACCGAGCGGCTGAGGCATACCATCGCATTTTCGAACGGGTGGGGATTGGTGAACAAACTTTCAAAACTTTCGCCTCAGGCGGTGTTTTCAGCAAGTTTAGCCACGAGTTTCAAACTTTATGCGAGGCCGGTGAGGATATTATTTTTTACAATCAAGCAAAGGGGATTGCAGTTAATAAAGAGGTTTATACCGACGAAATTTTGGCCGAGCTGGGGCTTACTCGCGGCGAGCTGACCGAAGGCAAAGCGATTGAGGTGGGTAATATTTTCAAACTGGGCACGCGCTTTTCCGAAGCGTTGGAATTGTTTTACTTGGATGAGGATGGCAAGAAGCACCCGGTGGTGATGGGCAGTTACGGTCTTGGGCCGGAACGCTTAATGGGGACGATTGTGGAAACCTTGGCGCGGGAAACGGGCTTGATTTGGCCGGCGGCGATTGCGCCGTTTAAATACCATTTGGTCAGATTATCTGATGAGGATGAGGCGGTCCGCCAAGCGGCCGACTCACTCTATCAAGAATTAATTCGTCGCGGGGCCGAGGTCTTATATGATGATCGGCCACTCTCAACCGGAGAGAAGCTCTCCGATGCCGAGCTCATTGGTTTACCGATTCGGCTGATTGTTAGCAAAAAGACGGTCGCGGCTGACCGAGTGGAGCTAACACAACAGGCGACTGGCGAGACCAAGCTGGTCACTCACGACGAATTATATGAAGCGCTTTGATGTCAAAAAATTGAAGACTTGGTCCTGGCCCGGCTGGCAGGGATTCAAACAGATGATCGGCAGCGATGTCGGGATTGATTTGGGCACTTCAACCACTTTGATTTATATCAAGGACCACGGCATTGTTATTACCGAACCAACGATTGTGGCGGTCAATCAGAAGACGGGGCGAGTGGTGGCGATTGGCACCGATGCCAATAATATGATTGGCCGAACACCGGCTCACATTGAGGCCGTTCGGCCACTAGTGGGCGGGGTCATTTCCAACTTTGAGGTGACTGAGGAGATGCTGTCATATTTCTTACGCAAAGCGATTGCTCAATCATCGAAGAAGCACTTTCGGCCGCGGGTGGTGATAGGCGTGCCGTCATCAATTACCAATGTTGAGCGTCGGGCGGTCCGCGATGCCGCTCGCAATGCCGGCGCCAAAGAGGTCCATATTATTGAGGAGCCGATGGCGGCGGCGCTGGGCATTCGCTTACCGGTTTACGATCCGGTCGGCAGTATGATTATTGATATCGGCGGCGGTACCACCGATATTGCCGTCATTTCGCTTGGCGGTATTGTGAAGGCAAAAAATTTGAATATTGCCGGTGAAAAATTAAATCAAGACATTATCGCCTATGTCCGCGATGAATTTAAAATTTTGCTGGGCGAGAAGACAGCCGAGGATGTGAAGATTGCTATTGGCTCCGTCTTCAAAGGACCTCAAGTGCTTGAAGCCACCATCCGCGGTCGTGACCTAGTGACCGGTTTGCCGCGCGAGGTGGTGATTACCGATGCTGATATCCGCGAGGCAGTAATGCCCTCGATTAATATTTTGGTGGATGCCATTAAAGAAGTGCTGGAGACCACGCCGCCCGAGGTAGTGTCCGATATTATGCATCGGGGAATCGTGTTGGTAGGCGGTGGCACCGAGATTGCCGGCCTGGTGCCACTCTTGGAGAAAGAGCTCGAGATTCCCGTTCATTTGGTGGATGATCCGGTCACGGCCGTGGTCCGCGGCACTGGGGTGGTCCTCGAGCATATTTCCGAATATCGTGATATTCTGATTGACAATGAGGAAGAGCTTCCGCCCCGATAAATCTCTAAGTGAACGGAATCCTGGCTGGCAAGTGCCGCGCTGGCGGGCTTGGTTATTGGTTTTGGTGGTAGTGCTGGTTCTTGCCGTTCCCTCACTCATCCGTCAAGGTTTGGAATCGCCGGTCACGCTCTTGGCGCGACCGGCATTGTTTATCGATTATTGGCTTCACGCCAAACAGGATACCTTTTGGGATTATCTCTCTCGCCAAGAAGCATTAGTGGCCGAGAATGCCAGTTTCCGGACGGAAGTTAATAATTTGAAGTCTAAACTTCTGGCGGCCGAACAGGTAACGGCCGAGTACCGCGAATTGCGCCAAGTGCTCGGGCGTTTGGCTAGCGATCAGACCGGGGTAATTGCTAAAGTTGTTTCTTCACCCAGTCGCTCGCCTTATGATGTGGTTTTTCTCGATGTTGGGGAAGATAACGCCGCCCTCAGGGTGATGCCGGGTCAATTGATTAGCGTTAATAATATTTTACTCGGGACGGTGGAAGCAGTTTTCCCGCGGTTATCTCGAGGGCGCTTATTCTCTTCACCGCGACAAAAATTAGAAGTTAATTTGGGTCCGGAAGCGATTCCGGTAACGATTGTTGGCACTGGTGGCGGCAACTTTGTGGCCTCCTTGCCGCGGATAGTAACGATTACGCCGGGCGACTTGGCCTCGGTGCCGGCTTTGGGTAGCCGAGTGGTGGCTCAAGTGGGGGTGGTCGATAATAATCCCGAGGAGCCGTTCCAAACCGTTTATCTCAAAACTCCGGTCAATATTTTTACTTTGGACTGGGTCATTATCCATGATTTTTAATCGTCTAATTTTAAGTTTAGGATTATTGGTTTTGGTTTTCTTTACCCCTTGGTGGTTGTGGTTTTTAGTGTTGGCTGGCTTGGCGCTTGCGTTCAATAATTTTTACGAAGGGGTGGCGGTGGCCTTGGTTTACGATTTGATTTTCGGCGCCAGTCACGCTTTCTTAGGTTTACCGTTTGTCTTCACTATTGCCGCTTGTTTAATTATTTTAATCATCTCGCTGGTGCATTATCGCTTATGGCATTAATCCGTTGGTTTAAAAAAATGTCTCGGCCGCGCTTGCGTGAGCTTGACCCCGACGAGATCTTTTTGGACTCGCGCAATTTGCCGTCTTTCAATACCCAGCAATTTGAGGGCCAATTGGAGAAACCAATCAATAAAACGGTCTTTTATTTGTTTACCATCGGTGTGGCAGTGGTGGCCGGGGTGTTGTTGGGTAAAGTCGCTTTGCTCCAGGTGGTTAATGGCCAGGCCTTGGCCGCGCGGAGCGAGTCCAACAGCCTCCGTCATCAAATTATCTTCCCCGAGCGGGGAATTCTTTATGATCGCCACGGGGAAGAGTTGGCTTGGAATGATCCCGACCGTCTTTATATCACCACACCCGGTTTCGGCCACATTCTCGGCTTTATTGGTTATCCAACGGCCGAGGAACTAACCACAACCGATTTTGATCACAAGGAGTTAATTGGCCGCGAGGGGGCGGAAAAGTTATTTAACAATCAATTGGCCGGTGCCAAAGGCATTAAAATTGAAGAGATTAATGTCGGCGGTGGGGTGGTCTCGGACCATTTTCTGACCATGCCGGAGAGCGGCCAGAGCCTGGTCCTCTCGGTTGATGCCGACATCCAAGCCGAACTTTACCAGCAAATCAAGAACTTGTCCGAAGAGCGTGGCTTTGCCGCCGGCGCTGGCATTATTATGGATGTGACAACGGGGGAGATTATTGCTTTAACCAGTTACCCCGACTTCGACCCCAATGTGATGGCGACCGGGACCAATCGCGAGGCGATTAACGAGTATTTGACTGATCCGCGGAGCCCGTTCTTAAATCGCGCCGTTTCCGGCCTCTACACGCCCGGCTCGATTATCAAGCCGTTTATGGCCGCGGCTGCTTTGGCCGAGCGGGTTATCTCTCCCGACAAGACAATTGTTTCAACTGGTCAGTTGGTAGTGCCTAATCCTTATAATCCCGAGGAGCCGTCTATCTTTAAAGATTGGAAGGCGCACGGCGCGGTGGACATGCGCCGGGCGTTGGCTGTTTCTTCCAATGTTTATTTTTATCAAATCGGCGGCGGTTTTGGCGGTCAGGCTGGACTGGGAATTAATAAAATTAATGAGTATGTCCGGCTATTCGGCTTTGGCGCGCCGACCGGAATCAATTTAACCAAAGAGAATAAGGGTGTAATCCCCAGTCCGGAATGGAAAGAGGAAAATTTCCCCGGTCAGCCATGGCGCTTAGGCGACACCTATCACACCGTCATCGGGCAATACGGCTTTTTGGTTAGTCCAATTCAGGTAGTGAGAGCGGTGGCCGGGATCTCGACTGGCGCTTTGGTTAAGCCGACTCTACTTAAGGCCGATGGTACGGCGACGACCGTGGCGGAGCCATTGCCTCTTGCCAATAGTGATTTGGCGGTTGTTCGCGAGGGCATGCGGCTCGCCGTGACTGAAGGAACGGCTCAAGGCTTGTCTTTGCCGGCGGTGCGGGTGGCCGCCAAGACCGGGACGGCCGAACTGGGCACCCTGAAGGAGGATGTAAACTCGTGGGTAATCGGTTTTTGGCCGTATGAGGCGCCGCGTTACGCTTTTGTGGTGGTGATGGAGAAGGGTTCGCGTTCCAATTTGATTGGTGGCGTGGCGGTGATGCGCCGGGTGCTTGATTGGTTGGCGATTTACAAACCGGAATATTTTAGTATATAATGTCCTGACTATGGGAAATGAAGAATACTTGTCACAGGAAAAATTCGACCAATTAACAGTGGAATTGGAGCAACTGAAGAAGGTGGCCCGCAAGGAGGTAGCCGAACATTTGGATTATGCCAAGAGTTTGGGTGATTTGTCGGAAAATGCCGAATATCATGAGGCGCGCGACAAGCAAGCCGAGATTGAGGATCGAATCGCCACCGTGGAGTCGATTCTCAAACGAGCAGTCATTATCAGCGCCACCGGGCATGGCAAGGTGATTAGTGTGGGCTCGACCGTTACCGTGGAGAAAGAGGGTGGTCAAGCGGAGTCCTTTGTGATTGTTGGCTCGGAAGAGGCCAACACCCAAGAAAAGAAAATCTCTCACCATTCGCCGCTCGGCGCCAGCTTGTTGGGTCAAGCGAAGGGCGCCTCGGTTGTGGTCAACACTCCCAGAGGCGACATCACTTATAAAATTATCGGATTTAAATAAATTTATGGCCTCGCTGGAAGCCCTTCGCCAAGAACGATTAAAAAAACTGGAGATCTTGCAAGCGGCCGGGAAAGAAATTTATCCGGCCGATGCCGAGTTGACTCACTCTTTAAGTCAAGTCAAAAGTCGGTTCATTACTCTTGAAAAGACAGGTAAATCACTTACTGTGGGCGGCCGAGTGCTGGCGGTGCGCGGTCAGGGGGCGCTGGTGTTTGTCGATCTTGACGACGGCACTGGCCGGCTCCAAGCGCTTTTGAAGAAAGGGGAACTAGACCATCAAGACTTGGAACTTTTTGCTAAAACGGTGGATGTGGGCGACTTCGTGTCGGTTACCGGCACTTTATTTGTGTCTAAACGGGGTGAGAAAACACTTTTGGCGGAAGGTTGGCGGATGTTAGGGAAGAGCCTGCGCCCCTTGCCGGATAAGTGGGACGGCCTCAAGGATACCGAGGAGCGCTTCCGTCGGCGTTACGTGGATAGCTTGATGAACGAGGAAGTGAAGAAGCGCTTTGAGTTGCGGTCCAAGCTAATCACCGAATTAAGAGCCTTATTGGATAAAGATGGCTTTATGGAAGTGGAAACGCCAATTCTCCAACCCACGCCGGGCGGTGCCACGGCGGTGCCGTTTGTGACTCATCACGCGGCGCTTGATTTGGATTTATATTTGCGGATTGCCCCGGAGCTTTATCTTAAAGAGATGCTGATTGGCGGTTTCCCGATGGTTTACGAATTGGGCCGGTCTTTCCGCAACGAGGGGATTGATGTCACTCATAATCCGGAATTTACGACCATCGAGGCTTACGCCGCTTACTCCTCGCCGGACGAGGAGATGAAGCGAGTAGAAGCGATTTTCAAAAAATTGGTGGCGAAAGTGTTGAAGAAGAAAGTTTTTGCTTACCAGCAAGAAAAAATCGACTTTGGCAAAAAATTTGCCCGGGTTGCTTTTTATGATTTGCTTAAGCGTTACGCCATGATTACTAATCCGGAAACCATCGGTGATGAGGAACTCAAGCTCAAGGCCAGTCAGTTGGGGGTTAAGGTGGAGAAGGGGATGGGACGGGAGAAAATCTTTGACGGTATTTATAAAAAAACTTGTCGGCCTAAATTAATCCAACCGGTTTTCATCACCAATTATCCGGCTGCATTTACACCTTTAGCCAAAAGACAGAAAGATAACCCTGATATTATTGGTATGTTTCAGTTGGTGGTTGGTGGCTTGGAATTAGTCAAGGGTTTTAACGAATTAAATGACCCCTTAGATCAACGAGAGCGGTTTGAAGAGCAAGAGAAGAAGCGGCAAGCGGGCGATGACGAGGCGCAAGTTAAAGACGAGAGCTTCCTCGAGGCGATGGAATATGGTTTGCCACCGACCACCGGTTGGGGATTGGGGATTGATCGGCTGGCGATGCTCCTTACCAACACTCACAACATCCGCGAAGTGATTTATTTCCCCACCCTCCGCCCGAGGGAGTAAAATAAGTAAATAGTGTTTAGCTACGACCGTACTAATGTGCTATTACCTTTTGCTCTTGCGTTATTTATATACTTATGTTATAATTCTAGCCAGTTTAGTCAGGCCCTAAAAAGCCTTTGAAATTAGGTCAAAACAGACAGAAAAAGAAAAAGAAAAAAGAGGATTCAGTCATGGGTAAGTATTTCGTGCTTTTGGTGATGTGTGTCGTTGGAATGTCCTCATTTGCTGCTTCTCCGGAAGCGGAAATATTGGGGACACCCATGATTAACCAACATGGCGAAGTCCAGGTGGATGAATCGGACATCTGGCGTCCGCTTAGCGAAGCGGAGCAGAAGGCTTACGCCAACCCCGACACTGAAGTTGGGGTCGGTGAACCAGAGTTGGTTTTCACGAAACTGGACTGGTGGCATGGAAAGGTAGATGAAATCTACCCCAAGACCCTCATTTACTCCGAAGGGGAAATAAGGGAAATAGACCAAGGATTGAAGGTGGAAGGTGAGCCAACCTTCTTGCTCTACAAGCTATTGTGGTTTGTGGCGCTCGCTTTGATGACATTATCAAACGGTTTAGTTTATTTAAAACATTATAATATTGCCATCGCCCTCGTCGCCACTGCCGCCGCCTTCATTTTCGCTGTTCTCTTCGCCCTCGCTGTCTCCGTCGACGACAACGCGAAAATCCACTGGTTTTTCTCACTTCTGTTTTATGGCGCGATGGCGGTAGCGCTGGTCGTCTGAATTTCGTTTTATCCACCTCACCGAAGACACTTCGTTTCGGCGAGGTGTTTTCTTTTTAATTTTCGACTTATCCACTTGAGGTGGCCCTCAATGAGAGGGCTTTTTTGGTTTATCCCCAGTTTGGCGGTTTGACTGGTGGGAGATAGTGGTATATCTTGGGGTAGTAGTGGTAAAAAGTGGGGCAAAAATATTTTTTAGCATATGCTAATCGGCGAATTCCGACATTCCATTGATGACAAGAAGCGGGTCGCCGTGCCCCGGGCTTTTCGCCAGGAATTGGGGAAAAAGGTGGTCGTCACCCGCGGGTTAGACAACTGCCTCTTCCTCTATCCCAAGGCGGAATGGCAAAAGATGTCGGAGAAGTTGGCAGCTCTCCCGATGGGCCAAGCCAACAGCCGCGGTTTCAGTCGTTTCGTCTTTGGTGGCGCGAGTGAGGCCGAGATCGACAGCTTGGGCCGGGTGCTGATTCCCGATTTCCTCAAGAAGTTTGCCGGGCTCGCCACCAAGGTGGTGCTGGCCGGAGTCAATAATCGGGTGGAAATCTGGGACGAGCATCGCTGGGACGAGCACACCAAGGCGATTGAGCGAGAGGCCGATCGCTTGGCCGAGAAACTGGGTGAGATTGGTATTTTTTAAAACGTTACGGCGTTTACCATGGCTCACCTCCCTGTTCTTTTAAATGAAGTGTTAGCAACGCTTAAGCCAATCGCCGGCGAGACCGTGCTTGACGGCACTGTTGGCTCGGGCGGCCACGCCCTCGCCATCGGCGAGCAGTTGGGGTCAACTGGACTCCTGGTTGGCTTAGACCAAGACGCGGAAGCTATTTTAAAGGCAACCGAGACGCTCAAGTCGCTGTCTTGCCAAGTAAGGCTAATCAAGAGCAACTTCCGGCATTTGACTAAAATCACCGCCGAGCAAAAATTGCCTCCGCTTGATGGTCTCCTGCTTGACTTGGGCATTCATTCGGACCAATTAGCCGAGAGCGGCCGAGGCTTCTCCTTTCAGCGTGACGAACCGCTTGATATGCGGATGGGCGCCGAGGCCATCGTGACGGCGGCCGAGGTGGTTAATGACTGGAGCGAAGCCAGCCTAACCGACATCTTGCTCGGTTTCGGCGAGGAGCGCCACGCCAAGGCTATCGCCAAGGCAATTGTGACGGAGCGCAAGCATCGGCCGTTTGAGACCACTTTTGACTTGATTGAGGTGATCAAACAAGCCGTGCCCGAGGGTTATACCAAGCGTCGGCTCCACTTTGCCACCAAGACCTTCCAGGCTATCCGGATGGCGGTTAATGAGGAGCTCCAAGCGCTTGATGAGGTAATGCCTCAAGCCCTAACCGCTCTTGCCTCTGGTGGTCGCTTGGCTATCATTACCTTCCACTCCGGCGAGGCCAGAGTGGTCAAGCGCTGGTTTAAAGAGTGGCGAGAAGCGGCATTGGGCCAGCCGGCCAAGAAGGCCCTTAAACCAACCCGGACCGAAGTGCTAGGGAACCCCCGTTCGCGCAGCGCCACCTTAAGACACTTCGTCAAAAAATAAATTATCACTGTTTACATCATGAAAACCGCCATTTTAACAATTCCCAATATCTTCTTTTGGCTCACCGACCGGCGGCGGTTAATCCCTTTGGTGGCTTTGGCCTTGGTCCTGATGGCCAGTTATGTTTACCTTTTCCAAACTTCAGTGTTGTATCTCAAAGAGCGCGAAACGGCGCTTGAGAACATTAATATTTTCGAAACCAATATCGCCATTCTAGAGACCGAGCTTTTGGCCCGGCGCGATCAAATCGACTTGGCGCTGGCGCTTAATTTGGGCTTTGTGGAGCTCGCGGCGGAGCCGATTTTCGTCCGGCACAATGCCGCCACGCGCCTCTCGCTCTTGGTTGGCAATGAAATATAACCCCATTTGGCGAATACGGTTGTTATCGATCGGTCTGGTAATAGTGGCCGGGCTGTTTTTCTTAAAATTATTTTATCTGCAGGTGGTCCGCGGCGAGGATTACGCCGCTCGAGCCGACCGCCAATACTTAATCCCAACCGGCGCCGTGTTCGATCGGGGAACGATTTTCTTCTCCAATAAAGACGGCTCCGTTTTCTCGGCGGCCACTACTCGCCAAGGCTTCAAAATTCAAATTAATACCGGGCTGGTTGAAAATCCCGAAGTTCTTTATCAAACGCTCTCGGCGGTGACGCCGATTGACCGCAACACCTTTATCCTCAAGGTAGTTGGACACCCCAACAGTTATCAAGATATCGCCAGTCATTTGAGCGAGGGCGTGGCGGTGCAGATTAAAAACCTTAATCTCAAAGGGGTGGCGGTGGTTAAGGAGAAGTGGCGCTTTTATCCTGGTGGCACCATGGCCGCTCATACCTTGGGTTTAATGGCTTATGCCGGCGACGATTACACTGGTCGCTACGGTTTGGAATTGGCATATGATGATCTCTTATCTCGCGCCGGCGCGCCCAGTTTTGCCGAGTTCTTCGCGCGGCTCTTCTTAGACTTGGGTGGCGATATTTTCCGTGAGGCGAGCGGCCGGGAGGGCGACCTGGTTTTAACTATCGAGCCGACCGTTCAAAACACTTTGGAAAAAAAGCTCGAAGCGGTGGCGGGCACTTACCGGGTGGAGTCGGCCGGCGGGGTTGTTATGGATCCTAAGACCGGGGAGATCTATGCTTTGGCGGCTTGGCCCGCCTTCCATCCGGGCGAGAAGCAAGACGATATTAATGTTTTAGACAATCCCTTAGTCGAGCGGGTGTTTGAGATGGGTTCGATTATTAAACCCCTCACCATGGCGGCGGCGCTCGATGCCGGGGTGGTGACACCCGAGACCACTTATTACGATGCCGGCACCGTGAAGGTGGGTATTGCCACTATCTCCAACTACGACGGCAAGGCGCGCGGTACGGTCTCGATGCAGGAGGTGCTTAATCAGTCGCTTAACACCGGCGCCGTGTTCGCGATGCAAAAGTTGGGCCGAGACCGCTTTCGTCAGTATATGTTCGACTTTGGGATTGGCGAGGAAACGGGAGTGGAATTGCCCCATGAGATCTCCGGCTTGGTGACCAACTTCCGTTCCAATCGTGATGTGGAGTATGCCACCGCCGCCTTCGGCCAAGGCTTTGCCATGACGCCACTCGAGACGGTCCGAGCGCTCTCGGCCTTGGGTAATGATGGCTACTTGCCACCGCCGCATTTGATTAAAGAGATTAAGTATGAGAGTGGCACCACTTGGTCGCCGTCTTACCCCTTCGGCCGGCGGGTAATCAAGGGTGAGACCAGCGAGACGATTACCCGGATGCTGGTCAAGGTGGTTGACGAGGCCTTGGCCGGCGGCACGGTTAAACTGCCACATTACCGAGTGGCCGCCAAAACCGGCACCGCTCAAATTGCCAATCCGGCCGGCGGTGGCTATTATGATGACAGATACCTGCACTCCTTTTTTGGCTACTTCCCGGCTTACGACCCGGAGTTCATCATCTTCCTCTATATTGTTTATCCCAAAGAGGTCCGCTATGCTTCCGAGACTTTAACCACGCCCTTTTTCGACCTAACAAAGTTCTTAATCAGTTATTATAATATCCCGCCTGATCGCTAATTGTCACTATGACCAAACTCAAACAACTTGTTAAAAAAATCGTTATCGCTCTGTTGTGGCTGGAGACGCGCCTTATTTTGCTTAAGTATCAACCCAAAATCGTCGGTATTACCGGCAGTGTGGGTAAGACCAGCACCAAAGATGCCTTGGCCGCCGTGCTGGCGCAAGTTCATCAAGTGCGGGCCAGCGCCAAGAGTTATAACAGCGATATCGGCATCCCACTCACGGTCATCGGCCAATCTTCGGCTTGGGGTAGTTGGTGGGGCTGGCTTAAAGTGCTGACGGAGGGTCTTTTCCTAATTATATTTAAAAACCCTTATCCGGCCTGGTTGGTGATTGAGGTGGGGGCCGATCGCCCGCGCGATATTGTTAAGGTGGCCCGCCGGATTAAATTTGATGCCGCAGCCATCAGTCACTTGCCGGAGTTGCCGGTTCATGTGGAGTTTTTTGGTTCGGCTGAGGAAGTGCGAGCGGAGAAATTGGCGCTCCCGCGCTCTTTACCTGAGAGCGGCTTGGTGGCGCTTAATGCCGACGATCAATATCAAATGGAAGCGCGCTCCAAGATTAGGGCTCATGTGATTACTTATGGTTTGGATGACGGCGAGGTCCGAGGGGAGAACATTCGCTTAACTTACGATGACGGCGTGCCGACCGGGATTACTTTCAAACTTAATCACGAGGGCCATGTGGTGCCGGTTAAGCTAAATGGCGTGGTTGGGACACATCAAATCTACCCGGCCTTGGCCGCCGCTGCCGTTAGCCTTAAGTTCGGGGTTAATCTCTTCCAGGTAGCCGAGGCGCTGGGGGATATGGTCTTCCCGCCCGGGCGCTTGCGCCTGGTGCCGGGGATTAAACGGACACTGATTTTGGAC
>Ga0208375_1003794_pt1 | contig 12481 bp, 23 predicted proteins | sample RifOxyD1_FD_184038 | JGI IMG/M metagenome (GOLD analysis project Ga0208375, IMG submission 184038) | Soil microbial communities from Rifle, Colorado - Rifle Oxygen_injection D1 (SPAdes) | ecosystem: Environmental > Terrestrial > Deep subsurface > Rock core/Sediment | place: Rifle, Colorado... | reverse complement strand
AATATTCGCCAATTGGCGCCAGAATGGTTGCGAGCTGGTCGCTGGGATTGTGCGCCAATCTTTATTGATCTCCCAAATCCTGAGGAACAAGAAGCAATTCTTGAGCATTACCAGAAAAAATATTCTTTGGTCGAAAGACCGAAAAATATGGCTGGCTGGAGCGGAAGCGAGATCGAAACATGGTGCAAGCTGGCAACAAAGAAAATCAGCAAAGGCAAACCTGCAAATGATGCGGATGAACTCGTCATCCCAATCAGCTCGACCATGAATGACGAAATCGAATCACTCCGCAATTGGAGCAAAGGGAGAACAATCCAGGCATCAAGAAAGGCAGCAACCCAAAAGAAAGAGGCAAAGAGAAGCTTAACAATTTAAAATTCTTAACAACACCCAGAATCCTTTATATAGTTGAAAGTCAAATATCATTCGATCTGGCAGACTCGAAAACTATATAAATCAATCCCGAAGTTACTGCCTCCGTGAGGAACAGTACAGCCTGCCAGCTGTGAATGAAACTTCGGGATTTTTATTTTGGGGAAAGTGGAAAAATTAACATTATGTAAATGCGGTTGTGGTGAATACCCTAAATCCGGGAATGTATTTGTACATGGGCATAACAATAAAGATAACCACAAGAAAAGAGCACCTAAAAAGCCAAAACAAATACCAATATTATGCAAATGCAATTGCGGGAAATATGCTTCTCCTGGTAAAATCTACCTTCGAGGACATTCCAATCAGGACCGTGCAAAACCGAAGTCTTCTCCACAGTTATGTGCATGTGGAAAATGCGGATTGATGACGAAACCAGGTAGGAAATATATTAATTACCATAATCCTACTTGGAACAAAGGCAAAAAAGGACTACAAACTGCCTGGAACAAAGATCTAACCAAAGAAACTGATGAAAGAGTTGAAAAATACGCTGGAATAACCCGAGGCAAGAAACGACCAAATATATCAGGACCATTCAACCCAAACTTTGGCAAAGTAAGCCATCTTCACCATTCATATGGAAAACCTTCATGGAATAGTGGATTAACCAAGGAAACAAATGAGAACGTCAAAAAGATTTCAAATTCACTTATAGGAAACCATTCATGGAATAATGGATTATCAAAAGAAACAGATCCAAGATTAATGAAGATGTCTATTGATGCCACTGGAAAGAAACAACCAAATGGAGCAAAAAGCAAATATGGAGAATTGAATCCTGCTTGGAGAGGAGGAGTCACTTGGGAAGAATATTCTCGCGAATGGCAGGGGTGTTTAAAAGAGGCGATAAGAAAACGTGATGACTATCAATGTCAAGAATGCAATTTGCCACAAACAAATTTCAAATATAACTTGTCTGTTCATCATATCGACTACAATAAGAAAAATTGTGATCCTGAAAATTTAATTGCACTTTGTCATTCCTGCCATAGCAAAACAAATTTCAAGAGAGAATACTGGCAAAACCGCTTCAAAATAAAAAATGAAAATAAACGGAAAATGATAACTTACGAAATCTAACAACAATGAAGATGGATTAAGGAGGAAGAAATGAAAGATCCATTGGAACACGAGCACATGAGGTTCAAGACCATGACGCAAACACAACTTCTGACCAGACTTGGAAAGATAACCAAGCCAGAGAAACTAGTGAGTTTCATCATCATTGCCAAGGAATATCACTATGACATCTTGGTAAAAATGGCAGAGAAAATATTACAAGGAGGAATTACACCAAAAGCAAAAATAATCATACCAAAACCAATCAAACCAAAACAACCAGAAAAAATGAAAACACAAAACCCGTCCAAAAGGGCTTTGATTTTCTAAAGAAAGGAGAAATAAATGATCCATAAAACAACCACAGATCTAAAAGATTTAAGAAAAGGAGGACAATTTACTTGGGGAGAACTCATCGCGATCCATGAGATCAATGAATATTCTATCATCGAATATCACCCATGGAAGAGTGAGAAATCACATCATTTCCACATTTACGTCAATCAGATGTCTTGCTCAGAAGGATTCCCATCTCTCGATGCCGCCCTTGCCGGCTGCATCTCATACAAACATGAAGGACCAAATCATCACGCAAATTATTACTTCATGAAAATGATCGGAAAGGAATAACAAATGCCCTGTTACCAAATCAGAACCATAGCCATAGAATTTAAGACCGGAAATGTTTCCATCCTGAAAAAGGCATTGACAAACCTGGGATTCTCATTCTCTGAGAGATCCTATGGGCTTGATGTCCATACCAAATCATTCGTCAGAGTCTCCATCCATCTTGACTCGCAAAAAATCTCAACAGAAAGCCGCATTCCTCAGACGGAACTGGCAAACATCTCAAATCAAATCAAACGAGCGTATTCACTGACTGTCATAAATGATGTTGCCAAGAAGGAAAAGTGGTTTGTCAAAAAACTTAACGAGAAACAATATGCATTTCAGAAATATTGAAAGGAGATAAAATGAAACTCACGATCCATGACAAACTCAGTGGTGATATCCATATCGACACCGACCAAAGAGACAAAAATCCTTGCGGTCCTCAAGGATCAATGGAATGCCGTGTTCATCCGGTCTTTGGTCTTCCCCTCGTCCTTGAGATCTTGATCACTCCAAATGGAGAAATTATCCATCGCGGTTATGAATGGGATAATAGCAGAGGATATACCAATACCTATCTCCACATCTCTGAATACTCAGAACTGATTTGGGGAAAAGTCATTCCCACCAAAGAAATGACCAAGACTCTCTCCGGACTGTTCAGCGGGAGGATCAAAATAGATGGACTGAAGATCGCTGTCGGGACTATGCTGCAGAATCTCTGCCCGATAGACTTGGAGGAAGAAGAAAAACGGATCGGCAAGAAAATATATCTGCATAGAAGGGAGACAATATCAAAAACATCAAGACTCTGCAGTGGTTGTAAATGTGAATCCAATATAGAAATATTTGATTTCATCAATAAAGTCTGGACCTACTATTGCAAAACATGCCAGGAAACAATTGATGATCCATTTATTTAGAAAGGAGGCCAAATGAAAAACCAAATTATAATAGAGATACTGGATGATGGGACGCTCTCAATAAAGACCTCAGAGATCTCTGTCTCGGCACACATGTCTGCCGACCAACTCTTGGAGGACATCGAAACATTGATGGGAGGAAAAGTAATCAAAAAAGAAAATCCTGAAAAGAAACAACATACACACAACAAGGCTTTCGCCAAATAGAAAGGACAATAGAATGAACTTAGAACAAAAAGCAATACTGGTACAGATGACTTCCAATTTCATCGGGCGGAGACGAAAGTCTCAAAAACCAACAGAAGAGATCGAGGAGAATCACAATGTCCAAAATGTGGGAGCATTCTACAAGATGCTCTTTGACAAAAAAGTCTTCAAGAAACTGAAAATGGCCCGGCATATGGCAGAGAGAATTCACGACAAATTATCCTTGCCCTGGATAAGTAATCGCATCAGAATCCTTCCAGTGACATTGGTGGAACAATACAATAATGAAATGGAAAAGGCAAAGAATTCATATGGGCAGGCGATCAAAGAATTCATGGAAAACTACGAAATGATCGTCTTGGAAAACAAAGTGCGTCTTGGTGACCTCTTCGATCCCTCCGATTATCCATCAAGCGAAGAAGCCAAGGCATCATTCAACATCAACATCAACTACTTCCCTATCCCGACCCAGGAAGACTTTCGCATCAACGCTCCAGAGAACATGATCAATGCCCTCAAGGAAAAGTACATGAAGGAAATAACGACGTTTGAAGAGAACGCCAAGAACGAGATGGCGACTAGGCTGGATCTTGCGCTAGAGAATGTCATCCAGAAACTCGACAACACAGAGCGAAAGGTCCAAGAACGACTTCTCGTGAAGATCATCAACGTTATCAAGGAACTTCGCCCCTTGAACATCACAGGGGACTCCAACCTAGACAAGATCATGAGGGAGATCGAGGAAAAACTTGGAAAAGAAAACGCCGATACATTATCAGAGAACGACGACCTTCGGAAGAAGAAGTCCTCAGAGACAAAAGACATTGTCCTAAAACTGGAGAACTGCTTCCCGGAAGTGAAAGGAAAAAGGAGTCTGATATTTTAATCGAACTAATAGAGGGGAAGAGGCGCAATCCCCAACAACAACATGGACATTACAGTTTCCGGCCCGGCGGACTCCGGGAAAACAGGGAGGAGAATAACATGATAGCAGATCTAGACCGGCTCCGCGCAACCCCGATCGAGGTATTGCGCGAGCAGACCGAATCCGCCTGGAAACGGTTTATGGGCAAAAATGATGAGAAAGACCTGGCCACTGACAACGAAGAGGCAAAATAACAAATTACCCAGCTCCCCTGGGATTCAGGGGAGGGGAGGAAAATGGAGAAATATTCGGTGGAATGGAAAGAGAAAAATAGGAAATGGATACAAAAACATTTAAACGGATGGAAAATTCACTACATAGCCTACGGAACAGAATATTCGGAGGGTGATTATCGCACCGCGAAAGAGGCACGGGAAAATCTGAAAAACCTCTAACCCTTCACGCCCTCCCGGCGGGCTAATGCCGGGAGAAAGGAATAAAAATGAGAAACGAGGCAGAAATGAGCATTGAAGAAACGGTCCGGGAGGCACTGGCGGGCAAATCGAATGCGTATCTGGAGGAAATTGTGGACCACGGGATACACAATATCACCAATAATTTCCAGGGGGAAAACGATGAGGAATATGAGGAATTTTCTGAGGAATTCGACCGGCAGGCACGGCAGAAAATGAGCGGGGACGACACGGACTAACCCTTTATGCCCTGGGCACGGCATAAAACTGCCCGGAAAGAGGCGAAATAATAAAGAAATTAAAACCCACTGATGAGCTTATGAAAACGAAACCAGGAGAAAATCACGGTCTGGGGTAAAAATATTTTTAAAATATTTTAAAAATTTCTTTAAACTTCATTATAATAAAATAAGGGGATAATGTGAAAACAATAGGAATTGTGGGATCAAGAAGGAGAAACACCGAAGAAGATTTTTGGCAAGTCAGAGGCGAATTTCAAAGAATCTTCCAAAAAGGAGACAATATTATTTCTGGAGGATGCCTAAAAGGAGGAGATAAATTTGCCGAAAGACTTGCCAAAATATACAATATTCCAATCATCATCCACTATCCGAATAAAGAAAATCTTGATCCCATCCTGATCAAGAAAAATTCAAGAGCAGCCTACGCAGTCATCAATTATGCAAGAAACACCCTCATCGCTCAAGACAGTGACGTCTTGATCGCTTGCGTTACTCCGGACAGAAAAGGTGGGACTGAAGATACGATCAAAAAGTTCGTCAAAATTCACGGAAAAGAAAACCTATACTTAATATAGAAAGGAGAAATAAAATGTGCAAATTCTTAAGTTTATTGTCAAATGGAAAAGGAGACATCTACTATTTGGACGCGAAACAACGGGAAGAGACAAAAGAAAAATATGAATCGCCAGATAGCCATACGGCGATCGCTGACTACTATGGATTCAAAGGAGAAAAAGAAGATGTCTTGAACAAGTGGGAATATAATCCTTTAACCAAGATCCTGAGCACTGACCAGATAAACACATTCGATGACTGTAAAATTGTTTTGAAAAAATGCAAATCGATAAACTTCAAGACGATCACGCCAGAATTAATCATTAAACCGATCAGCAACCCGATCAAGAAACGAGTAAGGGTGACAAAAGAAGATGTTTCATTATTAAAACAATGGATTTCAGTCTGGACTTCAGTCGGGGATTCAGTCTGGGATTCAGTCGGGAATTCAGTCTGGACTTCAGTCGGGGATTCAGTCTGGATCTCGGTCTGGGATTCAGTCTGGAACTCAGTCGGGGATTCAGTCGGGGATTCAGTCTGGGATTCAGTTAAGTGTTATATATCCTCATTCTTCGATATTCAATATGAGCATGACTTCTCACCTTGCATAAAACTCTGGGAGAAAGGATTAGTCCCATCTTTTGATGGAAAAACATGGAGATTACATGGCTACAAAGGAAAAATTTTATGGGAAAATAAAGGAGGAGAAATAAAATGAAACCAAAGAAAGTGCTATTGGCCGCCAATGCAGATACAGAGCTTGCAGAAAAGATCAAAAAATTAGCGACAAAAACAAATAGATCCAAATCAAAAATGATCATCACGATCCTTGAAGATTACTTCAAGAGAGAAAACTATGGGAAAACTTAATCGCAGACAAAAACCATTATACAATACCTATATCGAAGCAATAACCTCAACAGGCATAGAATTCTGCTTTGTCTGTGACAAGAAATTCAAGAAAGGACAGCGTAAAGTCTGCATAAAGGGAGGAAATGATGGACTGTATAGGCATACAAGATGCGATGCCTATTCAGAGGGATGGAAACAGAAATTCGGGTGCGTCATTAAGAGACTTTGATAACCAACTTTCTTAAATTAAAAGGAGGTTTAAAATGGGTAAAGGCAAGACTATGATGATCTATCCTTGGCTAACTGCAATGCAATACGGCAGAGAGGGAAACATTGAATACACCGAACAACGACCAGAAGATGACCAGGCATCATACGGCCCAAGAAAAACAGACAATCCTCTCATTTCAATCGGAAGAGAAAGAACCATACCTGATGAACTTAATCAAGAGCAAATTATTATCAAAAAAGACATTACAGAAAAACTATCTAAGGAGGCTAAATTCGTTATCCATTTGATCCTCATTGACCCAAATGGTGAGAAATTGAAAAACGAGAAATATTCATCATTCTCAAAACTCAAGATACGGGAACATCTTCTCCGAATCGGATGGGCGAGCAAACAGGTGAATCTGGTATATATGGAACTAAGAGAATTTGTAATGGCATTGGAAAATTGAAAATGTATATCATACACGAGGCAACAATCAAACAGATGAACGGAATCATAGAAATATCAGTCATTATTATTAATAAGGTTGCCAGAACTTATACATATGCTCTGCCATCGCAGTTTGCAGTAGATCAATTTGAATACCTATACAGAAAAGGCAGAAAACTGCATGGCAGGGCATTGGCAATCCTTAATAAATTCAAACTTAAAGAAAAATGAAAGGAAAATCATGACAATCAAGAATGCATCAGAAAGAAAAAGAAGAATTGAAATAGATCTCAGAGGATCACAAGGAAATGCATTTTATCTCCTTGCGACTGCTCATGATCTATGTAAACGACTCAATAAAGATTGGACCGATATTGATAATCGAATGACGTCATCGGACTACGATAATCTGATCAAGGTCTTTGATGAAGAATTCGGAAAATATGTAGATTTATACCAATGAAAGGAGGAAAAAGAATATGTTTTCAATCAAACAAAAACGAGAGATTTCGGAAGCAATACAAAATACTCTTCTAAAGATCAATCATCCCGAATTACCAGAAGGAGAAATACAATTTCATCTCCATGTCAAAGGTGCGAAGTTATAATCTTGGGCAGACATTAAAAACTTGGAATGAACTTTAATCAAATGAAAATCACAGTCATCGACACGACATGGGGAACAACTGATCAACCAAACTTACTAAGAATTGAGGAATTTTCCTTCAAGAAACAATTCGTCAAGAAAAGAGGATATAAAAAAACCGTCCATAGCTACGATAATTATGCTATCAATGCGGATGGTTCTTTTCTTATCGGATTACTCCCAAGAATAAAAGAACATTGTTCTGAACATAATATCCAATTGGAGATTGAGGATGAATCAGAAAACAATCATAATCCGATTCCACAAGGAATATCTTCCTTGTTCACTTTAAGAGAGGATCAAAAAAGGCTCATTTCATCTGCTCTAACCTTTGGCAGAGGAGTGCTTCAAGCACCGACAGGCAGCGGCAAGACAGTCCTTATTTCCGCTACTATCTCTGCCTTCCCTAATGCAAGAATATTATTCCTATGCCATACCATTTCATTACTGAAACAAACTCAAGAAGAATTTAACAGATTCAATCTTGGGAGATCAACGATCGTGAACGGAATAAACAAAGATTTAAATGGACAGATAATCATCTCAACAATCCAAAGCTTCTCAAAAGATAAAATTCTGAATCAAATGAACGATAAATTTGACATCATTTACATCGATGAATGTCATAGAGTCTCATCTACAACTGGCCTCTATGCCAAAGCCTTGACCAAACTCACAGCCCCTATCATTATCGGAGTCACCGCCACATTGCCTACAAAAAAAGAGGCTCAACTGGCATTGGAAGGTCTCATTGGTCCAGTAATTGGACATCTCACATTCGCAGAAGCGATCGACAAAGAGATCCTGGCGGTACCGAAGATAAAACTATTGCCAGTACCGACATGCGAAGCAATACACGATCTACGACTATACTCAAATACAAAACAAAAAGACGAACGTGGAAACTATATTCTCGATGAAAACGGAAATCACGTCATAATAAGGGGAATCTACGATACTGGAATTGTCGAATATCGCAAACGAAACCGCATAATAATCGAAGCCGCCATAGATCAAATAAAACAAGGAAAATCTGTTCTAATCTATGTCGTCAGAATTGACCACGGAGAACGTTTGGTAGAAATATCCGAAAGGCTTGGCATTGAAATTGTTTTCGTCAGGGGATCCACAGGAAATGAGTACAGAGAAGCGGTGAGAAAATCCATGGATGCAAAAAAGACACTGCTAACATGCGCCACCGTCGCATGGAGCGAGGGAATAAACATTCGCTCACTCGACACAATCATTATTGCCGGAGGAGGGAAAAGTGAAAAAGACCTCATCCAAAAATGTGGGCGTGGATTGAGAAGAACAGAAGAAAAAAAAGAAGCATTGATCATCGACCTGCTTGACAATGGGAAATACATTTCTCAACATTGCATCGAACGAATTAAAATCTACGCGGAGAAAGGATGGATTTGAAATGAAAACTGGTGATAAAATTCTCCATAAAAATGGAGGACAAGGAAAAATTATAAAAATAAATAACGACATGATTACAACAATGCCTATTGATTCATGCTTCTATGAAGAAAGAACATTTCATATCTCTGATTTAATTTCTATGGAAACAACAAAACCAAAAGAGAATGAACCAGATAACAAATAAAACTATGAATTACGCAAGAAAATGTAAATATAAAAATAGAAATGATGATACCTACGAAACTTTACATGGTGTAAACGACTTATATTCACACACTTTCTGTGGTAAAGAAATCAATGAGATGTGGTTTATTGAAAATGAAAGATTACTTCTTCCATTAGACATAACTTGCAAAATCTGCAAGAGAAAAATATGATCCAAATAATTGAACTTCTCGATGAGTTAGGAATAAAATACAAATCATCCGGTAAAAATGTCAGCCGAAATTGGATAGAAGTAAAATGTATTTCACCAGATTGTTCTGATCCATCTGAACACTGCGGAATTAATCTGATTACTGGAATTTTCCACTGTTGGATATGCGGATGCAAAGGTAGTATAACTCGCTTCGTCCAAATGGCAGCTCAAATTAACTATTATCAAGCCAAAATAATAGTAGCTAAATTCTCAGATGAAATTGTTTTTCAAGATGAAAAAGAAGAAAAAATCATCACTGGAAATATCCTACCGAAGGAAGCAACTAATAAATTGCCAATTCTTCATCGAAACTATCTCCTTAAAAAAAACTTTGACCCCGATTATCTGCAAAGACAATACCAGATCATGGCATGCTACACCACAGGCAACTACGCTTACAGACTGATTATACCTATAATAATCAACAATATTATCGTTAATTTCACCGCTCGGGATGTCTCAGAACAACAAGAACCAAAATATAAGAACTGCCCAAACGAAAAGGCAATCATTCCAATGAAAAGGATATTATACAATATTGATACTATAAGGAACAAGGCCATAATCGTTGAAGGACCAACGGATGTCTGGAGGATAGGGAAAGGATGCTGTGCCATGATGGGAGTTGAATATACCTCTACCCAACTGTCGATGCTCGCCAATAAAAACCTTGAAGAGATATACATCATGTATGATGAGGACGCGATCCTAAAGGCTGAGAAACTGGCAATTGCTGTTTCAGCGTTCTGTCCAAAGGTTGAGATAATCGAGATAGAAGGAGATCCTGGAGACATGCCTGAAGAGGATGCATTGAGGATAAGAAGGGAGATTGAAATATGACTGATTATGACAAATTGATCTCAGAAAAATGGTATGGACTATTGATCATTTGGTTTGAACTTATTCTAACCAAACTTAAATTTTATCGAAAACAGAGGTAATATACCTCCCTTTGAGGCATGGGACACAATAAACCTTGGATATGTAACTGAACATCTAAAGATGAGAAATAGCCAATGCCAAGATAAATTATAACTATTAAACAACTTAAAAAGAAAGGAAACAAAAATGAAACAAGAACTTGAACTTATCGGATGCCCATGGTGTGGAAAATGCCCAACAGTCACTCATATGAAAGATATTATCTATACCATTGGATGTAATGATTTTAAATGCCATATCAAGTCCAATGTTATATCCAATAATCTTGAATCTGCAATAAAGTCTTGGAATGAAAGAATGAATCCAAAAGATGAATTAAAATATACTGTCACAATTAATCTTAAAGAAAGAGAAAAATAATGAATATTGAACATAAAGATATTTGCCCTTTTCTGCATGCACTAAACGATTTCGGATATCAATTAAATAAAGGATATTCGAGACCACACACATATGACTTAGAATGCTATGCAGAAATATGTTATAAAAAAGGCCAATGTATCAAAGTTCGAACCCAAAAAATAAAAAATATGCTCAACTCAACAAGGAGAAAACAAAATGAAAACAATAATTTGCCCATTATGCGGAACGAAAAATGAATTTGATACAAATGATGATATTATCATCTGCGAACAATGCGGAGAAATGTTAGATTTAAATTACCATGAAAACAGTTATGAAGTCTATCAATCCAACATAAATAGCCAAGAAATCAAGGATGCGATCATCTATTATTCTCAAAAATACTACGAGGGAGATCCAGAGATATCAGACCAAGAATTCGATTCCCTCATAGAGCAACTCAGAGAACTATCCCCAAACGATCCATTACTCAAGACCACCTCCTATGGATATCGAACCGCAAAAGAAAAAGGAAAAAAGATCAAACACAAATACCGTCATGTCGGGTCTCTCGATAAAATAAATCTCTACAACTGGAAGAAACACTTTCAGAATGACGAGTCATACTGCATCACCAGCAAACATGACGGTGGTTCACTTGTTGCCTATTATGATGACAATGGAAATCTCGAAATGGTCCTTACCCGTGGTGATGGAGAGACAGGGATAAACGTTACTGACAAGATCAAACACATTATACCGAACCACGTAAATCTATCAAACATAGCCGTCAAGGGCGAGATAACCATGAAGAAAACGATATTTGAACAATATTATCCCGATGCCGCAAGCTCACGAAATATGTCTCTCGGAATCATCAACAAAGATGATCCTTCCATGGAAGAAATCGAAAGACTCTCGTTCATCGCATACAGCATTTACGGAGGAGGATTCGCTCATACCAAGGGCTTCATAATGTCATGGCTTTTACAAAACAATTTTGATGTTGCTGAGCACATCTGGGTTTGCTTTGATAAAACCAACGAAAACTATCTTGAGTCTCTGAAAGGCAGTCTTGACAGTCTCTATCTGGCAGACGGAATCGTCATCACGAGGAACTTCCCTCCAGATGACGAGATCGCATATAAGTTCATTGCAGAGACGACGGAGACCACTGTTACCAATATTGAATGGGAAATCTCAAGACTCGGATACCTGATCCCTATTATCCATTTCAATCCAGTAAAACTCTCTGGCGCAACACTAAGTAAATGCTCAGGATTCAATGCAAAATGGATACTCGACAATTTAATCTGCCAAGGAGCAGAAATTATTGTTCATCGCTCGGGAGAGGTAATACCATACATCAGAGAAGTTAAGCCTCCAACAACATGGAAAAACCAAAACTGGCCGAACCTAAGATCTCCAGAATCCTGCCCTTCCTGTGATGAAGAACTCGAATGGAAAGGCGTTCATCTTCAGTGCATCAATGAAAAATGTCCAGGCATAATCAAGTTCAGATTCCTCCTTTGGTACAAGACTCTTGTCAGGATCGATGATCTCTCCGAAGCAATCCTTGAACCATTCTTCTATGCAATGGACTGGAAAGAAATAGCAGATATCTACAATGACACATACGATCACTGGAAGAAAACGATCGAACAGGGCTGGACTCCCCATGCCCAGAAACTTCTCTGGCAACTATATGACAAGGCAAAAGAACCAGTCAACCCAGACCTATTCATCGCCTCATTTGGATTGCCGACAGTTGGTCAAAATACATCCAAGAGGATATCTGATGAGATCGGGCTTAACGTGTTCTTC
>Ga0208375_1003793_pt1 | contig 12483 bp, 16 predicted proteins | sample RifOxyD1_FD_184038 | JGI IMG/M metagenome (GOLD analysis project Ga0208375, IMG submission 184038) | Soil microbial communities from Rifle, Colorado - Rifle Oxygen_injection D1 (SPAdes) | ecosystem: Environmental > Terrestrial > Deep subsurface > Rock core/Sediment | place: Rifle, Colorado... | reverse complement strand
GGAGTCGATGCGCTGTTGGATCATCTGACCGCCGCATAGTTGGCTAGCGTTGTTCGTGTAGGCGCGGAACGCCTGACTGCCGCAGCGTAAATTGTGTCCAGCCATCGCCGCCGCGCCCTGCACGTAGGACAACCTCACCGCGCTCTGTTTGAGCGTGATGGTCGCCGGCTCCTCAATTCGTATCGGCAACTCAAAGCGGCTCGCGTCCCCCGCTACTGTTCCGCCCAAGGGTGAAGGTATCTCGTATGCGAGTTGAATGCTGTTTAAGAACTCCGTCGTGCCGGAGAGCGTCCACTCATAAGTCACGTATAGCGTATGGCAGCAGTGATTCATCGCAGCCACGCCAGCACCCCACGCTTTCCACGCATGGACAGCACTCGTTGAGGGCGACTCGATATGAACCCATGTCCCAAAAATGTCGCTGCCAAGCGCACGTTCCGACAAGTTGTGCGTGATCGTGGTGCCGGTGTCGATGCGCGTGTTCATCGTGAAGTCTGTGGTGCCAGCCGCTGTTTCGTGGTTGCCCTCAACGAGGACGAACTGTTGCCGCACTGTCACGCCTCCAACGTTTTCTAGGAGACCTCCGGCTCCTGTGAGCTGCGGTATCTGGTTGGTACCGATTTCAGTTTCCGTCGTCCCCAGTGCCCCTGTCGTGCTCTCCATCGGGATGATGGCGGTGTTGTACTGTGTCGCGGCGGTATCGTCGTATTCGTAGGTGATACAGAAGAGGACGCTGATGTTGTCGGTGGTAAGACCGGTGCCGGTCGAGACATCGATGTAGGCGCTGAAAATAACGGTGGTTGAATCCGCCGCGGGGTAATTTGTGACAAAGTGCGAAGTGAAGTCAAAGGGTCCAATGCGCCCCCCTATGTTCTCGCCGCTGTTGGTGATGTCGTCTAGTTCTGTGATCGTAGCTGCACCAGCACCATTCACACTGCACGCCAGTCGGTGCTCGCCGATGGTGCCGCCGGTAACGGTGCTCATCCCCTCGAAGTTGAGCCAGGCCATCACCGAGCGGATGGTGCGGGTGGAGTTTTCGGTGTAAACAGTAATGGTCGGTAGCGCCGTAAGCACGGCATCGGCCAGTGAGGCTGCGGTCAGCCTCGTCGCCCACCAGGTCGTTTTGGTTCTAAGTGCCATTTGACGGCCTCCATGTAACTCGTAAAACAAACCCCTTCGGGTAGTCCGCGTTATTGCCGACGATATGCAGTTTCACTGTACGCCCAGCAATCGTGACTCGCACATTCTCGTTCACTTCCACACCTGACTGCCAAGCATCAAACGCCTTATCAAGAAGCGGGGTGGCAGCGGTCGATAGGGGAATGTTGTGACTTTTTTTCTTGAGCATGGTATTGCTTTTGGCAGTATTAAATTACGGCCTGATTATCAAATTTAGTTTATTTTAGTCTTTTTATCAACTCCTTTGTTTTTCCCCAGCCCGAGGGTTCATCCGCCGGCGCAAAATTTTTGTGTGGATCAACAGCCATAGTTACTCATTATATAATCTTGCTCAAATTTTTCAAATGGGAGATTTTGAAATAAGCAGAGCTTGGCCAAATCAGAATTTGGTAACCCAATTAACCAATAAACCAATGCCACCAATAAATAATCCAATTATTTCCTCTGTGATAAAATTATTCTATGACTTGGAAATTGATTTACAGGTACTCGAAAGAGGAAAGACAGGTAGAGGATTTTATTAAATCACTAGAGAATAAAACTGGGCCTAAAGTTGGTCGTTTAATCAGTTTATTACAAATACACGGAAATTTGCTTCGCATGCCATATTCAAAGAAGATTGCTAAAAGCATTTTTGAATTGAGAATACGGGGAACAGATGAAATTAGGATCTTTTACGCTTTTGGAAAAGGCAAAGTAATATATTTGTTAAATGGATTTAAAAAGAAAAGTCAAAAGACTCCAACCCGGGAAATTAAATTAGCAGAAAAAAGACTTAAAAAGGCACTTGACAATATATAACATATCTGTTATATATAATATTATTATGAAAGGTTGGAAAGATTGGGATACATTAAAAAGAGAGCTTCTTAGAGATCCTGAGTTTAAAAAAGAGTATGACAGATTGGAGCCTGAATATGCCATTATTTCCCAAATGATTGCAATCCGTGCCAAAAAGAAAATTACACAAAAGGAAATGGCAAGGAGGATGGGAACAAAACAGTCTGCAATTGCAAGGTTTGAATCTGGAGATTATAACCCCACACTGGAATTTTTAAGTAAAACCGCAGAGGCGCTTGGCAAAAAACTTGTGGTAAATTTTGAGTGAGGTTGGCTTCAGGAGATTTGCAAAATTTTTCAAATGGGAATATTTAAAAATAACCCAATCTGCAAATCTACCAATAACCAAATTATCCTCTCTTGTTAAATTGTCACAAAAAATAATTATTAACTGCAAATTGCTGCTGTTCGAGAAAAAGTCTTTTTAGGTAATAGATGTTATTTTGCTCATATAATAATATTAGGGCTTTTTTGTATTCGACCTCATCAACGCTCCTATACGAAAGCGGAAAATAGTCATTTGCCAGCAAAATTGCGTTACTGGCCATTCTCGCGGTTCTTTTGTTCCCGTCCGTGAATGGCTGAAGATACGAAATCATTCCCAGGAGAATAAATGCCGCCTCGGGAATGTAAGCAGTTTTGTTTAATACTTCTATTAACTTATTCAGGATATCTTCGATCTGATATTTGTTGTCAGGTGGAGAATACTTGGTTCCGGTAATTCCAACCGCCGATTCTCGAATATTTGCTTTTATCCCGAGATCTTTAGTGAGCGCAGAGTGGATAGCACGGATGTCAGAAACATTTATCTTCCTAAAACTTTCCTGATTTTCTAAAATAATATCAAAGGCGTTTTTATGATTAAGAATCATGATGGCTTCTTCTTTATCGTGCCCTTTTGCTTCTTTTCTGTTTTTTATCAACTCTTCTGTTTCAAGAAGTGAATATGTATTCCCTTCTATTTGTGAAGATTTCCAGGATAGCTCAATAGTAAATCTTTCAAGTTCTCTTTTCAGTATCGTTTTGTCTAAAGAAGCGAGTTTATCCTTGAGTTTGGCTTTTCCCCGTTCAAAAACCATACGCTCTTCCTTTATAAATAAGTTTTTCAATTTGTCGATAATCGCGAGATTGAAGCTGGGGTATGTGACTTTTCTTTGATCTATCGGCACGCCAAAATAATCCTCAATATTTACAGGCACAGATATCTCTTTGCCTGGTTTAAGTGAGTATTTGATGTATTTTCCGCCGCCAGATTGTTCAATCCACCCAAGTTTGAGGAGAAAATTCAAATCGCGGATAACAGTAATGCGGGAGACTTTCTGGTCGGTAAGTGTGGTTTTCACCTCTTCCCTGGAAGATAGGGGATTAATCAACAAGTAATTAAGAAGTCTAGCCTGTCGGTTATTAATTTGCGTATCATTCATGCGTTTCTAGCGTATCATGATGATACGCTAGAAGTCAACCAACGGGCGTAATCTATTGTTTTTCCCCAGCTTAAGAGAAATCAAATTTTGGAAACTATTTTTGTTTTTCCAAAGAAGGTCATTTTGAGAAGTCTTTTGTCATTAGTCAGAAAATAATCGCAATCTGCTCTTTGCGCCGAATACAGCTGAATGTTATCTTCCAAATCGTTTGTGGGCCCTTCCATTGCCTGTTTTAGGATCTTTGAAGACAAGTTAATTATTCCAAAAAAATCATACATTTTTTTAATCTTTTTGTTCGGCATTTTAATATTCTGGGAATAGCAATAAATATGAAACGAAAGTGGAGAAATGAAAAGGCGGCGATGAAATAATTCCCTGGCTCTTTTTTTATTTCTTACACCAATATCAAAGAGAACGTTTGTGTCTAGGAAGATATTTACCATGCTTTTTCATCATTGCTGCTCTGTATCTTTTATCTAATTCCTCATCTGATAAGACCGGAAGATTAATATCTTTTGTTATTTTCATAAAAGCCTCGGCATCAAAAAGCTTTGGGCCTGACTTTTTGGGCTTAAATATTCCAATTACTTTTGACCTATGGATAACACTGATTTCCTCACCATTTAACAGGGCTTCCACAAGGTCTTTTGTCTTAGTTCTGAGCTCTGTAGCCGTAATAGTATTCATATTTGAAATATACATTCAAATATACATTTTGTCAAGGTTAAAAACGTGTAATCAACTCCTTTGTTTTTCCCCAGCCGGGGATTTCATTGCTGGCCTTGACAAAGGACGACTCATATTGTACTATGATTATAATATGAATATACAAATGGTTTCGGTTACTGACGTCCAGCGAAATTTTAAGAACATTCTGGACAACCTAGTGCCAAAAAATCCAACCTTGGTTATAAGGGACAGTACTCCTAGGGCTGTCATCCTCTCTTTTGAGGAGTATAAGAGACTGACCCAATTGGAGAGGGAGGCTTTGAAAAAGGAAATATCCATGGTGATGGACGTTTTGTCCAAAAAGAATGCCAAGTTTTCCGATGAGGAGATCAATAGGGATATAGAATACGCTAGGAAACATGCTCGGGGCAGTTATTGACACGAATGTTTTAGTTCGGGCCCTTCTTAAATCTACAGGAAGCGACCGTGCTATCTTCGAAGCTTTCAAAAATGGGGACTTTAATCTTTTTTATAGCCAAAAGCTACTTAGAGAGCTGGCCAAAGTTTTATCCTACCGTAGAATTTTCAATAAATATGATTTAGATAATCATGCACTAGAAACATTTATTAATACTCTTGTCTCTTTCGGTAAATTAGTCTCCTCACCTAAGAAAGTTAAAATATGTCGCGATCCCAGTGATGATGAAATCTTTTCAATTGCTCTTGCCATCGCCCACAAGAAACCGATTTATATTGTTTCCGGCGACAAAGATATTTTGAGCCTTAAAGGCAAAGTCGAAGGCGTCGAGATTGTAACCGCGAAAGATTTTCTGAAGGTTATTTGAACTTTTTGATTAACCCCTTTGTTTTTCCCCAGCCGGGGATTTTGGTGTTCGTTACTTTCCAATTTATTAGCAGTTTTTTATTCCTGAATTGCTTCTTTTTCCATCTCTGTCCCGTAACATTGCCGGGATGTCTGATGTCTACGTTCGGGTATTTGGATTTGAAGGTTCCGAGTTTATAAACATTTTGCCATTTGATTCGATGATGAGTCATTGGTTCAAAGCCCATTTTTCGGCTAAAGCCTTCTTTTGAAATCATCTCGTAGCGTTCCCTAAAATGAGTGAGCAGTTGCTCTCTATAACCACAAAGGCCGGAGAGTTGATTAACGTCATAATGCAGGGCGTGCCCGTCGGACGTTCTTAAAAACCAAACATTCTGATTGTAATAAAAAGTGTCTTTATTGGCCGGTGTAAAGTCAAAGTGCGACGGATGATATAAAACGTCGTGTTCACAGAAGAAAATTATATCTGCCGTGCTATGTTCCAGCGCGGCCATTATCTGCTTAAACATCGCCGGATAACCCCTTTTTAAGGAAGGGAAGTGAATATTTTTGACGCCGAAGTCCATTTTCTTTAATGTCGCACTCACGATTGGAAAATCCCTCTTTTTACTGATTTTTAGAATTCGTTTTCTGACCGGATCAGCGATTTTCGGGTCTAATTGGCAATCTGAATAGTAAATTATTCCTTTGGTCAGTTCATGTTTTTGGGTCGGTTCGTAGGTGGTTGGTTCGTCTGTCGTCGGTCGTTCGACTCTGAGGGATGAGCCGATTCGGCTGAGCTCACGGCCGAAGCCCCTAGGCTCAGACTCGATGAGTTCACTTTCCGCAGGTTTTGTTTTAGAGGCCTTGGCCGAAAACTTAAATTTATTTGCTTTCAGTTTTTTCAGGTCTTCTTCTGTCCAGCCTTTAATGGGCCAGAATTTCTCTACTAACCAACTAAGGGGACGGACCTGTTTAGGCCAGTTATCGTTGAAAAAAAGGTCGCGCGCATAATTTTTGGCTTTTTCCTGGTCGCGTCCCGACATGGGGTAGGGGAAACCGAAATCTCCGCCTTGGGTTCTAAACATATGGGCGTACCAGGTGTTTTTATTTACCATTACCGCTCCGCCCGAAAGCCAGGTTTTAGTCGCCACCTCAATTCCTTGCGAACCCCAACTGCCAAAAGCTTCATCACAAACACCCAATTCCCAGTATTTCTGCCTGGTCATCATAAAACACGACCCCTGAAGCGACATGGTCGGGGTAATTTCTCCCTGGCCCTCGGGGCGCTTTGCAAAGTCCCCAAAATATTGGAAGTGGGGTTGGGAATCAAAACAATAAGAAACGGAATTCGGGCTTCGTTTGGCTTGCCAGAGAATGTCGCGAGTAGTTTCTTTTCCGCATTCCTGGCACGGGCCGGAAGGTCCTTGATACCTCCTGTGTCCGTTTTCGCATACCCAATCGAAGGCGTGCAGATTTTTCATCAAAGGAGCCATTGTCCAATCGTCATGTCCTTTGATGGCTTCAAGCATTTTTCTGTCAAATCCCTTGTCGAAAGCGCAGTGGGCGTCAATCTTCATTACATACTTTGCCTGGCTTAATTTGCATGCCTGATTAGTGACGGCTCTTTGACCAATACTTTGCGTATTGTATATTAAAGTTACTCTTGGGTCGGGTATTAATGGAGGGTCGGGTTTATACCCGTCTAAGACGGGTATTACTTCGGTATTTGCCTCGCTATTTTCAAGAATGTTTTCGATAGTTTTTGCCAAAAAGATTTCGTTGCGGGCGGGGATTAGTATGCTCAGGTCATAGGTATTCATATTACTCCCTATATTTAGCTTAATTAGACGTATAAATCAACTGAGAAATTCTCTAGGGGACAACTGTCCAAGTTTCAAAAGTATTACCATCCGGATCTTATAACATCGCAAATTCTACCTACGTCTTCCACTGTCACATAGAAATGTTTTGGAAGAACCAAATACTTATTTTCTAAAGCATCCATGTTTGGACAATCGTTAACTCTCTTTCCAAAAATCGAGTAACGGTCGTTTCTATAATGTACAGGATCGGATTCTATTCCATTTTCAGTGAGTTTGATTCTCAAATTGTCCCTATTTTCTACAAGAGCTGTGGCTAACCAGCAGGAAGATTGATGTATCTTATCATCTCCAATAAAGGAAATTCCGGGGATACCTTTCAACCCTTCCCAATAGGCTTCAAAAAGTTCCCTATGGTGTTTTAACGTTTCATCAATTACCTTCATGGCTTCAATTCCCATGGCCGCCGAAATATCAGTCATTTGATACTTCCAGCCTAATTCCCAAATATCTCCTGCCCATATTCCTTGGTAGTGACTTTCCTGCTTCGTTTTTCTGTCAATTCCAAACCACCTTATTCTTTTGGCGGTATCTTCTAATTTAGAATTTCTGATTGTTAACATTCCTGAATCCGGAGCTGCAATAATTTTTATTGCCTGAAAGCTAAAACAGGTAAAATCAGTGACACTTCCCACATACCTCCCTTTATACTTAGCCCCTTGTGCTTGGGCGGCATCCTCAATTAAGGGAATTTGCCACTTTTCTGCAACTTCCTGAAGTTCGTCTAAGTCGGCGGGAAGCCCTCCATAATCCACACAAACTATTGCTTTTGTTCTTGGGGTAACTTTTCGGGCGACATCTTTAGGGTCAACATTAAGACTGTCTTTTTTAACATCTGCAAACACTGGTTTAGCTTTTTGATAAAGGATAGGTGTATTTGTGGCGGTACAAGTAAAAAGCGGTGTCACAACTTCGTCGCCTTCGCTAACCCCTGCTAAAATATATGCCAAATGAAGCGCATCCGTCCCTGATCCCACCGCAATAGATTTACTGGGCTTAGCAAATTTTTCTGTCCAAAGAGCCTCGAATTTATCTACCTTTGGCCCTTGACCAATCCACCTTGTGTCCAAAACTTTCCTCGCCGCGTCCCTGGCTGCCACCGGGACGTGAGGGTAAAATAATACTATTTTTTCGTCTTCCTTCATAAAGCAAGATTTTTATATAATTTTGCTATTTTGTCTATATGATATTCTTCAGATTTTTTGAGACACCTTTCAGAATAACCAGCATAGAATGATGGGGAGGACCTTAGATTATCCAGCTGATAAAGAAATTCATAAAGAGTATGTACGGGAATATAACAACCGTCCATCTCCTCGAAAGCTTTCTCATCATATGTAATGGTAGGTATGCCAAAAGAAGATGAATTAACAATCTTTAGGGGGTTCATCAAGATATCTTTTCTGTAGTCAAAATAAGGTCGCCAGATAATCTGAACATCAATGCCGAGATAAAAATTGACGACGTCCTTCCTTGTGGAAAACTTCGAAAACTCGATTAGTTCCATACGCCTTTCCGCTAACCAATCCCTAAGTCCTTCAGGAAGATATTTAAAGGCATGAATGGTTCCGATTACTCCCACTGTAGTTATTTCTTTTCTGTTACGTCTGACGCGTTCAAAATTACAATGTTGTTCGGGGATGTTTATAATTTTATTAGGAAGCAGTCTCTTTAGGGTTTTGTAATTCCAATCAGAAGCAGAAATTACAGGAACTTCTGGATGCATCTTAGCGAGTATATATAAATCTGGTGAATCGCAAATATCCAGGTAAGGTTTTCCCTCAAATAAAAAATCATTCCCTGGTTTAACGTGGGGTTTTACATAAATACATACATCATTTTTGTAACCCGTTTCGGGATTAAGTTTAGCCCCAATGTATGTGGCTATTTGTTCGGCCCTAATCATCGATGAGACCCGCGCTAGATGTCTGTCAGGGCCTACCCGAAAAGGCATTTTGGCAAAAAATGATATGTTAGTTGGCATATTTATAAACATGCACTCTTGCGCCCGATTTCATTTTCGTTTTATCTAAACCAAAACCACATTTAGTATGTAGTGCAATTGACGCCTTATTGGTAGCCCAGACTTCAGCAATTAGGGGTAATTTTTCTTGATGGGCAATAGAAATCAGATTATTAATTATTACCTCTCCATAACCCTGTCTGCGATATTCTGGTGCAACACACTCGGTAACGTATAGTTGTTTGTCCCTCAAATGCAGGGCTCCATATCCAACTGGTATGTTTTCGTGGTTACGGATAATAAAAAGTCGAAACATATTGGAGCAGACTGCCGGTCGGTAGTAAGTGAAGTACCAGTAAATTTGCTGTAGGGGATTGATATGTTTTCTATAGTTAGTTAGATATGTCCGACATTCATTGCGCAGTCGCCGTACAATAAGTGCTTCGGAAAGAGTACTCACCAGCTTGAAATTCATGTTTTTTCTCATCTCTTGTTAGATATGTTCATACATTATTAGTTTTTCCAATATGTCTGAAACCTTGCCCCAACCGGGGATTTCATTTGATTCTGTCCATCCTTCAGCCCAGCGGTGATCGTGAAATTCTTCCGGGTGGCGTTTACTTCTCGTAAGATTTGCACCATGACGCAGGTCGATAATCGGCCATTCAGATTCCCAAGGTATCATAGGATAATTATCTACACCTTGGTGTTTACTGTGTCCGCCGGGTTCAAACCCCATGTATTTAGAAAATCCTTCTCTTTTCATTACTTCGCCCTTGGCTAGGATTTCTTTTTGTCTTTCGATAATTTTTGCCACTTTTCTTTGATAATGACCCAGTAAAAGATCCCTATATCCACAAAGCCCGCTAACTTGCATACATTTATTTGTTCTGATAGCTATCTCATCGTCTATCCAAAGTTTCCAGACGTTTGTGTTGTAGTAATAAGCATCATTTCGAGGAGGAGTGAAATCAAAGTGGGTCGAATTATAAAGCACGTCGTGTTCGCAGAAAAAAACGATGTCCGTGTCAATGTGTTCTAAGGCTGACATTATTTGGGTAAACATTGTTAAAATGCCTTTCTTAAGATGGGGGAAATAGATATTTTTGTCACCGAAATCCATCTTTTTCAGTGAAGAACAAACAATAGGGATTTTCTTGTCCTGGGATATGGACCTTAAGATTGATCGAACTTTTTTTGCGATATTTAAAGGAAGTTCATTATCTGTGAAATAAAGCATAGATTTTGAAAGCATATTATTGTTTTACCCAAAACCAGGAACGGGTTTTATCGCGGATTATTCCCGGTTCTCCCATTGCTTGGGCCCCTACTATAAAAAGCGGTCTAATTCCATAACTCATAATATATGCGATTAATGCCCTTTTAACGTGATTAAAATTCTTAAAATGGAAGTAGATATAATCGTGGCCGGAAATGATTCCGCCTCCCCGAACCTTTTTTGACCAGTAATGTAGGTCACTGGCAAAGTTGACAAAGTCGTGGTTGCCATCGATATAAACAAAATCAAGCGAGTTATCTTTAAAGTCCGTTACTGCTTTCAGGGAAGGCTTGCGCTTAACGGTGCAATTGTAGGGCGCGAGTCTTTTCTTGGTTTCTTTATAAAATTCGTTAAATAATTTTTGGCCAACACCAAGTTGAAGTCCGTCTGGTTCGTAAGCGGAGACTTTCCAGGGGTCAATCGAGTATAGGTGAAGTTTTGGGTTTGTTTCACATAAAATTTCGGAATATTCTCCTCGAGCAACTCCGATTTCAGCCCCCACTTTGAAATTCAATTTGAAAAAAAGCTCGGCCAGATTATCACGGCCCATGTTGGGGATTTCAACTATATATTGACGTCCAATCTTGAGATTGTACTTTCTGACAATATAGTCAAAAGTCTTCATGTTTTTACCCAAAACCAAGAACGATACCTGTCCCTGATAATTCCTTTATCATAGGTTTTTGCTCCCACAATAAAGAAGGGAAGCATATTAAAAGACACCATATAAGCATCGACCACTCTCTTAATATGGTTAAATTTTGAAATGGGGAAATAAACATAATCATGTCCAGATATAATTCCGCCTCTCCGAATTTTTTTTAACCAGTAGTGGAGGTCGTTGGTAAAGTTGGCAAAGTCGTGGTTAGCGTCAATATAGACAAAATCCAGGGAATTATCGTCAAAACTTTTCAACGCCGCCATTGACGTTTTTCGCATAACCGTACAATTGTACGGGGCAAGCCTCTTTTTTGTCTCTTGGTAATATTGGTTGTATCTTGATTGTCTTTTCTCAACGGTTTTGATGTTGGGTTCGTAGGCACTGGCCTTCCAGGGGTCGATACTGTAAAGATGCAGTTTGGGGTTTGCCTTAAGCAAGACTTCGGAATAAAGCCCTTGCTCGACACCAACCTCAACGCCTTTTTTGAATTTGAGTTCCGCAAATAGAGCGGCCAAGTCAGCCCGGCCCATGTTGGGAATTTCAATAATATACTGCCGGCCGGGATTAATGTTATATTTTTTGAGAATATATTGATAGGTATTCATTTTACGTAAAACCAGCTGGACGAGCCTTGGGCGGATAATAAAAATAAAGTTTTTGGTCCGGATAATTCAAAATGCTTGATAATTGCCCTTTCAACGTCATCGCGAGCTCTTCCCTGGTGGGGACGCCAGCGATAGTCGTGCCCGCTCACAATTCCGCCAGTTTTGATGATTTTTGCCCAGCCCCCTAAGTCCCTTAAAACATAATCGTAATTGTGGTTGCCGTCAATATAGATAAAATCCAGCGTGTTGGGCTCAAAGCCAACCACCGCCCCTTCGCTGGATCTTCGGATGATTTCGCAATTATACGGAGCCAATCTCTTAATTGTATTATTGTAATTTGCATTTAAATAATGTTGGTTATTTAATTCCCCCCATTTACGGTAGACTTTCCAGGGGTCGATGCAATATAACTTAACTCCGGGATTTGCTTCGCACATTTCCTTGGAATAGAAACCTCTCTCAACACCGATTTCGGCCCCGACTTTGTAACCCAATTCCTGAAACAATTTTGCCAGCCCGCTTCGGGTATCGGGTAAAGAAATAACGGAACCCAATTTAGGGCTTAAATTATATTTTTGAGTAATAAAAGCTATCGGATTTATTTTACGGGCCATTCTCTTCTCCCTTCTTTATACAACCTTAGTAGCTTACGCCAGTTCTTGGGCCAGGTTGGCATGGGCATAAATTTTTCGACAAACCAGGTAAAGTTGTGCTTTCTTTCCGCCCATTTGTTTCCGACCCAGTAGTTGGCCGCAATGTCGGATGAGAGTTTATCTTGTTTTCTATCCATATGGTAACCGCGCTTATTGCCTTGCTGATGCATATGGGCATACCAGGTTTTTTTGTTGACCATTACTTTTCCTCCGCCTAGCCAATTCTTCAGTGCCAGCCAAATAGGTTCCTGGGCGTGTCCATAGGGGTCGATGTTTGGAAATCCTCCGAGAAAGTTGAAATAATAGTCTTTAGAGACAAACCATCCAGAACCGTGAATTTGCGGGGTTTCATCGATTAAGACATCCAATTTTTCCGCAGTTCTTTGAGGCCAATGCCCACCGGCTTTAAACCTAAAACCCCTGGGGTCCGTAAATGGGCAACACAGATAAAAATAATCATAAAACCTTTTGTCTTGCCATTCCCAAGTTGCGGGGTTTAAGATA
>Ga0208375_1003791_pt1 | contig 12492 bp, 10 predicted proteins | sample RifOxyD1_FD_184038 | JGI IMG/M metagenome (GOLD analysis project Ga0208375, IMG submission 184038) | Soil microbial communities from Rifle, Colorado - Rifle Oxygen_injection D1 (SPAdes) | ecosystem: Environmental > Terrestrial > Deep subsurface > Rock core/Sediment | place: Rifle, Colorado... | reverse complement strand
TAGGGTAGGGAATAATCTTATTATTTTTTAACGGCTCATCTTGTTTAAGGATGAGCCGTTGTTTTTTTGCGTGTATTTATGACGGATGCGAAATATTGACAAAATTGTGAATCTGCGTAGTATAGGTATATATTATGATAAATAGAAATTTTGGAATTTTAGCAATTATATTACTTGTTTCTGCCGGTATTTTTACAGCCGGAGGCATTTTGTATGCCCAGTATAACTACAATTGCACATACCACTCATATCAGCAGTGCGTGGGTAATAATTTGTATTGGTTTGATTCCTGTGGAAATCAGCAAGACTTAATACAATATTGCCCAAGCGGATGCTATAACAATTCTTGTTCGAATTACAATAATTATAATTATAACAATTCATGCAATTACCACGCATATAAAGATTGCGTGGGCAGTTCAATTTATTGGTTTGATTCGTGCTCTAACAGACAGAATCTTTATCAGGACTGCTCATCTTTCCAGCAAACCTGCCAATACGGCCAGTGTGTCGTAAATATACAGCCGGTTTATATAGCACATCAAAAGATTAGCTGTTATGGAAATAATTTATATTGGTTTGACTCATTGGGGTCAGTTAATTCTTTATACAAAAATTGTCAAGATGCAAATAGTTGCACGCAAGACAGCTGTTCTGGAGCCAAATGTTCTAACGTGTTGAAATGCGACGGCTCAACATGCGCCGTTGATTCTGCTGACTATAATACTTATTGCTCTTCGGTCCAGCCGGTTCCGCCTTCTAACAATTGCGGAAACGGAATATGTGAAGAAAATTTAAGTGAAAATTTTGCTAATTGTCCAAACGATTGTAAGACAAATAATCTTAACAGCTTGATGGTTTCTTTTGTTGTAAAACAGGATGAAACTTCACAACAGTGGGATAAAAACGCGCAGGTTGGGCCCGATTCTACCGTGTATTTTATGATTGCTGTAAATAATAATTCAGACATCGGGGTTGATAATGTTAATGTTTCAGTTAATATTCCTGCGGAAATTTCTCTTTTAGGAAATTTAAAAATTAACGACGTTCCTATATCAGGAGATGTTGTTTCTGGAATAAATATGGGATTAATCGGACCAAAAACTGCAAAGTCCATAACCTTTGAGGGTAAGTTGCAATCGTTTACCGCCCAGGAACAAAAACAGGCTACAGTCACAATTAGCGCCGGAGGAGCTACGCAATCAGATTTTGTTAATCTTGATTTTAATCCAGAACAACCAGCTCCAGCCTCTGTTTCTTCAGCTACAGATAATGCCGGTTTTATGGGGTTTTTAAAACGCTGGTATTTATGGATTTTATCTGCAATTGTGCTGGTTTTCTTATTTATAATTGTATTTAGGCGCGTTTCCAGTACCGCATAATTACTTGTTTTTAAAGCTGCCTCCTTAATGCGGGGCAGCTTTTAATTAAAGCATAAATTTGTTATAATTAAATATAATTATGGACAAAAAGCCGACTATTTTTGAGTTTACCTCGTATGAATTTGAGCCCGCGCAAAAAAGGGTTTTGTTTAATTACAAGCAGGAATTTGTAGATAGCGAACCTTTAAATTTTACTGAAACTCTGCTTTTACCCGAGGTGCCAGATTTAGGGGGTCTACCCGAAGGATTAGTAGACAAAATTTTACAAGGGATTCATTTAATTTTGGGCATTAGCTATTATAAATCTTATTGTGCGACAAAATTAAAAATTCCTTATGCTTTGTCCAAAAAAGAAGCAAATTTTTGGAATATTGTTTATAGAAAAGGATTAGGAGAATTTTATTATATAAATAATTTAGACCCTAAAATATCACCTAAATTTTCTTATATTAAAAACGTAAAAGCTGAAAACTATTTTTTAGATAAAAATGAAAAATGTCTTGTTGGCGTATCGGGAGGTAAAGATTCAATTGTGGCAGCCGAACTTTTAAAAAAGCAGGGGATTGATATAACTGCTGTTTTTACTGAAACGCAAAAAGAATCGCTAATTGTGAATAAAGTAATTGAAACATTAGAAATTAAATCCTTAAAATTTAGGCGAGTTTTAGACGAGAAAGTATTTCAAAATCATAAGTATAATGGCCATGTGCCAGTTTCTGCAATGTTTGCTTTTTTGGGAATTTTGTATGCAGTTTTGTATAGATATTCTTACTGTATAATGGCGAACGAGCATAGCAGTAATTTTGGGAATGTTAAATATAAAGGAGAGATGATTAACCATCAATGGTCAAAATCGTCAGAATTTGAAGATATGTTTTGTGATTATGTAAAAAATTTTATAACCCCCGATGTCCGTTATTTTTCTTTGTTAAGGCCCTTTTATGAAATAAGAATCGCGGAATTATTTTCAAAATATAAACAATATTTTCCTTATTTTTCCAGTTGTAATAAAAATTTTATAATAGCCGAAGCCAAAAAATCCGAGCTTTGGTGCGGACGATGTCCAAAATGTGTTTTCGTATTTACTTTACTTTCAGCTTTTTTATCAAAAGATGAGTTGTTGGGCATTTTTAAAAAAAATCTTTATCAAGATGCGAGCCTTTTGCCCCTATTTAAAGATATTTTTGGGCTGGGAAAGTTAAAACCATTTGATTGCGTCGGGACATTCGAGGAATCAAAGGCAGCTTTTGCGCTGGGCGCTAAAAAATTTAAAAATGATTTTATAATAAAAACGCTTTTAACAAAAATAAAAAATAAAAAAGATATTATTAACGGGTTATTCAAAACTTATCAGGCGGATAACATTCCAAGCCAATTTAGATTTTCAGGAATGAAAAATATTCTAATTTTAGGTTATGGCAAGGAAGGAGAAGTAACAAAAAAATACATTAAAAAAAATTATTCTAATTTTAAAATTGGCATAGCAGACCTTAAATTAGGCAAAAATTATTTGGAAAAGCAGAAAGATTATGATGTGGCGGTAAAAACCCCCGGCATTGCTAAAAGCTTTGTTAAAATTCCTTATACAACGGCAACAAATATATTTTTTTCAAAAAATAAAAATACTACTGTCGGTATTACCGGAAGCAAAGGAAAAAGCACAACCGCCTCGCTTATTTATTCAATATTAAAAGAAGCCGGTAAAAACGTAAGAATTTTAGGAAATATCGGAAATCCGATGCTTTCGGCATTATCAGAGTCCATTAGAGAAAATGAGATTTTTGTTTTAGAGCTTTCAAGCTACCAATTAGACGACATTGATTTTTCTCCCAATATAGCCGTGGTAACAAATTTGTTTCCAGAACATATGGATTATCACATCGGTTTAGATAATTACTATAATACGAAAAAAAATATAATCAGATTTCAAAATAAAACGGACGCATTTATTTATAACCAAAAAAATGCAAAATTACGGAAGTGGGTAAGCGACGCAAAAGGCAAAACATTTTCATTTAGTGACAAAATTGATATCGATAATTTAAAAATTCCATTACTTGGACAGCATAATAAAGAGAATATCGGAGCGGCGATTGCCGTCGCAAGGATATTTGATATTTCCGATGAAATAATAAAAAATGCCATTGAAAAATTCAAACCGCTGCCACATAGGCTGGAATTTGTTGGCGAGTTTAAAAAGATAAAATTTTATGATGATGCCATTTCTACCACCCCCGAATCAACAATTGAGGCGATTAAATCATTAAAAAATATCGGCACAATTTTTCTTGGCGGAGAAGACAGGGGATATAATTTTTCAAAATTGGAAAAAACAATCAAAAAATATAGAATAAAGAATATCGTTCTTTTTCCAGATTCAGGAAAGAGAATTTTTAAATCGCAAAAGGGATTAAACATTTTTAAAACCTCCAGTATGGAGCGGGCGGTAAAATTTGCATATAAATACACAGAGAAAGGTAAGATTTGTTTGCTTTCTTGCGCCTCGCCAAGTTATTCTTTATGGAAAAATTTCGAAGAAAAAGGAGATTTATTTAAAAAATTTGTTAAAAAATATTCAGGAAAATTGTGAGCATCTATAAAAAAAGTGAGGAAAAAAATTTCCTCACGCTTGTCTGCTGACTATTCCAATTTGTATTCTAATTATATATCGTATTCTCTTTCAACGTACGAGAAGTTATCTTCGTACAGCGAACTGGGTATGGAGCTTAATCGTTTGCTATATTCAACAATGTCTGACCACTCACATTCGCATCGTGTTTGGATCCACAACTTTGAGAGTAATGGCCAATCAAATACATCACAGTTTCTAAATCCACTACCTATATTCTCATCGCCTAATAATTGCAAAAAAGCTCGTGATCCGATATATGGAGTAAATATGCAAACCGACAGAGTATTCATGCCGTTTTCGAATAGGTCGCAGGCATGATCATATGTTGCTTGTAATGACTGCCTACTTTCTCCTGGCAATCCTAAAACAACACTTGCAAACGTTTTTATTCCCGCGTCTCTAAGAAGTAGGGTGGATCGTTTATTTAAAGCAACTGTGCTACCCTTATTAGCTGCTTTTAAAATAGCATTGTCACCACTTTCAACCCCAATAAAAACTTCTTTGTAGCCGAGCGTGCTTAACAATCTTACAGACTCCTGTGTTGTTTCGGAGACTCGTAAATATCCTCTAAATGATATTGGGCGATTCGGTTTGAGCGAGCTGAAACGACGCAGCCAATTTATGTCGCATCCTATCGTATCAGATAACTCCCAAAAATGGTTGCATCCATATCTATCATATAATTTGTTAATCTCTTGCCATACACGCTCTGGAGAGCGTTGTCTTAGTTTGGATCGAAGCAGCACGCAAAAAATACAGCCACCTGATTGTTCTTGCCAACGACACCCCTTCATTGCATTAATACATGCAGAAATGGCATCGTATTGTTCGTAGGTTTGGCGATATGCTTCTTGATAAGTTTTAACATCTATAAGAGACCAATCTGGATCGGGATAGCTATCTAATGGAAAATCTATTTGAGGCGTTAGGTGCGGTTCTCCTAAAAAATCTCGTTTAGCTAAACCAGCAATGCGTTCTGGCGGTATGCCATTGGCTAATTCAACCATCGGAATTTCACCATCACCGACTACACAATAATCAACATAAGGTCTATTTTTTAAGCATTCTTTCCACATAGTTGAAACATATGGACCACCCAAAACAACAAGATATTCATTTCGAATTTTTATTTTTTTGGCAATACTCAATGCCGTTCTGTAGCAACCAACATTTGTTGAAATACCAACGATGTTTGGTTCATAAGCCACTATCTTCTCTATGAGGGCATCTTCTGTGGCATATAATTCTCCATTCAAAACTAATACATCGGTGTTATCAGCTGATTGAAGTAGGCTCGCCCCAATAGATAAAAGTCCAAGTGGTGGGCTATAGGCGGTACGCATTAGTTTTATCCGCTCACTAGATGAAATTACCAACGCAACTCGTGTTCGTGCGATACTCATACTATTTTCTCCTATGCTATACTAGAAACAAACTAAATTATCAAAGGCGGAAACCACTTCCGTCGAGCTGGCTGTAGATTAGCACTATTAAATTATTATGTCAAATTTATATTTGCCTTGATAGAATTATAAATATTGTTTACTATTAGAGTATATATCTTAAAAGATTTGTTAAATAGTTAAAAAAGGAAAAGTTTGCAACAATGAAAAGGCATATTAATTATTATCTTTTTTTTCTGATTATTTTTTTAGTTGGCTTTGGATTTTTGTTTTTAGCGTGCCTTTCAGCTCCTGCATCTTTGCAAAGGTTTAATAATGCCAGCTATTATTTAACCCATCAGCTGATTTTATTGGCAGGAGCGGTTATTTTGGGATTTATTTTTTATAAAATCCCCCTGAAAATTTTTAAGAAATGGGCACCCGTAGTTTTTTTTATAAATTTTATTATATTATTTTTAGTTTTTTTGCCATTCATAGGATTAAAGTTAGGGGGCGCAAGCCGTTGGCTTAATTTTGGAAAATTTTCATTCCAGCCATCAGAGTTTTTAAAAATTACAGCTGTTTTATATTTGTCAGCATGGATTGCTTCAAAATTATCTGAGACTTCCGCTTCCGGATGGAAATCTTCAGCCAAAAAAGGATATCATAATGCAGTATATATATTTGTTCCGTTCTTAATTTTTTTAGCAATAATCTCTTTAGCAATGATTTTTCAAAAAGATGCCAGCACTTTGGGAATTATATCGCTGACATTGCTTGCTGTTTATTTCTCAGCAAAAACTCCTCTGTGGCATACATTTTTGGTTATATTGGCGGGAGCCGGAAGTTTATTATTTTTAATAAGATTTGAGCCATACAGATTAGACCGCTGGCTTATTTTTTTGCACCCAGACTCTGACCCTTTGGGCAAGGGTTTTCAGCTTCGTCAGGCGTTGCTTTCTTTGGGTTCTGGCGGAATTTTTGGAAAAGGGCTTGGTATGTCAACTCAAAAATTCGGTTTTCTGCCCCAAGCAATATCTGATTCTATTTTTGCTATAGTAGGCGAAGAGTTGGGGATGGTCGGAGCTACTATTTTAATTGCATTATTTGTTTTCTTTTTTTATTTAGGGATTAAAATAGCTAAAAATTCTAACGACAGATTTTCAAAAATGACAGCCATAGGAATTACTTTTTGGATAACACTGCAGGCTTTTATAAATATTGCTTCAACAATAGGAATTTTTCCGTTGACTGGCATTCCTTTGCCGTTTTTTTCATACGGAGGCTCGCATCTTATTGCCGAAATGATAGGCGTGGGCATATTGCTTAATATATCCAAGAATGGTTAATTTTAAATTTAATGCATGTCAGTTGGTTTGCCTTAAAAAATAACTCTGATATGATTAAGTAATAATTTAATTATAATGAAGATTTTGTTTACAGGAGGCGGTACAGGAGGGCATGTGTATCCCTTAGTCGCTGTTATTAGAGAAATAAGGCGCATTTATCCGAAAAAGAATTTAGATTTTTATTATTTAGGACCAAAAGATGAGTTTGGTTTGATTTTGCTTGCGCAGGAAGGACTTATTATAAAAACAATAATTTCAGGAAAAATCAGGAGATATTTTTCTTTCTGGAACTTTGTAGATATTTTGTTCAAAATTCCTCTTGGTTTTTTTCAGAGTTTCTTTCTGCTTTTATTGATTAATCCTGATTTAGTTTTTAGCAAAGGAGGTTCAGGGTCAATTGCTGTTACGTGGTCAGCAAGGATTTTAAGAATTCCTGTTTTTTTGCACGAGTCAGATGTTGTGCCCGGACTCTCAAATCAACAAACATTTAAGTGGGCAAAAAAAGTTTTTATTTCTTTTTCTAAGACAGAGTACTTTGAGCCCAAAAAAACAAATTTGACGGGAAACCCCATAAGAAAAGAAATTCTTGAAGGTGATGCCAAAACAGCAGGCGAAATATTTGGTTTAACTTTTACCAAGCCCGTATTTTTAATTATGGGAGGATCTCAGGGAGCGCAGGCCATAAATGATTTTGTTTTAAGGATTTTGAATGATTTTTTGAAAGATTTTGAGATAATTCACGTTACGGGAAGGGAAAATATAAAAGAAACACAAGCTGAGGCGCAGGTGGTGATAGACAAAGATTTAGAAAAATATTACCATCCTGTAGGATTTTTAGACGAAGATAAAATTAAACACGCTTATAAAGCAGCTGATATTATATTATCGCGGTCCGGGTCCGGTTCTATTTTTGAAATTGCGGCTGTGGGTAAGCCAAGCGTTTTAATTCCCTTACCAACAGCTGCCGCAAACCACCAGGCAAAAAACGCTTATGTTTATGCAAACACGGGAGCTGCAATAGTGGTTGAACAAGAAAACTTAACGCCTAATTTTTTTATACAGGAAATCCAGTTATTATTTTTACATCCTGAAAAATTAAAAGAAATGCGCCAAGCTGCTTTAGTTTTTGCAAAACCTTTGGCTGCAAGAGCTATAGCCCGGGAAATTTTAGAATTTTTAATGTTAGATTAAAGAATATGGCAAAAAAGCAAAATAAAATTGATGCTATAAGGGTCAGAATAGCGCCTTCTCCGACTGGCGCTTTGCATATAGGCACCGCCAGAAGCGCATTGTTTAATTATCTTTTTGCAAAAAAGAATAAAGGTAAATTTATTTTGAGGATTGAAGACACCGATAAAGAAAGGTCTGAGCTAAAATGGGTGCAAAATATAATAGAGGGCTTAAAATGGCTGGGAGTTAAATGGGATGAGGGTCCTGATATCGGCGGAGAATTCGGGCCGTATAAACAGTCTCAGCGTTTAGATATTTATAAAAAATATTTAAAAAAACTTTTAGAAGAAGACAAGGCTTATTATTGTTTTTGCGCAGCAGAAGAATTAGAAGATAAACGCCAAGAGCAGATGACTAGGGGAGTGGCTCCAAAATATGACGGCAAGTGCGCTCATTTATCAGAAGAAACTATTAATAAAAATTTAGCAGAAGGGGAGTCATCTGTAATAAGATTTAGAATTCCTAATAAAAAAGTTAAATTTAAAGATATAATTAGGCAAGATGTAGAATTTGACGCCGGGCTTTTTGGAGACATGGTCATTGCAAAAAATTTAGAGACTCCTTTATATAATTTTTCAGTGACAGTTGATGATTTTGAAATGAAAATTAGCCACGTTATCAGGGGAGAGGACCATATTTCAAATACTCCAAAACAAATTTTATTGCAGGAGGCGCTTGGTTTTTTTCACCCGCAATACGGACACTTGCCGTTGATTTTAGCTCCAGACCGTTCAAAAATGAGTAAAAGATTTGGCGCAGTCTCTGTTTCAGATTATAAAAACGAAGGTTATCTGCCCGAAGCGGTCGTTAATTTTATGGTTCTTTTGGGATGGAACCCGGGAACCGAAAAAGAAGTTTTTTCTTTGGCCCAACTAGCAAAAGAGTTTTCTATTGAAAGAGTCCAAAAATCAGGCGCTATTTTTAATATCAAAAGATTAGAGTTTTTAAACAGCTTATATATTCGTGAAAAATCCATAGAAAAACTTACAGAGCTCTGTGAGCCATATCTTAAAGAAGCAGGGCTTTTGGTTATAGGACAGGTATCGCAGGAAAAACTTCAAAAAATAATTAAAGTTTCAAAAACAAGAATGAAAAAGCTTTCAGAGATTGTTGAGCTGGCAGATTTCTTTTTTGGAGATAAATTGAGTTATGATAAAAATTTATTAAAATGGGATGATATGAAAAACGAAGATATTGAGAGTGCGCTTTTATTGTGCGACAAAATTTTAGCAGAAATAAAAAATTGGGATATTAAAAAAATTGAAGAGGTCTTACTTGTTGGGGCAGGGGAGTTTAATAAAGAAAAAGGATACCCTGAACAAAACAAAGGTTTTTTATTATGGCCCTTGCGGGTGGCGCTGTCAGGGAAGCAATTTTCTCCAAGCCCGTTTGAGATTGCAGATATTTTAGGAAAAGAAAAAACATTAAAGCGCATAAGGGAAGCGACAAAAGCAGTTAGTAGTGAGTAGTTGGTAATAAGTAGAATGAATTTGAAAATTTTGCTACTGAGCCGGCTCAGTAGCAATGTAAGTAGAAAAGATTTACTGAAACGTTTCAGTAAACAACCCCGTCACTAATTTCAACCGAGATGTAGGCGTATGTATGGAGAATAGAAAGCGAAGCGCCTTCTTGCAGCGCCTATAATTTATCACATCATGTTAAAAAGTAGTTGTCAAGTTTTAAACCAAGGTGATCTAAAATTAGTAAAAGATAATTCTATTGCGCGCCATTTTAGAAAAATAATGGGGGATAATAATTAAATTAAAAATAAATGGACAAAGAAAAAGGGTTTATAAAATACATTGTTATCATAATTGTTATATTGGTGATTGTATTTCTAAGCCAGCTTTCGTATTTTAAGGAATCAGGAGGTAATTTTTTCTATCGTACAGGGAATGGATATGATGATACATCTGATAGTTTTTGGGCAAAAGGGTCAAATTGGGTTCAGGACAACATATTTTCTAAAATCGGCGGGGAAGTGCAGAAAAGAGGGGATATGGCGAAAGAAGAATTGAACGCACAAAAAGAAAAAGTTTCTGAAAGTATTGGAGAAAAAATTAAAAATTATTTTTCAGGAATAGTGGACAGTGTTTTTAGTCCTGGAAAAAACAAAACTGAAACAGAAACCCAAACTCAAAATTGTCCGGCTTGTACAACACCGTATCAGCCTAACCTTGACTGTTATTAATGGGTTGACAGGGCCCTAGGGGACGGCTTATTATAGATATAGGCAAGGTTCGTAAAATGTTGGTAAAGCGTTCTTTACTACGCAAAAAACGCTTTACCATGCCGAGATTTTACAAACTTAATAAAAGTTCGCAAAATCTCAGCCCTTACAAAAATTATGGAAACTTCAAATAAGCCGTTAGCAAAACATATAAATGACTTCTTGGATTATTGTGATGTAGAAAAAGGATTAAGAAATAATACTCAGAAAAATTATCAGGAATATCTGAATAAATTTTTTGGATGGTTAAAATATAAGAATTTAGAGGGTCTCCTCCCCCACCAATTGGCCCCAGAGCATATATGGGAGTACCGTTTATACCTTTCCCGCTATCAGAACCTCAAATCAGGCAAGTCCCTTAAAAAGACCACCCAGAACTACTATTTAATCGCTTTAAGGGCCTTTTTAAGCTATTTTGTGGCAAAAGACATAGTTTCACTGCCCCCTGGCAAAGTAACCCTTCCTAAGGCCGATAAAAGCGTGAAAACCATTAAATTTCTCACCTTAGAGCAAATTGAGCGCCTTTTAACCGTAGCTGAGCCAAAAGACGATATAAGGCTAAGAGACAGGGCTATTTTAGAGTCATTATTCTCAACCGGGCTAAGGATTGCCGAATTGGTAGCTTTAAATAGAGAGCAGTTTGCTAATATTAAAAGTAAGAAAGATTTTGAATTAGGGGTTATCGGTAAAGGAGGCAACCCCAGAACAGTTTATTTTTCAGAAAGAGCTTTAAATTGGATAAAAAAATATTTAGAAATACGCAAAGACAAAGAAAAACCATTATTCATCAATGTTAGGGCTCGACAAGGATCCGATAGCCGGCTTACAGCCCGCTACATAGAAAAAATTGTTAAAAAGTATGCCATGCTTTCCGGAATCCCGATGTTTACGACTCCACACACCCTAAGGCACTCTTATGCCACAGATTTGTTGAATCAAGGAGTTGATCTGCGTTCAATACAGGAATTTTTGGGCCATAGAAGTATAATGACAACCCAAATATATACGCACGTTACCAATAAGCGACTGCGCGACATCCATAGAAAGTTCCATAGTGGGAAAGACCTCAAAGAATAATATAAAAATGCCGCGCAATAAAAAACCGCCGTAGGCGGTTATTTTCTCAAAATAATTTCAGCCTTTTTTATCCTCTTAGAATTTCGGGGTCAAGATCGGCTGCAGCAAGCTCATTTACTACACAGCTTCCGGCGGGCAGACAGATATAGGAGGATTTAAGCTCCAACACATCTATCCAATCTATTTCTTTGCAGGATTGCTTGAGGAGGTCTATGATTTCACTCAGCCATTCTGTAGGTACTGAAACGATTCGTAGAGATTTGTGTCTTCTTCTGGAGCTATTAACTAATACATCATCACATATTGTAACAAAGATATATTTAAAATATGCTTTTTTTGCAAAAACTCCAAATATTTTTTGTTGCAAATCAAGAGCGTCTTCAAAATAAATTCCGCGGATACCTAATCCATGAATTTCAATGTTAATGTATGGCATGCTAATATGTCCTCCTTTTGGATTGACAAGATACAGAAACGATTTAGTTAAATTATACATGATTATATCCTCGCGTCAAATAATTATCCCATATTGTCGCGCAATTAATCATTTGTTATAATGAAATAATAAAGAATAATAAACATATAAAAATATGCCAGTAATCAAAAAAAGTTTTAATGTAGCAAATTTAGTAAATAATGACGGATGTTTTGATTTGCAGTTTCGCAAAGATATAAGGCGGGAAAGAATCAACTCCCCCACTTATTATAGATGGAAGGCGCAATTTGTGGTTACAAGCTCTAAAGATAATGCCAAAGTTTTAAAAAAAATAAAAAAAGAAATCGGATGTGGAAAAATTACAATTTCAAAGGGTCAGGCAAGATTTTCAGTACAAAGCATTGGCGATATTTCAAAATCTGTTGTGCCATTTTTCCGAAAAAACTCTTTAGCAGACAAAAAGAAAAAAGATTTTGAGCTTTGGGCAAAAGCTGTTGAAATAATTCATAGAAACAAAGGAAAGTATATAGCCAACTGGAAAAAGAACGAACTGCTTTCCTTAATAGAAATACAAAACTCATCAGCAAAATATAAAAGCAGACCGCGTGCATGCAAATGGCTGGAGATGGCGCGAACATTATCAAAAACAATTTAAAATAAAAAACGGCGGATTGATCTGTACCCCAAAAAGTGGACACGAAAGTGTCTGCTTTTTGTATTTGAGAGGCAGATGAGTTAAGATATTATCATTAACAACAAAAACAATATGAGTAA
>Ga0208375_1003789_pt1 | contig 12494 bp, 15 predicted proteins | sample RifOxyD1_FD_184038 | JGI IMG/M metagenome (GOLD analysis project Ga0208375, IMG submission 184038) | Soil microbial communities from Rifle, Colorado - Rifle Oxygen_injection D1 (SPAdes) | ecosystem: Environmental > Terrestrial > Deep subsurface > Rock core/Sediment | place: Rifle, Colorado... | reverse complement strand
GGAAGCCCAGAAAGAGGCCACGATCCGACGGGCCGTAGCAGCCGCGATTCGCCGAGCGCAAGTATCGGGCGTTGTTGTTCCAACTGCCGCCACGGATCACGCGGTTCGAGCCACTGCTAGGACCAACCGGATCAGTCCCTGACAACTTAGTAAGATCTTCCGTATACCAGTCCTGCACCCACTGCCACACGTTCCCATGCATGTCGTACAAACCCCATGCATTTGGCTTAAGGCTTGCCACTGGGTGAGTCTGTCCACCGGAGTTGCCGTCAAACCAACCATATTGATAAAGCTGATTCGGGTCATTGCCAAACGAGTAAGCAGAGCTGGTACCCGCGCGAGCTGCGTACTCCCACTCCGCTTCGGTCGGAAGCCGGTAAAAGTATCCATCCCTTCGGAGGCTGTTTAACCGACTAATGAAGTTCTGAACTTCATCCCAACTCACCCGTTCGACAGGATTATTTGGGCACATGGCAACATTGTTGATCACAACAAAACCGTTTGGATCATTTGGGCGCATTGGCGGGCAATTCTCATACTTCGAAAAATTGGAGGGATTATTGCCCATCACCTGAAACCATTGCGACTGAGTTACATCAGTAGCTCCCATTTCAAAGCTCTGCGAGATATTGACGTAATGTTGTTTTTCATTGTCCCATCGGCCAGCTTCATTACTTGGACTGCCCATCATGAAGCTTCCTGCCTTGATTGGTACAAATGTCATATCGCTAAAATTAGGTGTAGACTCACCAAGATCCTTTAACTTCTGCCTTAAGACTTTGTAATGCATGTCTGAGAAAAGATAACCAATAAGCTCCCTTGTTTTGACAGAATCCTTATCACCCCTATTTTCACGAAAATAAGAATAGATAGCTTCATGAAAAATAAGAGCTGCACGATCTGTATCGTTGAGATGCGGATCATTCCACAGTGCTTGTTGAATTAATATTTTTCCATAATTCGTGTAATTTGCTAGCTGCACATACCTAATCATCCCTGGCCGTCCATGACCATCAACGCACTCTCTTTGCGGGGGACGAATGCGAAACAAAGCATCGTCGATAACTTCTAAATCAGCATCAACAAACACCAAATCCTGTTGTATCTGCTCGATGTATGGTTCAAGTCTTTCAAAAAAATCCGGATTTGCATTTGTAAGTCTCACTTTATTGCGCCAAATGATGTAATCTAACCAGTCTTTATTACCTTGCAGCGCTGGTTCCTCTTGCGGCACCGTTAGCTTAAACTCCTTGCGAGCTTCGTATAGATCAACAAGCGTTGCCCACTTGATTGTTCCAAGTGCATCATTATTCTGACAAACCCAAGCACCACCGCCGTTACCCGTTCCGCCTTCAGCCGCAGTTGCTTTAGCAGTTGGCAGCGCCAAAGTTAGAAGCAGACTAACCCCTGCTACGACATTATATACTTTCATTGCTCGTCTCCTTCTTACTTTTAATTTCTTCTTTTGCCAGCTTTTGCTGTTTTTGAATTTTGGTTAATGGAAAAAATTGAATCTGTATCTGAAAAGTCCCGCTGCCCTTGTCTTCTTCAAGAAGCCTACAAAACCTGTCTTTAAACTCCCTGATAAGTTCCTTAGCCTTCGGAATATTCTCACAACTCATCGTCAATACTGACGCCGTTATCTCTCGCTGCTCAACCGGTAGATTCCGAATAGCAAGCCTGGCATTATCAAGACTTGCTTCGTGATACCTTTTAATAGCTTCACTCGCAAAATCGTTCTTTGTGTGAAACCGCCCTTCAGCGATCTTAAGATTATTATTTTTGTCACGTCTAAGAAGCCCAGCCTGAAGCAACATGTCGATTGCTTTAGACACTTCGGTAGGAGTGACCTTGAAGTTCATCCGTTTTGAAATCCAATTTGGATCTTCAAAAAATTCATCAAGTCTAACCATCTCTCGGATAGCTATGCAGTACCAATTTGAAATAAGCGTGAAAGTCTTGTCGTCGATAAGGCGGAAAGCTCGATCAGGATGGTCCTTGCCCATTTTTTCAAGCAATAGTACCGCAAGCCTAGAATCATTCTTTATCTTATGGAGCCTGACCAGATCACGGAAGTACTGTGCATCTTTTGGTTTGAAAGCAAAATAGTGCACCAACTTATCGGTAATCTCTGTACCAGGCTCCCTTCGACCCTGAATAATTTTAGTAATCGATGAAGTGTCCTTTAACCCGAGCTTTTTTACCCACATTCCATATGTCCAATCGGGATTATTTCGCTTTTGGTCTTGAACGTGTGACAACAAAAAAGCTCTGTAGTCCGCAAATTTTCCAACATCGAGCTGTATTGTGTTTGTTACTCTATTTGTCGTTGTCATTGCAGGCGCGTTTATACACACGAAGTATAATGCTCTGCAATATATTTTGGGCATATTCTTAAGAAAACGTGGGCAGGCTTGCCCAACGAACTAGAAGGGAGGACTAACAATACGAAAACCAGATGGTTCAACCGAAAGTCTGTCACTCGTCGGTAGCAATGGCATCGCGAAACTAGGCGAAAAACCGGAATAAAAACAACAGCCAGCAACTCTAACCGCGGCAGCACAAATGGGAAGAACACGGTGGCGCAGTAACTGCTTCAGGCGGATCGGGATCACGGACAGTCTGTCCGCCATGAGGGATAGCCAATGACTAAGAACCTGCGACAGCAATATGCTAAGTGTGTGTGTATTGAAGATGATGTAAAAATCGGAAAAGTACTGGATCGTTTACTTAGAGAGCAGAATTTATCCTATCGTAATCTGGCACTCGAACTTGGCATCCCGAAATCGACGCTTTTCAATTATGCACAAAACTGCCTTCCTCGGTCTGGACTACATATAAAAAAGCTGTGCCAACGATTCAACATTACAATCGAAGAACTCTTATTTGATCAACACACCAAAAATACTGCGCTAAAGAGGGGGCAAATTATCAAGGGAACGTTCACCGTATTGGAGATAGACGAGCCATGAGTAGACAACCTTTCACGATGTTGTTTGTTGACGATGAGCCACCAGTCCGTGATTTTTTCAATTCCATATGGCTTCCCCGAATTCAAAATAGTTTTTTGGTTAACGCCACAATTGCCAAAGACGCTAACGAGGTAGACCGACTATTATCGGATGGGCATCGTTTCGATCTAATCGTTTGCGACTATCATATGCCGGGCAAAAACGGGCTTGAGGTGTTTAAAGGTATGATTTCCATTTATCCAAATATTGCTTTCGTTCTGTTCACCGGATTTATCAAAGATCAACGAGTTCTTTGGCATGAGAGCGAAATGAAGCCTGAAAATTTGTACCTGTGCATCGACAAGAATTGGTCATTACTAAAAGAGATGGTGCTTACGATACTAACCGATTTGTATGATCGAGGCCAAAGTCAATCGTACTGAGCAGTTTTGGAATTTAGCTGGAGAGAGTGGACGATTATAGAACCTGGCGTATTGAGGATATCGCCGCGTGACTTTGCAGTAGATGCGATTTGAATAAGAGGCAGTTTTCGCTTGAGTGTTTAGCTAAGCAGAGGAGTTGACTATGTACAGTATATTATTGTACACTAAGCATATGGAACGTCGATACGAGGTCGTGCTTTCGAAGTCTGCCCAAAAGCAGATCAAGAGACTCCCAGAACACATTCGCAAGTCACTACGTACCTGGGTCGAAATCATCGAGGATATGGGCATGCCAGTTATGCGTCGGATTCCCGGTTACCACGACGAGCCGCTTAAGGGTGACCGCCGGGGTCAAAGATCCTCGCGATTGAACGTTCATTACAGGGTCATCTACGTGGAGACTGATCGCGGCGAGTTAGTAATTGTATCGATATTGGAGGTGAACAAACATGTCTACTAAGAACAGGGCACGCTATGTTTTCGAAAAAGAAATGGGACCAATGACTTTCGGTACCTTCCTTACTTCGGTTCGCACAACAAACAACATGACTCAGATAGAGCTTGCTAAGAAGTTGAAGGTTCGCCGTTCTATGATTTGTGACATTGAGAAGGGCCGAGTTCTTGTGAGCCCAACGCTGGCTGTGAAGATTGCGCGGATCGGTGGATTCCCTGAGACTCTAGCGGTTAAGTACTGCCTACAAGATCAGTTACGAAAGGCAGGGATCGATCTCGATATCGAGCTTAAGGCAGCGTAATAGTTCTCCAAAGCTACATTGTTATTGTTAGCAAAACTGCTTTTTCCGTTTTCGTAAGCCACACCATGAGTTTTGAGGAAATCAACGTGGCTATGCTCGAAAAAATAGCTCACAACGAAAAATATGGGATCCACTACTTTAATGTTCATAAAATCGGAAAAGATAATGTTAAGAATATCCGAGAAGCTCAAAGAGCCTTAACAAAGAGCATAGAGGAAAAAGTACGGGTTCAGCAGGGCGGCTCTTTAAATTCACCATTTGATTGTTTGCCATATAAATAGCAATATTAAAGTCTGTACTCAAGACGGTCTTGTTTTGAAAATTTGAGAACGAGGCTTATGAAACGAAAAGAAAAACCTGTTACGATTGCTGATTTTTTGCCGGCTCCTGAAGAGCTTATACCGATCGAAGAAATGATCAAAATTACGATCGCGCTTGACTCCGATACGCTGACGTTCTTCAAAGAGTACGCAGATAAGTCAGGTCTGAAGTATCAGCGCATTATCCGGGAAGTTCTTAAAGGTTACACCCGCAAATATGGCTAAGAACAGCGAAATCAAATTATCGAAGCCGTCTTCAGATAAAATGTGTCCGCCGGGCTATCACGTCGTTCATGGGTATGAACGATTATGTCACTCAGGCACTCGAACCTGGGTGGACACTCACATTCGAAGAAACCGCGGAACGATCCCGAAAATTCTCCTGATTGAAAACATTCATTACCTTTATTGGAATTCGAAGAAAAAATACGTCCGCATCGGAAAGGTCCATGGATTTCCGGAAAATGCCGAACTCGATCCGGTGATTCAGTTCTGGCTCGACTACTGGAAGGAGCATGGACTTGAGTTTCCCGCTGGATTAGACCCTTTAATGGTGAAAACAATCATTGCAATCGAGTCGTCCTTCGACTCTTCAGCGATAACGAAGACCAAAGGAAGTTCGGCAACGGGACTGATGCAAATCACCGATCAAACCCGAGGCATCCTGTCTGGTCGCCACAACAAGGACAATTACCGGGAGCTAAAATCACATTATTTTGAAATTTCCAAAACCGACGCTCAAGATCCGATCGTCGCGATAGCTGCGGGAACACGATGGCTTGCTTATAAGTTCACTAAAGTGCCCAAAACAGCCAAGAAAGCGCTTCACAATACTATCAAAAATTACCATTCGTGGGACGCACAGGGGGAGCACTATGCCAAGAATGTTGAATCACTCTATCGGAAATCGAAGAAAATTCGTTAGGCACGCGCTACTCGTTGCCTTAATTTCCAGCCAAAGCTTTGCTGCCAATGGCGTTATGCCAATAAACGACACCAAAATTTCAATTCCCGACGGACGAACAGTCGAAGCAATTCGATGTGGCGACCACTGCCATTGTCTGGTGATGAAGCGAGAGAAGAAAATTCTCACGAAGCAATGCTACGAACTGGAATTCGATAGACTTTGGGACTACGCGTTTTTCGTCCCCGTCAAACCAGGTAAGTACATCGCTGATGTCGATAACGATGGAAATCCGGAAATTGGGATCGCTACATGGGACGGCGGAAACAACATCATCAATCGCTACGGCTTGGCATTCTCGATCAAGGGAAATAAACTCGTCTATTTCGGTCGGAAGAAGTTTAATCTCGAATACGGAGAATATCTTTATGGTCCCGACGAAAAAAAATGATCGTTTACGCGGTGATCTGTAATCTCTCTGCTTCCATTATCGGGTCGCTTTCAGCTAATGCTAGATTTTCAGTAGGAACATACTTCTGCTAAAACAGAAATGGAGGCTTCTCATTTTGGCAGAACCTTCCACCAGCTCTTGTGACCTTCGATCGACCCGCCATCGACAGGATAAGATTCACATATTGGCGTTTAATAATTTTCTAACACTTCTTTGGAATAACAAATTGCGAGTTTAACGCATCGGACAGCGCTGGCGCAGCAGGGCGGCTCTTTAGATTCGGCCTATGGTGTTACCCCAACAACAACCTCACGGCAATTCTGATCTTCTTCAAACAGAGGGCAAAACTGATCGATAAATTGCTTGGCGTCCGTGTCCAAGTTGATACGGCCTTTAAGTGAAATAACGAGAATGGGATTCTCTGCCGAAAAGAGACTGGAAATACCTGAGAAGCAACGCACGAGGAAGCTTGACATAAATGTAGTGTGTCGTCTGAAAACGACGGGGTCAATGGTTCCAGCCTCTGATTTTGCTAACGAAGACTAATAGGTTTTGAAGCATGACCGTCAGTCCTAATCATGATCGTTTCATGTTATCGAACGTAAAGTTAAACACCTTCAAAATCTTTCTACTGAGAGTGCTAGTCGCGATGAAATTATCTCCGACAAACAAATTTATATTGAAAAAAGCCACCTTCTGCTCGCCCTTCAACACGGACAAATCCACCCATGTTGCCATCCTTGAGTTTTTTTCCGCCTGTGAGCATGGATTCTTCGACAATCAGATTTTTGCCAAATTTCACATACTTTACTGAACCACGTGATCTATATTTTGTATCTATACTGCCACCGAGTGAATCATCGTCCCAAGACACTTCAATAATATTGGCCTTTGCAAAGTTACTATTTAGCGTCAGATCCATAGTCCCTTTTTCGTAATAATAGCCGTTCCAGTGATAACAGTAGCAACTATAGTTGAATTCTGTAGCTCCAGCCGCGAGCGGAAGGCTGAAAATCAATAATAAGGCAGACAAAATAATTATTTTCATAATTTTACTTCTCCTATGAGTAAAGTACTATCGACAAAGTCGAAGGGAACTACTCATTAAATTTTTATCATCTACGATAGATGATGTAACGTTATCCTCACATTCGGGCTTATACCTCTACTTCTTTCATAAAACTTCCTAAATTCCATTAAGTGCAAAAAATCCTTTAGCGCCAAGCGTAACCACCTTTTTGTCCCCACAAGGCGTCTACGAGGCAAATAAACAGGAAAAATGTTTTCCAAGGAAGGAGACCAGGCAATTCCGTTTTAGCCACAATCGATTCTCAGAAATGAACGGTTAAGTTCTTTAGTGACCCATGAGCTAACTCATCTTGTGCATAATCAATTCCGCGCTGACGAAGAAGCCTGGGTACGAGAAAGATTATGATTACGGGAGTTATTGTTTAAAGATCAGACTTAACTAGTCTCTCTGCCTTTGGCTCCACTTCAACAATAGATCTGAGAAGCACCCGTCGTCAAATGTCGGGTTCTGTAGGTTTCCGTCGGTCGAATACCCGGTAAAATATAGACAAAATCCGACAAGAACCGACATTTGACGAGTAACAGGAGTTTTCTTATATATTGTCGCGAGTTGACCTTCTAACATGGCCACCTCTAAAAAATGGACGTACGCCCTGTACCTGCAAAAATAGTTATAAAAATAGAGCGAGGAGAACCGTAGAATCGAATCTTTTGAGCATTTCGACACATAGGTAACACTTTATACCGGACACATAGGTTACACACTTCTGAGTATTATAGGCAGGTAATGGAGGGATTACCGATGCCTTGGAAGGAGTGTCGTACGATGGATGAGAGAATAAGGTTTGTTGCCCGACGGATCGAAGGCGAGCGCATGAGCGATCTTTGTGCTGAATTCGGTATATCGAGAAAAACTGGGCATAAGATCTGGAAGCGCTACCAGCATTTTGGCATTGAAGCATTAGAAAACAGAACCAGAAGACCTTACCGATTTGCGAATCAGATTCCTCTGTTGCTAGAGAAATATATCGTTAAGGCTAAGAAAGACCGTCCGAGCTGGGGTGCTCCCAAGATTAGAGAGCTAGTTACGCAAGCATCCCAACATTAAAGTTCCCGCCATAAGCACAATTCATGCGGTTTTGGCTCGTAATGGACTGGTTAAACACAACAACAGAAGACAATGCAAAGCCTTTGGAACTGGTCTGTCTTGGAGTCGTCATCCAAATGATATTTGGTGCGCAGACTATAAAGGCGAATTCATGTTGGGAGATCGACGGTATTGCTATCCTTTAACAGTCACTGATCACGCTAGTCGCTACTTACTTGCATGTGAGGGTCTTGAGACTACGAAAGAAACTTACGCTTTTAAGGTTTTCGATCGCGCTTTTTCGGAGTTTGGGTTGCCTCGAGTAATTAGAACTGACAACGGAGTCCCCTTTGCTTCTGCGAGCGCCTTATTTAACCTAAGTAAGCTTTCGGTATGGTGGCTTCGCCTGGGTATCGAAATCGAAAGAATTAAGCCGGGCCACCCAGAGCAAAACGGCAGACATGAGAGGATGCATAGAACACTTAAGCAAGAAGCTACCAAACCGGCTGCTCCAAATATTTTACTTCAGCAAGAACGATTCGATGATTTTAGATATGACTTCAATCGAAATCGCCCTCACGAAGCCCTGGACATGAAGTGCCCGGCCGACATCTACACAAGATCAAGCCGGCCTTACGAAATGCCCAAAGAACTTAAATACCCACAACATGATAAAGTTTTAAAAGTAACTTCATGTGGGCGAATTTGTTTTGAAAATAAGAAAATTAATCTGAGCGTTGTCCTCGCTGGGCAAGACGTTGGGATCAAAGAAACGGATGATAGAATATGGCTTGTCAGCTTTATGCACTATGATTTAGGTTACTTTGACGAAGAGGGTTGCAGACTCGAACCCCTAAAAAATCCGTTCGGGTCAAAAGTGTTACCCATGTCTCCGGAATAATCTGTTACCTATGTCTTCGGAATGTACCTTTAGAATTTTGGCTGGGGGACTAGGATTCGAACCTAGATAGGCAGAGTCAGAGTCTGCAGTCCTACCATTGGACGATCCCCCAACCTAAATGGACCGATAAGGACCGAAAACAGATATACAACACAAGGGCAATAACGCGCTACGAATTTTTTTAAACAAGTTAAGCCATTTAGCAGGCTTTATTGCAGTCTTCAGAGACTTTCTATCTTTTCAAGCCTGACTTTAACCAGATCCCAGGGCAACGTGACAAGTAACTCAAAAAGTCCCGCGCTAACCATCCTGCCCGTCACCGTTAACCTCATCGGTTGCGCAAAATCACCAAGTTTCAGGCCGAATTGCTCGCAAACCTGCCTTAGAATTCCATCAATCTCCACATGATTGATTCCAACTTCTTCAAGCGATGGTGCGTCTCCCCAGACCAGTTCCGCCCCGGAACGACTACTCTTTGTTTTTTCTTTAATGCGATCAGAACAACGCTCAACCAACTTGCGCGTTGCTGCCTTTATGGAAGTTTTAATCGCAGGATCTTTGTTCCACTTGAGACCTGACGCATCTACTTCAACTACGCCCGGCGTACATAAAGGTACAAGCTGCTCAGCCATTTCTTTTACCAGTTTGATTTTTTGCTGAATAAAACTCGCTAACTTTACCCCCAGCGCCGTTTTTGCCCGATCCAATGAACCTGAAGCAGAAAAATAATGTGAAAAATCTTCAGCGACAATATTCAATAAACGTTCAGGAGCAGCGCGACGAATATGTTCGCCGTTTAACCAAAGCAACTTTTCGCTGTTGAAAACCGCAGAACTCTTTTGAACATGATCAAAACTGAAATACTTAATTAACTCTTCGACAGTGAAGACCTCTTGATCCCCATGACTCCAGCCAAGGCGTGCAAGAAAATTAAGCATTACCTCCGGCATGAAACCCTCCGCCCTATAAGCATTTGCCGACACGGCACCATGACGCTTTGAGAGCTTCTTTTTATCCGGCCCAAGAATCATTGGTAAATGGGCGAACTTCGGCACCTGATAGCCAAAAAAACTATAAAGATGAATTTGCTTAGGCGTATTGTTGATATGATCATCGCCACGAATTATGTGAGTCATTTTCGAAAAAACATCGTCCACCACTACCGAAAGATTATAAGTAGGCGCTCCGTTAGAACGAATAAGAACAAAGTCATCAAGCTCGGTGTTATCAAAACTCACCACTCCACGTATCAGATCAGTAAACTCCACACGCCCCGTTTGCGGTATCTTTGCCCTGATAACAAAAGGAGCCCCCGCTGCTCCGGCCTCTTTTCGATCGCGACAACGCCGATCATACATAGGCTTCTTGCCCGCAGCCAATGCCGCCTCGCGCATTGAATCCACTTCAGCCTGAGTACAATAACATTTGTAGGCATGACCTTTAGCGATTAATTCCTCGGCTTTTTGCATGTAAACATCTAAACGCTTTGCCTGATAAACCGGCTCTTCATCCCAAGTAAGGCCAAGCCAATTCATCGAATTTATAATATCGTGCGTATATCTTTCTTCTGATCTTTCAAGATCCGTATCTTCAATCCGAAGTAAAAATTTTCCGCAATTATGTCTGGCATAGAGCCAATTAAAAAGCGCAGTTCTTACTCCACCGATATGTAAAAAACCGGTCGGAGAAGGAGCAAAACGAACACGAACCTGGCCAGGTGTTTCAGTCAGAGTTGACATAAAGCTAAGATCTCCCTAATTACTAGTTTCTATCCCAAACGCATTGAAATAATTGGATAAATACCGGAACTTTTTTTCGGAAAGCTTGGGAACTCCCTCTATAGGAGGGTGATCGATAGTAGCCAAGGCCTTATTCTTATGTTTTTTGACTAATTCTTTAAGCTGAGGCGCCTTATCTGAAGCGTGGCATACGGCGCAATTCTGAATAAAAGTCTTTTCGCCCCTAATAGCGGCCGGATCTGTCCGACGCTTCAGGAATATATCGGCAAAAAGCTCGCGATAATTTGCAAACTCCACTCGGGTAATCTTCGAGATGAAAAAGCTTTCTAAAGGAAGGCCTTCATTCAACGTTCGCGATTTTGAAGTCCACGGAACAACCGAATAAAGCCCACTACTAATCGTTTCCTTTTCTTTTTTTAAGGCTAAAATAACAGGATACTTGACGATGAAAGCGCGGGGAACCAACGCCCTCCCCCCCTGGTCATTCTCTATAATAACAAGATCTATTTGAGCTCTCCGCTCGATCGGCAGCGTAGAAAGAGCATTATCAAGTACTTGCGACAGTCCTACCCCTCTCCATGTAACGATTTTTCCGCTAACGGGGTCCATTTCTCTACTTGTAAGCTGCTTGAACTTTCTGAGCTCTGCGAGTGGCCAACTTTTTAACTCCTGTTTTACCCCGCCGTTATTAATTAGAGCTTGTAAATTGCCCGTCCAAACCGTGCTCTTTTCAGATGCATGAACAGAAAAAACCGAGAAGAAAACAATAAGAAATAACAGTGGGTTAATCAGTTCAGTTCGCTTGAAGGACATTAATTTAATATGACCAGCATAGGGCAGATTCGTCAAGAAAAAGGACTGCGTTATTAAGGTATTGAAGAAAGGCTTTGGTCTATGTTAGGAAGTATTCAAATAATGGATCACTCAAAAAGTGGGCCGTTCAAACGCCCGCTTTTTTTTTGGCTTAATTCTGAGAAAAGAAGGCAAAGGCTTAAGAAGGTAGAATGACCGAGACTCTTAACACAAAAAAAAGCGTTCACGAGCGTCTAGCCGACCGGCTGGATGAGCTTTTGGCCGAACTGGGTTACGAACTTGTGCATTTTGAAGTTCAAACGCATCGTCAAAAAATCCTTCGACTTTTTATCGATCGTGTTGAACCTAACGGTAAACCGATCGGAATTGAAGATTGCGTGAATGTTACTCACGCTTTAGATATACCTCTCGAAAATCTGCCCGAGATGGAACAAACATTCCGAGGACAATATGAACTCGAAGTTTCTTCGCCCGGTCTAACACGCCCACTGAGAAAAGACAGTGACTATAACCGCTTTTCGGGACAAGAAGTGCGAATTCACGTTTTTCGTCCGCTGACGCAAGAAGAAATAGAAAATCCGGATTATCTGAAAAAAAATCCAAAACAAAAGAATTTTTTAGGAAAACTAAAGGGTTTACAGGGTGATAAAGTTCAACTCGAACTTATCCAGGACAAAAATGCTGGCGGAGCCGTGATGATCCCGCTTCCGCTTATATCAAAAGCAAACCTCGAACCGGACCTGAACAAAATCGGAGACGGTGAACAGGGCTCAAAAAAAAGGAGTAGACGATCATGAATGCGTCCGAACTAGCACGCGTAATAGAAACTGTAGGCAAAGATCGCGGAATTAAAAAGGAGATCATCATCAGCGCACTCGAACAAGCAGTCCTTATGGCCGCGCAAAAAAAATACGGACCAAACGCTGTTTTAGAAGCACACTATAATACCGAGACATCGGAAATTGATTTGTTTCAATTTAAGAAAGTGGTCGACAGCGAAGAGGAAATGCTTGAACCAAGCGAAGAAATTAACATCGATGAGGCCCGCAAGCTCGACCCCGAGGCTGTGGTTGGTGATGAGCTGGGAGTCAAGATTGAGGC
>Ga0208375_1003788_pt1 | contig 12495 bp, 10 predicted proteins | sample RifOxyD1_FD_184038 | JGI IMG/M metagenome (GOLD analysis project Ga0208375, IMG submission 184038) | Soil microbial communities from Rifle, Colorado - Rifle Oxygen_injection D1 (SPAdes) | ecosystem: Environmental > Terrestrial > Deep subsurface > Rock core/Sediment | place: Rifle, Colorado... | reverse complement strand
ATTTGCGTCAAGAAAAGGGGTTAAAGGGGAAATGAATTGACGCAAAACCTTATTGTGTTAGCTCAGGCCGCTTCGCGGCCTTCGCTTAACTCTCTTTCGTTTGCTCGCTTCGCTCGCAATCCGTCAAACATGCCTATTGATAACATAAAATACTCAAACTAAAATACGAATACTTATTTTATACAATTGAGGCTAGTTATTATTACTCCAAATACCTAAATGTTTTTGTTTTGCCTCTTCCTGTGCCTTTAGGAGTTCTTCCTGATGTATAAACGATCTTCTTTTTTGGTAGATGACAAGTTCGGCAAGACCTTTTTTGACAAGTTCAATAGAGACATTAGTTCCATCAGAAAGAATCGGGTAAGCTAAAATTCTACCAAACTTGTCAGATTTGTAATTATCATATTCAAGCTTAATTTCTTTGTCTTTAACAAGTTTTTTATTTTCTTCAGTTGATTCTTTGTAATAATTCTCTCCTGCCTCAGGAGCAGTTATTCCCACATAACGGAGAACTAATCCATTTTGAAGTTCTACGGTGTCTCCGTCTATTACACGCTTGACATGACCCTCTTTTGGAAGCTTGGTAACATCCTGGCTTTCTATGGCCTCTCTTGATTCAAGTATCTTTCTAACCTCATCCCCATACTGACTATCTTTGATTAAATCCTTGATGTTTTTAAGAAGTTCAACGGGGACTAAAACAAATTTATCGTTATTCATTTGGGGAAAATTAAGCAAAAAATAGTACCAACAATTAAACTGAAGACCACCGCAAAAATAAGACCAGGAATGAGTTTGACTTCAATTATGACTTCTCTTCTCTTTTTGTCCATAATTTATATTACACCTTAAATGAGGGATTATTCTTATACAAATACAAATAGCAAATTAGAATATTGACCTCATTCATAAATAAAATTCTAATATTACTTTATTGGACTAGGTTTCCAATAGCCTATGCCACCAACCGAAAAAGCATTAATAATGCCATCAATATCTTCTTGTCTAAATCTTCTTTGTGAAGAGCCAGAAGCAGTAGGCATTTTGAAAGGACTTATTCTTTGGGCCTGTTCTGCTCTAGTAACCCATTGATGACCCTTGGGTACACTAGTAACGATTTTGTTTTTAATTAATGCTTTTACTAATTTGCCCGTTCTGAACCATTTAGTACCCATATATATACCGATTATACTCTTATATATTCTTTTTCTCTTCTACTTCAATTGTTCAAATTATTTGTAAAACCAATTCCTACTGGGATTTTCTACCTTTAATATCTTACTCTTTAGCATCTTCAAATTACATTTTCTTTGACGGTTTATCAAGTTTTCTGATATAACAAACGATTACTGGAGTTACTTTTTTGGTTTAGATAATAACATTTTTTTCATAATTACCATTTCATTTAATTAATATAAGAATCAAGAAAATTCTAATACCAGTATGGGGTTTGTTTAGCCCAATAACTACCCGGGTATTTTGAGTGCAGTAATTGAAACGCCCGTTTGGCTATATTTGACGTTTCGTCGTCCTGACAGGTAGCGTAATGACCCACATCAACAACCTTATGTAATAGTTCCGGATTTGTGTAACTAGGGTTTTTATCCATGTAATTAACAATTGTTGCCATTAAATAATTGATGGGCTTTTTATCGGCAACTTCCTTATCTATTTGAGTAGGATTAAAATCATCCGGTTTGTATCTTTCATCCAGACAGGCAAAACCCGATACCCAATTGGTCCTATAATCGTTTATTTCTTTTAAAATGTTAATAGGATCGTCACTATTAATATCTATATGGCCTGCAATTTGAGGATAAACTTCAGGGTATTCAACTAGTATTTTGGCTGCCTCGAAATTCTTAGTTTCATTAGTTTTCGCAGTTATATACTGACTGAATGTTGGTGACATTACATTGTCTGTTTTAACAATATTCTCTGCAATTAAATCCATAGAATTGGTGTCACCCAAAACAAATAATCTATCAAAAACAGTTAATTTTATATATCTTTCCAAAGAATCTTTTAGAAAAGAGGTGTTGTCTAATATAAACTTTGTTAATTCTGATGAATTAAGTGTACTTAAATATACTTTGGAACGATTTGAAAGAAGTGGATTGTTTTTAGAATCGTTCATACCCACGTTACCATAGGTATAGTATGGGATATAGGAAAGATAATCCCAATTTTCATCATAGAGAGCAAGTGAATATCTGATTGAATAGTTAAAGGCTTCCGTGGGATTGTCAGACAATCTTTCTCTAATATCGGAATATAAATTAAAAGCTGACAATTGATTATTTAGATAGGTCTTTTTCATAAACTTTTCGGCAAGAGTTTTCGCTTCGTCCTTATTTTTTTCGTTTTTTGTAAGTTGATCAAGAAAATAATATTGTGCTGTAAGGTAAAACGGTGATTCCGGTTTAATTTTGTTTATCTCTTCTCTTATAAAATTAAAATCTTTTTGATTTTCGTTCGATTGCCTTAGGGCCAAAATCAACCAAAGTGGATTATTACTCTTTTTATAATTTTCTAATGAGTATTGAATACCCTTTTCTGTCGGTTTTTCCCATTCCAACAAAAACCTTAAAAATGGAGATTGAGTACTGTTAATATCCTCAACATAATCATCGTGTTTTGGTTCTCTCTTTTGATTAATCAAAACGCGCTGAAAATATTTATACCAGAGAAGTCTAAAATCATTTAGTTGTCTCGCAAACTCTGTAGAATCGTTTGTATTAAATAAAACATTTTCTGCTTCAATTAATCTTCTTGCAGGATCCGTTCTGAAAATAACAAAGTCCAAGTATTTTTGAGCTTCATACTTTATATCTTTGAATTCAGAATTGTTTACTATATTTTCATAATATTTTTGCGTTTTTTTGAGATTTTCTAAGTAGTTACTTTCTGCTGATTTATCTTCATTTTTTAAATCATTTTCATAATTATTTACATCAACACCTATGTATGTCCAACCCAAACTTAAAGCTACAAGATTACGATGAGGATGGCTTTTATTACTTATGATGTTATTGAATAATCGGGACGCTAATGAATAATCCTTTTTATAATATGCGCCCGCTGCCTCGTGATATTCCCGGTCATACTTTAAAAGTTCAGATGCAGTTATATTTTCAGGAAGCTTAGTCGTTTTGTTTAAATTTTTAAAAAAATTAATAATGTTATTAAACACGCTCTGTTTTTTAGTTACTTTTTCTTTTGGAAATATTTCCCATACGGCACAATTGTTAAAAACATTGTTTTGACTCCTAATCCATGAAGCTAAATCCTCTTTTGTAAATATATTTTTTCTATACTCATAATCGTTAAGAGCCCTTTCCAATATTTGATCCGAACATTCGATAACAACGTCGTCAGGAATATCTTCATTGTAATTATTTACTAACTTTTTCCATTTTTCTGGAAGTGTTTCCGAATCTTTGCTTTCAGGTTCTCTATAAAGTTGTTCTCCTTCGGTTCTAAACGGCCTACTGTAATTAACAGATAATTTCTTTTTAATATCATCACTAAGATTCTTACCTTCTCCGGCAATATATACGGGTAGCATATATTCCGAACCCCAGCCAGGCGTAATAACATCAAACTTTTGATTAAATATCGGGTATTTCTGAAATTGGTCGGGATTCATACCTTCTAGAAGAGGATAGTAATCGCTTAAGATATCATTTGACTCGTAAATATCTATAGAAAAACCCGGTGCACATGCAAATATCTTCTTACTAAAAAAAATAAAAACGGTAATTGTCAGAATAATAGTTAAGATTAATTTATTTTTCATTAAGTTTATTTTTAATATTGGATTTGATTATATCCCAATTCGATCTGTTCCAATGCCGATTGTTGAATATATAGATGATTTTATCTTTTAAGTAAACTTTTCCGGGTAATTCCTCGTCGGTAGAAATTCCAATTGATTTTTGACAAGCGCGATTTAAGATAAGTGTTTCTTGTGTAATTTTATTCCAATAAGTATTGGCCTCTACTCCTAATCTGAAAAACATTGGAATAATTTCATCAATCGGAGAGTCGATAAACCACGGTTCTTCATTGGTTGTACACCACGATACAAGCGAGGTAATGGATAATTTTATATTTGCGGGTAATTTAGTTCTAACAGCTACAAGTAATCTTTTGTAAAAATCGAGTTGTGATTGCGTAGCGTCAAAGTCAATTTGACAACTGATATTATTTTCTAATTTTGTACACGAATTAATAATAAAATTACTAATTTGTTCCAGATCGTGATCAGTAAAAAGTTTTCTGTTCGATTTATCCTCAATTCTTACAACAGCAACCCTTTTACTATTGTCAGGGATTCTCAATGGTTGTTTGCGAGGATATGGTATTAGTCCATTATCCGTTTTTGTAACAGTCCCGACAAGAAAAGCATAAGTTACGTTCTCATTTTTCATAAAATACAAATTTTCCGGCCGTTCCCACACCCAGAGAACTAGATTTAAAACACTTCTATTGTTCTTTGCCGCGAATAAAACTAAATAACCTACCAAGAAAGCAACGATGATTACCGATTTTACAAAAATAGACCTTTTCATTTTTTGGAAATTGTCTCAAGCGAATAATTTAATTAATAAAATTAGTGATATAAATACAAACAATATGGTAAACCCTACTTTAAAATGCATAATTCTAAGTGCTCTTTTGTCTCCGAAATAGTCGAGAATATATTGCCATTTATTTTTAGAGTCAATGTATCCTAGCAAACTTACTCTTTCATCGTCATAAATTTCTTTTATTAGTTTCTTAGTTTTTTCATCCTTTTCTTTATCAATTTCTTTGGCATTGATAAAATCTATAGTATTTGTTGACTCCCTTTCATCATAAAGTAGTTGGGCTACAGCGGATTCACCATTTCTGGCTGCACGACCAAATTGTTGGTAATAATCGGTCAAACTAAATGGTAAAGAGTAGTGAATAACTTGACGAACGTTTTTAATATCTATTCCCATGCCAAAGGCGGATGTTGCCACCATAATATCGGTTTCTTCTGTTGGAATTTTTCCAGTAAAAACCTTAAAATTGCGTTCTTTTTCATTGTTATCGAGACGACTGTGATAACGACTAGCATGGTAACCTTTATCTATTAAATTTTGATAGACATTGTCAACCTGTTTTGTGGTTGTACAAAAAATAATTTTCTTGCCGGGGATACCCGATTGAAGCAATTCAATTAATTTTTCATCTTTAGGAATAAATTTTTTATATTTCTGATCGAAACAATTAGTTCTAAATACTTTTAATGATATTTCAGAACGATAAAACCCCGTAACAAACTCTTCGAATTTATCCGTATTAAGACGAAGGTTTTCAATAATAAATTGTCTAGTCTTTTTTGAAGCTGTAGCAGTCAATAAAATCATCTGCGGTCGGTTGAAGTGTTCATAAATTTTATCTAAATGAGAATATTCTTTTGTAAATGAAAGGCCTTGACTTTTGATTGTATGAACTTCATCAACAACTAAATAATCAAATGGCACTTTAGTGAGCGGTTTATGAAATTTAAAATCAACTTGCTGTATGTTGTCCCGATAAACTAGTAATTGTTTCGGGTGAATAAATACAAATGGAAATGTACCTTGTTTAATATTCTCCATACGTTCGTTAACTTCGTCTTCACCTAAGTCGCTATTAATGTAAGTTGCAGGTACCCAATTTTTAATTAACTTTCCTACTTGGTCTAATTGCAAAGCCTTTAGCGGAGAAATAACTAGGCTGGGATTGAAGTTGTTAAGCAATCCGGGTATTTGGTACAAAATTGATTTTCCCGAACCTGTTGGCATTACAGCTAGAACATGTTTTTTCTTTTCGACAATAGTTTTGATAATTTTTTTCTGAATTAATCTAAACGACAAGCTACCTGTTAAAAATTCCAAAAGACGATAATATTGTAATTCTGGATCCATTCCAATCAATTTGCCTAATAAATCTCTTATGAAGACAAACTGTTTTTTGAAAACTCCCATAAAATGTTGTTGATATTCCGGATGTTCGGCTGCATGACAAGCTCGACAATAAGCAATTCCGTTGTCTAAAGTATATTTGCCCCCCAGTTTTTTTGGGAAGATATGGTGAGCGTTTAACACAAAAAGTGTGTGGTCTTTTTTAGGAAATTTTGTTTCGTTAATACAATGCAAACAATCTCTTTTTTTAACTAATTTAGCCCATTGACCCGCTGAATATTCTCTCGTTTCATCTGAATTAAATAATAATGGTTGATTCATGTATCATCTACTTATCATCATCATTTCCTGTAGGGAGAGACAGTTTTTGTATATCGGGTAATGCGGGCCCCATTATTCCCTGCAATTCTCCATACATTTTAGACATATTGTTTATTGGTTAAGATATTTCTATTTTCCCCTCTTTATAAAGCTCAAGACAATCGTTACACACCACCTTTGTGTAAACAGTCTGAACAGGGTTGTTAAAACGGGTGTCAATTATTTTTCCTTGACCAACATATTTAGGACCTACGGTACTTTTTATTATCCTACAAATTGGACATTTATGTTTCATGTGTATTCTACAAAATTGTCAAACCTTTTACTTTCAATTCCTCTGTAATATTAAGGTAAGCCGGTATAGATTTTGCAACTAGTTTCCAAAAACGATTTGAGTGGTTAAATTCTTTCAGGTGGCACAATTCGTGAATCATAATGTAGTCCCTAATTCTAGGAGGTAGAAAAAGTATTTTGTAGTTAAAGTTAAGATTCCGTTTCTTCGAACAACTTCCCCAGCGAGTTTTATGACTTTTAATCGTGACCTTATTAAATTTAAATCGATAAAATATCTGGTTGATAGCTGAGAGCCTTTTAGTAACCATTTTTAGAGCTTTATCTTTATATAATTCATATGCACCAGTACCAAGTATTAATTTTTGCTTTGTATTAAGTTCCTCGAAAAATTTGAGTTTGGAAATAACCCACTGTGATTTGGCTATAACATATTTGCCCACTGAACCAGAAGAAAATTTCCGTGGAACAGTAACAACAAAGTTACCATCGCAATAAACAGCAAGTCTTAATCGTTTCGCTCTTTTACTCCTACGGATAGAGTAACTTACAATTCTATTATGTAATTTAATCTGACGTTTCATTAGAATTTTTTAATTACAATATCTACAAGCCTGTTCAAGAATTTAGAAAAATCATCAATTTCGACTCTACCTTTATATTCTTTCAGAATTAGCTCCTGAATTGTTTGTTTAACACCTTTAAGGAATTCTTCTCGTTTAGATGAATTTTGCCATCCTTCATCAAGAACGGATTCTAATCGTTTTGAAAGATCTTTTGATAAAGTAATCAATGTTGGTTGGTTTACTTTGGGTAAGAATTCTTGAGAAATAACAAATAAACCATACTCTTGCAAATTAAGTCCCATATCTTTAGCTTCATCAGCTTTACTTTTAATAGCATCCATTAATTCGTAGTAACGTTTAATTCTTTCTGAAAGGTCTATTTGATGCTGTTCAAACTCTTTTCGAATTGCAGTTAATCGCTCACTGAACTTTTGAAATACAGGATTTGTATCAATATTTATTGAGATTTCTTGCTTGAGCATTTTCTCAAGGTTGAGTGCTTTTTCTTCATCTTCCATCTTATCGAGTCGTTCAAGTGTATAAATATCGTTGATCTTTAACTCTCTAAAGTTTTTGGTAATTCCTTCGTAATCAATTTGTTCTTGAATTAGTCTCTTGACTTTTTCCCCGTATTCTCCAAATGTTGGTATGTCACCAGTCCTGAAAGCTTCCATGGCAAGATTTTCTGGGAGAAAATCATTAATAAAGGCAATATATACGCTAGTTATCCACTCAAATGTTCGAATATAATCAGCAAGAAATGGATCTGGAGATAAAACCTCAAATAAAAGTTTCAGTCTAGAATATTTATCCGTAAAATATCGCTGTTTACTTTCATTATCAATAAAGATCTTCAAACAACGTCTTAAGTTTTCAATTGATGGATCTTCTTGATTAATACCAGTAAAGATATCTTTTATTTCACCCAAAACTTCTAAAAATTCCTTCTTTAAGTAATCAAGATCTACGAGTGCAGAGTCGATGATACTTTCATCAAAGTTCAAGGCATCATAGAGGTTTCTAGTAATTCCATAATAATCAATAATTTTCCCACATCCCTTATTGGGATATACACGATTGGTGCGTGCAATTGCTTGCAATAAGTTGTGATCTCGTAAAGGCTTATCAAGATACATCGCTTGTTCAATTTGAGCATCAAACCCAGTTAAAAGCATGTCGCAGACCAACAATAATTTAAGATTACTTTTTGAATCTTTGAATTTATCAATGATTTTTTCTCTCTGAGCCTTGGTGGTGTTGTATTTTCTAAGATTTTCCGGATCATTGTTCGGATCACCGGGTGAATAAACTACTTCAGTCCACTCTGCTGGCATTAATTCGTCAAATAATTTTTTGTATTTAGCAGTTGCTTCTCGGTCATAACAAACTACCTGAGCCTTAAATCCGTTGGGCTCAATGTAAAGTCTGTAATGATCCACGATATCTTGAGCAACCGCTTTCATACGTTTATCGAGTTTTATAAGTGCTTCCTTCTTACCATAGCGTTTCATAACTAACTGCTTTTGCTCAGGGGTTAAATCGGTTGTCATATCATCAAATTGCTGGTCAATTTTTTCTTCATCAATAAAGAATTTCGAAAGACGAGCCTCATACGTTACAGGCAGGGTAGAACCATCATCAATGGCCTGTTGGATAGAATAATAGTCAAGATAACGTTCCCCTTCTTCTCCAAAGTTTCTGTGGGTATTAAGAGTTGTTTTATCAATTGGGGTACCTGTAAAACCGAAGAAGAATGCTTTTTGCATTGAATCTCGTAGTTTGATTCCAGAAACACCTTCGTTTGATCGGTGAGCCTCATCAGAAAGAACGATGATATTTTCATTAGGATTCTCAAGATGAATTGGAAGTTCATTAAATTTCTCAATCGTCGAAATAAATATTCCTCGTTCATCGTTTGTAATTTTCTTTTCAAGATCGCGTCTTGAAGTAACTCGAATCACATTTTTTCCACCACAATTTGTAAACGAGTCGTAAATTTGGTTATCAAGGTCAATGCGGTCAACTAAAACAAAAACCTTCGGATTTTTTAGTGATTTATCAAAACGTAGTTTCCAAGCCGTAAAAAACATTGTTAGAGATTTTCCAGATCCTTGGGTGTGCCAGATTAAACCTTTTCTCTTCTTCCCTTCTCCGACACGTTCTACAATTTTATTTGTTGCCCGAAGCTGTTGATAACGAGCCATTTTTTTAACTCGTCCATCATTTGTTTGTTCAAAAACAATAAAGTTTTTTGCAATGTCTAATAATCTCTCTTTTCCAAACAGTGAGGCTAAAGTCATCTCAAGCTGGCCACCGTATTTATTTTCAATGTCTTCATCTCGCCATTGTAAAAAATACTGTTCTGAGGCATTGGTGGTTACATAGACAGTTTTTAACCCATCGGTTGCAATATTAAAACAATTTGGCCAAAACAATTTCATCGCAACTCGCTCATAACGTTTTATTTGACCAATTGCGTTTTCGTAACTCACAGTGGTAGAGGTGGTAGGACTTTTTGCTTCAATATCAACAACTGGAATACCATTGAAAAAGATCAAAATATCGGGCCGTATGTTCTCTAGGTTGCCTTCAAAATAGAATTGGTTCGTAACTATAAAACGATTATTTTCCAGATTGTCGTAATCTACAACTACGTAATCACGCATTTTACCTGTTACTGAGTCTTTTAAATTCACACCATTACGGAGAAGGTTTAAAAATCCTTCATTGGTATCAATTTTCTTTATTTCTCGGATAACGCTTTGCACTTCTGTTTCGTCTGCTATGTTGTTGATCCGCTTTATAGCTTCTGCAAGATGATTAACAATCAAGTATTCGCTTTCCAGACTTCTTAAACCAACAAATTCATCAGGTTCGATATACTGATAACCCAAGGTTTGGGACAGGAATTTGATGACATGTTTTTCGACTGTATATTGTTCGTTAAATTTCATAGTTGTCTGTCAAACTCGGAATATTTTGCTCCGGTATTTTGAAATAGAAAATCTATTTCTCCCTCTAGTCTTTCAATATATTTATTTAATATAGTAATGGTAGTTTTAAGATTGTCTCTAATTTCTTTTGATTTTATAATTGCATATTTCTGATACTTTTTATTTTTAAATTCTGCCGGAGTCTGTAAAATTTGTTGAGCATTTATTGCGTTTAATGATAATTGTGTGGTTATATTTAAGATTTCAGATAATGACCAAGAAATTTTATTAAATTGATCGTCAGATTTAATGCTATCAAGAAATTCAGCCGAATATGCAATTTGAAATAAAGATTTATCAAATGTTAGAGCAAGTTGATTAAAATTTTCTACGATTCTAAGCAATGATTCCGCATGTTGAATATCAGAAATATCATTATATTGACTCAGTGTTTGAAATAAATTTTCGCTGAAATTACATATGTATTTAATCGTTACTAATTTTAAGAGTCCAAAAGATTTTTTTATTCTTTTTCTTTGCTCAATTTCTTTAAAACCCTCTGCTACAAAAATTGAGATTCCTACACCAATTAAAGTGGCTAGTAGTTGAATTAAAAAATCCTCTTTCTTACTGGAAGAAATGAACTGAAGATTAAGATTTAATCCAAAATAAATAGTTAATCCAAATAAAAATAAAACAAGAGGAAACCAAAATGCACTGAGATAAAAGATAATTTTTCTCATATTATTGTTCATTAAATTTCATATATTGTCAAGAAAATTGAAATCAGATTCCCAAACATATCTATTTTTAGATTTTTTGTTTTTCCTTGCTTCTTTCAGCAAATATGATTTTGTTAAAGGTTTTATCTGAAGTTTTCTTGATTTTTCAAAAGTAACTTTATATTTGGAAAGGACATCTTTAGTAAAATCATCAATTGAATTTATTAAGTCATCATAAAATACATTAGCGTCGATTACTAATACGTTTTTATTTCGAAACTCAAGGTGATGTTTTCTATTTACGTCTATGGGATTATTAGGGTTACTAATCCAAAATTCCCAACCAATTTCTTTATTTTTGTATTTGAATCTTTTTGGATCGTGTTGGTGAAGTAAACCATGACGATAAATAAAGACAATGAATGAGGCATAAACTTTATATTTCGGATTTACTTTTGAGAGAACTTCTGCAAGATATGTTTTTATATTCAAGCCTGTGGATTTTGGATTACCTGTTATATAAGAACCTAAACCATCAATTTCTGGAAATAACATCCGTGGCACAGCAAAGAACCCACTCGCAACGCCTTTATTCTGAAGTTGAGATGACCAACCTGGAAAAGCACCTCCAACGTCATTTATAATCGATTGTTTAATGTGGTTTATTAAATAATCCTTGATTTGTTCATCCAAATACTTATATTTCATATCAATTTATCTGCACTTTCTGACTAAAAATATCGTTCATCAATCCTTTCTTTAATATCAGGTAATAATTTTTAAATTGCCTATTAATATCTAGTACCTCGTCAGTATTTTCTAATATTATTAGTATTTCTTTCTGCTCGTTTAGGTCAGGTAATGAAATAAAACAATTCGCAATTTCCCTGGTATTAACAACGTTTTGAGTTGAACCACCCGCCTTTATCTTTATTTGATCTTTTACAATTGGCGAGTTTATAAAATATGCGAGAAATTTTGGAACAATCAACCGACTATTGGCCCGGACGATAACTACGTTCAAACAGTTAGCCAAACTAAGACTATTGGGAACTGAGGTTGCCTGGCCTATGTCTCCGTGTCTAGCTATCAAAATATCCCCTGGAATTAACTGAGATTTTTTATTCTTATTATTAAAATCTTTAGTAACATATTTCAATTCTGACAAATCTAATTCTCCACGCTTTATGTTTCCTGTTCGTATCATTGGAATACCACTGTTATCTGTGTAATAACGCTCGCAGGTTCCGACAAATCCAACATTTACCTTCTCAGAAACCTGCTTAATTGTATGGGTTTCCCATTCTTCAGGAATTTTACCAATTTTAGTTTGTTTGAATTTTTTATGACTAATACCTTTAGTTAGTAATTCTCGCATCAACCCCTGTTTCAAAAGCTCAATTTTTTGAATAATATCATCAGTCTTTTGAATTGCCTTATCTACGGAGAACAAAATATTAGCAATCTTTTTCTGAGTATCCATCGGAGGAACTTGGACTTTAAACTTAGAAATTGCAGTTTTATTTATGAATGAGAATGTTGTTGTACCTCCTAGCGCCTCAATATCTCGTTTTCGATGAATTAACTGGTATGCCAAAAACTCAGTAACCAATTCTTCGTGAGGATGGAAGGAATTAAACTGTTGATTGGTGGCTAAGGGGATTCTGTTGATTGTTACATTGCCTACAGAGGCTGTACAGCTTAAATTAACGCTCCCTGCAGG
>Ga0208375_1003787_pt1 | contig 12496 bp, 16 predicted proteins | sample RifOxyD1_FD_184038 | JGI IMG/M metagenome (GOLD analysis project Ga0208375, IMG submission 184038) | Soil microbial communities from Rifle, Colorado - Rifle Oxygen_injection D1 (SPAdes) | ecosystem: Environmental > Terrestrial > Deep subsurface > Rock core/Sediment | place: Rifle, Colorado... | reverse complement strand
GTGGCGGAATGGCAGACGCAAGGGCCTTAAGAGCCCTCGAATCAATAGATTCGTGGAGGTTCGAGTCCTCTCCTCGGCACAGTAGAGGATTTTTTGAAAACAAAAGCCATATCTGGTCGTAATTCTGGTATTTTATTGGGTTCGAGCCATAGGTTTTCTTTACTTATCCCATTTTGGGCATCCTTAAGAAACACAAACGCTTTTTTGGCCTCAATTTCGACCCTTTTATCTTTCAGAATCAGGTTCGAGCCAAGTATACGTAAAACCAATTGTCTTGTGTAAATATCTCCGTTTTCAAATAGATTAGATACTGCAGATGCAAAATCAATTGTGTTTTCAATTACACTTTCCCAATATGATGTTTGAGGTTTTTGTAACGACTCCCTTAAATGTGTTTCTTCTATCAACAAACACTTTTTCTTTGCCTGATATTCTTCCTCTGAATATAAACCCTCAATTTTCATTCCATAAAGTTTTTCTTTTTGGTCTGTAAGGGCAGATAGTTTTTTAGTTTTAATTTCCTGTTGCTTTCTTTCAAAATTAAATTCCTGTATATTTCTTCTCTTAAGTACTTTTTTTATCCAACTACCAAACATTGGATTAAGCTCCAATCTTGAAATATAACCTTTAATTTGTAAATCAAAATATCTAGCATCTAGATAGGGTTGAGAACAGGAACCACATTTTTTAGTACATCGGTAATACCAAAATATTTGACTCGTTCCATTTTTGTAATGCTTTAAATGCTTTTCAAGTGTGATTGAAGCACCGCACTCACCACACTTTAACATTCCCTGAAAGGTCTTTTCGTATGCAAAATCCTGTGAATCCATTCTTCTTTTACTTTTAATATCAAGTATTTGTTGAACTTTTACCCACTCGGCCATTGTTACCATTGGTTTATGATTTCCTGGAGATACGACCCCAGAATATTCAAAGTTTCCAGTATAAAATATGTCACGAAAAAATTTATAAGCAACTGTTCTAGATATTGGATTTCCTTTTTTGCCAGTAAGGCCCATTTTATTGATTTCCTCTAATGATTTTTCAACAGAATATAATCCAGTAATCATCAACTCCCACCATTTTCTACATAAGTCCCAACGTTTATTATCAACTTCAATCTTCCGTGTCCCTTTTAGTAAGTTTGGGGTATTGCGATATCCCAAAGGTGCTTGGTTTGGATAATCCCCTTTCTCGACTTTGGTTTTTAATCCACGTTTTGCACCGTCGCTAATATCTTTTGACACCTTAGTAGAACTCATAAATTCAACCCAAAGCATAAATGAGTTTTGTTTATCAAAAATATTTGTGGGGGTAATTATTTTCTTGACTATACCATTATCAACCATTTCTATTATTTTACCGCCATCACCACCATTTCTTGCAAGTCTATCTGCCTTCCAAACAAGTATTGTATTGGCCTCACCACTTTCAATTCTCCTTAGCATCTCATAAAACTTAACTCTAACCCCTGAAATTTTAGCTGTCTTTTCCTCTGTAAACGGCTCACCCACAACAGGAGGGATATCGTCTCTTTCATTAATTATTTTTCGAAGTTCCCTCAGTTGGTCGTTAATCGACTGGATTTGTCTGCTTTTATCCTCTGAAGATTTACGAGCATAAATAAAACTTTTATCTATCATTTGGCTGTTATTTATTTTTAATTTCATTTGTGTGCAATTTCAACTATATCTTTTCCCGACAGCGGGATTGGCTCGAACTTTTGGAGGGCTTCAAAAACCATCGTTAACCTCGAACCTTGGTCTTCTGCTTCCTCGTAAGTAAGTTTCTTATTCATCGCTTCATTTACTAAAATTTGAAACTCCTTAATCTCTTCTTGGGTAAGATAACCACTGGCAAAACAAATGCTGTCCTGTCGCTTCCTTATTCCCATTTGACACCCTCCTCATACCAAATATCTGTTAAATGGTCCTCTAGATACTCCTTAATCGATTTTCCAGCCCTACTGGCTTCAATCTTGAGTATCTTATGCACTCCAGAATCTAAACGTATCTGTTTTGTTGTTTTAGTGTCGATTTGTGGATTTCCCGTATTCATTTCCCTTCCCCCTCTCAAGAACCTCCTTCCCTTCTGCTTCACTCCTACTCCCAGATATTTCCTAAGCGTTTCGCTTGAGGTGTCTTGTGTATCAAACACTTAACGGTTTTATCTGTTCAGTTATCGTTCGCTTTTGGTCAGTCGCCATCAATCCTCTTTCCTTTTGTTTAATGTCGTTTGAAAGCTCTTTGATGACAGAGTCTTTACGACAATTACTTATTAACACTAATAGATTATTGAGGCGTCGCACTTAATAAAAACTTGAAGCTAATTTGAAGCTAAATTATTTTAATATTTGTTTCTTGAATTTACAGGCTATTTTCCTAACTTCTGGTCCACCCAGATTAAATTTGTCTACAAACTTATCTGCTTTATTTTGAGGCATACTATCAAACTCCTCATCAGAAATTTGATAAGCTTTTGCCACATCTTCAGATTTAGATTTCTTGCCAGTTTTAGGATTAACCTGTAAGTACAACTCTGTAACCTTTTTACTTCTAAAATAGCCACGGTCTGTTCTGTGATGAGTTACACCTTTTTGGTCAATGTCATACACGCCTGAAAAGTTTAATCCAATTAGAAGTTCAACGTTTTTAAAATATTTAATTGGGAGATTTGCCAGTCCAAGTCCTTCACCAACATTTTTAACCCATTCATCATACTTGTCTGTGTCAATTAACTTATCCAAGAAGTTTTTGAAGTCTTTGGGGCTAGAATAACCGCTATTAGGTATTCCAAATATATTTTTTATTTTATCTACATAACCTGAAAGTACCAATCTCTGTAGGTGCTTATCTAACCTAATATATCTTTTTTCAATCTGTTTTTTATCTTCTTTACTAAAGTACATAATCAGATTCAATTATCTTTAATTGGATATTGGATACAGTTTACCAGCATTTACCAATCTGTGCTGGAAACAAAAGGTGGAATTACTGTTCAATAGGTCCATACATATCTTTTGTAGATTGTTCAGTGCAGGCAAGTTCTAGTTTGTCGTTAACAATTTTGTAGAATTCTCTTGTTTGTCCTGCATACACAGGCTCAAGAATTAGGTAGCTACCATAGTTTTGAAGATGATAACTTTCTCTAACTGGGTCAAAGGAAATAACCTTTCCTGTTTTTAGGTTAATAACTGCAAATCCAACACTATCAGTTCCAACACCCCAACGGGCTAATGTGTAGTAACCAGCAAGGTTTACTCCTTCTTTTACTGTTTCAGTAATTCTTGTGTAGTATCTTTTGGCTTCTGGATAATCTGAAAAGTCAACAGATTTAGGTATACCTCTAAGCTCCTGAGCAACATCGCTAGAGGTCTCCAGTTCTTTTTGGCAAGTACTTTTTTGTACTATTTTAGGCTCCTGACTTTTGTCTTCTTGTTTAGTTGGCCAAAACAAATATATTGCAAAAAGAATATAAGAAACCAATAGAACATAAAAAAGAAGTTTGTAAATGTTAAATTTATTCACTTGTTATATTTAAAACCATAAAGTACCCAGCTACACCAATTATACGGTTTATCAAAATTTGAGGGTGTAAACCAGAATTTTTCAGATTTTTCCTTTTCTATCAAATTATGAAAGTTTTTACACCGAGATATTTCTTGTTGTCTTAGTACCAAAACTAAAGTGAGTAACAAGCTAAAAACTAAAATTGATATTAAGGACTTTTGAAACTTGGTCATAATTCATAGTAACTCTTTGTTACTCCTCATTCAAGCATATAGTTGAGGCTAAATAGTAACAATGTGTGGGTTTGATTTGAATCTACTTCTTGATAACTTCATCTAATGACAACCAAAAAAGATTTGAGACTAGCTAAAACAATTAAAAAATATAGAAAACAGGCAGGATTTACTCAAGAAGTATTATCAATTAAGGTTGGTGTAAGCGAAAAATACATTCAGTATTTAGAGTCAGCTAAGAGAACACCAAGTTTAAAAGTCTTAAGAAAGATTAGTAGCGTTCTCAATGTCGAAACGAAAGACATTCTCAGTTAGGTTATCTCTTTCCACCTTTTGCTTCTAGAATCAAACTTTAGATATATATGGCTATTATTTACCATTTTTGTAATTCTAGCCCTAAAACGGAATGTATTGTCTTTGACGCTTCGATTGCGATATCTGCAGAAAGGCTATCAAATACATAGACTACTTGCATTTCATCAACAACTCTTCTAATAACAAATTTGGGTTCACTTTTGTTATTAATTTTCCACTTTTCAACAGCTTGATGTATGATTTCAGCTATAACTGCCTCTGAAATAACTGTTCCTATAAAATTTAATGCTGGTCTAAAAGGGATGGACGAAATTAGTTGAAGTACATCATTTTCTGCTCCTCCCCCTGCCTCAGGAGAATATTCATATACAAAAACCTTGTGCCTTTTGGACAGAAATTTTGCAATATTTAATAAGCTCGTTTTTGTCTTGTCATATTCATTGTTTGTGAAGGTTATTGTAAAATCGCTCTTGGTCTCAAGTTCTTTGATGGTGTCGTAATCAACATATAAGCCTCTATTCCAAAATTTAGTTATATTAATGTATAAGAACGGACGAATTTTAAGTTCTACAAGTAACCTGTAAAAGATAACTACAAAGTTGCCAATTAAAACTCTTATACTGTTCATAACTAAATTATAACTCCATAACAACTTTTTACTAAATTTATCAAAATTTACTTTTAAGTCTTTTTAATAAAAGTGGTCAGAACTATAATACGGTTATGTTGGTCAAAATTTTAAAATCAGAAAAAAGGAACATCCACCTTTATTACATAACAACAATTGCAATGAGTTGTTGGTTTATCGCAAGTAATTGGGTCTACTTCTGGCTTAAGTTTATGACCTATGGTCAATTGGGTTGGGTTGACGCAATTGGATTTGGATTTGCACTAATTCTGGAAATTCCTTCAGGAGCAATTGCAGATATGCTCGGTAAAAGAAAAACTATTCTCTTTGGAATGATTGCAGGTTTTATTGGAGTTATGATTATGACTTTTTCAGGTAGTTTAATTGGAATGACTATTGGTTGGGTAATTACACAGATTTGTTATGCTTTCTATTCAGGTGCTTCTGAAGCGTTGGTTTACGATTCAATGAAAGACTTAAAAATTGAGAATGAGTTTGATGGCGTTGTTACTAAAGCAAGTTCTATAGAAAGCATCACAGGAGCTGTAGCAACGCTTGTTGGAGGGTTTGTGTATTATTACAATAATCAACTTCCTCACTTCTTGTGGGGTATGGGATTCTTCTTGGGAATAATCGCATCTTACTTTTTCATAGAACCTAAAATCGATACTGTGAAATTTAGTTTCAAAAAGTATCTTAATCAACTCCTAGCGGGAGTCAGAGAATTAACACAAACTGAACTTAAAAAATATATTGGATTTTTCTTTGTCTTGGTTGGTGTATATTATCTTTATTCTTGGGGGTTTGTCAGACCTGCAATAGCTACAAGTTTTGGTTTTCTATCAAGAGAACAGGCAATTATTCTTCCTGCGTTAACGATAATGGGTGCATTTCTAGTTAGACTTATTCCAAAATTCAAAAACTATGTTTCAGATGTAACAGGACTTGTTATTCTGTCTATATTTATGTCAGTTGGATTTTTACTTTCGATGTTTAATTTAGGTTGGTTAGGTTTAATACCAATGATTTTTATTGCAATTGCTGGTCATTTAGCTACTCCTTGGATTTCAATAATAGTAAATAAAAAGATTGAGTCAAAAGATAGAGCAACAACTCTTTCAACAATTGCACTTTTAACCAAGCTTCCATATGTTTTAATTGTCATAACTGTAGGAAAAATGGTTGAAGCAGGAACACTTGGAACATTTAACTTATATACTGGAATTGTTGTTATTCTTGTGGCTTTATTCTCATTATTACTATTCAGAAGAAAAAAGTAATATAGTTATTTCACTGCATATTTAGGGTTAAGAATATCGTGAAGCGTTGTGAATCTAAGGTAGAAACCAAATGGGTCTTCAAGCCTAAAGTCTTTTAGTCCCCAAGGTCTTTCTTGAAGTGGTTCAAAGATTTTAATTTTGTCTTTGATGTCGTTATAAAAGCCTTCGAGGTCTTTAACCATTAAAACAATTTCAGTTCCGTATCCTCGTTTTGAATCTTTTGGATATTGTTTAAAGTAATCTTGCTCCCAAACCATTTCATTTCCTGCCCAAAAACAAAGAATGTTATCTTCTTTCTTAATTATTAAATATCCCTTAAATCCTTCTGGTTTTCTTTCCCAAACAGCTTCAAAACCAAGTTTTCCATAAAACTCTTTAACTTTTTTAAAGTCATCTACGTGTAGTTCTAACAAAACGTTACTGATTGCGGGTTGTTCCATATTTATTTAATCAAAACTAATAATCTGAAATCCGTATTTTTCAATATCTTCTTTAGGCCAAAACTTATCTGCCCCTTTAGTTTTTATAACATATTTAACTGTTTTCTCAATTGCTCGCCCTGTATATTCCTTTGTTTCAGGATTCCATTCTTTTAATACAAGGATGTCTCCTTTGTTACATTCCCAGTCGGCTAAACGGAGTTCAAACTTCTTATCTCCATCTAAAATAGCTTGAAAATACTCAGACCAAACTTTCTTTTCTATTTTACTCATTTTTTATTTTTTTCTACCCAAGCTAAATATGGATTTGGCTCATTAAAGACAATTCTTGGGATTTCGTTGTTTACTGCATCTTCTGGAATATTATATTTTTTGCCTATTACTTGGTCAGCAGAACCAAAAACTGCTTGGGAATAGTCAAAACCTAATAGTTCTGCTACTTTTTTAATTTCTTCTTCTGAAGCGCCTTCAATTTCTGTATACGGTTCAAGATATGGCCATTCATCAATTGTTATTTCTACATTATTTAATTCCCAAACTTCCCTTTTTGTTTCTTGATATGCTTTTTCTGTACATCCAATATCAGTTAAAAGTTGTCTTGCGTTATTATAATTATCAACTACAACCATTGTTTCTTTTTGATTATCTATACTTCCATTAACTGTAGCTTTTAAACTCATTGTTATTTTATCTCCTTCATCCCTGACCCTAAGCCATCCGCCTTCAATTTCGTGTCCTTTTGGTAAATAAAATACAGCTCTTTTAAAGAGTGTTTCAGCTTTAACTAATTTAGCTCCTGTTGATTTAAGTTTTTCTCTAAGTTTTTCTTTATCTATATTTAAAAATTTTGCTTCCCATTCAATATTCATATATTTTAGTTAAATAATTTTTCAAACTCATCAATTGCAAGGAGTGTGTTTGGGTCTGTGATTAATTCTCTTGCTTCATCTATGCTTTTCCAACCTGTTGTGTGAAACTCTGTTTCTAATAATAACTGGTCAGGTTTAAATTCAGTTTCTGAAAGTGGAACAAAGAACCAAATATCAAAATGTTTTGTACATTTTTGTTTTGTTGGATTATTGATTGGAGTAATTGTTAATAGTTTAGGTTCTCCAATATCCTCAAGTTTTATTTTAACTCCCCATTCTTCTCCAATTTCTCTTTCTAATGCTTCTTCTGGAGTTTCGCCTTCATCTATATGTCCACCATTAAATAACCACAATCCTGATTTTTTGTGATGTCCAATGAAAACTTTCTTTATTTCTTTGTCATATCCTGCAAAATAAACACAAAGATGAGTATATGGATTTTCATCTCTTGTTAATTGGCCTTCTCCCGCTCTGCCAATAAACTCTTCAGTAACTGGCGAGGTGGGAAAGATTGAGGCAATTTGTGTTGTTCTCTCTGCTGTTCTGTCTTTCATATTCGAATTTTAATACTTTGGCTTGTCTAAAACAATTACATATCTGAAAATACAACTTTTCTTTCCCCAAAATATTTTTTAAAATTTTTAAACTTAATGAATGTAAATCTATACTAAAAAATCTGACCACCCTTTAATATATAAAGTTCCCAAAGTTTTATACCCCCCTTTGCCACAAATAAGCGACGGTTGGCGAAAAGATAACAAAAGTGGTACTACCCACCATCTTTTGGATTATCGCAAGTTTTAGGTCGACTATGAGGCACGGATAACACAAAACTTTTGATACTTTATAGTAGAGGATGCAACAATATATTTTCAAAATTAGTGTTATAGGTTATCATTTTTGGCTGGGATTACAACACCGTCAGGCACAAGAATAGTAAACGTACGTCGCACAACTTTGGTTGTAAGACACTTCCGTATCAAAAAACTACTTTTTTATTTTAAGAAGGCTTCTCAACGCACTATCTGCCATAGTCTTTTGGGGAAATAACGTGGAAGTATCTTTATTAATTCCTTTCAGTAACTCTGCTAAAGGAGAACGGGCATATGGAACATAGGTTGTTTTGTTTTGGTTCTTTTTCAGTTTTCTCTCTAGCCACTCCCAAGCTCGTTTATCTAAATATCCGTTATAATCATTTATATCAATTTTTGTAATTAAAAAATTCATCCCAGAAAAGGCGGAAATTATTCTATTGGCCAAATAATAACTTGTGGTGGTTGTCTCAATTAAATATGTGCTAGGGATGTAATGCCACCAGTCGGTAACACCGAGATTGGCCGTAATTAATTGATGAACCAAATTTGGGTTAAAACCTTCTAAGTTGTTAAATGTTATTTGATAGTAATTCATATTTGTTTTTGTAACGCTTTCTTTGTATCTAATTTAGCCTCCGTAATAATATCACCCTGTGTCTCTAAAACAGGTTGTACAAACTGAGTTTTTGCACCCATCTGTTTGGGTCCTGATTTATCACTCATCAATGCCATTTGCATCTTAACGATACGAACATAAGAATTTGTATCCAAAAAAAACATACGTCCCTCGGGACTATTAGCTAGATGACACAAAAACCAGATAATCGCTACTGTCACTGTTGCAAACAATCCCAACGGTAGAAGTGACCCTGTCACCCAAGTAAAAAGAAAACTAATTGTACCAACAATACCTAAAATCAAAATAAAATTCTTTACGCCACCACCTTGAAGAATTAGTTCCCAGATGTAACCCTGTCCTTTCAAGCTTAATTTATCAGTACTCATACTATCCGTATTATACATACGTATATAAGAAATTTCCTCCTAGATGATTTTTAAGTAATTCCAATTGTCCTGCCCGTATTCTCACAACTAGTGCAACACTTTAAAGATACTCTGACATCACTTCCATGGGTGTTTTAAAGCCCAGCCTTTTTCTGGGTCTGTTATTTAACTCCCACTCCACATCCTTTATTTCCTCCTTGGTCACTTTACTAAAGTTGGTTCCTTTTGGGAAGTAGTACCTGACCCACAAATTGGCATTCTCATTGCCACCTCTTTGCCAACTGGAATACGGGTCGGCAAAGTAGGTGGCTATTCCCAATCTCCTCAACTCACTATGTCTGGCCATCTCTGACCCATTATCCAGAGTGTCTGTTTTCCTTAATGGTTCTGGTAGTGGGCCAAAAATTCTGGTTTGAGCCTTAATGGTTTCTTCGGCTGTTATTCTTTCCAGCTTTTCCAATCTGGTCACACTGGTGACTCTTTCATATTCAGTGTGCAAACCATTTAAGTGGCCACGGCCCACAATACTGTCACCTTCCCAGTGGCCAATTTCTAATCTGTCATCCACCACCTTTGGTCGTAGGTGAATACTCACTCGGTCTGGGATCCTGACTCTTTGAGCTTTCCTGCCACCCTTAATCCTTCTCCTGCCTTGTTTTCTCCTCAAGTATTCCCACAGCCTTAATTTTCTATTCCTTTCCCCGTAAATAAACCGGTATATGGTTTCCACTCCAATCTGTTTATCTGGCAAGTCCTTGTATTTCAGCCTTAACCTGCCTGAGATCTGTTCCGGGCTCCAGCCACATCTCAACTTATCCAGTACATATGAGTACAACCACCCATTTTTCAAAGGCTCTTTGGCCTCCCAAGCCTTGTTCTTTTTGATTTCAGACTGGTGTTGAGCATGCAAAGGCTCATACACCACACCTTTAAAGCTGTTGCCTTTAATTTCCCGGCTGACCGTAGAGACATGCCGGCCCAGTAACTTTGCAACAGCTCTGCAGGTCAAACCCTGACCCCTCCACTGGGCAATCAAGATCCTGTCTGCCTTAGTTAGTTTTCTATACTTTGGTATTTTACTCACCTCCATTCTAATTCCCATGGAGGTGATGATACCTAAAAACTATCCTTTAAGGTGTTGCGATCGTTTTGAGAACTTGGGTAACTCCCTGAAGGCAGGGTTTGATGGTATAATTTGGCTAATGAAATTAGCTTCCATCTTAGGCATTAACGCGCGTACTTTGGATTTTACTTATAAGTACAATACTCGTGAGGGGAAAAAGATTGCCAATTCCAAGGTGCAGACGGCCAGAGTTTTGAAAGCCGCCGGGATACCCCACCCCGAGATCTTTAAAAAAATCAAAGATTACTCCCAGATTAATGATGTGGATTTTACCAAACTACCCGGCAGTTTTGTTGTTAAACCTTCCCGGGGTTTGGGAGGTGAGGGGATCATTGTTGTTAAAAAAACGCTGGGCCAGGGGGTGTATTTGACCGCCGATCGGAAGAAATTGAACGTTTCGGATATAATACTTCATATTAACGACATTATTGAAGGGGCCTATTCGATGGGTAACGTGCCGGACACGGCCATTTTTCAGGAGTATGTGGGACGACATTTGGCTTTGTCAAAGCTTTCTTTTCGGGGTACACCGGACATTCGGATTATCGTTTTCCAAAAAATTCCCGTGATGGCCATGTTGCGGCTTCCGACCCGTGAGTCCGGCGGGCGGGCCAACCTGCATCAGGGGGCCGTGGCTGTTGGTGTAGATATTGCAACAGGGATTACCACCCGGGCTTTTTGGCACGGTAAATACATCAAGTACAAGCCGACCAGTGTGGAAACGGTGACCAAACGGAAACTCCACGGGGTGAAAATTCCCAATTGGACAACTATACTGGAGATGGCGGTTAATACCCAAGTGGCATCCGGCTTGGGATACTGCGGAGTGGATATTATTTTGCATCCCACCCGGGGCCCGATGGTTTTGGAATTAAATGCCCAGCCGGGTTTGCAACTTCAGTTGGCTAACATGGCGGGCTTGAAAAAGCGTCTGCTGCGGGTGGATGAGTTAAACGTGGGCAGTGTGGAGCAGGGGGTGAAAATAGGGAAGGCTCTGTTTGGCGAAACCCACCTGTCGGGGGTGAAATTTAAGGAGGGCGAAATTGCCATTGGGGTGTGGGAGAAGGTGAAACTTTTGGGAGTTGGGAAACGACTGGTGGTAGACGGAAAAGTTGATACCGGGGCTTGGCGGACGTCAATGGACCAAAAACTAGCTACAGATCTGGGTTTGTTGTCTGTTAACAATGTTCTTTGGACCAGGAAGGTCAGAACTACCAAAGGGGTGGAAGAGCGGCCGGTGATTTACCTGCGATTTTACCTGCCTGCGCAGGCAGGCCGGGGTGGCAAACTGATTAAAACCTATGCCTCGGTGACCAATCGGGCCCATATGCGGGTGCCGGTGATTATTGGCCGGCGTGACTTGGTCGGGTTTGTGGTTAAATCAATTGAACCGGTGCAATTGCCGGGTAAGAGGGAGAAAAAAGAATGAAAAAAATTCTGATGTTAACCAGCCGAGAAAGTGACAGAGTGACTTTATTGGGTCAAAAAGTGCGACCGTTTTTGCCCAAAAATGTTACTTTGGAAATTGTCTTGTTGTCGGAAGTAGCTATTGAGGTGGCCAGTCAAACACCAGTAGTCTTGGTTAAGGGCGAGCCGATACAGGCTTTTGACCTCATCTATTTTCGGGGGATTACTCTAAATAGCATGATTTTTGTCTCGGCTCTGGCGATTATTTTCAAACGCCAAAGAATAAAGTATTTTGACACCATCTATGAAAATGGCGGTATTATCAAAAACAAGTTTGCTTCACTGGTAACCTTGGCTCTATCTGGCGTACCCATTCCCCATTTTTTGTTTTATCCCAAGTTTGACAAAGGTGAGACCAGATTTAAAACGATTGCCGATAAGTTCGGTTTGCCGTTTGTGGCCAAAGAGCTGTCTTTGCAGAGAGGGAAGGGGGTACATTTAATTAAACGTTTGGTGGATTATCAGGCGCTGCCCCAACTGGATACTCATGAAGGCGGGAATTTCTATTTGTATCAAGAATTTTTACCGATAGATCACGAATATCGGGTATTGGTTTTGGGGAAAAGTGTGGGAGTGTGGGAGGAAAAAATTGCCCAAACTCCGGGTGAATTTAGAAATAACGTTGCTTTGGGAGCCAAAGAAGTTTTTTTGGAGGTGAAAAAAATTCCCCAAAGTATTGCAAGTGTAGCTATCAAGTCAGCCGTAGTGTTGAACGTTCAAGTGGCCGGAGTGGATGTAATGCGGACTACTTCCGGTGAGATTTTTGTGATTGAAGTCAACCGGGGTCCCGGGATGACCTATATCAATGA
>Ga0208375_1003786_pt1 | contig 12497 bp, 10 predicted proteins | sample RifOxyD1_FD_184038 | JGI IMG/M metagenome (GOLD analysis project Ga0208375, IMG submission 184038) | Soil microbial communities from Rifle, Colorado - Rifle Oxygen_injection D1 (SPAdes) | ecosystem: Environmental > Terrestrial > Deep subsurface > Rock core/Sediment | place: Rifle, Colorado... | reverse complement strand
TTATCATATACCGAAATCGTATCACTCTTTCCCACATACTAATAAATCCCTTTGTACCTCGTAAAATGTTAAATTGGCGCATATATACTCTTAATTAAAGAGTGTCATATGTATCTGAACTTATGCATTTGTAGTTTATGTTATTTATTATTTTGCCCTAAAACCTAGCTTTTAAAGGCTCTGATTATATAAATATTCATTTTAATAGCCCTATCACTGTTTAAAACAGAAGACAACATAGCAACACCGTGTTCTGTAAAGACATAAGGTAACTTCCTACGCCCACCACGACCTACTTTTGATGTCGCAATTTGCGATATCAAAGCTTTGAATTCCACATCATTCAATTGAAAAGCAAAATCTTCAGGAAATCTATTTATATTACGTTTTATTTGTTCATTTAATCTGCTTGTAAGAACACCGTACAATTCCGCTAGATCATAGTCTAGCATAACTTTTTGTCCTCTTATAATATAAATCTTATTCCTAATACTCTCCACATTTTGAGCTAGCTCAATTTCATTTTTATTCATATGTGATTTTATAATTTATCTAATAAAAAGGTACAAGAAGATCCTGTGTAAATAAACACCTTGTAGATAGTGAGGTAATTATAGTTTATTGGAAGTTAAAGGCAAGAATTGATATTTTGAACTCTATGACACCAACATCTTCCATATTCATTTCCTTAATTAGTTAAATACGAAGCAATATCACCTCTTTCACTATATTTCTTTATTCTTAAATATTCGCCATAAACTCTTTTTCTATATAATTCTGTTTTATACCAATTATCTTTAGTAATCCTTTGATTATTATCATGATATGAAGCATTGAATGTTTTCTGTATTAATTTTGTATTTGGTAAATATTTTTTTAAAGTTAAATACCCCCTTCCAGCAGCATGAGATTTAAAAATATAAATAACTTTCTTGTATTCAGTAAAATCTAAAACCTTCAATGCCTCTGTAACATTTTCCATAGTATTTTTTGATGAAATCTCTGTATATATCTGTACTCCTTCTAGTAAAGTTTTATCAATACAATCTAGAATCAAAGTACTTTCAGGTCTATCTATATGCTTACTATCAATATATTTAGGTATACCACCTGTGAAAAATATTTTATTTGATAATTTATTAGATAATAGATTAGAAAAAATATCTATAAGATCTCTAGTATTGTGTGATGTACCGAAAATAAAAATCAAATCTGCGGGTTCAAGAATATCATCATCCCTAAAACATATTTTAGTAATTTTATCTATTTCTTCATCTGATAACTCTGGAATATCAGGTTCTTTTTCAATTTCTCTATTTTCCATTTATCCTATTTTAGGTTTATCTAAATCATTTATAGAAAATCCTAAATCTGAAAAAATCAAATTTCTCAAATAAATACTACCTGCAAATAAAACTGTATTTATATCAACACCTGACTGGAATGCACCTTGTTTAAGACGATCTACTATATCAGGACAATGTTTTGGTAAATCCATCGTCACAGAATAAATAGCCATTTCCGCATCGTATGCAGTTGTAACTGCTTTATCCTTTACAAGTTCAAATAAGTTATCCTTTTTCTCATCAATTATCTCTTTTATTCCACTTGAATTCAATATCGACTCACCTTTTTCATTAAGTTGTCTAGGTGAATGTGCTGGAGCAATTTTATCTTTCCATAAGATATCAACCTTTGGTTTTATTTCAGAAACATCATCACTGATACTCTCTGTTTTATCCAAAGTCCTTTTTAAGAAGTAACCTATTACAGTCACTAATATAGTAATTATTGTGAGAAGGATATTTTCTGATGTCATATAATAATATTGATTATACCAATAATAATGTTAATTATCATCTAATAAAACTATACAGAGTACAAAGCTGGCATCGTAAATGTAGAAACTTTGTAAATAATGAAATTATTGTATTAAATAAAATAATTAAAAACAAGTAGACAATAAATAAATATTGTTCAGTAATTATTTTTATTCATATTTAATTTTTTAATTAGTCTGAAATTACTTCTTCCCCCTTCCATCCTGCCATTTCCACACAGTTATTAGTAATGGTGAACCGAGGAAAATTGATGAATATGTTCCAGCGATAATACCGATAATTAATACTAGTGAGAAATGCTGTGTAGATTCCCCACCAATGAAATATAGAACAAGAAGAGCGAATAGAGTAGTAAGAGAAGTATTAATGGAACGAATAAATGTCTGACTAATACTTTCACCAACAATAAGATCAAAAGGTTTCCTGCCTTCTGCATTCTTTAGATTTTCACGAACACGGTCAAAGACGACAATAGTATCATGTACAGAGAATCCTAAGACCACGAGTAAGGCTGTTACGAATAATGTATCTATTTCATAACCTTTAAAATGACCTAGGACAGCAAATACCCCAGTAGGTATGAGAACATCATGCATAAGGGCAACAATAGCGATAAGACCATATTTCCATGACTTCACAGGTTCGGAGACATGCCTGAAGGCAAAGGCGATAAATAGGACAATAGCTAGAATAACTAGAATAATAGAGACAATAGACTTTCGTAGAGCTTCACTACCGAGTACAGGACCAATAGAATCAAATCTCTTTTCAGTAGAAGTGCCGAAGCTACTGAGAATTGAATTCAATTGTATTTTCTCATCCTGATTAATATTCCTCATACGGATAATATAACCAGTATCACCAGTCGGACGTACAGATTCTCGTAATGCAAGTGGTAATAGACTAGAAGTAAGATCAGCCTGTACAGGACGACTTTCTGAATATTCAATTTCTATAATAGATCCGCCTTTGAAATCAATACCAGGATTCAATCCCCATATAGCCATAGCGATGAATGATCCGATAATAAGTAGAGTAGATATTGTATAGAATATTTTTCTGTATTTTACAACAAACATATTATTTATTTATATTAATTCTAGTAAAGCCATTACTAACCAAGAATCTCCCCATCCTATTCGTATCCTTCGGCGCAAGAGCATATAGGAAAATACGAGAAGCAGTAATAGCTGTGAACATACTCACAATCACACCAATAAGGAATACGAGGGCGAAACCAGTGACTATAGATGTACTACCGAAAAAGTATAGAATAGCACCAGTGATAATACTAGAAGTATTGGAATCACGTATAGACAGCCATGCACGAGCGAAGCCTTCATGCATCGCATCCCATATTCCCCTACCACGTCGAAGCTCTTCCTTCATTCTTTCGAAAATAAGAATATTAGCATCCACAGCCATACCGATAGAGAGTATGAATCCAGCAATACCAGCTGCAGTGAGAGTTACAGGAATTAATTTGAATAGTAGAAGCATAATAGCAGTATAGACTCCCAGAGATATAACAGCGACAATACCAGGCAATCTATACCAGATTATGAGGAATATGGCGATAACAATAATAGAAAGTATTCCAGCCTTTATACCACCATTCACGGCATTATGTCCTAGGGATGCACCGACAGACTGTGTAGAGATGAGTTCTATCGGCACTGGCAATGCACCATAATTAAGATTCCTAACCAATTCTTGTGCAGTCTTCACATCGAAAGATCCAGTAATTTCTGCTTTACCATCCAATATCTGATCCCTGACAACTGGCAATGATATCGGTTGATCATCTAAGAAAATACCAATAATATTCCCAATATTCTCTTTTGTAACTTTTGCAAATAAATCTTTCCCCTCTTTATTGAAAACAAGAGATACAGCTGGCTCATTCGTCGTCTGATTGAATATTAATTGTGCTTTGCTCAACATTCTTCCTGTGATACCAGTATCTTTCAATAAATTCTTAATCTCTGCAGTTCTTTCTTCATCTGATAGATTCTTAGCTTCCAATGCTGTCATGTCCTCAGAAGTAAGTATTCTGAAATCTAGAAATGGTGTTTCTCCTATACTTTTTATGGCTTCATCTATATTAGTAACTCCGGGAAGTTCTACAATTAATTTCTCTTCTGCGCCCTTTGAGCTGAATATATTACTATGTTCTATCTGCACAATAGGCTCTGATACTCCAAAAATATTGACCCTTTTCTCTATAACATCTCTTAGAGCATTCATAGAGTCATTCACCTCACTTTTATCTATTTTCGATAGATCTGCTCTATAGACTAGATGTGTTCCACCATTCAGATCTAGGCCCAATTTGAATGGTTTAGCAATAGAAGAATCCATATTAACCTCAGAATAATAATTGAAATACCCTATAAGCAATGATGCTATAAGTATGAATACTGCGATAATTCTGGTCTTTAATATCATAATAATCTTTAATTTATTGTTATTTGGCCATTATAGAGCATATTCTATCTTCCCACAAATGAGAATAGGACTTTGATCGTTTGTAGTATAATCTTCATATCAAGAAAAATAGAACGATTCTTAATATAATAAAGATCATAAGAAAGCTTATTACTAGTCTCTTCCATATTTATTCCATGATGTGGATGCTTACCATATATCTGTGCCCAGCCTGAAAGCCCAGGTTTCACTATATGTCTTATATTATAATAAGAAATTTCTTTAGAATAAGTTGTGACTGCATCTAGGAATTCTGGTCTCGGACCAACGAGTGAAATATCGCCTCTGAAAACATTCCAGAGCTGTGGCAATTCATCCAGTCTAGTCTTCCTCAGAATATTTCCAACTTTTGTAATATTATTCTTCTGTTTCCCCCATTGCCCTTCATCATTGGCAATACTCATAGTACGGAATTTCACTATTTTTATATTTTTATTATTTTGTCCGACTCTATTCTGATAGCTAAATATCACTCCACCATCATCCATCTTAATAGCAATAAAAATAAATGGGTATAAAATAAGAGAAATTAAACCTAATATAATAGAGATTACTATATCTGTAATTCTTTTAAAAATATCAAATGATATTTTAGGAGATGAAGATACATTCTCTAGGAACCATATATCATCTATGAAAGATAGAGGAATACGGTCGAAGACTCCCTCATACATTCTCTGAATATCTATGAAATCAACTTTAGAGAAAATAAGCTTATACAGAGTCGGCATCAATTCATTTATCCTTTTATCACTGAAATCAGCAATAACAAGAGAAATATTATTTGATTTTATTATTTCTAATATTTCCTCACTATCTATAGGTAGAGATACATCTATCCTTTCTACGAAAAGGGTGTCATATCTCTGATTATTATTTATTTCATTGTAGAGTTCATCTGTTTCATTACCATGTGCTAGTAATAATGCTCTATATTTCCTCCTAGAGCCGAATTCCTGTGCAATAGCCATTCTCCATGCCACCATGAAGAAAAGAGAGATGATAAGATACATGAAAAGAGTAACTTTCGGTGTAATAGAGAAATATGGAGCAAAGTAAAAGAAGGAAATACTCACAATAGCATTGACTATCTGCACTCTTGTGAGCATTCCTGGTAATCTCTTCTTCAAGTCAAGGGTATGCTTCTCATAGAGACCGACAATAAAGTTTATAAGAAGAGAAATAAGGAAAAGAACGGAGAATGGTATAAGATGGCTTAATAGTAATTGAGTCGATGGAATAGCGCCATAACGTAGTGTTATAGTCAAATAAAGCGATGTGAAAAGCACGATAATATCGCCAATTAGAAGGAGTATTGCTTCTTTTCTCCTTATTATACTCATGACGCGATACTACCATAAAAACGGAAAAAATGGTACTCTTTGCATATGAAAATCCTTCATATTATTACCAAGTCCAATTGGGGTGGAGCCCAGAAATATGTATTCGATCTAGCTACTTATAGTAAGAATAGTGGCCATGATGTATCTGTAGTCCTAGGTGGTAATGGTGCATTGAATCAATATCTAGGAAGAGAAGGTATTAGAACGCATACTATCGATTCTCTAGGCAGAGATATAAGTACTGGTAAAGATATTATTTCATTTCGGCAAATATTCAAAATAATAAGGAGTGAAAAGCCGGATCTAGTGCATCTACATAGCCCGAAAGCCGCAGGAATAGGATCATTCTCTGCTAGATTATTGGGTATAAAGAAGATTATATACACTGTTCATGGCTGGACATGGAATGAAAGCAGACCCTTCCAAGAAAAGTTCGCTATAACATTCCTATCTTGGATTACTATGATATTCTCTACTCGGACTATTATACTAGGAGAGAAGGAATTAATACAAGCACAGATGTTGCCATTCATTTCTAAGAAATTGAAGCTAATACCATTAGGTATAAGCTCACCGAAATTCCTAATTCAGAAAAGTGCAAAAGAATTCCTACAAGATAGATCCGGTAAAATATTTGATAAAAAAACAATAATACTAGGCACAATAGCAGAATTACATCCTAATAAAGGCTTGATATACACTATAGATGCTATAGAAAAAGCTATTGATGAATTCCCAACATTATTATTCTTTATAATAGGTGAAGGAGAACAAAGAAATAGTATAGAAACATTGATAAAAGAAAAGAAATTAGAAGGAAAAATTATATTATTAGGAAATATAGAAAATGCAGCACAGTATATAAAAGCTTTTGAAATATTCATTCTATCTTCAATAAAAGAAGGTTTGCCATATGTAATATTAGAAGCAGGATATGCCGGTATACCTGTCATAGCTACTGCTGTAGGAGGAATACCAGATATTATAGATGATATGAAATCAGGTATATTGATACAATCGAAGAAATCAGGGGAAATCTATTCTGCAATAAAATTTGTATTAGAGAATAAGAAATTAAAGAAAGAATATGGTAATAATCTACAGGAGAAAGTAAAAGAGAAATTCAATATACAGAATATGTTCAAATCTATTGAAGACCTGTATAACTTATAAATTCATTCTTCATAGAATCTCTGTGTATAACACGGGCATTCTTACGCATTCCCATAAGTATTCCTAGACCGATAAACTCCGTCAATATATGAGTTCCTCCATAACTAACAAAGGGTAATGTCTGCCCTGTTACAGGTAATAACTGTATATTCATACCTATATTTATGAAAAAATGAGAAATAAGAAATATAGCCATACCAGCGCCGAAAAGTATTTCGAAATTCGTAGCGCCATGCATAGCATTCACAATAATCCTATAGACAAGAATGGCATACATAATGAATAAAATAAGAACACCGAGGAATCCCCATTCTTCTGCAAAAGCAGCGAAAATGAAGTCACTCTGATATTCTGGTAGGAATTTCAATCTTGATTGTGTGCCATAACCAACTCCTTTACCCAATAATTCCCCAGAGCCGACAGCTATTGTCGATTGATAGGCATTGTAACCAGCACCTCTAATATCTGTCAGAGGGTGTATGAAATTCATTACTCTATTCTTCTGATAATCTTTGAAAACGAATACCCAGAGTAAGCTGAGAGATACAATACCTAGAAGAAACATACCTAGAAGATGCTTCTTCGATATACCAGAGACGAGCACCATACCGAACCATATTAGGAATAATATGACTGCAGAACCGAAATCTGGCTGTATAAGTACTAATATAAATATAATAAAGGCATATAAACCAGAAATTATAATATGTCTTATATTGGCTATTTCTATATGTCTTCTGGAAAAATATTTTGCTAATACTATAATCAATACCAATTTTATCATATCTGCAGGTTGGAATGAGAATAGGCCGAAGTCGAGCCAGCTCAATGCTCCATGGGATATTTTACCTATGAAGAAAAGTGATACAAGCAATATACATGAAAAAAGAAATAGTGTAACAGAGACCCATGTCTTACGGAGGAATCGGAAATCAACAAAACATAGAGAAAAAAATACAATTATAGAAAATATAGACCAGATTAATTGTCTTATGAAGAATTGACTATCACCAGTGAATGAATTCATAGTGAGTAGTCCGACAGCCAGTAATGGCAATGTTGATAGGAATAATATCCAATCAATATTCTTTATAGAATTATTCATATTATTTATTTCTAATAGGTTCTATAACAGGAATTACTTCTATAGTCACTACTCTTCCACCTCGATCAATAGGCCAAGTGAATGGTGCTATTTCCCTACCACCATTTCCCTTTATTTCATCTATAATAGTTTTAGAAAATCCTATTGTATTCTTATTATTATCATATAGAACAGCATAGACATCTAGATTCTTATAAGGTAATAGCGATCTATTCTCTAGAATCACTTCGAGAGAAGAGCTTCCTTCACCCTCCTTATAATCCTTATTGATTATAGCTAAATCAGATATCATATCAGGAGCTTTGAACCATTCTGGTTCCTCTGTGAATTCGAATGTAACCTTCGCAGGAGTTCTCTCTTGCATATCTACAGCTGGCTCGAATGCTAATGTATTCCTATGTGGTGATATGGAAACAATACCCTTCTTCTCTAGTATAAGTAAACCCACATTATCGTAGACAGAGAACTTATACGGAACATTCACGGCACCAACATCCATATTGGGATTCACTATATACGAAGATAGATTATAAAGATGTGGAGCTACTATTTCGAATTTTCCTCCACCCCATTGTATCTGTGCAGGCAGGAATGTACTCTGACATAACTTGACACATGATCCTCCACAGTCTATACCATATTCATCTCCATTTTCTTTATTATCGAAACATGTAGGTGGTTTATAGAAGAAAAAGAAAATAACAGAAAAAGCCACAGCAGTGAGTACTATGATTACGCTTCCTCCATATAAGACTTTCCTACGTGATGACCATGATGCCATAGGGGTATTGTATCATAAGGAAATAGGATTTGAACACTCTGTTCCGGCGACTAGCTACTTTTGCCCCGAGGGACTATCATCGCCGCAACTACGTTTCACTTCCGTGTTCGGAATGGGAACGGGTGTTTCCATAGCGCCGAATCACCAGAACAGGGGGTTCAATTTAATATTTTTAAGGTAATTATAGACAAGTAATTGTGGTTCGTAAATTTCCTAATAAGATCGACGGATTAGTACTTCACGGCTCAACGCCTTACGACGCGTACACCTAAAGCCTATCAACGTAATCATCTCTTACGGGTCTCAAACGATTCCTAATCTTGGGGTCGGCTTCATTCTTAGATGCTTTCAGAATTTATCCGTACCCGACATAGCTACACTGCGGTGCCCTTGGCAGGACAGCAGTCAGACCAGAGGTCAGTTCACGAAGGTCCTCTCGTACTATTCGCAAATCCCCTCAAGAATCAACGCCTGCAGTAGATAGGAGACCAACCTGTCTCACGACGGTCTGAACCCAGCTCGCGTAACTTTTTAATTGGCGAACAGCCAAACCCTTGGAAGCTTCTCCACCTCCAGGATAAGTTGAGCCGACATCGAGGTGCCGAACTGCGCCGTCGCTATGAACGCTTAGGCGCAACCAGCCTGTTATCCCTAGAGTAGCTTTTGTCCGATAATCCTTCGCCGCATCTAATACGTACGATCGGTTCACTATGTTCTGCTTTCGCATCTGTTTGACAAGTACGTCTCACAGTCAAGCCAGCTTATGCCATTACACTATCGGCACGGTTTCCATTCGCGCCTAGCTGACCTTTAAACTCCTCCGTTACTTTTTAGGCATATGTTACATGTACGGATAGCTTTTGTAGGCTATCACATTACTGATACAACATTTCTGTTGTATTCTTGCAGTCGCCAGCAAGATCGGACTATATCACCATCCATTTTTATATGGAGGCTAGCGTGTAGTCTCTGAGGGTTCTATCATGTACAGAATAGTGGTGGGAAGCTGGGTGTCTAATCCAGCTTCCCATGGTGGTATCTACAGTGTCCTGTTCCTCACGTACTTAGGTCACCTACACCACCACTATTCTATACACATAAATCTTCCCTGCTGATTGTCCGCACTTCAAAATTTTCACTGCCTTTCGGCTAGTATTTGAAGATACTCGGATGTTCCAGCATATAGCTAACTTTTCGATGATTCTTACGAATCAAAGTCCCCCTGAATTTATTATTTGGTCGAAACGGTTATCGACTAACGGGTGCGCTCAATAAGTTGAGGATAGCGCCCCACTAAAACTGCCCGCCAGATTCTGTCTCTCGTGGTTTTTGCCCATGAGGTTAGAATATACATTTTTAAAGAATGGTATTTCACTTGCGGATCCATGTACCCCGAAAGATACACTTCAAATCCTCCCATCTACGCTACGCATTAAAAACATATAGTCAAAATCAAGTTGCAGTAAAGCTTCTAGGGTCTTTTCGTCTAACTGCAGGTAACCGGCATCTTCACCGGTACTGTATTTTCACCGAGCAAGTCTCCGAGACAGTTCTCCAGGCATTACACTATTCGTGCGCGTCTGAACTTACCAGACAAGGAATTTCGCTAGGGCATTCCTTAAACCCGAACTCTATCTTCTAAATAGTTTACTATTTAGTCTGACGTTTGGTTTCTGAGGATTCTAAAAATCTTGATTTCTTTTTACGATTCATTGTTTCAATTAATCTCGCAATTGAAGTAATTCCATCATGATTGAGATGACTTCCCTTTTTTATCATCTTCATTATTTTACTGAAGATACGGAAATCATTACCTTTAAAAGTCTTTAACTGATTATTCTGAAAAAAAGGTATTATCTTTTCTTCTAAATCTTTCATTGAGCGGATACAGTATCTATAAAGATGTTCTTTATGATTATCATATCGTTTATTGACAAATATTTTTCCACATTCAAAATATTTTTGAAATATTTCCAATGCTGGAAAACTTTTTTTTCCTTGAGTTATTACAAACTCAGGAAATATTTGCCAACCGCTCTTCGAAGTTTTGTTTTTCAATATGCTAACCGAAAAACATCCTTCACCATCAGTAAAACCCACAATCCATGACTCGATTTTTAGTCTTTCCTGCTGATTGTCTGCACTGATTACTTTTTTACTTGAGATAATTTCCATATGGAATAATTATACCATAGTAGTATCAGATACTAAGCATTTTATGCACAGATTTCCCAGCATATAGTCAGATATTTATTAGGACATCTAGTTATCTATCTAGATAGGCAGCATTAAATTTTCAAAAACTAAGTAACTCAACAGTCCTAGTCCTTCTATCGCCTTAATTAAAAAGCGATAGAACCTTAGGACCGTTATAGTTACGGCCGACATTCACCCGGGCTTACAACAATCACCATGAAAATCTTGCGACTCTCAAAACGTCGTTGTTTGACCTTCGGGCATTGGTCAAGTGTCACCCCCTATACATCCTCTTGCGAGTTCGCAGGGAGCTGTGTTTTTGATAAACAGTTGCCAGAGATACTTTAGCTGCGGCCCCTATTGCTAGGGGCAAGCCTTATTCCGAAGTTACGGCTGCTTTTTTGCCGAGTTCCTTGGAGACCTCTCACTCGTTCGCCTTGGTCTACTCGACCTGATCACCTGTGTCGGTTTGCGGTACGGATTCTATATAAATAAGTTTAGAAGTTTTTCTCGGAAGCGTGCTTTGTATGATAACCCCCGGCGAACCGGAAACTCTGTACTACGCTTGGAATTGCTATTGAAAGCAGGGTGCGGATTTTCCTACACACCTTCCTTACGCCATACACTTAAATCCAATAATAAGCCATACATACTACACTTCGTCTCTCCATCACTTTACATAAAAGTCAGGGAATATTAACCCTATGTCCATCGAGTACGGTTTTCACCATCCCCTTAGGCCCGACTAACCCTTGGCTGATATTCATCGCCAAGGAAACCTTGATCTTTCGGCGTGCCGGATTCTCACCGGCATTGTGGTTACTTGTGCCAACATTCTTACTTCGCAACGCTCCACCATGACTCACGTCTTTGGCTTCAATGCAGATGCGAAAACTCTCCTACCACTTATAGGCGGCGAACCGTCTACAAGTCCTCAGTTTCGGTACTATACTTAACCCCGATTATCTGCGGCGCATTTTCTCTCGATGAGTGAGCTGTTACGCTTTCTTTAAATGATAGCTGCTTCTAAGCTTACATCCTCATTGTCAGAGAAAAAACACCACCTTAAGTGTACTTAGTATAGATTTAGGGACCTTAAATGGAGATCTAGGCTGTTTCCTTTTTGACGCATGGAGCTTAGCCCCCACCGTCTAACTGCCGAGAAGTTTATTTTGAGTATTCGGAGTTTGATAGGTTCTGTGATCTTTCGACCTGTCAGAATCTTCCAGTGCTCTACCCCTCAAAAGTAATCTCGACGCTAGCCCAAAAGCTATTTCGGAGAGAACCAGCTATTACCAGATTCGATTAGCTTATCACTCCTTACCTCAAGTCATCGGAGAGGATTGCACGTCTCTACCGTTCGGACCTCCCTTTTGATTTCTCAAAAGTTCATCCTGCTCAAGGCAAGCTCATCTGGCTTCGGGTCTTATGCAATTTACTAACGCGCTATTCACACTCGGTTTCCCTATGGCTCCAAGCTCTCGCTCTTAGCCTGCACATTGCATAAACTCGTTGGCTCATTCTTCAATAGGCACGCCGGAACGGACTGCATATTATATACAAAATACTAA
>Ga0208375_1003785_pt1 | contig 12499 bp, 9 predicted proteins | sample RifOxyD1_FD_184038 | JGI IMG/M metagenome (GOLD analysis project Ga0208375, IMG submission 184038) | Soil microbial communities from Rifle, Colorado - Rifle Oxygen_injection D1 (SPAdes) | ecosystem: Environmental > Terrestrial > Deep subsurface > Rock core/Sediment | place: Rifle, Colorado... | reverse complement strand
CTCATTTACCAGTTTCTTGATTTCATCTTGATTTAAATAAGGATCAGATCGTAACTTTGATTGGTCCAAGTAGTTATCCAGCATGTATTTTAAATCAGTTTTAATCCACTGTCGCATGGGTATGGAAAAGCCCTGTTTTTTTCGATTAGTAATAATGGGAGGAAGTTTTTTTGCCAACAGTTTTCTAAGTAGATATTTTTTTATGCCATTTTTATATTTTAGCCCTGAGCTTAAACTTCTTGAAAATTCAAACAAGTCATTGTCCAGAAAAGGAACCCGGGCTTCCAGACCAAAGGCCATTGAGGCACGGTCAGTTTTTTGCAAAACGGTATCAGTTAAAAAAGTTGATTGGAATAGTAGTTCAATTTGGTGAAATAAATTATCATGATGAAAGTTTTGCAATAGTTCATGATAATGTTTGGTGTGGTCAAAGTCTTCGAGATTAACTATATGTTTTAATCTATTCATATGCATAGGACCAATAGTTCCTATGAAATACATGAAAAATTCTTCACTATTTTTAAAAGATAAAATATCGCAAAACTTGCAAATTTGTTGCAGCGTCAAAGGCAACTTTCCAGGGATACCATGGATTAAATTTTTAATGACTTTTAACAAAGCAGATCTAAGCGGTGAGGGCAGATGTTTTAAAGCATTTAAATGAAGCATCATTTGTTGGTAGGTATAACCAAAAAATAGCTCATCACCACCATCACCAGACAACGCCACAGTTATTTTCTTCTTGGCCTGTTCACATAAAAACATAGTGGGCAGCATAGTGGGATCACTAAATGGTTGATCAAAATATTTGGGTATGTTCGGTATTTGATTAAATAAATCTTTGGGTTCTACTAAAATTTCATGATGGTCGGTGTGTAGATGTTTGGCAACAATTTGCGCATAATTGGATTCATCAAACTCACTTTCTTTATATTTAATAGAAAATGTAGATATGGATTTTCCTACATTTTCAAGGTAACTAGTAGTCAGCAGAGAACTATCAATTCCTCCACTTAAAAATATTCCAACTGGCACATCACTGATCGATTGTCTTTTTACACTTTGACCAAGCAATGCTTCGAATTGATCAATGGCCTCATTCTCAGATAAGTGTAAATAATTATTTTGAGTTTTGTACAAGTCGAAATAGCAATGATCTTCCAAAATATGGCCATTAAAATGCAATACATGACCGGGTTTTAATTGAGTAATGTCGCTTAATATGGATAAAGGGGTGGGAACGTGTCCAAATTTTAAGAAATAAAAAAGGACTTCGGGATCAATATTTTTTTTAACCCAATCCAGCTTCAGCAGGGGTGCCATAGTTGAACTAAAGGCCAGTTGATTATTTTTAAAGGATAGAAAAAGTGGTTTCACTCCGAAGCGGTCTCTGGCAAGCATGAGCACTGGATCAGAGTTCGAAAGATCTAAGAAAGCAAAAGCAAAAATACCATTCAAGCGGGGGATCAGCTTGGTTCCATAGTGAATGAGTCCTTGAAATAAGACTTCGGTGTCGCCGGTGGTGTTGAAGGCCACACCTTCTTTAATTAAGTCACTTTTTATTTCCTGGAAATTGTAAATTTCCCCGTTATAAACTAAAATTTTTTTTTGATCAGGCGACTGAAATGGTTGGTTGGCAGAATCACTTAAATCTAAAATTTTAAGCCGGGTGTGAGATAATCCAATATTGTTTTTATAATAAAGTCCGCTGGCATCGGGTCCCCGATGAGCAAGTGTTTCATTGAAAATTTTTAGCTGTTGGGGATCAACTGGTTGACCCTTTTTTAAATAGAGTCCACTAATTCCGCACATGCATTTCCAGCCTTTTTATTATTTTGTTTGCCATATGATCCCATGTTAAATGAGACAAAACTCTTTCATAAGCGTTCATTCCTCTTTTTTTGACTTCCTCAGGACTTTGTAATATCGACTCTATGGTGCGTGCAATTTGAGTGATATTTTGAGGGTCAACCAACCATCCTGTAGTCGGGTCTATTACAGCATCTGGTATGCCACCAGAGTTTCCGGCGAGGGTCGGAATTTGGCAAAGGGCTGCTTCCAAAAAAACCAGTCCAAAACCTTCCACGTTGGGAGTTTTATAGTCTTCTCTTGATAAAGTAATAAAACAATCTGAAAGGTTATAATAATCCACCAAAAGTTCTGGAGGGATCATACCAATGAACTCGATAAATTCTTGAAGTTCAAAATCCTTGACCATTTTTTTAAGCTTCATTAAATCAGGGCCGGTTCCACCAATTAAGTATTTAAAAGGAATTGGGCCATGTTTAAGATTTCTAAAGGCCTCAATGGCCATATCTATCCCCTTATAATCTTCCAGCCTGCCAATAGTTAAAAAACAAAATCGATGGTGGAGATTATGCTTGCGTAGAAGAAAATCATTTTTAACCTTAGGATAGAAATTTTGCGGATTGGCCCCATTGTTAATGATAAATATTTTATCATCAGAAATAGGACAATATCTTTGAACTAGTTCTTTGGTAAAATGGCTGACGCAAAAAATTTCTTGAGCACTTTTTAAAACCTTATTTTTAAGTGGTGATAAGGTGAAACGAAGTATTTTTCGTAGAGAGTAAAGTGACTCAATCACCTCTACACCATGAATGACTTGAAAATATGGAATTTTTTTTCGGTGGGCAAAAAAAGTGGCCAATCCATCTGGCATCCATAATAAATTGAGGATGGCCGCAGGATGAAAATAATCTATTTCGTTTTCAATTTCTTTTTTTAGTTTAAAAATACTTCTTATGGCAGAAGTTTGAAGTTTGACTCTTTTAGTTTTAAAAATGTTATGTTGATCAAATTGATCAACACCATCGCTATATGGTGCTATCACTTTGACTTCAATATTTTGTTTGCTCAAAGCACATGCCAGTTCATAGGCACAAGTGGCAACTCCACCTAGGTGGGGGCGAAAGTCAAAACTAATTATTAGAAGCTTAAATTTCATGAGATAAGTGTAGCATAATTTAGGTGGATGTTAATAGTACACGTCTCTTTTCCCACAATCTATTTGAGTAATGTTTTTTAAAATATCCACTTTCCTTTTGCTAGAAATATCTCGAGACAACATGTTTTTGATTAAGTTATTACCGGTTATTTTTAATTCTTCATCTGCAAAATCGTTTAAATATTCTTTAAAGGTGAAGATGGCATTAGGAAGACAATGTTCTTTGATAAGTCCTGGTTTAGCGAGCTCCATAAAATCTGCCCCCACTCGTCCCATCCGATAGCATCCCGTGCAAAATGAGGGGATGTATTCTTGTTTGACGAGATCCTTAATAACGTCTAGTAGGGGACGGGTATCTCCCAGTGAAAACTGTTCTTCCATCCGAGAATTGATGTCATGAGTGGTATATCCCCCAGGATTGGTTTTACTGCCGGCAGAAATCTGAGAAACTCCCAGGTGAAAGGCATCTTTTCGAAAGGAAGCGTTTTCTCTAGTACTTAAAATAATTCCAGTATAGGGAACCGCCAACCGAAGGACGGCAATTATTTTTTTGAAGTCTTCATCAGTTACTGGGTAAGGAGGGTTATAGGATAAACTAGATTCATAGGCCGGTTCAATTCGTGGTACAGAAATAGTGTGAGGTCCGATCCCAAATTCCTGCTCCAAGTGATGGATGTGTTGTAATAAGGCCAGGATTTCATATTTCCAATCATATAGACCAAACAACACTCCAATGCCCACGTCTTTAATACCTCCCATAAAGGCACGATCCATGGTATTTAAACGATAGTCATAATTTGCCTTGGGACCTTTTAAATGTAGTTGATGGTAGGTTTTTTCATGATAGGTTTCCTGGAAAAGTTGATAGGTTCCAATTTTGGATTCGTTCAGTCGCTTAAACTCATTAGTCTCCAGCGGGGCAATGTTGACGTTAATTCTCTTAATACTGTGATTATTATTTTTTACGGCATAGATGGTGTCGATGGAATTTAGGATATAATCAAGGCCTTGACTACCATAAGCTTCCCCTGCAACTAGCAAAATCCTTTGGTGTCCTTCCTTAATTAAATTGTGAGTTTCTGCTTGGATTTCAGTTTGCGCTAAAGATCTCCTGGTCAATTTTTGATTGTTATTTCTAAAAGCGCAATAAAGACATTCATTATTACATAAATTTGAAATATACAAAGGAGCAAAGAGCACTAATCGCTTACCGTAGATTTCCTCTTTGACCCAACTGGCGGTTTGGAATAATTTATTTAAAAGATGAGGATCGTTGACCTGAAGGAGCGAAAGTATTTCACTATAAGTTAGCCCCTTCATCCCTTTGGCATGATCGAGAATTTCTAAAATGTGATTAGTGGAGGTGTCGGTTTTTTGGTTCAATTCGGTAATAATTTTTTCATGATTGATAATATTTTTCATAATGTCTCCTATAGGTAATCGTCAAAAGTTGTAAGATTTATATTAAAGCATTCGAGAGCGCGTTCAAAAATTCCCAGCGTATACGCGATACACATACCATAATTGGATACTGGTATATTTTTATCTAAAAAAGGTTTAAGTCTTGCATTTACTTCGGTATGCGTGAGCATACAACCGCCACATTGGATGACTAACTTATATTGATCGAGGTCGTTTGATAAAAAATCATTACCTGATTTGAAGTCAAAAATAAGATTTTTACCGGTAAAATTTTTAATCCATCGAGGAATTTTAACGGTGCCGATGTCATCACCTGCCTGGTGATGGCTACAGGATTCGAGCATTAATATTTTATCATTATCTTTTAAATTAGAAATTTCCTTGGTCCCTTCTACCAGTTTTATAAAGGGAGTTTTTAGTCTAGCAAACAGGATGGAAAAGCTTGTTAGCATAACATCTCTTGGAACGCTGGCCGCAACTTTTAGAAACACTTGACTGTCAGTTATCACTAATTTGGGAATTAAATTGGATTTTTTAAAAAAAGCATCTAATTCTCTTTCTTTAAGCACCATCACCATGCAGTCATTATCAAGGGCATCTCGAATAGTTTGTACTTGTGGTAAGATAAGCCTTTTTTTAGGCGCCTCCTGATCAATAGGGGTGACCATTAATACCAGATCTCCTGCTTGTACCAGATCTCCCAAAATGCTTGGGTTTGAGTTGAGGGAGTCTTTAAGTAATTTGGCAATGGTTTCAATAATGAGTGGAACTTGAACATTAGTGGTAGTGGAAAGTACAATCACCGGTACCTTGTATTTCTTGGTTAAATTTTCAATTTCTTCTTGAGTGGGAGAGTAAAGATCACTTTTATTCCACACCATAAACCAAGGAATATTCTTTTTTTGAAACTCTAAGATAATGGACTGATGCTGAGGAGTTATACCTGGATTTTCACATATCAAAATGGCCAGATTGCAGGAATTTAGGGCATGTAAAGTAGATTTCACCCGTTTGTCACCCAGCATCCCCTCGTCATCAATTCCGGCCGTATCAATTATAACCACTGGACCTATCCTTGGAATTTCCATGAATTTTTTAACCGGGTCAGTTGTGGTACCTGGAATAGGGGATACAATGGATATTTCTTGTTGGCCTATTAAATTAATAAAAGAACTCTTTCCCACATTTCTAAGTCCGAATATTCCAATATGATGTCGCATCGATTTTAGCATTTTCCCTCTCCTAATTCTTTCAATGTAAAACCCAGACTGGTAAGTTTGGCAGGTGTTAATAAATTACCAAGCAGTGCTGGTGGTAAAACTTCTAGTACCTCATTGGCCTTTATTACATCTGTGTTGTGTTCTTTCATATATGTAATAAGTTTATGCGCCAGCGTGTGACCAATATGAGGAATCAAGGCGGTAACAATGACCGGAGAACTCAAATAATGATCAAGATCTTGAAGTTTTATAATTTTATTTAAAAGATTATTATTCAAAGCTGAATTAGCATTTATAAGTAAGTTTATAGAGTCAAGTAAGGCATGTCCGATTATCGGTAGGTAAGGATTTAAATCCATGACTCCCAATCCCGACAAGCTGGTAATAAGTTGGTCGTTACTTCTAACTTTATGACAAATGCTAATGATGAATTCACTAATCACCGGGTTATATTTCCCAGGCATAATAGAGCTGCCTTCTTGTACTGGTAATACTTTAAAGGCAGGATACTTAAATAAATCAGAGGATGAAAGTCTTAGATCACCTGCCAGTTTTTCCAGATTAATGGTGTGGGCCTTTAAGATGGCATGAACTTCTACCAATGAATCCAAATTAGAAGTGGTGTCGCATAAATTTTCACTGCGGTGAAGAGGTAAATTGGTGAGTCCTTTTAAAATTTCAAAAATTCTCATAATAATAAAACGTGGCACGGTCAGTCCGGTTCCAATGGCACTTCCTCCTAAATTGATTTGTTTAATACGTTCTTCGCATTTGGAGATGCGCCACCAGTCCCTGGCCAGGGCATCAGCGTAATTTGAAAAAAATCTACCCCATGTCGAGGGAACAGCTTCTTGCATTTGAGTATAAGCAATCCTAATATGGTCGCTGAAAGTTTTTTCCAAGGCCTCAATGTTTTGTTTGGTGTTATCCACTATCAAGCTAAGCTGCGCTAATTTCCACATGGCCGCAATTTTTAAAGCGGATGGTATGACATCGTTGGTTGATTGAAATATATTAGCATGATCTAGAGGGTGAATACTTTGATAGTCACCTAGCGGTTTTCCAAGTAGTTCAAGGGCCCTGTTAGTGATTATTTCGTTGATATTCATATTGATGCTGGTACCAGCTCCACCAGTAATCGCACCTACAATAAATTGATCAAACCATTTACCGTGGTACACTTCCTCACTACTTTGAATAAGGGCGGAAATAGCGTTTGAATCGATATCTCGACTATGAAGAGTAGTCTTTGGATATTTTAATTTACTTTCTTTCCTGAATTCTTCCCATGCTAGATAATAAACTTTTTTTATAAGTCCAACCGCTTTATACCAATCGAGCGAAAAAGGGTCGTTGTTTGGAAAATTTTGGACTGCTCTTTTGGCATGAATTCCAAAATAAGCATCGAGGGGTATTTCCATGGTTCCTAAACTATCTTGTTCTAATCTCATATTTGATTATTCCTTTTTAGATAATGAGGTGAATCACCCCAATCGTTTCTACAAAGAAATGGGTCAGGATTATTTAAAACTATTTGAGATTTTCCAGGATAGAGATCGTACTTAGATTTAATCAAATCGGGGGTTAGATTGGTCATGATTACGTTTGCCCCCGCACTCAGTGCTGCGCATCTGCCATGGGGAGCGATAGCTTCAAGGGCGGTGGAAGAGGCAATATTAATGTCTTTACATAAAATTCTAAGTAGCGCGATAGTGTTAAGTGTGATGTTTAATCTTTCGATTTTAGAAAATAAAATATCAGGGTGATTCCACATCGGAGTGTTTGGGTGTTCGATGTAAGGACCAAGACCTATCATATCAACGTCCAAGGATTTCAAAAATAGAATATCCTTAACCAAATCATTAACTGTTTGAAATGGAAAACCAATGAGAATCCCACTACCTACTTGGTAATTGAGTTCCTTTAAATGTTTTAGGGTTGCAAGCCTTTGTTGAAAAGAATGCAATTTATCGCAGGGGTGTATTTTATGGTATAACTCAATATTACTGGTTTCAATTCTAAGTAAATACCGGTGTGCCCCGCTGTCTTTCCACAATAGTAAGGTATCCAGGGTTTGTTCACCACAAGACAGAGTTATATGCATGTTGTGTTTGGTGTATAAAGCAATTTCTTTTAGAATATCTGCAATATAATTAGTAAATTTGGTAGATTGAATTTCACCCGATTGTAAAACCAGGGAGCGAAAACCATTTTCATAGGCATTAATTGCCAGATCGACCACCAATTCTTTGGATAATTGGTAGCGTAAAAGGTCAATGTTTTTTCTAATACCACAATAATAGCAATTTTTATGACAAATATTACTTACTTCTATTAGTGCACGATTATAAATGTTTTGACCAACCGATTGCATTTTTACTTCACAAGCTTCTTGATGTAGTAAATTTTGTTCGGTGCCTCTTGAAAGCAATAAGCTCTCCAAGTTATGAAGATTCATAACTGTCTCCGTTTTTAACATAAACTATAATAACGATAGACTAGAATGAAGAATCGAGAAGATTAACGATCTCGATTCTGGATTGCAAAGTAAGCAGCTTTCTCGATGGTAAGCATGATATCAATATTTTCCACAAAGATATTTTCGGGGACTTTAAGAGGTACATGTGCAAAGTTAATAAACGCGCAAACACCCATTGGGATAAGCATATCAACAATCTCTTGTGCCGCTGAAACCGGAACCGCTAATATGACAATGGATATGTTATCTTTTTTAAAAATTTCTTCAAAGTTCGATACATGGTAGACATGACAACCGCAGATGACCCGATCAGTTTTTTCCAGACTGGTATCAAACGCAGCGACAATAGGTAAATCCAGCATTTTTCCTGAAAAATAGGAAAGAATGGCCCGACCAAGATTTCCAACACCAAAAATAGCAATTTTTTGAACTTTAGTCTTTCCAAGTATTGCTGATATTTGTTCAATAATTTGTGAAACTTTGTAGCCTTTTCTAGGATTACCAATATGTTCTAAAACCATGAGATCTCTTCGCACTTGAGCGGAAGAAAGGCATGCTAATTGGGCTATTTCGTGGGAATAAATATTTTCACGATTTTGGATAAGTTCATAGGTAAGAAGTCTTCTATAAAGACTTAGTCGTTCTATGGTCTTATCTGGAATTTTTTCGTTCAAGGTTTTTACTCCACTACGAAAGTTGTTGAAACTGGGGTTTACTATATCAAAACTCTTTAAAGCTTTAAAGTGAATAATTGCACTGTTTTTAAAGCTATACCTCATTTTCTAGTCCTTTTTACCAAAGAGATGGCCGCCATTTAATATGGCGGCTTTGCATTTTTTAGTGTCCATCGATATTAATGTCATCTTTTTTAAGTGCTAAAAGTCGTTTAACTTCTTTTAGTAGTTTTGCTTTTTCTACCGGCTTTTCTAAAAAAGCGTCTACTGGTAAAAAATTTCCATCTTTTTTAGGATCACATTTCATGTTTAACTTTTGATTGACCGAAGTCAGCATGAGTATAGGGACAAATTTAAGTGTCGGATCTTTTCTTAGTTTGTAAGCGGTATGGAAACCTTCAGTATTATCGTCCATCATAACATCCAATAAAATAAGATCGGGCGCATCTGCTTTGGCCTTGGAATATCCTTCATTTCCGTTCATGGCCATGGTTACGTTGTGTTTTTCGGTCGTCAAAATGATTTTACATGTTTCTAAAACATCTCGATCGTCATCAATGCATAAAATCTTTGCCATAAGTCCTCCTTAGGTAACTATCTTTGGGTAGATAGTATCGTTTAAATATTTTTTTAAAGTTACTTGAAATGTACTTCCAATTCCTTTTTGGCTAGAGACGTTAATGGATCCCTCATAGAGTGCGGTAATCTTTTTAATGGTGGAAAGACCTAGCCCACTTCCTTGAATATGTATGGTGTCTGAATTTTTAATTCTTACAAAGTCGTTGAATAATTTGTCTTGTTCCTCACGAGAAAGACCAATACCGGAATCTTTGACCTGTATTTCAATCAGGTTTTGCTTGTCATTAACCGTGATATCTACCGTGCCACTTGGTTTATTATATTTAATGGCATTATTAATAAGATTATTTAATATAATCTCAATTTCCGATTGATCGGCGTCTATCGATATTTCATCTTTGGCAAATAAATTTACGGTGATGTTGTTTTGTTGGGCAAGGTATTTATTTTGCTCAATCAGCGTGTTAAGAATTGGAGTCAAATTGAGAGGTTTAATGTTACGAGCTTTTTGACCTGATTCAATTCTGGTCATATCCAGTAAGTCAAAAATAAGTTTTCGCATTCCTTCTAGCCTGATGAGACTTCGTTCAATTATCATTGGATAATTCTCGCTTTCAGGGGTGATACTACCCTCTTTTAAAAGTTTTAAATAACCGTCAATGGCATTGATCGGGGATTTAAGTTCATGGGATAAAACCGAAATGAATTCAAACCTGATTTTTCTTTTTTCCTCTTCAAAACTTTTTGCTCGTTTTGCAAGAACAAAACGGGTAGCGGCTTTTCTAACTGAGTTACGAAGTTCTTCTGGGGTGAAGGGTTTTGCCAAAAAATCATATGCTCCTAATTTGGTAGCTTGTACCGCGGTCTCAAAAGTCGCATAGGCTGTCATCATGATCACTAGCGTTTCTTTGCTTTGTTCATTTATCTCTTGTAATATATCCAGTCCCGAGCCATCTGGGAGTTTGTAGTCAAGCAAAATTAGATCATATTTTTTATCAATGATACTATTTTTATATTCAGTATAAGAGTGAACAGCTGTTGAAGAAAAACCAACCATGACTTTTAGATCATCAATAAAAACTTTAGTAGAAGATAATGCCCGGGAGGCCCCTAGGCACATGCCCTCTTCATCATCAATAATTAATACATTTAAAACATCGTTGACATTATTCATTGGCAAGTAATCTCCTTATTTCTCTTACCAGTTGTTCAGATCTAACTGGTTTGGTAAAAATGGAGTCTGCTTTAATCCATTTTTTTTCATTTTCCGTGATGTTGTCGAATTCCAATCCGGTTTGTGCCGTCACTCCGGTAACCATAATGACTGGGGTTTTGGGCCAGTTGGACTTTATTTGATAACTTAGCACAAATCCGTCATCTTTTTCTTGCATCATCAAATCAACTATTGCCAGATCAATACTAGTCTCTTCTAATATTTTTTTCGCTGGCTTTATACTATGAGCGGTGAATACTTGGAAACCTTCTTTCTCCAACTCAAGTTTTTTTTGAAACAAATAATCAACATCATCATCCACTAATAAGATGTTCTTTTTAATCTTGGACATTTTCTTCTCTCCTTTTAATGACTTGTTCATATCTGGGAAGTTCTATGATCACCTCGGTACCGGTTTCTCCTTCTTCAATATTAGTATTGGAATGAACCGTAACATTGCCTCGATGCATTTTGACAATACCGTAGCATACAGGAAGACCAAGCCCAGTTCCCTTGCCAATTTGTTTGGTAGTAAAGAAGGGATCAAAAATACGGGGTTTTATTTTTTCAGGAATTCCTGGACCATTATCTTTTACTTTAATGATCATAGTTGATTCAGTTCCATCTATAGTGATGGTAATTATTCCTTTTTGATCTTCCAGTGCATCGATAGCATTATTGATGAGATTTATTAAGACTTGAGAAATTTGATCTTTGTCCACTTCGGCACATGAGTCGCAATATAAAGTGATGATTTTAATTTTTATGTGGTCATTTACGCCAATCGAATCGGCACAATGATTGGTCAGATCATAGATGTTAACTTTTTCGTAAAGCACTTTATTTTGTCTTGAGAAATTAAGTAAGCCTGAAACTATTTTTTTACAACGATTTGACTGGGCAACAATCATCTCCAAATCGTGGGTAAGGTTGGGATCTTGGCCATGTTGTTCAAGAAGAATGTGAGCGTACATGAGCACTACTCCAAGTGGATTGTTGACTTCATGGGCAATCCCAGCGGCTAATTGGCCCATACTTGCCAGTTTTTCGCGATGATTTAAGATTTGTTTGACTCTTTTAAGTTCATCATAAGAATATTCCAAGTCAGTAATAGTGGTTTTGAGTCGCTCAATAGTATAAGGGAGACACATTTCGTTTTCTGCTACACCTAAAATAATGGCAATAGCATGTTCCTTACAAGTTGAGTAACCACAGGCACCACAATTAAGTTCGTCATCACTGCTTTTCTTGCCCAGTTTGAATAAAGTGTTTTTGATCAGGAGTTCGCCTGGTTTTACCACTCTTTGATTATCTTCTGTAAAAGTGGCTTCTAGTTTTATACATTGTGTTTTGATAATATTTTGAGACCAAACCAATTCATCAAAGGTTTTGGTGCGGCTTTGTAGGTAACGACTCATTTCATCTCTTTTTTTGTATAAAGGGAGCTTTTGAGCAAAACCTGGTCCCATAATACAACCTTCACAAGAGAGGGTCTCTAGAAGTTTCGGACGTAATTCTTCTTTTTTAAAACTACGCAGTGCTTGTACAAAATTAATTCTACCATCGGCTTTTACAATATCCCCAGTAAGCAAATCTTCTTTAAGATGAGCAGTTTGTAGTAGACCACCGCTAATTGCAAACATTCCACCAGTATTAGAATGAGGAGGATCAAAATCACGATCTTTTGCCGATCGCCAGTCAATGTTATTTTTGATGAAATATTCCTTAATTTCTTTAAAGGTAAGAGAAAGGTCAATGTCATTATTGCTTATGCGTGCTTCATGTTTTTTAGCAATACAAGGACCAATAAAGACTACCGATGAATTCTCATCATAAAAAAGTTTGACGATTTTGGCCATGGCAACCATGGGGGATACAATGGGGGCGAGATGGGGGATTAGTTCGACTTGATATTTTTCAACATAAGAAACCACCGCGGGACAG
>Ga0208375_1003783_pt1 | contig 12501 bp, 9 predicted proteins | sample RifOxyD1_FD_184038 | JGI IMG/M metagenome (GOLD analysis project Ga0208375, IMG submission 184038) | Soil microbial communities from Rifle, Colorado - Rifle Oxygen_injection D1 (SPAdes) | ecosystem: Environmental > Terrestrial > Deep subsurface > Rock core/Sediment | place: Rifle, Colorado... | reverse complement strand
AATTTAAATCCTCGACGATAATCAAATTTGTCCACCGCGCGAGAAAGTCCCATATTACCTTCTTGAATTAAATCTAAAATGCTTAAATTCGGACTGCGATTAACATAACGCTTCGCGATGGAAACAACCAAACGCAAATTAGCGCGCATAAATCTGTCTCTGGCTTCCTCGTCGCCTTGACCTATTTTTTTTGCCAATTCTTTTTCTTCGCTGGAAGATAACAGCGGCGTTTTGCCGATTTCTTTGAGATACATCTGAACCGCATCCGGCATTTCCTGCTCAAACATTGTCGCGTCTTCCAACTCCTTAGAACTGATGTCGTCTTTTGGCAATTCAATCAACTGGGTTGTCTCCACCACTTTTATGTTTGCTTTTTCTAAACTATCATAAACTTCTTCCAAAAAAGCGACATTATCTTCTATGTTTGGAAAATAATGCAAAACCTCCGTGTCGGTAACAAAACCGCGCGGCCGCCCTCGTTCAATAAGTTCTTCCAAAACTTGAAGATTAAGCTCCCGTTTTTTCTCCTTTTTGGTAGTTTTTTTAACCCGTTTCAAACCGGCTTTAACGCGCCTTTTCACGTGTTTTTTAACAACCTTCTTAACCCGTTTTTGGCGGTTTTTCTTAACTTTTTGCTTTTTCATAATAACTTAAAAGAATAAAATTCAAATCCTATTCTTCTATATATTTTACAACTTTTTACTGATAAGGTCAAACTCTTTTAAGGCATCTGTTAAAGCCTTTTCGTCGCCTTTTTCTTCGGCATTTTTGATAGTTACCGCCAACATTTCCCGCCTTTCTTTTAGATGCTCAAATTCCAATTGTTTAAGCAAGTCCTGAAACTCTTCCCTCATTTTTTCGGACGGCCGCTGCAACTCCAAACTGGAACGCAAACTAATCAAAACGGCTAAATCCGCGATTTCTTTTGCGGCAGGCGATGAAGAAGATTCCATGGCGGCCAAAACTTGTTTATAGGCTTCCGGCAAAAAATCGCGGACTAATTTTGCTTCCGAAAAAAACCTGGCATCGGCGGATACTAAGCTTAACAAACGCTGAGCAACGACGTCTTTGCGGGATTTATTAATAAAAACTTTTTGTTCGTTGCCCGCTTCATTATTCTGCGGCGTAATATGCGTAGCCGACTCTATTGCGTCCATTTCTTCCAGCAACGGCCCTTCTCCTATTCCCGTATGAACCGATAATTTTTTAATCCACTGCGCCCGCTCCACCGGACTGTAAAGATTTTTAATTTTTGCGAGCAAAACGCGAATGCCTCGCTTTTGATTTACGAGACCGGAGGCATTATTTTTTATTAGATATTTCTCAAAAAGATATTCCATCGCCGGCTTCGCTTCTTGCAGATATTTTTTCAGCAATTCTGGATTGTTTTGCGCGACATCGGCCGGATCTTTTAATTTTTTATCGTCTATGCCGAAAACATTCACCGCGAAATCCAATGCCCCTGCCATGTCAATAGTTTTTTCCGCCGCCAATTGGCCGGCCTCATCGGCGTCAAAAGCTAAAATCAGAGTTCCGGCTAATCGCTTAAGAATTTTTAAATGTTCGCTCGTCAAAGCGGTGCCGGAAGTGGCAACAGCATTGTTTATGCCCGCTTGCCAGCACATCAAAAAATCCATTTGCCCTTCCACTAAAAATGCCTGGCTTGATTCTCTTATCTGATTTTTGGTTTTGTGAAGGCCGTATAACACTTTGGACTTGTTAAAAATCGGCGTTTCCGGAGAATTCACATACTTTGCCAGCGCGGCATCGTTATCGGAAGGCATAATACGACCTGTAAATCCTATGACTTTCCCAAAATGATTGTATATCGGGAACATAATTCTTTTTCTAAAACGATCGTAATAAGTTCCTCTGTCAGATTTTATGATTACTCCCGCTTTCTCAATATCATTTATGCTATAGCCGCGCTTGGCGAGATGGCTGACTAAAACATCTCTGCCGTCGGGAGCGAATCCCAATTCAAATTCTTCAATTGTTTCCGGCTTCAAACCGCGCTCTTTCAAATATGTTTTCGCGAAATCGCTGGCAGCCAGTTGAAGTTTGAAAAAATCTTTTGCCGCCGCATTAATTTCGTAAAAACGCGCGTATTGTTTTTGGTCGGAAGTTCCCTGCCGGTGGAAATCAATGCCGGCTTTTTCCGCTAAAATTTTCAACGCTTCTATAAATTCTATATTTTCATATCGCATTAAAAAACCGATGACATCCCCGCCGGCGCCGCAGCCAAAACAATGCCAGATTTGTTTTTCCGAAGAAATAATAAAAGACGGGGTTTTTTCCTGATGAAACGGGCAATTGGCTTTAAAATTCTTTCCGGCGGGAGAAAGACGAAGATAACCCTTTAAAAAATCGGCGATATCAATTTTTTCTCTTATTTCTTGAACCGTGTCGCTCATATGCCCTAATTCTACAAATTTTTAAGTATATATGCAAAAAATTTAACTAAAATTTTTGGCTAGCAATAAAAAAGCCGCTGTTAAAGCGGCTGTTTTTTCCTTATGTTGTTGCTTGTCTTAATTTTATCGCCTTCCAAACTGAACAATATCGGCTTGCCTTCGTGTTGCGTTTCCAGATAAACTTTTTTTCCCCAAAGATAAAAAATCTTTTCCAACGTCTTATCGCGATGCATCGTATCAAGTTCATAACCGGTATCGTGATGCTTTAAATAAAGGTGCTGATGAGTGTCGTAATTTCCGTCTTCAACGGTTACTAATGGCAAATTGTGAAATGTGAAAAGCCGTTTCAATATCGTCCGGATTATTTCCGGATCATCCGCGACTTTTTCGCGAAAAACAGAACCGTCCGCGTCTTTTATTTGACCATAAATATAAATTTGCTGCTGTTTTATAAATTCATCGGAAAATAAATCTTCAACCGCCATGCGATCGCTGTAAGCGCTTCTGACTTCAAAGATTTTTTTAATCCCCTTGTTGGCTCCAGTGTCCCAATGAATTTTCTTGAAATAATCTTCACATTCTTCGTAGTCCCTGCCAAATCTTCCTTTGTCCCAACGCTCTTTAACGTGCTCAAAAAACGCAACGCCTATTCTATACCAATTAAACGAATTGTCGCTTTCACGAGTTACTTTCGCGTTGAAAATGTTGACCACGCCATGCTCTTCCGAAGTAATCAGTTTTTCTTTCAGTAAACGATTCATTATCCGAATGTGCCAATACGTCGCCCAACCTTCATTTAACAGCTTTGTCGCTCCGTTAGGTGCTAATGCTCTTGCTTGGCTGCGTATTACGCTTAAAACATCGCGCGCCCAAGGCTTAAACTTGGATGAATGCTGAATAATATAATTCAGAATGTCATAAGTCGGCTCTGGAGGCGTTCTTTCGGACAATTCCATAAGCTCTTTTTCCAAAATCGCTATTCTTTTGGGGTCCGGCTTTTTCAAATGAGACGGAGTTTTAAGCTGTGCTAATTCATTGCGCGATTTTTCTCTTAGATATTCCCGAACTTTTTCTTCTTCCGGTTCCTTTCGGAAAAAATCCGGATGCTGGTGCCATTGTATTGAGAAACCGGCGTCAATAATTTTTTCCACTTCCTGGCCGTAACGCTCTTCATATTTTCTGAATCGCGCCGCGGCATTCCTCGCTTGAGAAGCGATATCCACGGACAAACGGCTGCTTCGACAATAACAATTGGACAAAAAGAAATCAACGTGAGCGTAAACATGAGCGACGGTTAATACTTGCAATGCGAATGGATTGCTTTCCGCCAAAAAAGCTTTCGGCGTATCAAAGTTCCAAACTTGCTCATAAGGTATTCCGCCGCCGGTATGTTCGTAAATCGTTCGGGTTCTTTCATAATCCCGTCCGAAGGACCAATGGGAAAAATTAATCGGAAAATTATAAGCCATTCCTTCAATTACTCTACTCGCGGGCGCGATTTCAAAAATAATATCCGTAGTTTTTAAACCTTCTTCTTCGGCAATTCTTTTGATTTCTTTTTCAAGCTGTTTCAGCCGTTTTAATTCATTTTCCCGCATTATCCCACCTCCCTTTCTTGAGATACTCCTGAATCGCCGGCCAAATCTGCTTTTTATCATTAATTACCACTCCGATAAACGGACAATTTTCTTTCCCGGCGAATATTTGCAAACCGTGATTGTTGCTGTGGATAATCGGCAATTGCTTGGCAAAAACTCCCAATAAATTGTTATCGCCGACATTGCTTTTCCCTAACATTTTTTCAATTGACATCTCCGGAGAAATTTGGCCATAACCAAACATACTAATGTCTTTATTAAGGCATTTTTTCAGCGCCTCCGTTGAACGCGACGGGTCAAAATCATCTCCATCCGAGAAATGGAAAAGATAAACATTCCATTGATTGGTCGGATATTGAGTATCTATCAAGTTTTCCGCCAGTTCATAAGCGGAATAACAACAAGTGCCGCCCGATTCTCCCGTACTGAAAAATGTTTTTTCATCCACAAGCTTGGCATCGGTATGATGAATAATAAAACGGATTTCCACACGCTCGTATATGTCGCGCAAAAATGCCGTCAGCCAAAATAGCATGGAACGCGCCAGATATTTTTTATCAATGGACATTGAACCGGAGACATCCATCATCGCGATTATAACCGCCTGTGATTCCGGCCTTTTTTCTTTTTTAATCTTATGGAATCTTAAATCTTCATTATCAAAAACCGGAAACGGTTCAAAAGTTTTCGCTTGCGGTTGAAAATTCGAATCTTTCAAAATTTCTAACGCGTCTTTGAGAATGCCATTTGATCTTTTCAAAACATCAAAACAAGACAATTCATCTTTGCCAGTTTCTTTTTGAAGATATCGTAAATATCCCCAAAATCGCTTAATGCCCTCTTTGGCAGTTGCCGCGGAATTAAGCAATGACCACGGTCCAGACCTGGATTTGCCGCTAATTTTAAATCCCAACTCAACTAATATCTGTTTCGCCGGTTTATTGACTAAATTCGGCAATCCCAAATCTTCCAGCATCATTTCAATCAATTCTTCTATTTCCACTTCGGTTTCTATGTAATCAATTCCGGGTTCGTTGTCCGCCCCCCATCCATCTCCATTTCCTTGGCCAATACCGTAACTCTCTCCACTGTTTTGAGCCGGACGAAAAGTCGGGATTTCAATATATCTAATAGGTATTTTGACGGTTCTTTTTCCTTTGCCAGTTATAATTGCTTCTTCGGAAAAAATTTCCGGAAGCTGGTTTTTGATAACTCCTTCTTTTTGCTTTTCTCGATGCCGTCTGGCATCTTTTTTTCCGCGTTCTCCCACGGAATCAGAATTAACGATTGCCATTAATCACCTCCTCTTGCTAAACCAAAATTTTGAAGAACTGCGTATATCTTATAATTTCTGCCATTCATTTGCAACCATCAAATAAAAAAATCCCACACCTTTTAGTGTGGGAATTGTTGTTATTCAGAGAAAAATTCTCTTGCTTTTCTAAGGGTTTCTCGCGCGCATACGTCGCAAAATTCCGCTTCTTTCAATCCTTCCATAATTTCGTTTAACCTGTGCTTGTCTTCAATGCTTTTCGGCTTGTCCGAATCCAACACCAAAGTAATGCTGGATTGGCAACTGGCAATAAGCATCGCTTCCACCGCTCTCGTTAAACGAGGATAGGTTTCCGGACCAAAATCTTTTCCAATAATAGCTTTGGCTTCCAAAATACCGGATCTGAAAGCGTCAACTTCTTTTTCGTCAATCGGAATATGCTCTTCAATGGCGCGCAAAAATTTTTTATCGGGTTCTTTAAGTCCGCCGGTCAATTCGTCGCGCTCCATTTCGCTGACTTGTCCGGAAAGATATTGATTCTTAACCCGCCGATACAGCATGGCTTGTTCCACGTATTTCCTGAAATTCTCTTGAATCATGTCTTTGTGGGAACGAAGAAATGCGCGCGTAACGGATTTTTTAACGAAATCTTCGTATTCCACTATGACGCTGTCTCCTTCGCTGGCCGAAAGAAAATCTTTATATTTTTTTATTTCTTCCGGACTGAATCCCATTCTATGGTCAAACACGTTGCGCAGGGCTTCAATAGTTTTCAGCGGCGTAAGGCAGCCATTTCCATATTTTACTATGGCATTGTTTAAAGCGGCCAGAATATCCCGCGAGCTCATTCCGAACATTCCTTCGCTTTTTGAAGGGTCGGTTTCATTTCGGCCTTCTTGAATGATAGTGCGGATATCAAGAGGAGAGTCGTCTTTATCGCAAAGTTCAGTAAGGGCCTTATCACCGTTATAAACTTTTGCCTTAGTCAAAACATCAAGTTTGGCTATCTTAGAAATCTCCAGACGAGTCATAATAGCGAACAACGCCGCCAGTTCCAAAGAACCCGGCGCTATGTGACATTTCTTCAAACGCTTTAAATCACCTTCTTCTTCAATCAATTTTTTATAAATCTTCATTTCGTCCCGAAGCTGTAACGGATAAGGGAAGAAAATTACGTATATTCTATCGTGCAAAGCTTCGTTGGCGGGGTCGGCTGTGAACTTTTTGTATTCGTTCAAGTTGGTGTGCCCTATCACGGTTTCATCCACTGAAATATGCGGAAAAGCGGAACCTTGAATTTTAATTTCTTTTTCTTCCGCCACGCTGATAAATACCCCCAGCAATTCTTTCGGAGATTTAATTAATTCTCTTCCTTCAAAAAGACCTCTGTTGGATTTTCCTAATTCGCCGCTTCCGATATCATAAGCTTCCGGGTGGTCGGGGCCTTTTGTCGAGCTGACCGCGATATTTTCTTTGCCAACCAATTGCGAAATATCCGTTGTTTTTTCATCCGACGGTTCAAAAGAACCAATTCCTCTTGTCCCTTGGATGGAGAAAGTGAATGTTTCAACTGGAACATCCCACCACTTTACCGTGCCGTCTTTTTCCTTGAAATTTGTGCGTAGATTATGCCTGCAAACGGGACAAAGGTCGCCCTCAATCTTAACTCCCAGTTTTTTAAAAATCTCTTCTCGGATACCTCCGCTTCTGGGTAAAAGATGCAACGGCTCTTCACGAATGGGACAACCTTTAATCATAAAAACCGGGCGTTTCTGATATCGTTCAAGAGCGTGCTTTAAAATGTTTGCGAAAGTTGATTTGCCGCTTGCCGGCGGTCCGACCAAAAGCAGAATTTGTTTCCCCGTTGAAAGAGAGCGCGTGCCAACTTGCAAATGCTCAATGACATTTTCAATCGGCTTAGCCAAGCCATATAAAGATTGGCTAAACAACTTGTAATTGGTTTTTGCTCCGGAAACTTTTTCCGATTCCGGAACGACTTCAGTGCCATAATCCAAAATCATTTCCAAAATTCTTGAAGGTGAGTTTTGGGCAATCAGCGGATCTTCTTCCAATAATTTTAAATATTCTTGAAATACGACTTCCTGCTTGTTCTTCTGTTTTTGTTGCCGCCCTTCGCTGTGCCGTTTAATCATTCCATTAATGTCCAGTTTCTTCTCTTTGTCTGCCACCGCTTTTCCTCCTTACAATGTTTCTAATCCGGTAATCCTTGAGCTCAACGCCCAAAGATTGACCTTTTCAAAGAACTTACCTTTATACATTATTGTTTATTATTTGATGTATTGTCAACCTAAAGTTGTAAAGTCACATTTTATCATACATGTAACGATCGTTATGTGTATGATAAAAATTTTAAATCCTCTTTAAACTGCCCTTTTTAGTGATGGCGAAAATCTCAACGTATTCCAATAATCTTAATTTTTTAAGATCAGAAATAAATTCTTCCGGTATATTTACCTTTCCAAGCCAAACGCTTTTTTGAATCATTTTGAAATTAAGTCGTTTTAATACTGCTCTAAGCCAATGTCTTTTCTTACGATCTTTTTCCGGAATATCAAAAATAACTATTTTAATTTCTTCGGAATTGCTTAAATCATAAATTCCTCTTGGTAATGCGCTTTGCTTTCTCAATTTAAGATTATTTAATTTATCCTTGCCTTTTTCGGTAATAGCAAAAACCCGGCCGCCCGAATTAGCTTCTCGAATTAAGCCGTCTTTTTTAAGACGACATAGAAGTGAGTGAAAATTATGCTTTTCTTTTAAATAATCCCTAAGTTTATCTGTCAGTGATGTATTGTGGGTAGGCTGCAAATTTCTCAATTTGCGATAAGATTCGGAATAACCAGATATAAAAACACTGATTAGCGAACCGATATTATGGGTCGTGATTTCTAAGATTTCTAAAACTTTAAACATTATCTCTCCTTTCATATCATAATAAAATTTAATTAAATTTTATCACACATCTGACGATCGTCAAATGTGTGATAATGGAAAATAAAAAGACCGCCGCAAATTGTAACTACAAGTGTCCTAAGGTAAGGAATATAATGAAACAATGTTTGGAGGTAGCGAGGGGATTCTAACCCCTTAAGGCCTCGTTGAGTCTAAGATGTATCTGGGGTTGTGCACTTTTTTTTAATTTGCATTTTTCCAAAAAATAAATTACTATTAGCTTTATGAAACAATGCCATCAATGCAATAAGGGATCCATCATGGTCGGAAACAGAAAACTTCTGCGCGGCCATTATAATCCGACAAACTGGACGCGAAAATATCCGAATCTGCATAAAGCTAAATTACCAAGCGGTAGGAATGTTTTAGTTTGCACTAAGTGTAAAAGAAAATTCACCAAAGCCGCTTAAGGGAGCGGAAATAGTCCAAATTCTGTTCTCCTACGGGCTGTAGTATAGCGGTAGTACGCGAGGCTGGGGGTCTTGCAGTCCGGGTTCAACTCCCGGCAGCCCGACTGAACGAAATGAAGGAAGGGCGATTGCCCATCCTTAGTCTCGATAGACGAAGGAGGGTAGCCCGACCAATTAAAAAAACCGTCCTTTAAATAGACGGTTTTTTTGTTTGTTTTTCCGGAACATTCAAACCAAACGAAACAAGAATTCTGAAAAGGCCCCGAACGTCCATATCTGCTTTCTGCAGCTGCTTCTTGTTAATTTTTAGCGTATAACCGGTAAAAGGAACCGGCGAGGTCGGAAAAAATACCAAGCACCAATCTTTTTCTTCGTGAGTCACCAATCCGTAAACGCTCACGCCGCCTTCGCTAATCGTATACTCAACTACCGGAAATTCTCCGCTATTTATCCGTTCAACATAATCATGGCTGAAAAATAAGTCCGTCAATCCGGAAATAAACGGAATTTTAGAAAACAATCGTAAAATAACGCTTCTGAACCACCGCTTACTTATCAGCCAGCCAATAGAATAAATCGTCATCAATAACGCGGCCAATTTAATGGCGTTTTTAACTACGGATTCCAATATTGGCGCAAGCTCTAAATTAAAATCAAGGATATCAAAAAAGAACAAAACGCCGCCGAAAACCCAGTTAATTACCACCACGATGATAATCAGCGGAATAAGAGCTATCAGGCCTGTTTGGAAGATTTTCCAAAGCTTTCTGATGTTTGCTCTCCTTTCAATGAACTAATCGGCAGTAACCATTCTACCATAATTACGCTTAAAAAGCCAGCTAAAGCCCCCGCAAAAATATCTACCGGCCAATGCACTCCGACAAATACTCTGGCAATACCCATTAATATTGCCGCCGTCAAAAACCACAAAGACCATTTTCTGTTAACCGCCCACAGCGTGAAGGCCAGCGCAAAAAATACGGTAGCGTGACCTGATGGATACGCCCAACCGCTCGGAGGGGTAATTAAAGGAGTAAAATCCAATTCCGTAAACGGCCTTGTTCGCGGAAAGACAAAACGAAAAACTTCAACGAAAATGCCCCGAGATAAAAGAAAAACCAAAATGGTAAACGCCAAAAATCTGAAAGAATAACGATAACGGATAAAAATAATGATAAATCCTAAAATTAAAAAATAACTAAGATAATCAGCTAAAAAAACACCGAACCAATCCAAAAACTTTGATTGTCCCGCAAGCCCGTGAATGACGTTAAAAAGAACAACATCAAATCGCATTGTAATTATTATCGCTTAATAAAAGGCAGAAGCCCCATTATTCTGGCTCTTTTAATGGCAGTAGCCAAACGGCGCTGATGCTTGGCGCAAATATTTGTATATTTAGGGTCAACTATTTTTGCCTGGCTGGAAACAAAGCGCTTTAAGATATTAACGTCTTTGTAATCAACTTCTTTTAAATTCTGCGAGCAAAAAAAACACTGTTGCATATGCCAATTATGTATAAATTTTTGAGTCTGTAGACGATAAAAATTTATCTACAGGATTGAGCATCCCGCACATAAATTTAACCATACGACTATTTATCATTTGATTATCTGATGAATCGCTTATTTTATTGTTATTTATAATTGTTTTCATAAATTTATGTGCGGGATAAGGTTTTGTGAATAAATTTTCTGTTGAAAATTTATACAAAGCCCTTAAAATGGTAAATCTTCCGTTTTTATTTCTTCAACGCCTTCGCTGACATCAATAGTCGGAACCGTTTTTTCGGCAGTTGATGTATTCGCGCGACCGCCGGCCGATCTTGGACCGAATTGAATTCGTTCAGCGATAATTTCTGTGGTTTTTCGTTGTTTGCCTTCTTTGTCTTCCCAACCGCGAGTTTGAAGACGTCCTTCCACTAAAACCAACGAACCCTTATTTAAAAATTGGCTGGAGGTTTCGGCTTGGCGTCCCCAAACAACCACATTGTGGAATTCCACGGCCTCTTGTTTTTGATTGTTTTTATCCATCCAAACACGATTAGTGGCAACGCTAAAGCTAGCCACCTGCTGGCCAGTAGTAGTTGAACGCAACTGCGGATCGGCTGTTAAACGCCCGGCAATAAAAACTTTGTTTAAATTCATAGAGTATTCGCGAATAATGCTAATTTATTTTAATAATGCGAATTGATTTTTATTAACGATATACTTATTCGCGTTATTTTGCAACTATTCGCGTTATTAGCCCCACCCTTCGGCGGGCAGGGATTACTGAAGAATTTCTTCTAATTTCTTTTCCAATGCTTCGTTGCTTAAAACGCTTGATGGAGCTTCTTTTGTTTCCGGTTCTAATTTCTTGACGATAGGCCTCTGTTCTTCGGTCGGTTTGGAAATGGAAATCACTAAAGTTCGCAGCACTTGAGCGTTTAAAGCTAAAGCTGATTTTATTTGAGCGACGCTTTCCGGCGCTGACGCGAATTGTATAAATCCGAATTGCGCGGATTGGTGTTTTTTAATCGGATAAGCTAATTTAATTTCCGATAACGCGCCTTGCCGCAAAATTTCGGCTTTATTTTGATTCAGCGCTTTTAACACCGCCTGCTCTCCAGCGAAATCTTTTACCAAATAAGAAATTTCGTATGTTTTAACGTCTTCAGACATAATATTCTTTATTAGCGTTTAATGATATCAACTAACGCTCCCCTCGTCAACTTCCGTTTCCGTTGTTTCTCGCGATTCTTCGTTTTGTTTGGCAAAACCGGTACCAACCGGAACTAAGCGGCCGATTATAACGTTTTCTTTTAAACCTCTTAAAATATCAACTTTTGCCTGCGTCGCCGCATTGATAAGCACTCGAGCGGTCTCTTGGAAAGATGCCGCCGAAAGAAAACTTTCCGTAGTTAACGCGACTTTGGTAATGCCCAATAAAAGCTGTTTTGCTTTTGCTGGCGCGCCTCCTTTCCGTTTTATTTTTCTGTTTTCTTCCAAAAACTTGGATTTTTCCACCACATCGCCGGCGACAAAATTCGTATCGCCCGCTTCTTTGATTTTTACGCGAGAAAACATCTGACGAATAATAACCTCTATGTGTTTGTTGTTAATAGAGGCTCCTTCTGATAAATAAATGCGCTGAATTTCATTTGTGATGTAGCGTTGAGCCGCTTCGTTTCCTTTCAAAGAAAACAGTTCTTTAAGATCCAAATTGCCTTCGCATAATTGAGTGCCGGCTTTTACCATATCGCCTACTTTCACATAAATATCCGTATTTTTGGAAACAGGATATTCCACGACTTCCGCTTTCTTTTTCTTCGAATTAATTGCCTTGAGTTTAATAACTTTAAGAACTCCGCGTTCTTCAATATCTTCAACGGTGCCGTCAGATTCCGCCAAATACGCCTTTCCTTTCGGAGAGCGCGCTTCAAAAACCTCTTCAATTCTCGGCAAACCGTGTGTAATATCCGAACCGGCAACGCCTCCGATATGAAATGTTCTCATTGTAAGCTGGGTGCCAGGTTCTCCGATTGATTGAGCGGCAACAATGCCAACCGCTTCTCCGATTTTTACCGATTTATTGCTTCCCAAATCAAGACCGTAACATTGCGCACACACGCCTCGAATCGTTTTACACGAAAGCGGTGAACGTACACGAATTTCTTGCACTCCTTTTTCTTCACATTTAACGGCGTCTGATTTTGAGAGTAAGTGGCCTTTCTTCCACATGATTTTACCATCGGAATCTTTAACGTCTTCGGCGATAATCCGGCCGCGAATATTCTTCGAGAGTGGGATGCTCATGCCCGAAGCAGTCTGTTTCTTGATGATAATAGAATC
>Ga0208375_1003782_pt1 | contig 12514 bp, 12 predicted proteins | sample RifOxyD1_FD_184038 | JGI IMG/M metagenome (GOLD analysis project Ga0208375, IMG submission 184038) | Soil microbial communities from Rifle, Colorado - Rifle Oxygen_injection D1 (SPAdes) | ecosystem: Environmental > Terrestrial > Deep subsurface > Rock core/Sediment | place: Rifle, Colorado... | reverse complement strand
AGGTTATTTAACCAAAAATAATCGTCCTTATTATAAAAGCTGGTCCGAATTTTACAATTGGTAAACTCTCGTTTGGTTTTGTTAGAATCACCTTTCATTAAGTAGGACAAAACTGTTAAGTGGCAAACCTGCGGGTAAAATAAAAAATCCAAGGTGGATTGATTTATAATCATATCAAAATCGTCTTCCACAAAAGCGATATAAGAGAGATATCTTTGTTTGATAAGTTCACCTTGATAGCCTAGATCAAAAAGGGTATTCAAATGATACTTGGCCCGATTCAAATCTCCGTTGACCAGTAAAAATTTGGAGAGTTGAATTTTTTCTTGTTTATTTAAATTATCTTCAAATTGATTGCGCACAAACATCTGCAATAGATCAGTATTATCTTCACTATAACCAGTAGATTGCCAGGCAAAGAATACCACGATTAAAAGAAGAATTAATGGTCCAAAGTTCATGCTCATATTATCGGATAACCATCCGATAACATGAGCAATATGAATTGATAAACATTTTTGCAATTTCTGCTTATGGAGGTTGATTGGTAAAAAGATTTTTTTTCAAAGTCCTATTTCTGGGAGGAATCTTTTTTTTGTTCATAATCAGCACTTATGGCATGGAATCAATTAATGAATTATTGTTTGACGAAACTGCTCGGATTTTAAATCCTTCTCGCGTAGATCCCTTTAATTATATGTTTGACTCAAAAAGCTTAAAGAAAGGGAGTAGTGAAACTTTGTCCCATAAGGATCGGGACACTCTAGGATTAATGCGAGGTTTTTTTCAAGAGGGAAATAATCTAGTAGAGTTTTGTCAGAAAAATAATTCAATTGATTATACAAGTTTGTGGGATGAAAATACGGTTAAACGAACACTGCTGGCTAATATCCAGTATCATGGCCTTAAAATTGTTATGCTGGCCATCGGTGATTATGCTGCCAAACTAGGATACTCCAAGGATGATTTTTTATTATTAAAAAATAATTTAATCGAAAATCATTGTTCTAAAAATATATCATTTATCAGTAGAAAAAATCTGCATATTTGGTTCGAATCTTTTTTTCCAAAAGAAATGACGGAGTCTTCATTAACTATTACCGATCACTTGTTTGGAGTTCCACAAAACGAGAACTGTAAGGATTGTCTAGAGCTTGAGATGAATTATAATATTTTACTTTTTAGATCATTTTGTTCTTGGGGAGGATCTGCTAAGCAATTAAGATTCCTTTCACCTATTATTAAAAATCCAATGTTTTTTGCGTATTTTTTACGAGAAATGTTTGGTGAAAAATTAAATCTGGAATTGACCAATAATGTTATTTTCAAAACGAAGTTGATTAAGGAGAAAATTATTTTGTGCGAAGATTTAATGTGTAGAAAGGTATACATGGACGAATTTTATCGCAAAGTCCCTAGAAGTTTAGGGGGGGCAGAAGTGTATGATGATTTCAAACGGCTATACTGTAGTGATTTTATGTATGCCAATCTTAATTTAGAAAATGATGATGAAATATTTAAAAGCTGGTCAAAAGAATTAGCCGCTGATGATGCTTATTTGCAATTATCTCAATTGAGTGCCTTGATTAATAAAGTACCCGATTTAATTTTGCGTAATTTACCACTGTATTCTCCTGAAGATTTTTTTGTAAAAAGCCTTGATCAATCATGGTATAATTGGAGTCAAAATCAATTAAAGCATTCTATGGACAATGTTTATTATGAGGAACCCCTCAGACTTGAAGTCGTTGATCGAGAACTTTTTTTTGATGTAACCAGCGCTAATTTTAGAGTTATGATAGATATAAATCTGGGGGAGATTGATAGAAGTAGCCAGATTCTTGGAAAAGTTCCAATAGAATTTAATGTGACAGTTCCCAAAAGTCTCCTTAATTGGTTTAGAAAAAAAAGAAAGGAATTTGATCCGTCCAAAAAGCAAAATTATAATCTCGCTGCACTTGGTACTCGATTTGAAAAATATATTGTTAAAGATATTCAAAATGTGCGCAATAAATTTATTATTCCACCCTGGGATACCGGATTAGAACGGCTAGTTTCCAGTGAAATTTTGGAGCAGATTGCCAAGTATGAAGGAAAGTATTTTGATCAGTCAAGTAACGAACTTATCAAAATACCTGTCCAGTTAAACTATGCTCCCTTTGCTTTAAAATATATAAGGCATAAATATCTGACTCAAGCGAGAAAAAATGACCTGAGGGCTTCACAAAGTAAAAAATAATACTATCTTATAAGACGTGAAAAAGAATAACGAAGATAAATCCATATTGCCTGATAAAAAAGTTTTACTACTGGAGAAGGAAGATCACTCAAGGAATCTTCCGGCGATTATTGCTAAAGATCATTATGATGTTACGATTTACGCTCCAGATAAATATGCCGATCCTCTCGTTACCTACATAAAAGAGATTAATAAATATAAGCTCTTAAGTCGAGAGCAAGAGCAAGCCTTAACAAAAGTTCTGTTTGAAACTGGAGACATTGAGATTGCTAAAAAATTGGTTTTGCACAATCTTAGATTAGTAGTGAAGATAGCGATGGATTATAAGAGTGTTTATCAAAATGTTATGGATTTGATTCAAGAAGGTAATATTGGTTTAATGAAAGCTGTTAGTAAATATAACCCAAGCCAAGGCACCAAGCTGTCTTATTATGCCAGTTGGTGGATTAAATCTTATATTTTAAAATTTATTTTGGACAATTTTCGATTAGTAAAAATTGGAACCACTAATGATCAAAAAAAATTATTTTATAATCTGTTGAAAGAAAAGGAACGTTTGTCGTCACTGGGAATTGTCCCTGATAAAAGGATCATATCTGAAAACCTGGGGGTCAGTGAAAAAGCCGTTGTTTTGATGGAGGAGCGACTGGGTAAAGGTGGAAGTGAAGTCAGCATGGATGCCCAAGTCCATGATGAAAGTACTACTACCCTTGGTGAGCTGATCTCAGATGACTCATATTCATTTGAAGATGATGTTGAAAATCAGCAGGGTATTCATATTTTAAAGCAACATTTACATAAATTTTTGGAAAACCTAAATGTACGAGATAGAAAAGTCTTTGAAAAACGGCTACTTGCCGAAGTACCGGCTTCGTTGCAGGCGATTGCTGACGAGTATGGTGTTTCAAGAGAGCGGATTAGACAGATCGAAGAAAGATTGCTAAATAAATTAAAAGTTTACATGTCTGAATTTATTAGATAATACTGTGTATCAATTTTTTGTTTTTTTCTAGGTTGGAATTGAGGAATTCTTACTTGGATTAAAAAGGAGTAGCAAATGATTACGAAAGAAAGAACCGCCGAACTAATTAAAAAATTTGGAAAATCCCCCAATGATTCAGGGGCCACTGAGGTACAAATCGCTTTATTAACTGAAAGAATCAACGGTTTGAAAGATCACTTTCAAGCACACAAAAAAGATTTCAGTTCTAATAGAGGTTTAATGAAAATGATTGGACAAAGAAGAAGATTGCTTCGCTTTTTAGCTGCTAAAAACGAAGAAAATTATGCATCACTCATTAAAGAGTTGGGACTTAGAAAGTAAATTACGTTTCAAAAGAAGGGAGCATATACATGCTCTCTTCTTTGTAATAAAGTTATTAGTCGTTTGTAATGGAGGATGGAGAGGGCATTTGGGAGATATATAAAAATTTGATATGGTAATCATTTTTTTAGATATCTTTTAAATACCCCATAATCCTTATTTACAAATAAAATATTTTTTTATGCGAAGTTTTTTTTAAAAACTTCAATTATGTTTTAGGAGTAATTCAATGAATGAAAACAAAAGAGAATTTAAAGTTAATTACGGTGGAAAAGAAGTAGTAATTGAAACTGGTCGTTTGGCCAAACAAGCCGACGGTGCAGTTTTAGTAACTTGTGGTAAAACTCAAGTTCTAGTAACGGCGTGTTCCGATACAGTTGCTAAAGACGGGCAGGACTTTTTCCCCCTAACTGTTGATTATAGAGAGAAATTTTTTGCTGCTGGAAAATTTCTGGGTGGATTTATGAAAAGAGAAAATCGCCCATCTACTCAGGAAACTCTTTGTGCCAGGCTATTAGACCGACCACTTAGACCTATGTTTCCAGAAGGCTATTTATTTGAGACATTTATACAAGCAACTGTATTGTCCTATGAATCTGCTTGTGATCCTGAAGTGTTGGCCGGTATTGGTTCTTCAGCAGCGCTGGCCGTTTCTGATATTCCCTTTGTCGCACCGATTGCCAGTTGTAAAGTTGGAAGAATTGATGGGCAATTTGTGTTGAACCCAGGAAGAGAAGATTGGGCCAAATCTGATTTAGAGTTGGTAGTTTCTGCTTCTAGAGATGCTATTTTGATGGTGGAAGGTGAAGCTCACGAAGTGAGTGAAGAAGTTATGCTTGATGCACTTCATTTCGCTCACACCAATATTAAAGTAATGGTAGAGCTTATCGAAAAAATGGGTAAAGAAGTTGGAAAAAAGAAAAGGGAATTTGTCTCCGCAGCAGCTAATGAAACATTGATTAAAAAAGTTAAAGAGGAATTTACTGGGGAAGCCAGAGCGGCGCTTAGTATTGTGCCTAAACTGCCAAGACAAAAAGCTGTGAGCACCATGACTAAAAAAGTGGTGGAAAAAATAAAAAATAATCCTAAAGATTATGGTCTTTCTGAGAATATTGATGCTTCCAAAGAAGCGGCTAAGGTAGTTGATGAATTACTTTACCATATGATGAGAAACGATATTCTTAAGGAAGAAAAAAGAATTGGTGGAAGAAAATTAACTCAAGTTAGACCCATCGAAACAGAAGTCAATATTTTAAAAAATACCCACGGATCTGCTTTGTTTACCAGAGGAGAAACACAAGTTATGGGTACGGTTACTATCGGTGGCTCAGAAGGCGAGCAGATGAGTGATAATATTGCCGGTATTTTTTATGATAAATTTTATCTTCATTACAATTTTCCTCCTTTCTCAGTAGGTGAAGCCAGGGGATCTAAAGGTGGAGCTGGAAGAAGAGAGTTGGGACATGGAAATTTAGCAGAAAGGGCCATTAAAAATGCTATGCCAAAAGGTGAAGCATTTCCTTATACCATCAGAGTCTGTTGTGAAGTTTTAGAATCAAACGGATCATCATCCATGGGATCGGTTTGTGCTGCTTCTATGGCCCTTATGGATGCGGGAGTTCCGCTTAGTGGACCAGTGGCCGGTGTCGCAATGGGACTAGTTACTGATAAAAAAGATTTTAAAATTCTTACTGATATTTTAGGTGATGAAGATCATTTAGGAGATATGGATTTTAAAGTGGCAGGAACCAAGGATGGAATCAATTCTATTCAAATGGATATCAAAATTACCGGAATCACTGAAGAAATTATTAAGAAGGCCCTATCTCAGGCAAAAGAAGGAAGACTTCATATTCTAAACGAGATGAGTAAGACTATCACGTCTCACAACGAAGTCATGCGAGATAATGTTCCAAAAATGGAGAGTTTTAAAATCGATAAGGATAAGATTGGAGCATTAATTGGTCCTGGTGGAAAAAATATCAAAGCTGTACAGGAAAAGTATAATTGTAAATTAGAATGTGGCGAAGATGGAACAATCCGGGTAATGGGAAGTGATAGTGAGAAAATTCAAAATCTGATTGCAGAAGTTTCTTTGCAAATCAACGGTCCAGAACTTGGTAGCAAGTATAAGGCAACTGTTGTAACCATCAAAGAGTATGGAGCATTTGTAGATATTGCGTCAGGTGTGTCTGGACTGGTTCATATCTCTGAACTTAGTGATGAACGAGTTCAGGATGTTTATGACTTTGTAAAAGAAGGTGACATTATTGACGTGGAAGTTTTAGAAATTGATCGAATGGGCAGAATAAAATTATCAGCGAAAACGGTAAAACCTTTAAAAAATAAAAATCCTGATAAATATAAAAACGAAAAGAAAGCACCTAAAGCTGATCATGAGTAATATAAAAGTAAAGGTAATGAAACTTGGTCATTTCGATGATGGGTATTCATTACCTGCTTATGCCTCACCTGGAGCCGCTGGAGCGGATGTTAGGGCGATGCTTGGACCAAACGAAAAGTTAATCATTAAACCCGGTACCAGGACCTTGATTCCGACCGGGTTGATTTTTGAAATACCGCTAGGTTTTGAAATGCAAGTGAGACCCCGTTCAGGGCTTAGCTTGAAAACATCACTTATGATTTTAAATTCACCCGGTACCGTTGATAGTGATTACCGGGGCGAAGTCAAAATTATTATGGGAAATCTGGGAACTGAAGATCAAGTCGTTTGTCATGGCGATCGGGTGGCCCAATTGGTTTTATCCGCAGTTGATCTTTTTGAGTTTGTAGAAGTAGATGAGATAAATGAGACTAAGCGAGGATCTGGCGGTTTTGGTTCGACCGGAATCTAGATCAAATAAAACTATGGATAAACTGATTAATTTTAAAATTGCTAAAAACAAAAAAGAAGCTTTTGTAATTGTTAAAAAGAACTTAACCCCCAAATATTTATCTCAATTTAAAATCGACGTTGAACTTGAGTATGATGCTAAAAACCTTGAAATCAGTGCCAGCGGCACCGGATTTAATCTTGAAATAAAATTTGAAGAAAGCTATATAAACTATGTCTTGGATTTATCTCTTATCTATAGACCCTTTAAAAATAAAATAGTGGATGCACTGATTAAGCAACTTGCACAGGTAATTTAATTTATATGTCAGATAAATTACATAAAATAAAAATTCTTCCTCTTAATCAAGAAATCTGGATTGATGAAAAAACTGATGTAAGGGATGCTCTTTTAAAAGAAGGTATTGAGCTTAAATCTATCTGTGGAGGATATTCCCAATGTGGGATGTGCAAAGTTAAGATCATTGAGGGAAAAGAATTTATCTCTGAAATAAAATTTATAGAAAAAGGACTTCTAGGAAATGTTTTTCACATCACCAAAGAACGACTTGCTTGTCAGTTATACCTGCGGGGAGATATTACGATCGAAATTCCAGGTGTATAGGATAGCAAAGGTCAATATTCGTGTTCATCTTCACTCAAATTATTCTCGTAAAATTTCCCTTGGCACGCTTGTTGCTTTTGCGTGGGTAAATCGGAAAGAATAATATCGCTTTGGTTGTTAGCATAGATGGTTGCAAAATCCAATTTCCCTCCAAGACCTTGTAAAATCTTTCTGGTAAAACACATATGGCTTGCTAGCTCCATTGGAAAAGAGGTGGAAGTGTTGTCAAAATCTCTACTCTCAACATTTCCCACCGGTTGTCCATTCACAATATTTCTAGAATCATAGGCCCTAGTAAATGAGAGGGCAAGTCGCTGATTACCCACCATGACGTAGTTGCTATCATAAATGCCGGTGACCATTAGAGGAAGTGGATTAGTTCGAAAGTCAACTCTTATGCATTGACCAAGGTTGGTCGGATCATAAAGATTTATGTCTGCGGCATTTGGATAATTTTTCATGGAAGTATCATCTGTTGGACATGTTTTTACTATAATATTTAGAGGTTGATCAGTTTTTTGATTGATGAAAACGCTTGCAGGGTAGTGGGTTTGCCATGAGGGTTGGTTTGGTCCAAGATAATTTATATCAAGATAGATGGGAAGATGATCGGAAAATCCAAGTCCGCTAAAGCTGGTATAGGTTGTATAACAACGACGATTTTTTTTCTTTTTGTCTGTTGATTGATGGCACTTTCTTTCTTTAAGAATATTTTCAAGTGGCAAAGCAATTTCCGAAGGTAGATTTTTAACTTCAATTTTTTCTTCTTGCCAGCGGAAGGGATTACCGTCCCCGTTAAGGAGGAAGTCTTGTTGAGGAAGCTGATGTCCAAGGACCTGATAGGATTGATCAGCATATTGAATTCCATAGGTGTCATAGAGAGTATAGGGAATTAGGGCATGAGACAAATTGCTATAGATGCCCTGGTAGGCGGCTTCCCATCTTTGGTTTGCCGGAAGTTCATACCAAAGGTTATAAAAATTTTCTCGAAGCGCACCTGATTGGATAAGATCTTCACGATTAGAACTTCCAAGGTGAAGAAGTGGGGTTTTATCAAGTGATGTATTTAGATCACCAATAATTAAAAAATCCAGTAGAGGATTATTTTTAAGTTCGACAGTGGTGTTGTCATGAACTAATTTAGCGGTAATTTTGCGCACTTGTTCAGAAATTGCGCAACTGTCTTGCGAGTTACAGCCTTGTGATCGCCAGTGATTGACGTAGATTTTTATGAGACTGTCGAAGATTTTAATATTTACGATTTGAATGTCTCGCGTAGTATATTTGATAAAATTTCTATCTTTTTGAGAGACAGTTTTAAATTCAGGTAAATCAATATTAAAAGGTATGGAGGAATTCATCACGATGGGAAAGCGACTGACTATAGCAGTGGTTAGTGCCACGGGGTTATTTTTTTCTTGCAGTCCTAACGCAAAATATTTGTATCCAAGTTTATCAAGGCCTTGGCGTAGTGGGGTGCCTTCCTTAAAGACTTCGCTGTTGTTGTTAGCACTTTCCACTTCTTGAAAAGCGATAATTTCCGGGATTTCTCCCAACTCAATCATCCGGATAATATTTTTTGCTTTTAGCATTTGGGTTTTTACGTGATACCAATTGGAAAACTCTGGTCTAAAAAGATCGTAAATGTAAAGCTGCTCTTCATCGGAGTTATGGGGATTTGCATCCCAAAGCTGCAATGGATTTAAGCTCATGACTCGGGATCGTGATATAAGATTTAAAGGGCGGTTGCCCAAAATTGGAATTTTGAAGGAAATATTTAAATGACCTTCTCCGCTTGGTGTGAACGTTTTCATGATCGGTTTGACGGTAGTGATGCTTGTATCTTTAAATTGTAGGGAATAATTGGATTGCGAAAGAAGTGCGCTGATTTCTTTTTTGGAATAGATTTTATGTTGGGTTTTAACTGAGAAATGTTGTCGTTCTTGAATTTGCAATGTGAGTTCAAATTTTTCCAGTTTTTGCTTGGTTATGGCCAAGATGATATTTTGCTGTGATTGGTTTTGTCGAAAAATGAGTACATCGCTTAAGTCTAGCAGAGTCGTGACATTGACTGCGATCTGCTTGACATCGCTTGGAAGGTAGGTTGGCAATTCGGGAGAAAGAGTAAGTGTCGGAGTCGTTATTTCATTATTTGATGTGCAAGAATAAAAATAAGAAACCGACAAGGAAATTAATAGAATTAGTCGAATCATTATTGCCTCTTATTTTAAAAGTGAAAAAAACTTTATAAGCAGTTGCGTGGTTGCTTCGACATCGGCCATTGCCGTATGGGCATTTTCATTCTTAATGTCAAACTCTTCGCATAAAGTAGCCAAGTTCATCTTCTTTGATTTAATTTTTCCTGAGAGAGAAAGTATTTTAGCAAACATGATGGTGTCAATAATATGTGGAGAAAAAATTTCAAATGGTTTTTCAAAACCATTTGCCTGCATGAAGCTTTCGAGGAATTCCAGGTCAAATTTGAGATTATGTCCAACTAAGATAGGATTGTATTTTGTACTTATCATGATAAGCCATTGTGCAAATTGATTGGCAATTTCCGTATTATCTATCTGCTTGAAATTAGTGCCTCTTTCAAATAATGATGAAAGTTTTAGAGCATAAAGCGATGATAATTTGTTTTGCGAATAAGGATTAAGGATGATTTGAAACTGTTCAATTTGTTTTCCTTGTTCATCACAAAGGGCCGCGGCAATTTCATTCAAGCTGTTAGTTTTGGAATTGAGACCACCGGTTTCTGTATCCAGTATTAAAAAGAAATTATCCAAAATAAGACTCCTGTTTTTGGGTTAATATCGCCGGGGATCAAAGGCATCACGGATACCTTCACCTACGAAGTTTACAAGCGCTAAAGTCATAAATAAACCAATGGATGGAAACACGGCCAGATACCAAGCTGAAAGAAAATATTCTTTCCCCTGTCTCAAGAGTTCTCCCCAACTGGGCGTAGGTGGGGTTACCCCTAGACCTAAAAAGTCTAGAGAGCTTAATCCTAGAATATTGGAGGCAATAAAGAATGGAGAGAAGGTTATTAGCGGAGTGAGGGCATTGGGGAGGATGTGTTTAAAAAGAATTTGGGTCGTAGTATTCCCGGCAGCTCGAGCAGAAAGGACAAAGTCCAGATTCCGAATTTTTAAAAATTCTGATCGCATATAGCGAGTAATGTAGCCCCACGAGAAAAGCGAGGACATCACTACCAAGAGGACGATATTAGGGGTGAAAATTGAGACAAGGGTTATGAGGACCACTAGGTAAGGTATGGAAAAAAAGATTTCCATTAGCCGATAAAAAACAATATCAAACCAACCTCCAAAATAGCCCATGCACGAACCAATCGACGCTCCCACCACAAACGATATGACCCACACTCCTACCGCATAAACAAAGGATACTCTGAACCCATAGAGCATGCGAGCAAAGATGTCTCTACCTAGTGAATCAAGTCCCATAGGGTGATCCCATGAAGGGGAAACGGGGAACTCGACGGCTTCACCCTTATTTATTTCAATGGGGTTATATTTAACTGGTGGAAAAACGCAGGTCATTTCGTCTCTTTGGCACATTTTTCGGTAGTCTGGTCGAATGCTGAAATATTCAAAAGTTTTTGTAGGGTAGTTTTTAAAAAGGGGAAAATAAACTGAGCCTTTGTATAAAGCGATAAAAGGTTTGTTATTTGCTACAAGTTCAGCAAAAAGAGATAGTGTGATAAAACAAGACAGTACCATCAGAGAGTAATAAGCGGTCTTTCTTTTTTTAAAGCTCAACCATTTTCTATTTTGTTTTTTATTAATTTGTTTCATAGTTTGCCCTATTCAAAATCAATACGAGGATCTACAAACACTAAAATGACATCAGAAAAAAGATTACCGAGCATGATAAGAAAAGATTGAATAGTTACAGATGCCATAATCACGGGGTAATCTCGCTTCATTACCGACGTATAGGAAAGAAAACCAATACCATCTAAATTAAAAACAGTTTCTATTAATAAGCTTCCCGCAAATACTAATTTAAAAATGCTGCCAATTCCTGTGGCAATTGGGATGAGGGCGTTTCTTAATGCGTGTTTATAGATAACCCAAACATTTTTTACCCCTTTCGCACGAGCAGTTTTGATATAATCTTTGCGCAGTTCGCCGATCAGGGAATTTTTCATCAACATGGTAATAACGGCCACATGGGAAACCATATAACAAATAATTGGAAGTATTGCATGATGAATGCGGTCCCCTAACTGGGCCAGACCAGAAAGCGTTTCGTAGTCAGGAGAGTGTAGTCCACCAATAGGAAAAAAGTTGAAATAACTTCCACCACCGAAAAAAACGATAAGTAAAATGCCAAGAACAAATCCTGGTGTAGAGTGTGCCATAAAAATAATAACACTGCTTATGTAATCAAATTTTGATTTATCTTTTACCGCTTTAGCGATTCCAAGAGGTATACACAGAAGATAGGTTAGTAGAAATGAAGTAAGTCCAAAAAGGATTGAGACTGGAAATTTACTTTTAATAAGTTCAATGACCGACTCGTCGTAGATCATCGATTTTCCAAAATTTAGAGTTACGACGTTTTTAAGCCACTTTAAATATCTGATATGAATAGGTTGATCGAAACCAAATTGTTTGCGTAGGTCTGCTAGAACTTCTTCAGTAATCGTTACTTGACCCGATATCTGTGCGCCAGTGCCTTCTCCTGTCATCTCTCTGAGGGCCTGTTCAACTGGCCCGCCTGGAGCTGATTGAATAATAAAGAAAACAACCAGGGTAATACCAAGCAGTGTCGGTATCATTAACAAGAAACGCCTGAAAATGTATTGTGCCATACTCCTGCCTAAATTGGGGATGATGATATATTTGTTGGAAAATCGCCTTTACAATATTTGCATAAAAATATATCAAGACTTGATATATTAATCGCAGTTTTATGTAAAGGTTTGTTTCGGGATTGTTGAATATTTTAAGATTTTTTAAAATTGTAAAAGCAGGATAACCATTTGTTATTAGAAGTAAAAAATTTATATGTTGAGTTTAGAACATTTGACGGCATTACTAAAGCTGTAAATGGAATCGACTTTACTGTTGATAAGGGGGAGATTTTAGGAATTGTCGGTGAATCTGGTTGTGGAAAATCAGTTTGCACCCATGCAATTTTACAATTAATTCCCATGCCTCCTGGGGTGGTTACTCAAGGTGAAATTATCTTCGAAGGAAAAAACCTTCTGGCAATGAATGAAGAAGTAATCAATCAAATAAGAGGTAACGATATCGGGATGATCTTTCAAGAGCCCATGACGTCCCTTAATCCAGTTTTTACAGTTGAGGATCAAATTGTAGAGACCGTCAAACTGCATATGCCTGAAATCAGCAAAAACAAACGCAAAGAAAAAGCGATTGAAGTTTTAAAAATGGTGGGCATTCCCTCCCCAGAGAGTCGCTTGAAATGTTATCCGCACGAGCTAAGCGGAGGAATGCG